>JAABUP010000356.1_pt1 | contig 103582 bp, 126 predicted proteins | sample 5559201 | NCBI WGS metagenome assembly JAABUP01 (sample SAMN10711887, study PRJNA513373) | rock metagenome | isolation source: Antarctica rocks | place: Antarctica
TATGCAGGTTTTCAAGTTCGTTCTAGACTGTCTTGATGTTTTCCACATTTGACCTTCGTCTTCTTCTATATGTGATCAGACTTGCTGGCTGGCTAAAGCATTGTAATCTCTCTCTCTCTCTCTCTCCTTTCATGGCTAAAGCGTTGAAAGCAATATTCCTTCACTTGCCACGGCTGTACAACTGACCCAGCAAAGGCCAGCACATTTGCTGCAACATGCACTTGTCGTAGACATCAAGGTGGAAAGGAGAGGTTTCATAAGTATACTTATTGATATGGTAGAGAGAGATCAAATCTAAGCTAGTACGTCAATGCTGCTGGCTATATTTGCTTCCCAAGGTCAACCTTCTTCTTGATTGCCTGCAAGAATTCCCCACGCTGATTTAGGCAACAAAGTGATAGTATATACATGTACTCACATGAATGCACTGCTACAGTTCGAGTCCAATGATACAGCAGGAACAAAAGAGGGCAGTTAAAGAACACAAACAAGCATCAAACGCCATGGCAGAATTTTGAAGCACACCTTTTGACCATGGTAGATGAAGGAGTCTATCAACCCTGATACTGTAAAGACCCCACCAACAATTGCGCAAACACTTGTCAAGAAATGGGTAAATGACTTGTATTCTTCTCGATACTGCACCTGCGCAAGCATTTTACAGGCGTCATGGCACACATGTTGGCCACATATGTTCCTCAGCCCCACAATTAACCTTGGCAGCGCAGTTTAGACACCCTACACGTCCCTTTCAACCTATGCTGCCTTTCACAGACAGAAAATGCATGCATTCATGTGCTTCCACATGTCTTGTAAATTTAAGTTCTTTGCAAGCACATACAGAAACCCTTTGTATGCAGCACCAGCAGATTCAGACAGGGGCACCACAAGCTTTAGATGAAGGATTGTTGGAAAGCGCATCACAGCTGAGAGGTCACCTTGATGGGTGACAGGTCATAGAAGAAGAACACGCCTGGCATGTTCTGCCCTTGCTGTATCTCTGCACGTTTAAAGTGTTCTGTGACCGAGTACTGATTGCTATGTATTGTCTTGTTTCTCACATCACTGTACATTGTCGGCACCACCTGCAGGGCAAAGCGCATAATGATGGAGCCGTACCATACTGTTGTATTGACTAATGCATTTGTGCAGTGGTCTTCGTTCACCACAGAACACTAGGACAAGCACAGCGCATTCTTGCCCCCTGACATTATGTGCTTGCAGCACGTTACTGGTGCAATAAGTGCAACAAGGAGTGCGATGCCTGCTGGCGCTCATGGAAGTGCTGCAACAGCATGACAACTGCCTGCAAGGCATATGATCATCCGAAAGCTCTCTGCAGCCACCATTAAGCACATCACTGACAAACCTACGTCAGCAGAGAGCTGGGGAGTGCACATTTACATGAGCTTAAGGCCGCAAGCCGCCTCCAAGTTGCTGTAACACATCTTTGAAGCAGTCACTGCAATGACCTTGGTGCCTTCTAGACAGCTTGTAGAGCAGTCGCACACTGCTTTGCACCAGCTTCATCAAGGTCATCAAGGTCTGATGCACAACACAAGGCATACTGCAGGTGTTCCCAGTGCCACACCTTGAGGAAGTACTGCCACATGCCAGTAGCTGCCTGGGAGGCAGAGGAGGTGGTTTGGTTGATGAACACCCCATCCAGGGGGTTTTGCTGGCCGGGGTACCCCGTCCCAAAGGTCAGTTTGGTAATGGTGTGGCTCAAATCAAAGTTCTTGTCTGGGAAGGGCACTAGGTCATGCACGTGCATGTTGCCCTGCTGAAAGGACTTGCCAGGCGCAAAATGGACATTGCCAGCCACCTAATCAAAAGGCAGGCCATTCAGTGTGGCCATCCCACACACCGTGTGGTCAACTTTGCCTCTGGCAATGCGCGTACTATGCATGCCACAGAAGCATCCAAGCCTTGTTCACAATGTGGCAGGGGATGGATAGAAATAGCTTGCGTAGACTGCTTGCTAGACATGGGGAACAAGATGGCCGTAGGAAGAAGAGACACTGCTGGGATGCCTGTCAACATAGGCAAGATGGAGTGGGAGGCGTATCATCTAGGAGCCAACCTTGTTGATGGAGATTGCCCCCCACATGTGGCACCCTTCCCCTGCCTGCTCCTGCAGGGCTTTTGAGAAGCCCTCCTGAGCGCACTGCTCAATGCCCTGAGGATCTGTGAATGCCCAGCCTTTCTTCCGATATGCACTCCTGACCTGCACATCAGCTTCTGATGGACATGTGATCATATTCAAAAGCTTGCAGCTGTACCTGGGTCCTGTTAAATTGTGGAAGCTACGACAACTGCTGCGGACACAACAATGTACTCACAATGCCATATCCTTGCCTAAGTGCCTGAAAGAGTTCACAGCGTGTCTAAAGTTGGCACGATGACAGCGCAACCCTGCGCGCTCAATGCCACATGTGCAGAGAACATACCTCATCACAGTTATTGCAACATGGCTGTGTGGCAGTCTGGGCACCATAGCAGCTCCCACACACTGTGCCATTTTCATCAACTTTGTCCTTTGACATCAAATCAATGTTCTCAGGCCCAATGGAATGCTTGGTACCCTCATCAATAGGAGTTCCGTCAGCTTGTAACCGCTTCTTGTACACATCATGATCCTGCAAATTGCATGCAGGAAGCAAGTGGGAAAACATCTTGAACAAAATATAGGATGCTTTGTTGGTGCTGCGCACTGCATGACACATGCTTATGCAGGTGATCTACTTCTTGTGCAAGCTGCCTGATGCGAGCAAAAGATGGCAACAAGGAAAACATATATGCAGAGAGCTTACCACGTCCAGGTGCATTTCTCCACTAATGTCCATAGCGTCCAAGGATGTCCATGCACATGGCAGCTTATGAAACGTGATGTCAAACTGCAGTCCATCATCAAGGTCAAGCAGGGTTGTTAGCATGCATGCATGCTGCAGTCATTTGTAGTATGTCATTTGGCTCAATCCAATGGTGCATGAAACCTTTGATCAACAACATATAGGGCTCACATTGATATCCATCATTTCCCCTCGCGAGGAGTCAACAGACAGCTCACTGATGGTATTCATGCGCAACCATAGACCTGCAGCCATAGCTGCGTTGGAATTCACAGTTGGACTGACAGCCTTTTGAGAAGTCAGACAGCGCATGCCAGACGCTTTGCGCATAAGCATATGCCAACCAGAGCAGTTACTTACTAAGCTCTGAGATGAACAAGCATAGCATGACCAGGCTGCTGACTACGGTAATCACGCCTCCTGAAAAGGTTCTTGTAAAGAAATCCTCATTGACTTTGGGGTATGCGTCAAGAGTTTTCAACTTGTTCAAAACCCCGTCCATCGCGAGTTGATGCGAGTCAAGCTGGAGCGAGAGCTCTATCTACGCGATGATGCGCATGCAGAACAGACGAAAAGGCAATCTTAACGCATCACACGATCGCGCTTGAGACACAGGACGACTTGACCGCACAACACACAACTGAGGCGAACGATGTCAGGTACGACTGAAGGGATCTACACGGAGAGCAAGCAGCACAGGCGGCTGATAGCACAAATCAAGCCAAGCAGACAACTGAGCAGTCACATGTACACACACGGAAACATAAAGATGCAGAAAGAGCAGCGCAGTTAGGCTGGCAAATGACAGGCAACATCGTTGACATGGACAAGGGAACTAAAGGCAAAGAAGAAGTACCTGGAAGGCAGGCACATGCATGCAATCTGGCACATCATTCCGCCAATTCTGACATAGCTTGCCTCACCACACTTTGTAGAATAAGCCATGTTGCGCATGCTGCTGCTCGCTCGTGACCTAAAAGTCCAGCGTTTGCAGAGTGTATATAGGGACGGCACAATCATGGGCATTGTTAACAATGTTTACAGTGCTGGTGTGGAGTGCAACCTAGTTGCTTGTGATTGGTACATGCAAGTGTCAACATCAGTTACCAACACTTAAAAGTATTGAGCCACAGAATGTGGTTACTCACATGTTGTTATTAGTAAAACAAGCAAGCATAAGAACAGTTACGTGTACACAAAACTGGAAATGGTCACACAAAAAGTAGCATCACCTACACACAGCTCGCACGAACTCAATGGACAGGAGCAAACAAAAATTGCCATCGAACAGCATTGTGTACATTTTCTTTATAAGCTGGCTTGCAAATGCCTGCTTTGCTGCATTTAGCAGCATCCATTGCATGTAGGCTTGGTGAGTGGCAGACTGCCATCATACTTGCACTTGGCCAAGTCACCCCTGTTGATCAGCTTGGGGCCAACTGGGGGTCCCTCCTTGCATGGGCGGATGTCCTGCATTGTTGAAGAATTTTCAGTGTTGCATTGAGGTGTACCTGGAGTCCTTGGTATCAGCAGCAAAAGCAAGTACCCATGGCAACTACTGCCACCAGATAAGCTGTAATCGAGTGACTTAGGCAGGTGAAAGCAAGGACAGTTCCTTGTGAACGCAAAGGCAGACACACTCCAGCTGGTGTGGAACAGTACTGTCTATGAAGTCACCAGTCCTTGCACCTTGGACAAGGGAGTGCAGTGCTGTGACTGAAGCTCAAGAATGTCACCTGGTCAAAGATAGCAGTAGGAATGGCAAGGGTACAGCAAGCATTGGGGGCATCCACAATGCCAGAGATGCGGCCCTCACAATGGCAGCAGGACAGCATCAGGTAGATCTGCATCAGAAAGGAAACTTTACGCTTTTCAGCAATCATAATGGGAGCCTCCTAAGGCAGCAGCCCAGAGCTATGACCATAGGCCATAGCCCAAAGGGTGTGGATCTGCAACCAATACATATCATCAGTTGATCCTGTCCACCTATGCAGAGACAACATAAGCACAAACGAAGACTTCTGTCTTGAGATATCAAGACGTACAGCATAGCTCCACGAGCCTTTTTTGGTGGAATGAGTCAGGACGTGCTGTGGTGCAGCGAATTGGTGCAGTGACCTCATACTGTACACATGTCAGGCAGCATTGCTAACTTGAGGCGCTCCTAGGCTTTCTTCTCAGCCAAACATTGGTGTCTTCACCAAAGGGGCTCAAAGCATTTGGGCAGCAGCCAAATATTTGCACCTTCCTATGTGCGTCAAAGCCGATCTGTGCAGATTGTGTGAGGTAAAGCTTGCCTGTTGCTTGGTGTAGCCAAACTTGGCCAGGTAGTGGATGCAGTTGAGTACTGCACGCTTGTAGGCCACAGAGGCATCCAGGTAGTGTTGGCGACCAAACTCATCAATGCTGAGTCCCTCAAACACCAGCCACTCTGAGAAGTGAGGCTCCAGGGGGCTGATCTCAAAGATGGGGTTGACATGGAGCTTGGTGGGTCCCATGGGGGTCAGGTACTGCTCCATGCCTCCCCTCATGATGGTGCATCTGCACAGACACAGGACAGATGAAGACCATGTGGCGCAGACAGAGATACCCACAACGCCTTTTGTGTGGTGCAAGGCATGATCTGAGTGCATCTTGCCATTCAGATGTTGCATAATTTGAGTTCTGCAGGTACTTTTGGCACATGGGCTTGAGGGTGCAAGCACATGTTTGGCCAAGTGTGTGCAGCATGATCACTTGCTATGTGCCACAAACAAGCCCAGAAATGTTAGAGAAAAGGGACTGTAGGGAACACATCACCACCACTTGCCTGTGAAATGACATACAAGCAAGGCTTGGAGTGCAGACGCAGACCAGAGAAAGTTTTGAGGAGGGGAGTCACTTACTTGAGGGTGAGAAAAGCTGCACACATCTCAATGGCACCGCAGAAGGAGACCTCGCCGTCTCCCTGGCTGAAGTGCATGTCTCCCATACTCAGGTTGGCTCCCTCAATGAACACTGGGAAGTATACCTGTGTCCCAACATCAAACACTGGTGTACATGCAGATGTGACAACCATTGCTTCAGGCAGCAATGGTGCTGGCATTTGATACCATCATTTGAATCATAGCTGCCATTAGTAGCAGACAGCAGTCTGTATTTATTGGATGACATCTGTGACTCAGATGTCACACATTGTATTCATAAGCATTTCAGCGTCTATGCTGCTGATGTGTTGCACATAATAGCACAAACACCACACCGACAAGGGATAAAAGTTGACGCCCATCGTGCAGACACAGCGTATGTGCCCTCTAGCTCCAAAGAATCTTAGTGACAGGAACAGCTGCCGTCCTGTCACCAAGCATGACATGCAGAGCTAACAACCAGCAGCAACAGGCCACAACCACTGTGTCTCACACTTCTTGCACTCAACCTTGTCCTGAGGGGAGTAATTCTGCAGCCCTGAGTCCTGCTTGCCATTTCAAGCTTGCCTCCATATGTCTGATTGCCCAGCACAGCATGACAGATGCGCATCAAGCATTCAAATTGAAACATGGTGCTGGCATCATGCGTGAGAGTGTGAACCTTGCAGCCCCTGGTGAGGTTCTTGATGTCGCAGTTGCCTCCATGCTCTCGGCCAGGGATGGTCCTGGCGGCCTCCTTGGCAGCTTTCTTGAACTCCTCGCTGCTCTTGTCCATGCTACCCAGCAGGCACCCAACAGGCTCTGGCAGGTTGGCTGCATCATACCAGGAAAGGATTCAGCGGGGTAGCAAGTGAATGGTGATCTGGCAAGTGAATGGTGGTCTGGTAAGTAAACAGTAATCTGGCAAGGTACACAGCTACCATAGACAAAGGGACAAGCTCTGATAGGTGTGAGGTGACTGGGTGCTATCACAGGAGGAAGCAGGCTGTCACATGGAGGAGGGCACATGAAGACACACTGGCCAGGAACAACATACTTACAGCCACTGGCTGAGGGCTGCCTGACAGGACATGATTTATTTGGCTTGTGTTTCAAGTATAACAGCTGGCTTCAAAGTACATCCTCTATGCAGTGGCACTCACACGTAAAGTCTCTGGTCAGTACTGATGTGCACACCAAGTAAATTTGACTCCCCTGATGAGTCCCAAAGACAAGAAACGTAAATTGATTGATTGAAAGACTGAGAAGTGCAAGTTGCTCAGCTGCAGATGTTGCGAGCCACTGAGATTAGAGATGCCTAAGCCTCAATTCTGGTGCACTTGTGCTTGATGCAAGTGAACCCAGCACATCACATTCGATCCAGGCATGTTGACACAGAACTATGGTGTCGGCGCACAGCTTCGCTTGGCTGCCAAAGCAAAGCTCACAACACATCAGTATAGGGTGAGCAGCCTGAGACATACCCAGGGGGCGGGTGTGCAGGACCCCTCCAAGGGTGATTGCCTTTTCTCCATCCTCTACCAACTTACGCTCCCTGTCGTTCCAGATCTTCAGCAGCTCATGACTGGGGGCTGTACCAATCAGTCCTGGGTGGATCAGCCCTGGGAACCTCACCCCTGCACAGCAATTTCTCATCTCATGGACAAACTGTTGTCTAGAACTGAGTTCTCAAGCTGATTGAGAGCAGGAACAGATGCAGACAGAAAAGGCAGCTTCTGCTTGCCATTGCAGGTCCCGGACTGCCCTTGGCAGCAGATGTTGCCAGCAGATCTGAATCACATGTGGGTCATGTACAGTCTGCTTATGTTACCAAGTTGAAGAATTGGCCACGTATAAGCTCTGGCAGCTGGCAAACTGCAAACATTCCCAGCAGAGACTGTCAACAGACAGGTATGGACTACACACTTCCATGTGCAGACATCACACTTGGAGACAAGCTGGCAATGTATGAGCAGCTGAGCATCCAGGCTGGAAGTCTACAGCTACAAATGCAGCTGCCTGCCAAAGGCTCCCCATCTGACAGCCTCGCAACCCTTGACGTTGCTGTTGAACAGGCAAAAACTGAATTGCTCCTACCTGGTACGTGGCGTGAAGAGCAGTAGATGCCTTCAAAGTCCCAAATGGCCTTGCAGGCTTCAGGGAAGTGGTCCGTCAAGAAGCCTCCTCCGTTCTCACGGTCAAAGATCCCAGTGAAACCCCACTCATGGCCCTCCAGTGGGCCCAAGTCCAGGATCTCCACCACCAAAAGGTCCCCAGGCATAGCTGGCTTTCCCTTTGTGTCCTCCACTCGGAAAGGACCACTCAAGTTGTGAACCTGCACAGACAGACATAGTTTGCGCCCAAGATTGTGACCTGATTAATAGTGCCGCTATGCAAACAACATAGGCAAGTGAGATGCTACATGAGTCTTGCAAAGCACCAACATCTGAGCTTTGTCATGCTGATAGCAACAACAAATGCTATGAGCAGCATGAGCATGAGCAGGACAAGTGATCGCGTACAGGTGCATCATGCAAAGCATGACTCTGACAGAAAAGAAGCTGTACTGAAAAGTCTTCATCTGAGTTTATCCCTTGAAACACAGATACAGCTGTAGCCTGACAGCATATAGGACATGCCTGGTTTCCAGGCAGCAAAGTGGCAAAGGTGCAGGAGCAAGCACAGGTGTATAACATGAGCAGGCTTACCAATGACAGGTCGATGTTCTTCATGTCTTCTGCTGAGTCATTGTCCTTGATCTGGCCACCTGTCCAGTCCTGAGTCTCCACACGGAAGCACTCTCCCTCTTTTACTGTGTCAATCTGCATGTGGCACTGAGCACTTACACCAGTCACAACAAAAGGCAGTTCGAAAGGCAAGCTCCATGTCAGTTCACATGACATGACTGCATGGCACAAAGGCTTGCAACGTACATGAGGAATGTCTGGGTGCCATCTGTTGTGCAGCTTCTTCTCCTGTTCCCACGGATGTTTTGCTGGGTCGATGGGGCACACACATCTGGGTGTGGTTCGCTTGTGGGAGATCTGAGCGGCCATTGGGTGGGCGACAAAGAAAGTTTGCTGTTGATCAGCTGACCTGCAAAAAGGCCAACGTGACTGCAGCGACAGCGGAGTTGTTTGCTTTGACCGACTGGCATGCACATGCAGATATCGCCAGTCGCAGAACGTACGGGCATGCAGTGGTACCCGTCTTTAAAATATATGCCTTTTAGACTGGGAAAGTAATGAGAGTGGTTGTGCAGCAGAGGAGGGGGAATGCGAGCAGAGGTGCGCGGCAGGGCAAATATGGTCACGGAATCCTAGGTCAAGCCCGGCCTACTTGCGCTGCGCAACGCGCATACTGATTAACACTGTGCAAACATGCCGGAAGTGCAGACTTTGTGCAATCTATGAACAGGCGAGAGGCCTCAGCAGTACATGCGCTTCGCGAACAAACGATTGTACCGAACTGACCAACGGAAGCATTGCAGAGATGGAAGAGCAAAGCCTGACCGACATACAGAGCAGAACGGGCAAGCGCACCTGAAGATTTTGCGCTATGCACAGAGTGTCAAGCACGAGGTTCTCTCAGCTAAGCGCAGATCTGCACTTGATTTTGGCCTCATTAACAGCTCAGACAAAGTTCGTAAAGTAAAGTTGTGCATCATCCGCACGGGCTGTCACATGACGACCCTTTTAGTCAAGTAACGAACGGCGTCAGCACAGGGGTTCCAAATTGCCAGATTTGACAGCCAAGCCCTGGCTCTCAGAAAAGTGTGGTGGTGGAGAGAATGTTCGTGTGCAGCATCACCCCTAGTGCTCCTTGCACATGGTACATGCGGCTCCAGCATCACCGCGGCTTTAGGGGTCATACCCAGGCATCATATAGAGGCCAGCAGTCTTCTGTCAAGATCGAAGTCGCAGCAGGGAACCCCTCTCTGTTGGGCTCACAAGTGCACAGTATGGTCCAGTAAAGCACGTAATTCACCTTGACTGTGCTGATATTTCAGGACACGCTGCCTCATGACAGTCGTTCATCAATGAGGCCATGGTCAGCACCATGTTTGTAGTCTTGACAGATCTTCATATGACTAATCTCAGGTTTCGCACAAAGATCAGCTGCACACTCAGGGCATACTTCGTTTCGTGCAGCAGAGCATGTGCCAAAGCACTGACACACGATCACATCTATCATAGACGCATGCATGCCACATGTACATAGGCTGTCCTACAGGGACCATGCACATGTCGTTTGGAAGCTCTGATGAACCATATTCACTAATTCATGTGAAGAGCAAGGGCATGCTGTTACATGAATACTTGCCTAAACCGCAAAACGTATATGTCACGGTGCACCTTAAAGCCATCATCCAGCAACACACAGACTACGTTCCACAAACACCATCAGTGCATACACAATGTATCCCCAGGCTACTGCACATCACAAGCATGAACAGGGTCTTCATATAATTGATGGAGGAAAAGGTGTCATTGATTTATGCATATAGCATAGCTATTAAGCACAGCAGCTTGTGCACCACAATCAGAAAGAACTGCTAAGCAGCAGGGTCTAGACAGATCTGAGCACATGTGCATATAGAGCTTGACCAACACAAGTCAGAGTCAAGGGTCATAGTACTTTTGCAGGCACTAGCGATCAGTCTGAATGCGCTAACTGTTGCATGGTCATTTGCAAATGGCCAGAGTGCAACAATCTTGTCCTTGCAGAGCTCCTTGTATAGCTGCAACAAGATTTGCTGAGGCCCTCCTGAGTGGTGTGGGTCAACGCCAGCTGTCTGCAGAAACATCAACACATTTGCAACACCCCTTGGAACAGTTGCTGGCCACCTGTGATGGTCAATGTAGATGATGCTGGACAACTGGGATGCTTGAGAAAAGGCGCACTCATGACATTGTACTACACATGGATGGTATCTGCTCATTCAATCAGTGTGAAGGCTGGTTGGGACTAGGCTGCAGCAAAGATAGTTCTGCAGCAACCATATGCCACACTGCAGCAGACTGCTGTAGCCTGCATCACAAACACTATGCAACACACAATCCCAAAATCAGGAGCAAGCAATCACACAGCTGCATGAAGCAGAAGCCAATAAGCATCAGATTGACACATCATCATTCGCCAAACACTTCTACTGTGCAGCATACAAACACTGCACAACTGGCTCATCCCAAATGTGCACATGTGTGCACAGGTGGAAAAGCGGTTTCTGCCTCACTTGCTCTGTTTTGTGCTTCTTGGCTTGAATGGCATGGGGTCTGACACACAAAAGGCTATCAGCAGCACAAAGGGCGTATCAGCTGCATGGTCAGCTACTCATGACTTTGGATAAACCCTAGCTATTCAGCCCTCTGTTTGGTCTGGACAGCTCATGAAGCTGCTGTGTCAAGGCAGATCAGCTTCAGCGCATTCAGTGACCAGTCTTCGGCGCGAGCAGCAATCCAAATACAAGCTAGACTAAGCAACAGATGCATCTTCTGCGCACACTCTGAGGTGACTTTGCTTCATAGCTATGTCGTTGGTGTGTAGCAAGTGCCTGTAGGGTGTCAATGGTCTCTGACAAAAGACGTAACCTCTCACATACTATAACGGTCACACTGACATGGCAGCAAAATGTGTGATGGGTCTCACCTACCAGTTTGCGCTAACAAACAGGCATGATAAAGATTAAGCAAGCATAAACACTGCTCCAAGTTGCAAGCAGCCAAGTCACTGTTGTTACTGGTCACAACCCTTTGACGTACTTGCAGACACAGACAACTTTGTCAAGGCGTCAAGCAAGGTGGTCTGAGTACCTTCAGGTGTTCACCTTCAAGTGGCAATATCGTCCTGGCCCGCGTAATGTTGCAGATAGCCTTGTCAGAAGTCCCTCTGTTGTAGCTGCTATGCTACCAGTTGCTGGTCCACCCTTTGTTTGCAAGTGTTGTGCAGTACAGAGCCCTGCAGATCAAGCTGAAGACTGCACTGGCAGAAAAACATCACCTTAGTCAGCAGTGCAGTGCTGTGCTGGCTGAGGTGGTGTTTTTCTGCCAATGCAGTCTTCAGCTTGATCTGCAGGGCTCTGTACTCCTCAATGGAGGCTGCCCCATCAGCTCCTGCATTGATGGGACCTGTACCACTCACACCAGTTGGACGCAGCAAAGGAGAAGTAGTAGTGTCAGCGTGTCTACTACCAGCAACAAAACGTGCAGGAAGTACATGTCGGTCAATTCCAACACGCTCATTAGCATCAGCATCAGCATCAGCTTCAACATCAGATTCAACAAGGTCAGGTTCAACCTGCTCAGCGTCAAGACTCAGATCGTCAGAGCCGGCAATGTATGCAGCTTGCTCAGCAGCAGCATCAGCAACAACAGCGCGCCTTGCGGCCAATTGCGCTGCAACTTAGCACGCAAACGCCCACGCGAGTTGACCTTACCTTTCTTGGCTTTGCCTTTGCGTTTGCCCTTGCCAGTGCGCGTAACGCCAAAACTGGGTAACGCCAACACTGGGTAACGCCAACACTGACCAGGCTCAGAATGCTCAGGCTCAGCTGGAGGCACACCCTCAGCAGCAGCAGCAGTGACAAGGACTTCCTCCTCGACAGCAAGCTCATCCTCAAGAAGCCGTCAAGGGAGAAGGTCAGAGAGTCTAACTGTCACGGCTTGCACTGCCAGATCTGTTTGACATACCGAGGTTGGTATGTCATTACTTGAACTGGCTGGTCCTAGACAACCATGTGCAGGACTGAGTCAGGACGTTGCACCCGCATTCGTGTGATAAATGTAACCTCTCTTATGATATTAAGATTGATGTGTCCTATGATGCTTTGGGCGTTGTGCCTGGGGTGTCCACAGACAAACATTATTGTTGCAAACTGATGATATGATGCAGGGTCATTAGGCCCTGCTGCATGTGATCGGACGTGTTGTCTGGCCGAAACATGTAAAACATTTCTTCTTCTTCTTCGCCCCCTCGCCTACAGCACAGCAGGCTCGACAATTTAAAATCGCAATTTTACTCGTTTACGTACCCTGACACCTGCCCTGACACGTGGAACGGTTACCAGCAAGTGCGTGGCGTACAATAGCAAAAGAGTCAGGGGTGTAGCAGTGCCAAAGTTCGCTTGCCAGGTGTGTTTTGATAGACAACTGGTGTCAAGGAGCAACCTGCTGCTCGCAACCTGTGCACCAAGCACCTTCACCTCAGGTACTGAGGTAGATATCTTTTGCGCCCGTCGCTGCAAGAAATTCTTGCCTTGAAGTCCTTGAAAAGTTCAGTGTGCAGAGCAATCAAGGAAAACCTCAAGCACTGTGATTTTTGGCTGCAAGCCTATAAGGAACGGTGCGTCTTTGGTCTTAGTCATCACTTGTATGTCCGTCTGTTTGTCGCCACTTTAGAGTCCTTAACAACACAAGCCAGCACTGTTGTCCGGGGCCGAGCGGAGCTCGGCGCCGCGCAATGGTGATGGGTTCGGCGGCAATGTAGTAGCTGTGACAGTGAAGAAACGCTTGACTTTGCTGCTGCTGACAGCTTTACTTACCATTGACAGATGGTCCAGTGTCAACAATGCCGGGACGCAACAAGCGTCGCCGGCACGAAAGCTTTACTCCAGAAGAGGCTGAAGAACCAGTCGCATTCAGGAGGAGACAAGATGGAGGTTCGACTGAAGCTGCTGGGTGCGCCGGACGGTGTGTCGCCAAAAAAACGTCAGATTCTCTACGGCGTCACCGACTCTGTTACACTCGCCCTAGCAGTAGAGGGCTTGCAGCCGTTTTCCTAGCCCCGAAGGGGCTTTACTTGTTCAGCTTGAAAAAGGAGGTCCAAGGTTGATGTGCCTCTTGGGGGATCTTGGAGTTCGCTGCTTGCTCAGCCTATCAGAGTCAGTGGCATAAGGAACGAGGTGCATGCTTGCATCTTGTGTGCACTACGTCTTCTTCTTATTGGCGTTGTGCCATGAACCTGCTTGTGTAACTCTGCAGAAAGGGATGTCACCTGTGAAGCAGGTCTTGCAGGAACACTATGTCAAGCCTGCAGCATCAACTAGTTTAGTTTCAGAGATATCTGCCTGGTTTGCTGCATACAAGCAGGAGGTTGATGCAAAGCTCTTGGATCAAAAAGAAGTTACCGAGAAAATCAAACAGCAATCTGAGGAGAATATGCAGCAAGCTGAGGAGAATAAGCAGCAGATCAACAGGTTGAAGAGATTTGTTCAGGCCAATGAGGACATAGAGATCAGGAAATTGCAGGAGGGTGGGTGCTCATAGATACTTGCAACACTGAAGATGCCACACCAATGGAACACGTTTGTGGGAAATTTGTGAAGCAAACAAGAGTCATTGCTGAGAGCAAACAAGATACGTCAGCAAGCTGTCCTTGCGACATCATATGACCGCTATCAGAAGCAATCCAACATGATCCAGTGGCCAAAGTTGTTGCCAATGCAATAACAGCTCTTCCACAAGCTGATGAAATCTGGTTTGTTGAGCTGTCTAGTGTGATTTGGTGATGGGGTTTATGAGTCTTTTGTGCAAGGCTGGATACTGCAGGCATAAAGCGTCAAGTAGCTTTACCAAGTGAGGGTTGCCGCTGTTAGTGCCTGTCCTGAATTGTGCGAGTCAGGTTGAAACTAGCTGACCTTTGTCCATACAATGCTTGTGTAACACAATTGCTGTTCTCAATCAAACTTTAGACTCAGCAGCTGATTCTCCTGTCTTGGGGCCAGTCTCATGCTATGCACACGCTGCAGGTACAGCGTGTTGGGCTAATCCACTACCGTGACATCTCCATTTTTGCCTTGGGTCCTTGAGCCTGCCGGAATATGAATCGGTGTTCTAGAACCATTGTTGCCAAAGGAATTTCCTCTAAAGAGCTTATGCCCAGATTACAAAGCGGCTCATTTAGACGAAATGAGTGAGTGCCACAAATAACGACCGTAATTTGGGTTCATGCTTCCAGCAACTCGTCTGGAAAGCAGTCACATGCGCACACTTCAGTATATAGAAGTGTATCGAATCTAAATGCTCGGTGAGTAACTCCTGAGTATGCTCTGAGTACACTAATATGTTCGTCCTGTGCTAGTTATAGCGCTGAGAAGTTGGCCTTCGCGTCATGTAAGCATCCAGCATGCAGATCATCGATAGGCCTGCGAAGCAGATGCATCATTGACAACTACGGATCCTTACACATCAAAGGACAACATGCAGTTTGAGATTGCAGACTGGAAGCAGGCAGATACACTCAAAACGATCATGAGGAGGACCTGACAATCATTTCGAGAACTTGCTGCTGCCTTGCCCTCGTGCTTGAAAAGTTCAAGACACATAGTGCAACTGCACTGCTTGTCACCAAGCAGAAGAGCCAGCCCATCTTGAGTGATTTTGACATTCATAGCATAGGAAGGAATCACGTCCTGTCAATATCCTTTCAGAGTATTACAAAGTCAAGCACTGGCTACTGCAGCACATGACTCATGCTGTGACATGAGCCTTTGGTAGTGCATACTTGCAGACAGCAGCAGGCTCTGCAAAGAATGACATGTCAGAGAGCGGCTGACTGCTCACCTATTGTTAAGGGGATGGCAAGCAAACTTGCCAGGAGCGTCATTTGCGAGTAATGCTTCTCCACATGCAGATACTGGTAGTAACGCTGCGCTCTCATAGGCAACCTGCAGCACAAGTCTCAGTCAAAAACAGAGGCATCAGGCTGCATGATTTTATTGCCACTTTTGTCAAAATGCTGCACACACTTGCACAGCCAGGAGCACAGCAACTATCAGTTGTTGCTTGGCACCCAAAGCTGGCTACAGGCTTGAGGAAGTGTTGTAACTGTACACAGCAGTGCCGAAGCTGCTCAGCATAGCTTAGCCATACAGCTGCTTCAAGGCCCAGCTGTCACAAGGTTTGAGCATGGCAGCAGGCACTGCAGCAATGTACAGTGGAGCTTAAGCTAGACTAGGTTCAAGCCCTTCGTATAATGCAGCATACCCTTGTATCCGACCCCACACCCTGCCGATGGGACTTGTAGGGGACTTCCACGCAGGAAGGGCTGACTCAGCTTTCCATTCTGTCAGTGCAAAGTCCATCAGCTGCAAAGCCACATGTTTTCTTCAAAACCTCCAATTGTTCAGTGTCTGGCACTTCATCATACTATAAAATTGCTCACTCTCAAGTGTTGTTATTGGTTGTTGCACACAAAATAGTGTGGTTGTACTGCAAAGCATGCCTTTTAAGTTCATGCATTGTGTGCAATGCATCCTTGCTGAGCATTACCTTCTGCATTGTCCGTTTGCCAGTATAAGGTCGTGTTTCTGTACCCTGAACATGAAAAATGGTTGGGAAGCCCTCCACATGAAAACGGGCCAGTAGCCCTCGTTCACTGGTGCCATCTACCTGGCACATGGCAGGATGCATTATAGCCAGTTGTATGGGGTGACACCGTCTTCCTGCAGCCTTTGCTTGAGCAAAAGACAGCTTGCTTTTATCAGCATGACGCGTAAGGCACCTTGGCAACGTTGACCTTTCCTTTCAGCTCATCTGCCAAGGCATCCCAAGTGGCTTCAAGATCTCTGCAATGTGAGCACCTGACGTAGGACGCATGACTGTGAGTCTATGACCGGCAAAAGCCAGTTGCAGGAAGCAGGCTATGCCTGCAGTTGAGAACAGCGAACACGGCAGGCAGCAGAATCAGTGACGTGCAACATGCAGCAGCATCCTTGATCCATGTGCCGATTCGCCCTCACCAAGGAGCAAAGAACTCTATAAGCCAGGCGCCTTCAGCAGTGCTCTGATCAAAATTGGCATCCGTGAGCGAACGAACGTTCTGAGACTCTGTCTTTGCAAAATGTGGGAATGTGCTGATGAGAACGAGCAAAGGGAACAGGCGTGCACAACAAGCTCTGAGCATGCTCGAGCAGCGCAGCACGCTCAGCTGCCAGCGAAGTGATCACGCTGTCTCGCGCGTACAATCGACCTATTGAAACCAAGTACAATATCGTCACTGCATCCGAAGGGAGGACAGCAGAAGTTGTAAGAGCCGTAAAAAATAGGAGTCCAGACTGCAATGCTTCTGAGGCATTTGATCATGTCGAGGAAGAAACCTTGTGGCTGCAAGTTAGTCATATTAGGTGACTAATCAGGTTGCAGGAAGCTAGCTGACGGCCTAGTTGAACGGGTCGTTTCTCGTGGTCGTCAGGCTCTCCAAGCTGGTGTAAACTACCAACAATCAAACTGTTCGATTGATGCTACATCTGGCTTGAACCTCAAATCAGTGCTTTAAAGCTGCCAATTTTGCAGTCATGAAATTGGGTATGCTCGTCGCACCTGGTACGGAGCGCTCCTTCCTCTGTCACGATCTTTTCTGGATCTTCCGCGATCACTTCATGTTTATTTTGTTGGTCTGTCGACATTTGTGTATCTGCTCACTGCAGTCACAATGCTGGCTTATAACAAGTTTGGCCAAGATCTGGAGCTGACGCATATCAGACTTGCATTCGTCACCTCCATCTGCGTCGTGGCTGCATTTCTATATTTGTTGTACCAAGCCATTCAACAGAGCAGAGATCAGCAGCCAGTAGAGTTCGAAGTCAAATCTGCTGGCAAGTAAGGGGACTTCTTAGGCTGCAGTGTTGCAGCAACTTGCATCTGCAGCTCCTGTCTTATAACGCACTTTTGTTTGTCTGCAGACCGACCGAGAAGCAAACACTGCCTGCAGCCAAGTATGACGCACAAGAGTTTCAAAAATTGTTGAAGAAAATTGCCCCTGTGAGTACTTGAGTTAGCGTGGTGCAGCTTGAGCACTGCAGTGAGCATTGCATTAATTGTGCGACTATGTTTATGCATATTCTGCCAACATTGCTCAGTCAGCAATTCTGCAGGGGATCTTGATTGTGACTGCTCTACATTGCTGGAAGGGTTTCATGCAGCCATTGGTTGTCCAATGTGTCACCATCCCAGTCACACTGCTGGAAAGCCCCCTGTTTCAAGTGTACATCCTAAAGAAGGCCGCAACTGGCAGCCTTGCGCGACCATGGAAAGAAGAAAGCCCATTTGCTGCGTAAGTCTCTGATCAATGCTCCTAAATCCAGATCGTGATTGTGGTTCAGTCACAGACAGTGGCTCGTGATACTGTGTGGTAAGTTGAATAACAGATGCTCATGATGTCTGTGTCTGAGCATGCATTGTGTTGCAGGCTCACAGGAGGAGCTACAGAGACACCTGCTGCACCTGCTACAGCAGTATCCAGTGATTTAGCAGGCAAAGCAAGTGCTCAACCTGTAGTGCAGAATGGCAGCTAGGTGGGCTGTTCCGCTCACATAATGTGACTTAAGGCTGCTCTCAGCTATGCTGGAAACGACATGAGACACATTTTACTTGGAGGAGGCATCACAATGATTATGTTCCTAGGTCAACAGCTTGCATCATGTGCACTTGAGCAGACAAAGCTTGCGATCTGCTCATCGGAGTGCTGGTTGGTCCTGGACATGGATAGCATTGTTCCAAAGCCACCGTATGTTTAGCTGTCATGCAATCAGAGTCGCACGGTGTCAGCAATTGTTTCATGTGCATTGCATGCCAGCAATTCTCTTCAACTTTGTTGCATGTCAAACTGAAACGGTGAACATATGTACATTTGTTGACCAGGTGACCGGTCTGCAATGCACACTCTTCGACTCCTGCAACGTAAAACGGCTCGCATGTACAACTTCAAATGCTACTAAATTAGGTACGTAAATAATTCGAAGTCTGATTCGGTAATTAGCTGGTTGAGTGTCGAGCTTCATCACGTCACTGTCTCGCTCGGACTCGTTTGCCACTCGGACATACAACGGCTCTCGAGGTCACAATCGCGTCCAAACCAACTCAAGCTCAACCGCTGCTGACAGCTGCGTTGCGTAGCTTGTGACGCGTATCAGGCTGTTTACCTTGATAGCTAGCACCCAGCCAGGTCGACCGCCTCGAGGCTCCTGCTCTCAGGCAAGCTTTCGCTGATATCAACGTTTACATGATAGTTTGCAGCCGTATTTGGTCAGGCACGGGCTGCATGTGACGTATACGTCATTTACAGGAGGCGCAGCAGAATTGCTTTTGAGGCAAACTTGCGAGTCGTAAGTCTCGCAGTGACATCGGGACGTTCAACGCAAGCCTTCCGCCGGCCGGTAGTTCCCGAGCGTCACACATCAGGACTTTGTTAAGGTAGGAAGTATTACAAGTGCAGATTAAAACGTCGCGCTTGTTTACATGAAGCAGAACACTTTGGTCGTATAGGTGTGTGCTTGCTTGGTCAGCAAACTGTCTGGAAGCTTCCTCAAGGAGCAATCAATCAAAATTTCACCTTTGTAAATGTTAGTGACGTTACTTTGCACATCACTGACTGCCAAATGTGTGCTATGCCTGGCACATACCTTGCAAACATTTCAAAATCCAAGCTGATACATAGCGTAGCTACACACTCAAAGGTGGTTTGTCACAGTGACAGCAAAACCAATATCACGTACACAGCTACTATTTGCCACGCAATGCATCATAGTCCTGTGCATGACTGGAGTTTGCACATTGCTGCAGGAGCCTGAGCGCGCTGACAACAGGTTCTTCTACAGCGGCATCAACATCAGCAACAGCACCTCGTGCTTCACCTTCACTTCAGCAGCAGCACAGACAACAATGCAGGTTGACGCTGTAGGGGAATCAACACAGAGACATGCACATATTCCTGCACCAACACATGCTGCATCCTCTGATGACTGCTCAGCAGTCAATCTGCCATCATCTACATCAGCACAGGATGGTGCCACATCCCTTTCAGCGCAGCATGCACAGCATGCTACAGCTCAGGACAGCTCAGCACACTACCAAGTTCCTGCTGAGGATCCCAGCACGTTGTCTCCTTCACACAGATCTTCACACAGATCGTTTCGCAAAAGGAAACAGCCTGACCAATCTCTGCCTCCACCAATTCAAGCACAGCTTGAGGCAATCATAAGCCAGCCTGACAATGTTCCAGGGGCTGAGAAAAGTATTGTGGATGGCATGCCTCAAAAGGCCATCAAGCCAGACAGCCTGGCTTCTGTGCTTTCACGCAGAAAGGACAAGCGAAAGGTGGTCAAAGCATCTGGAGGGTCAGAAAGCAGCATACACTCTGTACCTTCGTCAGGCACTGCTACAGGTACAGCTGCCAGATCTGGATGTCTCTGACAGCAAGCTAAGTGCAACGCTGATGAAGGACAATGCTCGGCACGATTCTTCTGCTGGTCTGCGGTTTTCGCAGCATGACCATCTTGCAGATCCCACAACTGTGCCATTCATGTACTCAGCCTCACATGCAATACCTCTATCTGCGCCCAAAGTGCCGGCAATTTGAGTAGCATTTGACTGGCCTGATTTCAACTTACCTAACGCTGTGTCATGACAGCTGTGCATCAACGTAGGGCGCAAAGCAAAGCCCAGGAGCAAGTACGAGGCCCTGATTGGGCGCACAGTAGATGTACCAGCACCAATCTTTTCAGTGGACATACCTGACCTGTACTACAGAGGAACTGTCTTGAAGAAGGACCCAGCTCATCCTGGTATGAATACAGCTACCATCAGTATCTCGTTGTTTCACTTTCCACGCTTGAGGCCAATGTGCACAACTACAGGTTCAACAAACATAAGCTGAGGGTGTCAGCAAGCTTTGTTCCAGCTTGTTGACGTGCATGTCACCAGCTGCATAGCTGGTGATGCTGTACTGAAATGCAGCAGCCCCTGCACCAGATCTGATGTGTGCAGTCTAACTTGCAAGCTGACCTTGCTCCCACTGTAGATGAATGACATAGACAGATGGTACAGCTGGTCACCCTCATATCTATGCATTGTCTGTCTTCACAGGGTACACTCAATCATTGGTCATCCCCTCTGCTTCCAATCCAGCACTAGTTGAAATTCGACTGCAACGCCTCCTCCGTTGTCTGCAAACTTGGCCAAGGAAACCTCATGCATAAAGCACGCTGGTTCCACTGCATGGATCTACTGCATGCAGGATGTGTCTGTTACCAGACATCTTGCAATCCCAGTAAGAAGCTGGACCATGCAATATTTTGAGCTTTGCTTAAATCACCCTTAAGGTGCTTATTGCCACATCCATGTTGACAACCGGAAATGCATATACTTCATTGCAGGCAGTGTGGTGGTTCGTTTCATAGAGGATGGCAGCCGGTACTGGTTCCCCCTGGCGGAGGTGGAGCGGTTCCTGGAGGACATGCAGTCCAAGGGGCGCGACGCTGCCTCTGGCACCATTGGGCAGGGCAGCCATGCCTTTGCTGCTCAAGTCCTGGCCGGCACCCTTGCTGCAAAGAAGAAGGCCTCTGAGATGACATCAAGCTCCGCCACAGCAGGTGACTGCCTCACCAAGACAAAACTTGCTTGCCACCGAGCAATTTTGCACCAAGATGTGATTGCCTAGGCAGAGTGTTGTTTAGCCCTTGGACTTCGACATTCAGGCTGGTGTCTTCACATACAGTTGGTCTATCTGCTGTGCAAATGGTGTTGTGCAGCAGTTGATTGCAGTGTCAGTAAGACCTCATGGTCTTGAAACTGCGATAAACTGATGAGCTGATGGTAACAGTTTGATGATGCATTGCACAACTTTGCAATTCTGCTGCCAGGCAAAAGCGTAGATTCTCATTCTGTCCTTGCCAACCTGTTTGATGCTTTGAGTGAAGTCTCGAGAGCTAGGGCGGGGTGTGTCAAACATTGCAAGTGCCAAGGCTGTGTTCATCAGTTCTGCGCCTGTGCTGCAACATGGACAAAAGTCTCACATACAGGTTACAGGAAAGTTGCTGTCAAAGTCGAGGGGTACAAAGGATTATTCTATGTTGCAGGCAGTCATGAGGTAGAGGTCAGCAGCGGTGTCCACTCTAGGAAACGAAGGGTGCGCTCACCATCTCGCTTAAGCAGGACAGCTGCCACTAGCAATGCAGATGAAGAGAGCTCCTCCCTCCAGACCCTGGCGGCTGCTGCAGATAGTGGTGAGCTCAATCCCAGACCTACTGTCTCACTGGCTGTTGACTTGTGGTGTTTGTAACAAGCTCTTTTGCGCTGTGTTGTCATGGGCAGCTCCTGCAAGAATGCTTCAGCAAGTGCTGGTCTTGTATGTATCTATGCGGTATGGCCTGTTGAGGTTCCAAGTTGCGTGCTGCATTGTATCTATGTGGTATGGCCTGCTGAGGTGACAAGTGGCGTGCTGCGATGTAGGTGATGTATAAGAAGCCGGGGCTGGGGCGGGTGCAAGCTCAACTGCAAGCTGGCTTTTACTGGCGGTTGTGAGCATGAAGATTTTAGCTTAACCGCAAGGCTTTTGCGAGTGGTGTTATTTCTGTTTGTTGATGTAGGTATGTAGCAATGACGCAGGTGCAATACTGGCAGTTATTGGTAGACCTGGCATGTATCAGCTGGCCTGACCTGTTGTGTGGGCAAAACTCAATGTGTGTGTTTGTGTCTGTCCTCGTGTTGATTGGACTGTGTCACACAATACAGACCATGACCAGAGTGTTGGATCTTCATGGTCAGCAGTTTACCCATGCAGTGTGATGAGCACCATTCATCTTGACTGCTGTTTTATTGCTTGTCATCAATTAATGCCAGACTCAACTTGGATGTACTGTGACAACGAGTAGCTCACGTGAATTTCCAGACAGAAAGCCATAAGGGATGCCTGTAAATGTGCAAACATGGCTGCCTATGAAAATTTGTGATCAATGCAAAGCAGTGACATGCCTCAGCATATGCAGTGGTTGACACCCAACTGTGTCTTGAGCTGAATGCCAATCACAGTTTGTGCTGTAACATATACAGAAACGTGTTGCTCATCTTAAGCAACAAAGCAGACAACTTGTGCACTCTGTTCAGCTAACTTCGGAGTCCTGAGGTCAGCCCATGGAGATCTTTGCCATCAGCCTTTGAATGCTAAAGATCTGTGAAAAAGCTTGCCACAGCATAGCGCCACAATCAATTATGCTCAAAAGCAATCAAGTTTGTTTGCAGCTGCGCTTTGAACTGCAATACACTCAACACTAACAAGAAGCATGTCTTTCATCATACACAGCAATCACAACAGCAAGACTGCTATCAAGGCATCAAACAAAAAGGTCGTGGGTGTGGTGCAACCTCCCAGGACCCTGAAACAAAAAAAATGTTCTCTGTACAGCAGCATCAGTGAACAGCGGTGCAACAATGACGTGGCTCTGACAGTGCTTGTCTGCTGAGACAAAAGGCACTAAGTGTACATGCCCAAGTTGATGGCTGGTCATGCTAGCCCTATGTATGGTAGCATTAACTATGAGGCGCAAGCACAATCTTGCACCTCTTGCTTGGGGTGGTTTGACAGATCTACAGCAGCGTTGCTATGTTGTTTTTCCACATTTCAGCAGCTCATGCTTGCTCTGGACTTCAATGGCCCATGTGAATGTTGCTCTTCAGTCTCACAGAAGTCAGTCGTTGCCAAGGGTGCTGAGGGCCGCAATGGAGCAGAACATGCCCACAGCCAACACCAGCAGTGGCAGACAGATCTCCTTCAGGAGTTCTCGTGCAGTCCAGCTTGTTGATGTCCTGCAGCAAAAGCATGTCTTTAGTGGTACCAATGCATGCAGCATATAACGTTCAAAGCTTTGATCCCAGAAAGCAGCAGGCTTCTTAGAGCAGGAAGCCTTTGTAGCTGTGGAAGCTTACGACAGGTCGGAGAAAATCCAAACAAGGCAAACAAAAACATTCCGCGTCCGGGACTTGAACCCGGGTCTCTCGGGTGAGAGCCGAGTATCCTAACCATCTAGACTAACGCGGATGAGTTGTTGACACGCCGCCTTAAATTGAATGATATGATATCAGGTGTTCGAGCAACGAGGCACCCCACCACATACTATCCCAGTATGGCATACCTGTAATGATGAGGATCGCAATGCCTTTGCGGTGGGTTAGGGATGGCTGGGTCCAGTGGGGAGACTGCACCTTCCAGATCTTGCTGTACCTTCATTTGTGCCAGTGCTTCTGCGCCAGGCTCAAATGCTGGACTATGAATCTTTAATTCTGGTGCAGTCAGATTGGTGCCATGTGCTGAGTCATCTGGCATAGATGAAGGCTGCATAGAGCGCCTCTGACACCGTGCTCTGCACTTCACAGTTAGAAGGTCAAATCATAGCAGCCTCAAGATGTGGCAACTTACACATGCAAGCAAAGATCGTCCATGTGCTATTGGGGCAAGGGCAAGGGCTAGGGCAAGGGCAAGGGCAAGGGCAAGGGCAAGGGCAAGGGCAAGGGCAAGGGCAAGGGCAAGGGCAAGGGCAAGATCATGCTTTGTTTGCACAACTTTTGCAGCCATCCTCACAGCAAGTTATCACACCAGGTGTGCATGTTTTGCATATGTATTACATTGGAAATGCGGCACAGCAACCAAGACAAGGGGGTTGCAGCCGTACTTGCCAAAGTACAGGAGCAAGTGGTTCACGACCGGGACAACATACGAGGCCATCATGACACCTGTAGCTCCTGTCACCAAAAGCACCTGCATGCATGCTACTTCCTTCTCTACACGCCATCACAAGAGCATTTCAATTCGAAAATGAGCTATCACATTTGCGCTGCTCTGCTTGACGGGTGCAGCACACAACACGCATAGTCATGTACAAGCGCACAGTGTGGATTGATCCACACTGTGCGCTTGTACATGCACCGCAGAAGAAGTAGAGGGGCTGTAGATGTAAGGCCCTGTGGTGAAGAAGGCAAGCTCCAAGTAAGGACAGATGTATCTTCAATGGCAGCAATGCTGTCACATGTGAGGCAGCAATGCTGTCACATGTAAGGCAAGGACACATGGGCTTTAGGCCTCATGCACACTTGAGGCTGCATCAAGGTGACATGTCCATGCACAATGTTTTAAAAAGTTGAATGCAGGAAGAGCTGATTGCAGCTCTTTGCACTGCCTAGAAGCATGGCTACAAAACTGAAATCAGGTTATTAGTAAAGCCTGCACCAATTGCAACAGGCTGCGAAAGGCTGGAAGGGTAAGTCAGGGCTGTTACAGCTATTGATGCGACCTCAGCAGAGCTAGAGGCACATGTGAGCCAACAGCTGCTTGAGTAGTGAGATTCAGACCACAACACATGTTGCTGTCTTGCTCACTGCAAAAACAGGGCCTCAAATAGGGCGTTCCTCAGGACTGTATGCACCCGACCTGAGGGGCAAGCATGTGTGCAATGACTGAAGGAATGAACGAACAGCTAGCTGGCTGGCACGCAACAAACTGCCTTTCTTCAGCCTGTTCTCAGCAAGCGTTAGCCCTCAAGAGATGTTCACGGCCTAACTGAAAAGAGACATCATCTACCACAAAGGCAGTGATCCCTTGATCCTCCTTCAGACTTCTTCTCTGCTTGCCTGAATAGCCATGCAACTGCAGACTAACTTTGACACACATACTTTGGCAGCGTGATCCCTTGATTGCCCTCAAGGATTCTCTATTCCCTATTCCTTAAGAAAATGAAATGAAAAAATGAAAACATGATTGCCCTCGAGGATTCCCTTCAGAGGAGCCACGAGGCTGCAGACTTACTTTGGCAGAGCTGGAGGGGAAGAGGAGGGCCAGCAGCAGGCTGATGCACAGGATGCTGCCTGTCTCAAGCACATGGCGCAGCCAGGGCCACCGCACCAGGGCCACTGGCAGCCAGTAGTCCACTGTCTTCCTTGTAGGAAACTCTACTGGCGGCAGACTCAGGGCGAGGTACACTGCACCGTCATGCCACTCGTCACACTTGCATCATGTCAAGCAGGGGGCGGCGCCCGGGGGGGGGGGTGAGGTTGGTGAGATGAAATTGGGACATGTGGGAGCCAATGCAGCCTAAGGGAGTAGCTACCCTATAGGGCATTAGAGTGAGCCCCACTGGGTTATTTGCATGCGTTGTCGTGCCTTCAGGAGATCGAGTGACACCTTTGATTTTGTACGGGAGACAAGGAGGGGGGGGGGGGGGGTAGAAGCAATGTCCAGTACAGTCAGATTTAGGTGTTGTCTGCTCAATAGCAAGTGATGAAGCTGATGGCTATGAACTCAATGCCAACCGGTAATACAAAAGTGCAGATGCAAGATCACCGTGGTGTCTTGGTCTCACGATGACTTGCTCCATCGACCTCCAATGGAAGGTCTGCAAATGTTTTCCACATGCACTCACGCTTTGAGTCACAGCTGAGCTGAAAACAGATGACTTGCAGAAGTGCAAGACCGGACATGTGGGTTTGGACTACTACACAGCTACATGTGATTGTGCTAAATCCACATCTGCTCAAGGCAGGACAGCAGTGCCACAGCAGGTCAGGAGTAGGATGCAAGGACAATGCACATGGCAGTGGCATCACACGTACATGACATGGCAATGTTGAGCACTCCCTGACCGGCACCACCACCCAAGTCATTCTCCAGGATGTTGCCTTGTGTGTTGGATCCGAAGTCTGCTGCCCCAAAGAAGCCAATCAGGGCATACACCACAAAGGCAATCCCTGTCACATACACACCAGATCTGCAGCATGATGCGCCATTGCCGGTGCTTGGCTTGCATGCATGTGTGCGTCAGGTGGAAGATGCAAGCTATTCAATACACTGCAATAGCTGCCATGCCACATTTGAGTGCAAACAGTGCGTAATGCGGTTGTCTGGTACAGGTGGTACACGACAACTGTTGTGGACGAAAGTAGACATGGGAAATATGTTGCGACGTAAGCACAATGTCTGGATTTGATGACAGCCAGGGAAAACTTTTTGTAAGGCTGGCTTTGAAACAGATATGCAGCTTTAATAAGAGATGATCTCACCCAGGACAACAACACGCGTAGACCAGGACAGAATTCTGACGCCCCTCTCTGTGGCTGGCATCTCTGACAGCAGCGGCATCATGATAGGCTGGACGTAAAATACAAAGCCAAAGGTGGAGACAGCCCCTGTGACTGAGCTGAAGTCACTGAAGCCCACAGCAGCAAACTCTCCTGCGTTTTCAGAAAGCACTGCTGAGTACCTTACAACACCCACAGGAAAACATATACCACCATCAGCCCAAAGGCAGTTTGCATATGCCTACTCCGGATGAAGTCAAGGCATTGCTACGCTGAGCAAGATCTGAGCAAAGGCTTGCAGCTCTGCTGACACCTGCTGTTGGGAATTGTAGTGTTTTGGTGACGAACTGTAGAGATGCATTGCTTGCTGGACAATGCCCTGACAGAGCTGGAACAGGTTTGGAAACATCTGTCTGTCAATTTGCTTGAGGTATATCAGCAGCTATGGACAGGTTTGGCACTGAGTTCAGGAGGGCAGGCACCTTGTTCAGCACAAAAGGTGAGGATAATGCAGGCAGTGTCATGAAGGGAGAGGCTCACCATCTCTGCCAACATAGGGCATATGGTTGTAGCAAGCATTGGCGATGATTGTGATTGTCATGGCGCACACGATGACAAATCCTCCCCAGCCTGCCCACTCTAGCTGCAAGAAGCAGTGTCTTTTCAGCATAACTTCATCTTGACCAACACAGAACGAGTCCGTTGCCTGGCGGCTGTGCAGCCACCAAGGCAGCTGTATAGTGATGTTGCAAGCTGAGGAGGGTGGTAGTATGATGTCACACAACTTGTCTGTGCATTCAAATATACTGTGGGAGCAGATCTCCTGCCAGCTTGGCTTGTTGCTCCTCACCTGTGCCTTCAAGCTAGGTGTCTGATGAGTCTGATGAGTAACAACCAGCTCCACAGCTCTTGTACTGCAAGGTAGTAAACAAAGTGCTGGGAAAAGCACTTACCCTGCGCATGTTTTTGAGGGCGCATAAGGGAGCCACAATGCAGATGACGAAAATGACCATCAAGATGCGGCCGCTGCCATTCACAATGGGCCCAGTGACATTTGGGTTGAAGTAGAGGATGCCGGTTGCTCCTGCCTCCCCTATTTGGGTGATCCCACCCACAAGAGTACCCACCATGAGCACCACTATGCTCACCTCTGTGATGAACTGCAGTGTCAGCACCAATATGGTCACCAACATGGTAATTTATTGCTGTGTTCATGCAGAAGTTGAAGGCGTTCACACATGACAGCATAGCAGCGCAAAGGCTCTCAAGCCATGCCATGCATTGCTGCTGTTGCTGCTGTCCCATGTGGGGTGTGCAAGCGAAGATCATGAGTGCAGCAAAAGACTGGGTGACAACATGCAAGGCAACATGCTGTTTCTCCTGTGACTGTGCAATGCACCTTGATCTGCTGATGTTGCTGGCATGCACGCTGAGCTTTTGCATCTGTCTGCCTACCTTCCATATGCCTCCACCCACAGCATAGCTTAATGTCTCATAGTCGTGCATGCCAGTCTTGTAAGCTTGCCACAGAAGCAGGTCACATGTGTACGCATTGGCCGCTGCTACCACAACCATGATAATGAAGCCCGCGACGATTCCTGTGCTGGCGAAGGCTGAGGAAACCGGCAGTACCGCACTGCAAGCATGCAACGACAGTGAAATCGTGCACGCAGAAACCTATTCTCAGCCCTGTCAATCGCTGATTTCTTCGCGGACGAAGGCAAGATAGAGTCTCATGTTACTGTGTATGCCCTAGCTGAATTGGCCACCAGCACCAGCGAGAAGTCTGTCGGTGCCTTTGTAAGCGAATTCTTTCGAAACTCTAGACAACATAGCAAGAGAGGCGTGGCGGACCTTCCCATGATGCCCAATGTCAGAGTAGGAATGCATGCTAGATAGTGCCTAGCGGTGCTGTCTTGCTTGAACCTCAGTACCATGTTCGTCGCGATAACTGCCCTTATCAATACTCTGCAATGCTGCTCCTTCGCAAGACCGACCGGCAAACGGCAAGGCTGCCGGCAAGCTAACCAAGCTTAAGACGCTTGATCTACATGCTTTGCTTTGCGCAAGCTACGGTCGGGCTCCAAGGACGCAGTAGCCTGCTTGACTGTTTTTTTTGCGCCCCAGCCAGTTGACGACCGACTGCAGCTACGAAATTACGAACATAATTAGTCATCATGCTGCAATATGATGTGGAAATCTGGCGGGCAGGTGCTGTTGCAAGTGTCTTACATGCAGCAGCTGCAAATTGTGAAGGCCCCTGAGCTAAAGAAACGATAATGAGGTAGTGAACACAAGCAGCTTGTCACTTGTCGTATTCCCAGCAGGGCTGTGCTTTCCAGCCAAAAAGATTGATACACACAGACGCTGCGAAACACAGAGCACTGCTGCTCACATGCAACGAGCTGCCTAGAAACGTCACATCAATTTGCCAGTTGGCTTGTCAGCTCTCCTGATGGAATTATCACAGTGCACTTGATGCAAGGTTCCAGCGTAAAATTGCTGATGATGGGCAAGCGGCCAACTGAGCCTTGCAATGTGGGTGTGAACCAAACCATTCTGCAGCTGCTAGGCTCACTACAGCAGCTCTTATTTGGCAGGGCTGATCAGCAAACCTTGACCTGGGAAACATGCAGCTCAAGGTCCAGATCTGGTCGCATGTCACCATCCTCCTGCTCTTCAGAGTGCACAACTGCCCTGCTTACATTCACCTGCAGGGTCAGGAAATGCTGACTTTAAGGCAAGAGTCTGTGAGAGAGTATAAGTCATGTGCATGGTGACATCAGCAGTTGCTGCTATTCACCCCATGCCTTGGGTATGCTACAACGTGCTCTGCATTTAGCCTAACACCATCCAGATGATTCAATCCGCAATGTTAGATTTCCAACCCACCGCGCCGAGAAATGCATTCAGTGTCTCCAGCTCTTTTTCACCTTTAAAGCCAGCAACCGGACACATGCACATACGCAACTGTGCAAAGTGAGCGCCACAACACAGATGTTGCTGATCAACAGCTGAAACATCCAGCATGTAAGCGGCAAGCAGCGCTTTGCATGATGTGGTTGGGGTTAATAACAATAATAACAATTACGCTTTCCAGCTTATGATGAGCTAGGTACGTGCAGGACAAGTCTTGTCTCTCCAAAGCTGTCTGTCTTGCGCATCTCTATAGGGTCTACCAAATTGGTTGGGGTTGCCCACCTGCGTAGGCTTGGAGGTGGTCTCCATCTTGTGTGCCAGCATAAGGTCCTTGAAAGCCTGGAAGTCCACAAAGGACATCAACAAATCCAGCACCTCCTCCATAATCTCACTCCGTCGCCTGTCCAAAACCTGCATCCCAACTCACAACACGTCAAATGTGCAGATGCTGTCGGGCTACTTATTGCAGTTACATGTTTGGGTGTCATCTGGGGTGAGTACTGGTAGCACAAGACAACCCAGCAAGGATGATGAATAGTTTTTATGCCACATTGTCATGGCGCCTCATGTTCTGCTGGAGTCACTTTTCAGGTGACCACAGGTCTGTATTCTGACGCTGTCCAAATCTAGACCCTGACTTGCGTGCCATGGTCAAGGCAGCTCCTCACGTTGCTTTTGACATGTTGCACGAAAGCACACAAAGGTAACACAGAGCACTGGGCCTTCCTGGTCCATCGCTGCATTGATAATAATCATCATACTAGTTAAAACGCTTTCCAGTTCATGATGAGCTAGGTACGTGCAGAATGGCTGCACTGTTCCTGCACATTCTAGCAACTGAGCATTCAAGGAGTCTTTTAGATGCAGCTCTTATCACAAATGTTTGTGCATGCTTCATCACGGTCATGTCAAAAGACCTTGACATGAGTCTCGGCTTGTCCAGACTGAGAAATTTGGAGTCTGTTAGGATGGGTGATGTACCTCAATGAAGCTCTCCATGCTGAAGTCAGGAATAGCTGCCGACAGCCTCTGCTCAAGATCCTTCTCGACTACCGCCTGGTACTCGTGAAAGACTTCTGTGTAGGACAACTTGTTCTCCTCAGCGTCCTGAAACGCACTCAGGTATGTGTGGTAAAGCAGGCACAACCAAGGGAGTTGTGGAAATTGATCTTACCTCAAAGTCATGGCAGTGCTTCTGGCAGAACGTGCTCTGCACTGCTTCAAAGCCTGGGTCCAGCAAGACATCTGTACAGCAACAGAGGTGGTCATTCAGGATTCAGCATTGCCAGACTTTATTGTGACTGTGAGCTGGGCACAGCATTGTCAGGTTGACCTTGAAGCACGCCGACAGTCCTGTCAAATTCACATGCTGCTGTGTCAAGAGACCCATCGTCTTGTGCACTTATCTCCTCCTGCAGGCAAGAGCCGAGTGAGGCCGCTGCTCAGCAGCAGTGTGAAGCATCAAGCAGTTGGCAAGGCAGTACGTTTGCCAAGTCTTCGCAGTCGTCCCCCACTTGCACGTCTTGATCATCAAAGTTATCCTCACCGACGAAGCTTATGCCTGAGCCTGCTGCATAGGCATATGTTTATGATCAAGTTGCCGATTGCTGCTGGACAGCTTATAGCCAGTTCAAGCACCTGTGAACGGCCTCTTCAGAAACCTTGTCATGGAGCGCCATTTGGGTCTGTCAGATGCTAACGCTCCCATTAGATTTGCTACCCTTTGTGACGCTACGAGGTTTCGAACAACAAGTCAACACTGCGCTGATCCACTTGATAGGCAGGGTAATAAATGCTGCAGCAGGCACTCAACTTGATTGAATCTACCAAACTCACTTGTCAATGGTCAAGTTGTAACAACGTCGGCATGAGGCAATGCAAGCTCGCTAGCAGCCTGGATCAGCAATTGTCCTGTGTTACAAAAAAATAAGGGTCTCATGTCAGTCAAATAAAGGTCATGTGTCAGTCATGCAAGCAGCAAGTCATTCGGTAGGCAACATGGCTTTTGCACTTGATCCAGAAGCGGTATCAACGGTGCAACACATTCATCCATTCACTACAGTCCCCACAATTCATCGTAATTGCACTCCCAGGTTTATTTGAACTGGTATAGCCGATGGCAACGTCTTCTAAAGCCCAGCGCCTTCTCAGTCATCCTCACTTGACACAATCAAGTCAAGGACTCAATATCATGAGACTGATTGCTTTGCCTACCACTGCTCTTCTTCTTGCCATTGCTGGCACCATTGTCAGCAATGTATGAGTCGACCTGTGGTGATACTCTCTGGGTCTCTGCCAGCACCTCGTCAAGCTCTGCAAGTCATGCAGTTATGTCAAACTTCCATTGTATGTCCTGGTGCAAATCATTCCTCTTTGGTGGGCAAACAAATGTGCTCATCACATACTTCTGCTTTTGTGTTCTTGTGAAAATCACTAACGCAAACCACTTCTGCCATTACTTAATTCATTCTGTTTTGTAGACACGAACTTTGCGTAAATTGCGAGTTCATGTAGAGTTGATGTGGACTTGTGCAAACCTGGATGCAGTAAATGTACATGCAGCCAGTAGCGTACCTGATGACTCAACAGTGAAACCTGGTGGGATGTAGCGGTCCAATTGTTGCCTGCTGTCAGGACCAGCATAGCCGGATTCCTCTGAAGGCGAAGGGACCTGCTGCTCCATCAGGGGCTCTGCCAAGTCCCCACCCTGCCACACACATTCACAATGTCTTGCTCCTGCTATCCCAAGGAAGGCCTTTCACATTTCACCAATTTGTTGCCAATCTCTACCATCCTGTCATGTTGCTCACTTGGCAAACATAAGTGCAGCAATGGCAAGTGTTGTTTGACAAAGTGGATGCTACGGGGTTAGTATCAATCCTGAGCAGGCCTAACAAATCCCTGCTGAACAAGACTGGAACAAATGCATGCATGAATGGGGCACTGCTTGGCAGTTTGAGGGCAATCAGACCAGTGATTGAATGCACGACATAGATTTTCATCAGCGCAGCAGCCTCAAGCTGCTTCCAAGGGCATGCCTGCTAAGTTTCACAAATAGCTCTTGGTCTTGTCAAGATGAGTGGCAGGTGTCACTGGCGTCATCAATTGTGTACGACGCCAAACAGATGACCCCTCCAATGGACATCAGAGAGCTGCATCGTGGTGCACAAGATGACAGTCAGGTTGTGCACAAGGTACCTGACTCTGCCTCTTGTCAATGTCAGCAGCAGTCCTGTTGCTGATGATGACCTGGGGGCGGTCGAAGAGGTTGAGGTTGTACAGCAGGAAGGCAATGGTGAGGAAGGGCAGGGGGGCCGTCAGGATGGCGGGCCCTGGAGACTTCTTGATCCCAAACAAGGCAATCATGATGATCTGGAAGAACATCATTGCTGTGATGATGTGCTGGAAGATCTGCATCCACAACTGCACCAGACAAAGGGCATCTTCAGTCTCATGTATCTGTATGGGTCTGAGTTGGGCACAACAAACAATGTACAATTGTAAGTGTCAATTGAACAAGCCATTTGTTCAAGTAGCTTTGGACTGAGGAGTGAAGCATCTTTTGAGATGGTGAACTGCCAAAGCTTTCAGCTATCTATGTGCAATTTGGATGTGCTAGGAGTGGTGCCTTGCAAGGTTGGCAGGGCAGGATGATAGGCATGACCCATACCTTGCCACCGCTCTCCACCAGGGGCACATACACATAGACCACCTGGTACTTCCAGATCAGCACGCCAATGGCAAAGTAGATGAGGGCCAGGGGAGCAATGATGGGCTGGATGACACAGTACACCAGCCCAATCAGCATAATGATGGTGTCATTGGCCACCTGCATCACCAATACAAAACTGGGGAAGGCAGTGTTGGCAAATGCAAGCATCCTCTTGGGAGGCAGTGTTGTCAGATGCAAGCACCCTCTTGGGATTGGTTATGGCTCCTTGGGTTGACCGTCACAATGAAAGCACCAAGTCATGTGATGAGGCAGCTTGAGGAAGGCATCAAAGCTGAGGTGATGAATTGAGGCTGGGCAGGGTAGCACCTGCCTGCCCAGCAGCTTTCTGTCAGCGTATTAGGCAGGCAGTCATGGCATGACACAGCATGACAGGGTTTCAAAGAGATCTCTTGCAGCATGTGAAGGCAGGTAAAAGTGCGTGAGCAATGTGCAGCTTGGCACATTGTCTGCTTTGTTTGGATCTTGGTGATGCATGTGCAAGCTTTACAGAATATGTTACTGTTGCACAGTACGCTATACACACTGCAACCACTGAACAGCTGTCAAAGCATAAATGCTGAGCAGATGCAAGCCGCCAGGCATGCTGATCAGCTGCTTACGTTTGTTCCATACTTCATGTGGGTGTCTTGCCAAACCGCAGCCTTCTGCCTGGGCGTTGTGGCCATCCTGTACTTGAGCCAGAAGAAGATCAACCCCGGCAGACGCAGCAGCTGCATGGGACTCTTGATGAAGGCCTGGACGAGGATGTAACTCATGAAGAAGGTGGCGGTCTGAGGAGCAGAAGTTCCCAGGGTGTTCACAATGCCCTTGGGGTCATCCAGGAACTGGGTGATCTGGTTCAGGAATGAGCCCACCAACAGGGACCCCAGAAAGGTTGTGATGACCTGCAGCGACGTAGCTTTGGCGAAGCTCGTGACACTTTGTTGTCAGAGCATGCTGTGCATGCAGGTGCCTCAGGTCACAAAAGTGGGATTATGAGTGCAGTTTGAGTGCAAACGTGTCAGTTGGGCTCTCCTTTGCAAAGGAGAGAATCGAAAGCCCATCCGATGCAGCTGTCATGACTCAGCGCACTCAAGCAGCATCTTTATTGCACAAATGCACTGCTGGCATGACGGCCTGCACTCAAAATGTTGCACCTACATCGCATGCATCACCATTAGCATGCTTGGCACAGCCTGTTGTGGTACGCGCAGCTGCTGCATGCACACATACAACTGCAATGCAGCAATATTAGCAATACACACTAGTACATATTGCACTTCACGTATTATCTACAGGCAGGAAGGGGTTTGGCAGATGGCACTGCAGTAGTCCAACATACCTGGAAGACGAAATACTTGCGGACCACACCAAACTCCACGTCAGTCTCTGACACCATTTTCTGCACCTTCTTGTTGAGCAGGGACAGGATTGTGGGCAGCAGCGCCAGGAAGATTGTCAGTACAATACCAGGCAGCACAGAGGTGATGATACTGCTCAGAATCTTCACCTGCGCCATGTACCATCACACGTCATGCATGTGCCCATGCCTTACTTAGTCATCGTTCTTGCTGTGCAACACACACCATGTCCTATCAAAGATTTACCCCCGGCTTCAGCCTCAGCATAAGGCACCCACTGTCTCTTGCTTGCCTCACATGGCTTTGTATGACAGACAGGGACATCATGAGCAATATGGGTAGACTGCAACATGACCAGCAACGCCTTGAGTACACGTTGATGTCCAACAGAGAGGATGTAGCAGCCGCACAGCACATCTTGGTCAGCACAACAATAAGTATGACCAACAGAAGATGCACAGGTGACCAGAGCAACGCTGGCCGAGCCAAGATCACAGAAGGCCAAAGGCAAAAGCAAGAACAGTCAGGAACAGCAACGTGACTTGTGTTGACTTACATCCATGATGACTTTGAAGAATTTGAATCTCTCCAGCTTATCCACTTGCAGCAGTGCTTGCACAGCGCCCACAGGGATCAAGTAGAAGATGGCCAACAGGGAGAACAGAGTCCATGCCAGCACAGCTGCACCCAGGTAGCCGCTGCTGGATAAGCCAACATTCTGCCACAGCACATCCTGCACCGCATGCACTAGTCAATGTAGATCATTTCAAAGGCAAACAGTGTTTACCTTTGGCTTGCAGCATGGATCACCTCCCTCTGTTGGGTCAGTTTACTGCAAGGATCACTGGCAGATGCACACATGGCACAAGGGCAATCATGCTTGTCATTCATCAAGCTGCTGTCAGACAGGGCTCTTCAGCAGCAGCAGTGATGATGAAGATGGAGCAGCAGGAGTGCTGTAAGACTTTCTGCTGTGGACGCACATGATGACATGCAGACAGCAGTACAGCATGAGACAGAAGGCAACAGACCCTGGGAATTGAAGGGATCACCACACAATCAGACAGGGATGCGTACCCTTGGAGCAGGCGCTTCTCGTGTGGACCAGTGGCGTAGGTCGTGATGCATCATACTGGTTGCAGCAATGGTAGTAGTGAATGTGTCCTTGAAGGTGACAAAGGCTGTTGACAGCGCCTTGTCCTTGGCTTTGCCCTGTGCAGCCACACAAGCTGCGTGTGCTAGCAGTCTAGGTTTGTGTGATGGTCATGCAGAATCGAATTAGTCATTTGCATAATACCTTGCTAACACCGACAAGTGGTCATTGCATTGCCCTTGACGCTGTATCTCTTAGTGTGAATAACATCACACAACTCAAACAGAGCTTCTGTCCAGACCATCAGTTTGTGTCAGATACCATGTAATGAGCTTTTGAACAACAGCATTGACCACAAGACTGCAGATCCTGCTACAACGCAGCCAGGCATGTGGGTCAGTCAGCATACCTGCTCTTCCTGGATCCTGTCCCACAGCTCTCTGAGGCGGTCTGGGTAGAACTCCAAGGCATCCACCTTTTGTGGCTTGGTCCCATACTTGTCTCGGCCCCATTTGCCATAGCGGGCACCAATGACCCTCACCTATACAAGGCAGCACACCATGTGTCAGCACCAGCTAGCAGCCTGCACAACACCCTATGGCTGGTTTGGTGCATGTTATCGCACACAACGCAATGCAATCTGCTCTGTCAGTCTCAAGGTCATGCTTGCAACGCTGGATCGCCCATATGAACAGAAACTTTCTGGCATGTAGCGCATGCAATGCATCTCCTGGGAGACGCAAGATAAAAACCCCCCTCCATAGCAAGACAGAAATCTGGATGCTTGCTCTAGTCGCCAAAGAACCTTCACAAACTTTTGCAAAGCACTGTTTGCTTTCTTGTGTGCAAGGAAGCATGCAGCACAGTACAGCAAGTCTACAGCAGTACAAGCCATGGCAGACGAACAGGGTCTTGATTGCACAGTCTTGATTGTACAGTCTGCTCAAATGCAAGTGTGTCTGCCCAAGAACAACAGAAAAGCTAGCACACCGTCTCCCTCTTCTTGATCTTCTTGTGACGCTCCATCTTCATCTGGTACTTGTCCAGAACAGTCTCCAGCTTGCCTCGGGTCTTCTCAAAGTCATTGTACATCTTGGTCAGCCCCTACACACAGTATCACACAGCTCAGCAACACACACACAGCAACCGCAATACTGACAATTAAGCAGATTACCACGCCTCCAGCAGCTGTACATGTTGAATTCTGGTAATTTCACAAGGTGATGCGTGTGCAAGCAAGTGCAAGCAGCAGATTCTGACACGTGTGTTGATGCATGTGTCCATACAAGCTGGTGAGACGCCTCTAAAGGAGAAGAGCACAGCCACGCAGCAACACATGAACACCCAGGATTGCTATCACTCAAGGACAACACAACTTGCCATTGTGTTGTAGCCTCGGACCTGCTCACAGCACTGCATCTGTCTGAGCGCAAAATAATATGAGAGGGCATATACTCACAGCAGCAATAACGGGATGCATACCTTTGCATTGTATGCGATCTGTGTGCGCTCAATTTTGCCAGGATACAGCTCTTCGAACTCCTGATTCACCATGTCCTGCTCGCTCATTCCAGAGTCCAGCATGGCCCTTGCCTATGACAGCACACACCATGAATGCTGTGTTGCGCTGGTAACATGAGCAGCAGCTATGCTAGCCCCAGTGATCACCCATGCTGATGAGGCACATGACCATCTGAAGGCTGCTAGTAAGAACTCATCAAGCTCGAAATACAACTAGTTAGCTTTGTGGTTCAGCAACAGCCACAGACAGCTTCCCTGATGAGGCTCCCATATACTATCCATGCTCTAACTGTCCATCAATAGACGTCACAAACTCAAGTGCTCAAAAGGCTGCAGAAGCTCATGCTTCTCAAAAACAAGCAGGACGTGTTCCTGTTGTCTGTGTTCAACAGCAGCAAAAATGTAAGAGACTCGAGGCATAGATGAAGGGCAACCTTGGGAGCAGCACTGAATCCAATTCCAGGAGCGTTGTAGTTGGCAGAGCCATTTTCAGGGACCATGTGGTCCTGAGTAGTTGACATGAACTCCTCCTGGCTCTGCCCATTGTACTTTGCCTGTGGAGGTGGCATCCCTTGATCAGCCAACATGTTGGCATACCCACTCCTGCAAGGACAAGGCAAGACTCAATGTTAATATAAAGGGGGGAAAACAAAAGACTACTCCTTTTGGCTCCAGATCAATGAGAAGCCAAGTAGTACATTGGACTGTTTGAGTTCAGTATTGATGCAACACGCTGCTGCATAGTCTTCCTGCCTCTAGATGCTGCAGCTGTCCAAGCAAGCATAGACGAGACAGACATACCAGCTGACAGCCAGCTGCGGTGGTGCAGGACACATGCCAGGCAGACCTCAACAGCAACAGGCAAGTCTCCAAACTACAGATGGGTCTGCTGATGACTGCACATTGGCTGGGCAACACTGGGCCAGGCAGGCACCACACTGCAGCAACAAATGGTGCCTTATGAGGAGTGCATACTGGCACCACACTGCAGCAACAAGTGGTGCCTTATGAGGAGTGCATACTGGTGAGTGGCCATGGGCTCAGCCAGGCTGTCTGATGCACGGTAGCTAGCATCTGAGCTGTCACTTGGCCGTGACAGGTGAGTCCTAGCATCCTCAAAGGAGTCCAACTCAGTGCCTGACTTCTTTCTGGCCATGCTTCGGCTGTTCTGCCTGCTGTTCTGGCGCGACGCAGGTCTACTGCCAGTGCCTGGGATCTTGGCCGCTAGCTTGCTCACAATCCCCTGTCAGGAGGAGCATCAGGTCAAGGTCAAGGCAGGAGCGTTTCCTGTCAGATGCTGGTATGGTGTGGCCCTGTCATGTTGTCATTGTAAGTAACAACTGCAACCTGTGTGAACGTCTGCCAGGCAGGTGTGAGGCCAGTCTTGCCTTTGCAGGCAGCTTGGCTTCTGAGCAATTGATGTGGCACAAGATCTCGACGTTCTGACATTTGAGAATACATAAGTCAGCAAATGATCACTGCTGTGACACCTTTCATATAGTCAGCGGCCGTAAGCCAGCATCACTCGTGCTACTGAATAATGAGTCAAAAGATTTGTGTGGGTGAACTTGGGTTTGTGTGAACTACAGCTGACACACCTTGTTGACTTCAGGAATGTCATTGACCATAACTGTCTGAGCTTCAGTGCCAGCTCCAGTCTTGCTGTTCAGATACTCAATCCTCATCTCCACAGCGTGTGTGTTGTACCGCCATAGTTGCTGCATAAACAAGTGCAGCTCAGCAATACATCAGGGCCAAGCAGTATGAGCACTCCATATGTGCTACCCCACTTGAACATTGCATGCCTAAGTGCAGTTGTGATACAGAGGCTGCAAGGCTTACCCAATACAGAAAGAGCGAGATGACCCATATGGAAATCCAGTCAGCATAAAGAGCTTTGCTCTTGGGCTGCAAGTTGGTGATCGAAGTCTGCAGCAGACAGTAACAGTGTTGTCAGGCACTCACTTATGTACAGTCCAAGATGATGCAGCTGATCATCCCAGGCACTGACTGGTGACTGGCAGACAGGATGTTAAGGTAAGGCTGGTCTGATCAACAGTGTATCATGATGCTGATCATCATAGACAAGTTGCTGAGGACGTACCTTATCCAGGTTGCTGTAAGTTGAGCTACCTGTGGCAATCTCATCACTGACATAAGTGCCCTGCATAATGGTATATTCTTAGTCAAGTTGCCAGGTGATGATGTTGCAAGCAAAATACAGAGAGAGACAGAAAATATATATCAAAACGATGAGTGAGATAGTAAGTGTGCAGTGCATATGCAACCATTCCAGGCATGCTGTGCATTATGAGCATCCAGCCAATGCAGCAGAGAGTGCAGCAGACAGAGTGCGGCCACCGCTGTAGTTCCTGCTGCCTGAAACCTACCCGTGTGATATGAATTGGTATCAGCACTATGCAGCACCACAAGGTACAAAACAAGAATAGCTCCCAGCCTGCAAAAACAGATCAGATCTGACACCAGCACGGGGTCAGTGCTTGCAGTGCACAGACTTATTTGCACAGCATGTTATTCTTGAGCCTACCAAAACGTTGCAAGCGCAGATATGTTGCAGCATCTGTGCCTCCCAGTCGGACGAGTTCGCTCTCATTGAACTTATAGGTAGGCACAATCCAGCCTGCAAAGCTCCTGGGCAGCCTCTTTGGAGCGTTTTGAGTCTTGACAAGGCTGCATAAACACGAAGACTTCTACAGTCTGACTCGTCGAAAGCGCAGAGGCCGAGTGCCGCAATGAAGCGGACCTTTTTGGCTCATAAAACTTCTCGGTCCAGGAAGTGCGCCTGAAGAAGCCGAAAAACAGCAATATGATCACGCAAATAGCAGCATCCAACCCAATAGAAATGCCAAAGCTGCTAGCATTGGCGGCCATTGCGCTGGGCTATGTGCTAAACGCCCAAGCAGCCCGTTGCGCGCCTCAGCGCCGCAGAAAGTGTAGATCCTGTTGTGAAGGCATCAGGGCCGAAGCTGCGAGCAGGTAGACTTGAACAGCTGGACGACGCGTTGATATTTGAATATTCCAGAATGATCACATTTTCAGCTAATGAGGATCGTGGCGTGCGCAAATGCAAGACGCCATCCCCTAGCCTGGCTCACAAGATTTGAGCCTACAGTTGTGCGCCAATGGGCAATCACACAGCACAGTAGACAGCAACAGGACACACAGGGATCCATCTATTCAGTACATGTACATGAACGTTCAGTTGACCCTGACTGCACTACTGTTGCTTATATCCGCCCTAGCTACGGGCATGCAGTTGTGTGACCAGGTTTCTGCCTAAACCCCAGATTGGCTGCAAAGTGACAAGAGACATGTCATGTCTGACAACAAAAGCTCCCCTCAGGAGGGGATATGTCCCAGACATCAGCGTATACCTGCAGCCACTTCACATAGCTGTTCTCAAGGCACAGTCAACCCTGCAGCACATGTCTGAAGCCGTGTTGCCTGCAGGAGAATTTCAGGCTGTGCGCCAAAATGTGGCTGAATGAGCCTGCCGCTCTGCATTCTGAATCTGCACATTCACTGCACTGTCACTGTGACAGTCAGCAGATGCCTATCAGGCAGTTATGTGTGCCCCTGAGTGATGTGGCACAAAGCTGGTAGCTAACCTTAGGTTCGCACAGTCTTCAAGCTGGCATGAGGTCTGTTTTAGGCCTGGCTTGAGAGACTGTCTGTAGCCTTGTTGTCCACCCTGACTGGTTGGAGCATCTTGGACAATACGCTGTATCATATTCAAACATCGCTTTCTCACCTAGCACAATAGCCCAACAGACTCATCTGTTGCAAGTGAACTGCTGCATAAAGGCAGAGCAAACGACATCAGTTTTTGCTGAGCGGTGTTGAACAGATGTTTGGCTGTACTGCTGAGCAGAAGCAAGCTGTTCAATCTGTTGAGCAAAATAGGGGTAAGAATGGCTCAGCTGGTATTGACAGGCATAGGTATGGTAGCAGCAGCATCAACAAAGGCACCAGCAACACCTGGCAGAAGGTCTCCAGAGCAGTGCAAAGATGGGAGCTGTATACATTACGTAAGCAGTCAAGCAGCTGGTGCGCTGACAAGTGGTGGTGGAGAAAGCGCACAACCATCTGACCAGCAACATCCCATACTTGCAAATGCTGTCAATCAGACTGCCAAGGCTGAGAAGGCTGTTAGCAAGTCAGGCAGTGTTCAACCTGATGAGGCAAGAGCGACTGGCAGCAGAAGCATAGACATAACAATGATGTGCTAGATATGTTTAGGTGTGTCTAGGTATGTTTGGAAATGCGGACATCGTGACAGGGAAGCCGGTCTGAGACTTGGCGCTGGACCCTATATGGCAGGTGGTGAGTTGGCAGGAATCTCTCTTTGGCAGCAGAGAATCTGTATCTGAAAGTTTTTCACATGAAAAAAATCTGTGACTAGATCTTAAAGGAGCAGCTGCTTTTTGTATATTGGGCGTTGTGTCCATGTGTGCGTGCTGGTGTACATTGATGGCTGACTGTTGGCTGGCTGTTGGACTATACTGAAAGCTCCTATGCTGTTGGTTGGGCGCTGAGTACACAGCAAAACATGCCACAAAGCAGGTGTAGCACTCTTTTTGAGCCTCAGAGAAGCTTTCTGCCCTGCAGTCTGCCGTTGTGTGACAACACTTGCGGTTGTCAGTCACCCAGGCCAGAATATACATCACCATAAAATTAAGTAGTACCTGATTCAACTCGTTGACTGAATTAAACAATTTACCAGGATCGTCACCTGCTTTTTGAGACTGTTGGGGCATCAAAAGATGCTCTGTTGGGCGTCACTTGTCATAACAGAAGGCACATTATGGCACCCATATGCTGCCCAGCAAGGCTGTCTTTGCCTGAATGTAGCCATCTGATAAGGCACCGCAAGGACAGCTGAAGAGCAGACGCCTTTAGGTTGGCTGTGTGAGTGCACCCAGGGCTAGCGCATTGCTGCTGTTGTCAGAAGGTTACTCTTCAAACAGATGTTGCACGCCTAAGGGGTCATGCATTTCACTGCTCATGCTGAAGTTGCTATCCAGTGCCTACAACACTGCAGATGAGCTTCAGCAAGTAGAGTTAGAAGGTGAGATGTGACCACAGTGCATGCTTTTGCTGCACTTGAGTCTGCCAATCAGATGTCCTGCATTGAGCATGCAGTGCAAGTATACTGACATCATTCAGACTTGTGCAAGGAGCCAGTTAGCAACTATGTGATCAAGGACAAACTTGACTGGACACATTCTCGATACGTTCTTGATCGCAGAGACTGTCAAGCATATTTATCGGCAGGGCATGGACCTCAGGTCACATGACTGTTTCAAGCTAGTACTGTGCCTGCGTACATATTGCCTATGGATGCAGAGCTATGAGGTGCAGCAAATCTCGTCGGAGTTGCTGCTTCACGTGCTGCAGCAAAAACAAGATGACCTTTTCCCAGAACAGCCGTGACAGGCATCCTAAGTGCCCTGCTACTGCATGATGTCTCACGGAAGTTCAGGTCCCGCCTGAGCATGACATTGTACAGCAGTCAAGCTGCTGGCATGAATCCTCTGTGTAGGTGCAACTGTGCAATATCCTTTGGGTGTGAGCAGCTTTTAATCAAAAGGTTTGATTTGACTGATTGGCGGTGTAGCAAGGTCTACATATCTGGCAGGTTGCAAATGCTGCTTGTCTCGTCTACATGTGCACTTTTAGCATTGCAACCAAGTCACGAAATTGTGTCACACCACGACAGGTGTTAGTCCTCTGAAGTACAGTCACCACACAGCAAATGCGGCCAGGCCTAGCGCACTCGTAAAATTATGCATGTGCGGGTGAGCTTGTTTGGTGTACAACAGTGTGAGGTCGTTTCATGCGACTGCTGAAGCTGTGTGTGAAGTTCTGAACGCTTTCGCATGCGCACTCCGTTTACGGAAGGCGTTCTTGTGTCTAGATTGTAACCAGTAGCTACTAGTCACAACAGTAGGAGCGTTGCGCGATTCAGATTCGCTTGTTGTTCAACACATAGGAATCAGCAATTGTTCTGTGGAATGGCAGACGATGCAGGACACTATTCTCCACCCCCTATAGTTTTTGATGCAGACGAAGCTACAGCAGTAGCGCAGCCTCTGCTGGCAGAGCACGAGAGAGGTCTGTCCGTCAGAACTAGCATACATATTGCCGTCGCTGCTGACCTTTTAGTACGCGATCTTCAAGCTTTGGCACATAGCAGATCCTGACATAGCATCACCTTCTTTCTGCTTCCTGACACAGGCCAGACCGACGGCCAGCACGACTCAGCTCGCTCCGATCAAGCAGCATCTGACACAGCCGCTGTACACGAGGCTCACGTTGATGCACCAGCGGATCAGCACCAGACAGCACCTCATACACCTCAGTATACGGCACCCACTGGTTTTGACTTGACCAGTCTTCCAGATGGCATAGCAACATGGCATGAGCAGCGGGGCTTGCAGATACTGTGGCTGCTATCGAGTATTTTCATGGTCATGCTTGACGTTGTGGGGCTTGACGTTGGTTTCTTGGCTGGCCTGTTGGGAATCATCGGTTCATCTTTGGCAGTGTGTAACTGTTTTCAGAGCATGGATCTGCGGAGTATTGTCAAGGTGAGACAAAGATTGTACTACAGAATACCGCATTCCTCCGGCCCTGCAGCGAAATTCAGATGACCCAACCTCTCACAATCATTGTCTGGCGCAGGCTGTCCGCATTTTGGGTTATTTGACCTCTGCAATTTCTGGCCTTATTGGCCTTCTCCTTCTCAGTGCCCTGAACAGCTGGGAATGTGAAGAGCTCCATGACATTGAGCAATGCCAGAATGTCAAGTACTTGTAAGTCTTCATACCCACCTCCTGGAAGTTGCTAATGATGCCTGCAGGTCAAATGTTGACCGCAAATGGTGACTTCTGCCATCAGTTGGTGCATTCATTGGTCTATGTGTGAGTGTCAGCACAGTGTCTTCAGCGCACTCTTTAAGTATTATGGAATATGTTGGGTGCTTTGCTGCACATGCATCTGTAGTATCAGGCGGTGAGCTGGCACTGCATTGCAGGGTATTGTTTCTGGGGGCGTGGCATGGGTGGCATGCGGCTCTGTCTTTCATGGTTGGTCAGAAAGCCACAGCTGTCAAGCGCTTGCTGGATCCTATCTCTTCTGGTATGGTGATACTGTGACTGGCAGATACTATAACGTCTGATGCTATGCAAGGAATGATGCAGAACAACTATGTGCAGTAGCTCGGTCTGAATTTCATGAACACAAGAGAACACTGTAGACCTGTAGCTCTGGTTTTAGGTGTTTGTAGCTGATTGTCACATTGCAACAAGAGTTTTGGTAAGTTCTGGCAGCATGTCGCGTTTGCAGCTGCTATTGTGCATTACATGTTGGTCATGCACAATACGAGCTGGCTTAGCTCTGAACATGGCATGGATTTGCCCAGTGCCAGTCATAAATGTCTAGAGGTAGGTGCTACTTCACTGCAGAAGCTTTTTAGGCATTGATTTGCTGAAAGGAAGCCCATATGCAGCCAGCAGTCTGTGCCATTGTTAATTTCTGGTATGGACTTGTCTCAAACCAGCCAATGGTAGGCCTTCAGGTCTCATGTCGACAGTCTGTCTCAAGGCAAGGCTGTTCCTGCTTGAACTACAGTTGTCCTTCAGAAGTCAAAGGGCGAGGAAAGCAATATAGGCATACAGCTATACCGCAGAAAACTGTTTTCCTCAATTTCTAATGTCCTCAAACAACTGTAGTACTAGTAAAAGTCTTCAAGGCTTTATATCAGTCATGAACTTTGGACGCTGGATCATCACAAAACTGGCAACACTTGCCATGCATAGACGAGGTCTGCAAGGTGTGCAGCAGGGTGGGTGATGTTCTCGGGGACTTGTTGAACCGGGGATGCGCCCAATCGTTGTCATGATCATCTCATGTCAGCATGGATGACAATGATATGCTTCTTATGAATTTCAGAGAGGATAATGGTTGACATAATGTCTTGCCTCAAAATGCAAATAATGTCTGAAAACCAAGGAGGACTCAGATCCGTAAGGTATACCATTGTGTGGTTTGTGTCCCTCTCTCAAATGCTGTGCATGATGGTCTATCTATAACAAACACCTACACATGCCTAAGTTACTCAAACACAAAACACATCTCTAATGTACAGATTCAGCATACATTGTGGCAAACACAACACAATTCAACAAATTTAACAAAAGACTCATGCATTACTTGAGGCACTCGAGCTTACACAGCCGGTGTGATGCTCATGAAGCACAAGCAGAAAGGTGGAAACAACACCTCTAGCTATCAGCGCTTCCTGCTTGACATCAACAGACCAATAGCGACTGCTGCCACGGTAAGAAGTCCTGTGCCAACACCAACACCTATCAAACCCTCCTTCACTATTGCATCATCAACTGCAGATTTCAACTCTGCTGCTTGATGTGAATTAGGTGCCACCTGCACAAGCTCACACCTGAGCTGACATTGCATTGATCAACTGCAGGCATAGCAACAAAACAGAAGGCATGGGCACATAATGTTACTTAGGATATTCTGGCAACAGCCAAGGTGTGCTGACCTTCAAGTACTCATTGATCTGTGTTCTGGCAGCTTGGTAGCTGCCACGCCTATATTGAGCCTGTCAAGCATATAAAATGTGAGAGACACACAAGCATTGTACTGACTTGCCAGAGCAGGCAACTCGTCAAGCACGAACAGCCTGTTTGTTGCATACCACAGCACACAGATACACCAGATCGTTCAAGCCCTGCTGCTGTAGCTCTCCGGCCTTGATCATGGACTGCGCCAGGTCTAAACCTCGCTCGACATGAGCAGGGTCAGGCGAGTGCACCAAAGCCCAGACAAAGCTGCAGATCGGCAAACCTGTGAGCTGCAGCTGCCTTGACAAGAGCTGATGCTCCGTGCATCTATTGCAAAGCCTGGGACCTACCGGAAGCAAGCGTTTGGCGTTTCTTCGTCGCCCTTTCTGCTCATATCAAGGTATTCCTTCTGGAACTGTCGAACAGTCTGCGGATTACTCTGCGGCAGATTGAAGTCGGAGCCCATCTTTTGCTGACTGCCTGGAACACACAGGGGTTTCACGATCTGTGTATGTGGATCAAGGTGGTAAGCGCAGTTTTGTCGACGCTAAGGTGACTTGTTGGACTGTTGCTAGCTGATGGTTTCGGAGCCTGGTCGAGCAATCATCCAAGAGCCAAAAACCTGGACAGCTCTGTTTTGCATTGCACTGATACAGTCAACAGTGCCTGTGCCATGCACCATCTGTCATCTGATGATGTCACGTAAATGAAAGATAGTAGGTGCATTCGTTGAGATTGGCAGTTTCGTGGTAAACTCATATGGCCAGGTGAATAATCAGGGCTGCTGAAGGACGCCTGATTAGCTGTCGTGTTAAGTTTTGAAAGCTGCAAACTCATCATTGCGCACTAATGAGTGCTTGGGGCTCTGCTAAGTGACTGTTGTTGCTGTGATCGCTGCTGCTGCTGCGCTGAGAGTCAGATTCACTCGCTCATAGCGGGGCAAGTATACAGTGTGTGCTGGGCAGATTTCTGATTACACTGTTGCAAAATCAATCCTGAAGTGCCTTGGATGCGATCTCGAACACATTGTCTGACAATCCATTTGTTTCAACTATTCTTTGAAGCGCGCTCTTCATCATGGCTTGTCTCTCGCTGTCCAGTTGCCGCCAGCTGGTGAAACAAGACACCAGTCTGGATGCAACTTGGCTGTTAATCTTGTCAACCTGCAAGAAAACGGAACATGTCGGTTTTCTGGCACAGACTTCCATGTGAAAAGTTTTCTAGATTGTGCCCCCGCAAGGTGCATCCACAGCAAAAGAGAAAGCAAGATGTTTGTCCCCAGCTATATGCAATCATCAGTGCTCTGTGAATCCCATCCAAGCAATGCGAGAGTACAAGGCATGCAGCATGTGCAGATTACTCATCACTGCCGACCGCCGCTACCCTTTCAAGACAAGCAGTACAGATGTACACTGCACCTGCTGACATCTGTTGAGTACCAGACCTTGTGCATGGCGTTTGATGCTGTACTTGAAAGCAACCATCATGTAGGCAAATCATGATGGTAAGCACGGCAGCAATTTGCAGCAACGTCACAGCACTTCCAGTTTGCCATGTGCAGTTGGCTTCACTCAGGTCCATGCCAAATTTGTATCCAATAGGACACTTTCTGGGTCAACAGCTGTACTGCAGCCAAGCATGCTCACCTCTAGAGTTGAGTCAGCCATAAATTTGTATCCGGAACCATCCTCAGCATGGAAGTTGACAGGGCTGCGAGCAAAGCCCAGGAAAACACTGTAGCAGGTGTTTGGGTTGGTAATGTTGACAGCAGGGTGCTTCAGCAGCTGCTGCACGTTATGAAGGTTGCCCTTGACATTGGAGGCTGTCTGCAGGCCCAGCCACTTCAGAATGACAAGGCTGTCATCCTTCCACTCCTCATAGAACTCATCCAAAGCTATTTGTCGCTCCTTGCCTGCAACGCACATCATGCATGTCAACCCTGATCATACTCTGGAAGGCTGGAATCAGACAACAGCCTTCAACGCCAACAGCTTTGGTCATGGGTTTTGCTCACTTACTACAATGCCGTGCCTTGTGCTTTACAACTCAACATGTATGTATCAGCTGGACAGGCAACACAATGCATCTTCAAGCTCTGCCATCAACCAGCAACACAGACGTAAAGATCACTCAGCAAGCTCTTGCTTGCAGCTCATAACCCTGATTGGCGCACCAATAATGACCTTCGATGAGCTCTTTGGTGCCATTTTTGGGGTCTCATAGTCTAGCAGACCTCACCTTCACTGTCAATGAGAGCTGCCAGAGCAGAGATCTTGTCTGTCATGTTGGTGGCTGTGCCAAAGCGGTTCAGGACCTGCTGAGTGACAGCAGCATCACCAAGAGCAGCCAAGTAGGCTAGTGCCTTGTTCTTGAGTGCCCGCCTGGCTGCTGACTTTGCATCTGGAGAGTAAGTCTGGCCGGCAGGATCGTCATTATGCTTCACTGTGGCTTCAAGCTGCGGTCGCAGCTGCTGGGCAAGTGTCTTGACCACATACTTTCTGCATCCAGGGCAATGTGCTCAGCTGCAAAAGATCAGATGCTGCATGCTTTCCATGCAGCACAATCTGCAAAGAAGGAGCAGTGCTTCGCTGTGAGCTGAAGCTGCATCGGCAAATGCTAAGAAGGAACAAGTCACTGCAACTCATGCAAGCTCAGCAGGGATCACTCCATTGTGCAGGAATCAGTCACACTGAACATCATAAGGTCTCATTTCAGCCATGCAGAATTTGATCAGGCCTGGAATCTCCAAAAGAAACAGACTGGCAGTCATGCAGCATCAACCTGTACACAAAGGGTTCATGTGCAACATGAGTCCGAACATACATAAGACAGGGCCAACAACAGGGTCAATAGCACAGAGCAATGCGCACACTGACTAACAAAGGGCAGCAGAGAGTATACCTGCACCAGCAACCTGGGCAGCAAGGGAGGATCAAGACATACACGGCAAGGCTTGCAGGCACACCTGACTTGATAAAGCAGTACAGGGTTCATGTGAGGGATGTCATCTCTCAGCTCTGTGCTAGCTGGCAGAGTGATGGCAGCCGACACAAAGGCACCATCCAGGCTGCTGTCCTGCAGCACTGCCCGGAAGGCATCCACAATGCTGCTGCTCACCCCGCCTGCTGACTCCAGCCTCTCCTCCAAACTACCCTGCAGGAGCGGCACCCAGTCAATTTCTGCTGGCAGCAGCTTGTGAGCAGGAGTTGACGGTGCTACATGACACAGGCAACACAGCAGCTGAGCAAAGTATGACCTCACAATCGTGTGCAGCTGCTTGCCTGCAAGTTACATTTTCACAGCTGCTGTGCCGCGATCAACAGAGCAATCATGCGGGCTCTGTCAATTGTGCAGCGTCGACAACCTTGCATGCTGCAGCTCCCCGCTGAACCAGCAGCCACATCGTGCATGAAGGATAAGCTGAAGTCTGTGATTCATGGGCAACAGTGAGAGCGGGTGATGCAGGAGGCACACAAACTTCTGGGCATTTGCAGGGTTCCTGTTCTTTTGTAATGTACAGGTCTCTATTGTAGTGCACTTTGCATGGTGCAGGATATGATATGGCTTCTGTAGAAGGGACGTGCCTTGTCAGAAGTGGTGGCGGCTTGATACAGCTTGACCAGTAGCTTCTTGGCCAGCCGCTGCCCTGCCTCCCATTTGTTGAAAGCATCTGCACACAGCATGAAGGGTCCAAGAAGCCTTTTTGCAACACCTCTTGGAGGAGGAGCATGCTTAGCGGTTAGCAAAGTCTGGGAATACCTTCAGTGCATCTGTGATGTGTCGTGTTGCTGCCAACGTCATAACACATGGCATTTGCTGTTGCCGTCCATGCACTGTACCTGACGTGAGGGTGCTGACAGACGTCTTGCAACATACTGAAATGGACTCAGAATACAGTCCATTAGACCCCGTAAGGATAGCGCTGGGACGCATGAAGCAGATGCTGATCACCACAGCATTGCAATGCATAGACTTATGGGCGTCAGCTCTGTTGACATGACAGAACAGGTGCCATACGCCTGAATGAATTGAGTAAGTTTGGGTAGCCACAGCCTACATACCTGTGTCATGAGCTAACAGGAAGATGAGGTCCTCATCAGTCTGCCCCTTCACCTCCATCTTGACAGGAGCACTGAAGTCGCGCAGCAGCGAAGGCACTGGCTCACTGGCCACATCTGTGAACACAAACTCCTGCTCCTCCTTGTCAACTCTGAGCACTGTGCTCTTCTGCCCTGACTCTGATGATCCCTGCAGAAAGCATTCCCTACTACATGAGCTAGGGAGGTCTAGCAGTATGCGTTGCAGGAAGCATCCAATGGATTCTTGACCACGGCTGACTGGTACTCAATGCATCGGCACAGATCAGATGAGCTTTTGCCGTGTACAATGTTTAACGCATGCAGTGTACAATGTTTCAAGCATGAACAGACAGACTGGAAAGACTAGACAGAAAACACTAGGGAGGACCAAAACTGATGTAGAAGACATGGAGGTGGGTGTAACCAGTTTCATGCCGTCTGCCAGACACCATAAAGACAATGTATCAGTCAAGCTCACCTTCAATTTTAAGCTCATCTCATGACCATTCTTGTCGAACAGAGCCACAGCAAGGGGCAGCATGACTGGCTGCATGGCAGCATTGCTGGAAGTGGGGGTACTTTGCTTGGTTCGAATGGTGTAGGTGTGTGCACTGGAGTCATAGCTGGTTGACACCTCAAGCTTGGGCGTGCCAGCTTGGTGGTACCTGGCCCCACACGTGTCAGTCAGCACTAGATCACCGTAGAGTTTGGTCAGCACTAGATCACCACAGACTTTGGTCAGCACTAGATCACAGAAGAAGAAAAGCGAAAAGAGCAGTTCAGCAATCATGACGAGAGCCGCCTGAGGCAGCAGCCCAGGGCTAAGACCACACGCCATATTACGCCAAAGGCAAAAGAAAAACCTAAGCGCATGTTGCATCAGGCATACACTAGATCACAGCTTGTCAATCTTGACGGGACACTTAAAAACCACATAAGCAGCAGCACAAGACTTGTGCATCAGCATGAACCTGGATGCTGCTCCCAGCGGCCGCATCTGGGGTAAAAGACAAAGACATGTATCCTGATGTGATGACTGAGCTACCAGATAATTTGCAACAAAGCCCAGAGCAACTGGGCAACATGGCCGTTGAGCAAGGCTCAACACATTCAAGAGAGATACACCCCTTGCACCAGCTGTTGCCAACAAAGGCATGCTGATTTGCGTTGGCTCTGGCAAGCTCTCAGCATTCATGGGGACTGACCAGCGTGCTACTGTGGAGAGGTCTTGACCATTGGCGTCTGCCATGGCAGCCAGGAAGTCATCACAAGTCACGGCTTGCCCATCATGACGCTTGAAGTACAGGTCCATACCCTTCCTGCAGCCACACCAGCTGCTGTCAGTCACCATTCGTCATGTTGTCGTGCAAGACGCAACATCGATATCACTTCTGCCTTTTGCAACAAGGCTCAGAGACATCTGTGGTCGCACTGGTTGTGACACAAGCACTGGTGATGGTCCTTTGCATTGGGTGTGAATGCAGGCTTTGACAATGCCCTCTACTGCAATTTAGTGCATGCTGAAGCGCATTCATAACACCAAAGCATACAACACAGCATAAAGCTTGAACCACAGTACCCCATGAACAGCCCAGGATATTACTTGGCGTCTCATCACATTGACGCCAAAAGGTGTAAGTTTTTTGTTTTTCTTTCTTTTCTAAGTCACAATACCTGAACCCTTCTTTGCCCAGCAGTGTGTGATAGACCCTGATGATCTCTGCACCCTTCTCATACACAGTCACAGTGTAGAAGTTGTCCATCTTGATGTAGGACTCCGGCCTGATGGGGTGAGCGATGGGGCCTGAGTCCTCTGAGAACTGCGCTGTCCTCAGCCTCACAACATCTTCAATTCGCTTCACTGGCCGGGAGTTCATGTCACTGCTGAACTCCTGCACAGCAGCACAGACAGAGTTAGCACAGAACTCAAGCTGGCACTCTATATGAGAGTGACAAGTAGGCTCTGTGCAACAGAGCCAGCCCACCAGACTGCTGGTGTCCAGCCCACCAAACTGCTGGTGTTGATAGCAGGTAACAGACGCAATGAGCCATCATGGATTGAGTAGCAGTAAGGTTCATCAAATGTGCCACCATCAGGGAAGAACAGGCACAACTCTGCTGCTGTAACAATGTGTTTGGTATAGCTGGGTACAGCCTTGACAGCTTCAGTGTATGTATGAAAACACTGCTTCCATGCAGTCTGAAGCGAAGCAGAACCAAACACGGACCATACAGCGAGCCATACCTAAGGATTGACACACTGCAAGAGAAGGTGTCACCTGATCTCTGAAGACAGTCAAGCCTTCCTTGAGAGTGAGCTGGAACCAGTCACGGCACGTCACTCGGTCACCGGTCCAGTTGTGGAAGTACTCGTGGCCCACAACACCCTCAATGCGGGCAAAGTCCATGTCTGTTGCAGTCTGTGGTGATGCTAGCACCAGGCGGCTGTTGAAGATGTTGAGGGACTTGTTCTCCATGGCTCCCATGTTGAAGTCGTCCACTGCCACAATGTTGAACAAATCCAGGTCATACTCAAGTCCAAAGGTGTCCTGCACCATGGTGACAGGTCAAGTTTTGCATCACAACTATTGTATCTTGAAATCTTGATCACAACTGTTATGTCGACGTCTTCAAGCTGTGTGCCGCCACGGCAAAGCATGTTCTGTGACACACGAAAGCTTTTCTTTCTGATCCAGCGCAATGTGGACGGCCCTGACTTGGGGCATGGGTACAGCTGGAATGAATAACACAACAGTCTGTCAGCAACAAGCATCACAACGATGTGATTGTCCTTTCAAGCTTCCAAGCACGCTGCTGTGACGACATTTGGGTGACTCAGAGTAGCTTGCATGATGGCGAAGCCATGCCACAAAGGGACAGGACTCATACCTCATCCCACTTCATGGCGTGCTTGAGGGACTGCATGGCAAAGTCCACCTTCTTGATGTTCTTGTGCTGCACAAAGATGCGCAGGTCCACTTTGCGGCCAGACATGGTGGTGAAGGTGTCCTGGCTGTGGGCCAGATCTCCAGCCACCAAGGCAAACAAGTAGCAAGGCTTCTTGAATGGATCCTCCCAGACAGCAAAATGCCTGCACTCCAGAGCCACACTGTGCAGGAGCTGAAATATCTCCACAATGTAGAAACGCGTTTCTATTGTCCCCAGATGTTTCTGAGTTTAGATTTCCACTGTAGGGATGACATGTTTGAATTGAAATAGACGTTTTGGGATTGAAAAGAGCTCTTCGGTCTGATCTTGTTTGTGTACCTCCTTGTTGTGAACCTCAAAAGGCATCTCAGAAACACGAATGCCTGAATCAATTCTGTTAGTACCATGCTGAGAATGATGCACAGCTAGGTCCACAGTCATAACACAACGCAGCAGCCTGACGCCAGACATCACATGTGGATATTGTGCAGGTTGTAGATTTGAGAAATGCTCACCTGCCATTGTCCAGAGAACCCTCATCAACAAGGTTGCCATTACTGAGCAGAACTGGGCAGGCCTTCTTGTCAGCTTCAATACGGGTCACGTATTTTGCCATGACATCTGGCCTGCAAAGCATACTGAGCAGTGAGCAGGGAGACAGAAGCAGGCTGCCTAGATGCTGTGTGCGTGGCCTACCAGCTGCGTGCCAGACACTACAGGTCAGCGCATCACATGCATCCACCAATGCTCCTGGATGCAAAGTGCATAGGCTCAGCCGATTTTCATCCAGACTAACAACTGATGACATGGCATTGGTTGGATGCACATTCATGAACTGTATGTGGCACATGCTACTCAGCCTGGGTTGCACAGATTTAGTCATGTGGACAAATCTCAACAGGCCTGGCAGGTGCACACAACAGGACAATAATGCTGATCATGACGACAAAGACTGACCTATCATAGAAGTAGGTGATGCCACGGAAGCCCTCTGCTTCACACTGAGTACAGAAGGTGCCACTGGAGTTGTACAGCCCCTCCAAGCTGGTGTTCTCCTTGGGCTTGACATCTACTTCTACCTCCAGATCAAAGTCGCCCTTTGGCAGAGTCTCAATGACCAGGTGTTTGTCAGTGACCTGGTACTGCCCTGACGACAGCTGCTTTCCGGCCAGGCTGACTGATACCAGCTTGATGTCTTTGCGGCCTGTACCAGCAGAAAATACCTGCTAGGCATGGGTGTCATTGATAGGTGCCACACAAACACGCCGTGCATGCAGTATGTCACAGGGAGATCTTGACATTGACTTGTATCGAGGACATGATAGCTGATTGCATGAAGCATAAGTCATATCATGACACGCATGTCACACCTGCAGCAGACACAATCAGGATTGGCTCTCATATTTTGGCATGCAACCATTAGGAGGAAGGAATGGCCCTCCAGTGCAACTTGTAAGTGCAAACGTTGATGATGCCAAAGACAGCTGGCTAGCATCCTGGATGCTGGCAACATACCATCTAGGGCAAGTGCTGGCGGAGTGCCTTGGTAGTTTGGCACAAAGGACAGCTTGCTCTTCACTCTGGTTGTGTCTCCAAGCAAGTGTCTCCAAGCAAGAACGTCAGATGCACGTTGCTGACCAGGTATGGTGTTGGTCTATAGTCCGTTCGCAAAATGGCTTTTGGTGCTGATGGTTGAATCTCTTTGCCTGCAAGGATTTCTGGTGGGGATACAGAGACTGTTGAGGTGCCTTGGCCTGTTTCCATGCTGGCGTAGGTTCGCAAAAACGGCAGGCGAGTGCTGATGAGCCTAGTTTGGGAGCGCTGACGTTGCAACGACAATGAACCTGCAGCAAGTGGTCAAGTCTGTTACAAACTCTGCTGACTCGCCCGTTCGAGCTTTAACAAAAGACAGATGGCGTTTGCTGCCAGTGCAATGTTGAGTATACAGCTTCTCGCTGTGACAATGACAACCAGCGCACACTTTCTGGGTATCGATGATCAGTCTTAGTGACCAACCTTCGAAGCGAAAAGACGGTACACAGGCGCGGTGGATGCCTCGAGCTGCTGCTGAAATCCGATGGAGTGACCCGAGAGTGCGTGGAAGCTGCATCCAATATGCTGGACGATGCTAGTATTGCTGTTCTGCAAAGTCAACGACCTAACTCTGACCTATCTCAGCTGGCGGTTCGCATGACAACGTCATTGCTGGAACATTCCATTGACATCCATTAACAATCGTGCATGCATTCCGTTATACAAACGGTATGTATGTGCAAGAGTGTGCGGGTCTAAGCTTAGATCCGCATACCTATGCTTCGATATGGAATTGACTGTGTCACGCTTCATGACCAAAAGACAAGACTGACCCTGCAACTAACAACAATCAAAACAGGGCTGTGACTTCTAACACAAGCTGTCTATGCATATATATATTGCTACATGCAAACACGTCTGGTTTGCAACAAGAGTACAAGGATGTCGTACACATGGCAGTTGTATGCCTGGTCATTAGTAGCCTGCATGCACTGTTCAATGATTGCACAGCCACCCATGATCACCAAGCAAGCCACAAGGCTGCCTATTCTGTTTTGTTTGAGAAGGCTGAAGCTGGTCCTCGTTGGGTGTGCACCTTCCCATTGGCATCTGTGAACCTGATGATCCTTGGACTTAGGTCTTCATGCTGCAGCAGCACAACTGGAATTGCAAGGTTTCCAGACATATGTACAAGCACCAAAGCTTCAAGCAACTTGTGAGTCAGACGCAAGATGCTTGAGCAGGGGAACTGTCATGCAAATTAGCACAACGTACATGGTTCATGGACATGCTGTAGAACATGTTCAGCAGCAAAGATGACCTACCTTAGCTAGCTGGCCTCGCAATAGCTTGAAAAGCCCTTTCACAATCTTGCCAAACCAAAAGACATTGAGAATAAACAGCAAAGGTGGTACAGTAAGGACCAGACATTGCACGTCTGTCCTCAAGTCTGCAATGTCAGTTCGATGATCCCACATATGCTTGAAGAACCACCCAAACAGAATAATCCTGGCGAACAGCCAGCTGACAAACAGACAAATTCCATTCACTTTGTAGATACGTGCTGACCTCCAACCCTGCATAGCATGACACCCAAATTATGCATTGAGCTGACAGAGGTATCTCTGGTACAATTGGAGGCATACATCTGGTCAGCAGATGACTGCAAATAGCCTTCACACTTGTATCCCAACACAAGTTGAACATGCTTGGTCTTACCATCTGATCATAGATCCACCGCGCATTGACAAAAGGCGTTGTGAGCTCTGTTGACAACAGCAGCAAAGTGTACAGATGCGCCTGCCCAGTGAAGCTGGCCAAAGCCACAGAGAGAAAGGCGGCTATGTGGTGCGTCAACATCTCTGGGCCTCCCATCTGCACCATAGATGTCCTTAGACAAGACACTGCGTTGCTGTACAGCTGCAGAGCAAGAACTGATAAAGGACACAAAGACGTAACAACAGGACCATCAATGGAAGTTACCCAAGGAAAGTGTCGAATGATCAGCGTGATGTCCAAGACAAAGTATCCAACTGATAGCCCGAGGGCTGCACTTGAGACTTGAGTGTGTCGCTTGAGTGGGGGGTCCTTCCAAGGCTGCAGGGCAAGCAGCTTGGGGTGTCAGCACTGCTGCCTGTTGTCTGAAAGCACAATGCCAGCCTTGATGAGGTGCGGTACCTCAAGTGCATTTGTTTTGTCAGAGAAGGCGTCTGTCCAGAGGATGAGATATGCTGCAAGTGCAGAGATGGCCACTGCATGCAAAGTTGACGAGAACCTGCACAGACGGTCGCAGTATAGGTACAGCCTGATCCTATGCGTTTTATACACTGTTGGTTGCAGTCACCAACCCAATTTGGGCTGAACTCATGCTATTCATGGTGATTTACATGGGACCCACAGAGTCTGATCACCTGCTGTCCCAGTCTATCTTATCTTTTTGACTCAAAGAGCTATATGTTCTTGTGGATGCGTTTGACAGATATGGCGAGAGTCTGAACAAAACATAAAAGACCAGTACACTTGATGCACCTGAAACGCACACAGTATACATGAGGAAAGCGCCCACCACACTGCACGTTCAGTATCTTTACTACTTTCACACAGGGAGCAGGACCTACCTGTTGAGCCCAGAGTCCAGGCTTGTGGACTCCAGGTGATCGCATCACTAACGTGCGCGTTAGCCCAGACAGACAATGGATGTAACGTCCAGACGCTCGAATGTGCCAACATGTACGCTACCCCCAGCTCTCTAGCAGCCAGGGGGAGTCAACAGCAATTGCGCTCTGCCGAACAGATCCAGCAGAGACAGAGGAGGCGAGAAATCACGTGCAGCCAGTGTCGGCTGTGAGATACCTTACACCTCCAGCAACAAGTGTGATCTATTACCGGCAGCAATAGTTCACCTGCGCGCGCAGGACAGGGACTTGTTGGCGGCACGTCGCTATCAACACTGTAGCAACTCTCTCTCAGACCTCCTTCCAAAACCAGGGCGCATCCCGCCACACGCCACCCGTACAAGCAGCTGTGTTCTTACCGCAGCCCGTTCCGAGAGGCCGTGGAAACCAATCCGTGGCGAGCAGATTCTAGGAGATAAAGTTGGTATTCAGCCTGTAAGTCAGGCGGTCGAGACGCAGGTGTGCAATTTCGTAGAACAAAGGCAACATGGCTGTATCCGCCAGAGCATCCACTTTTGCAGTAGGCACACCTGTTCGACAGCATACCGTTGCCCGCACCCAAGCGCGTCGTGCATCAAGGTCAGAGGCGAACCCACCAGCTGTTTGCAGATCCCGAAGGTTGCTTTGCGTTGACCACCAGACACTCAACTCAATCGAATCTTTCGCGCAGGTTATCCGCCCCAGTGCGCGCAAAATACGGAGACGAGAGCCAGTTTTTCGATCTAGACGTGAGTGACAATGTGCAGTCGGTGCTACGTTAGCAGCACGGCCCAGTTTGGCCGATACCACAAATCTGGGCGTTTTGCAGGACCTCGAGAACTCAGCCGGGTCATGGGACCTATACGGTACAGAAGACGAGAGGCGGTATCCTGGTCTACAAGCTGAATTCTTCCAGAGAGCAGCAGCTCCTCTACGCAGAAGGGAAGCTATTCTTGGCTTTGTAGGCATTGGTAAGCCTTACATCAGCTGCATGTTGTCTGTTCATGTAAGTGTTGCAATTCTGTGCCCAAGTACCCACTCTACTGTGTATTGATCTCAGGCTGGTCAGCTGGCATTCTTCTATGGGGAGCAAATGGCTCAAAGTGGGCAAAGCTGCCAATTCAGAATGGCCCCAAGAAGGGAGCTGTCATCGGCCCCCGTGGCCGCATCTAAGTGCTGCTATTCTTTCATTCAGCTGCTGAGAGGAAAATTTCCTTCCCAAGCAGCTTCCTAACAATTTTGTGATACTGTTGTGTATGATACTTTATGTCCAGGTCACAATGACTGCTGTAAGATAGCTCTTGCTTGTATCTAGCACATATACCACACTTGACTGACAGAGTCATGACGTGTGTAAGCTTCACCTGCAATAGAGCCAGAGTAAATATAATGATGAGTTGTGCAGCAAAGGCGTGTCCTTTTACGGTGCTTTCTCATCGTAGATGTTGCCTCATGGTGTGCAAAGCCACAGCCTCACGCTCCTTGAGACGCTGATCATGAACATGTGGAACCCCATGCAGTTGATGCAAGGTGTGAAATACATCCACTCATTCACAGTATTGTCAGCATTTTCAACGTGGATTTTCCCCAGTTGAAAGAGACAGCGCACGCACACATGCACGCACAATTAAGCTGCTGTCAAAATGCATCAACAACCCCTACACTGTCAAAATGCATCAACAACCCCTACACTGTCAAAATGCCTCAACAACCCCTACACCCCTCCCCATCCCTATACATGCATGTGCAGATCAGTGTATCCTGAGGTCAGAGTATCTGAAATGCAATCTATCAAGGATACATGCATGTGCAGATGCGCATAATGTTGACAGACAACTACGGTCTATCAGCAAGCTTGCCAAGGGAGTTGATGCCATGGTGTCTCTCATATTATATCATGGGGTTCATGGACTGAGTGACTCTGACAACAAGCAGCATGTTGCTGAGGCACCGTTCCATACTTCTGCAATAGATCTTCTTCTCGTCTCAGCTGCCTGTATATTCGCAAGTCATCCATACGCTGTTTGAAGTCATCTCTGTACCTGATGAGACCATGCAAGGAAATGGCGGGGACCAAGGATCTGCTGTTGCTGGCCACAGCCTGCACGGCAAGCCAAATTACATTTACACAGATGTTGCAGCAGCAAATGAACAGCTGCTGGGACAGTAGCGCTGCGTTAGCTACTATGTCCTGCAGAGCTGCAAAACATCTGTACATCATCTGGCAGACTGCTGCTCATAGGCCTGCTGTGTACACGTCTTCTGTATGCTTTGCAAAGTGGACATCCAACACCAATCATGCAACATGTTGCATCTTGCTCTTGCATGTCGCATCTGCTGAGCAGGAGATCAGATTGACTTGAGGCTTAAACAGCATTACACACAAATTTTGTACTCCAATGTGAAAGCTCATGCAACATGTCATGCAGTAGAGCTTTCTCAGCTTACCAGTCTCTCTTGATGATACATCTCATCCCAGGCAACTTGCTTGGATGTCCAGAACTGCAAGCAGTTGGGTGCAGGACCCCGGTCAAACCTGTTGTAGAAGGTTGTGTCATCACGCCTCATGTAGTCATATCTTTGAGAGTTTAGCAACTCATTGATGGTCAGATTGCCAGCAATGCATATGGCAAGACGACCCACCAAGAATGCCACGACCATAACCAGAGGGATCTGCAAAAGAGACACACGACTGCCATTAATGCAGTATGTGATGTCCACAGTCCAGAACACAGCAGTCAACGTCTTTATTAACAGGAGCTGTGTGCAAGACAAGTCAGTCGTTTTGGCTCATGCTGATGATCAGCTGCTGGCGACGTCACAATAAGCACTAGACTATGGCACATGTATGCGTTCTTTTGCTTTGTTTGTGTGTGTTCAAGACCATTTGCAAGGCTGCTGAAGCTGCTTGCAACGCCAGCAGACAGCGCAGAGTGTTGTCTTGAGAAAGCCAAATGTGTAAAGATCACAGATAGTGCAGGAAAGGTGACATTACCCACACAGTCAAGCATATAGATCCTTCCAGACACAACACACTGCACAACGAAACCCACAAACCAAAAAGACACGGACTGACTGAACGCCCCCACCCAGTACACGCTGCTTACCTCAATGACAATCAGCAGCACCTTCCCAGGGTGCAACCTATAGACCAGGCTCAAGCCAGGCCACAAGTCTGTGAAGCCCCCCCGGTCATGCTGGCCTGCTGTGTTCCAGTGGTGTCTCGCCACACGCGCACAGAAGAGGCAAGACAGGTGCAGGAACAGGATCTGGGCCAGAAGGAGCACAGTCAGCCAGGCTGTGTATGTGCGCTGGTTGCCCTTGCCCACACAATTGCAGATGGCTGGGCAGTGATGATCAAACCTGTCAACGCACCTGCACAACACCAGCCGCTCAAGTACATGTTGCAGAGAAAGCTGCCTCAAGCAAAGTGTTGGGTCCTCGTGAACATTGAGAGCAGCTTGTGCATTGACCACTGTTGCCACTGTCAGGCTTTTGAATGCTGAGATACGCTGTGCTGAGACACGCAGCAGTGCCAGCAGCTGAAGGTCAAGGCTGACAATGTCAGTAATGCTACATGCTTAGGCGTAAGTGTGTACCTGTCACAAGTGACACAGTGCTTGGAGCGCAGTGGGCGCTGAAGGTGACACGTGTAGCAGCTGCCTTGGCTATACAGCAGGCTTTGCATGGTCCTGTCATCCTCTTGCACAGCTGTGGCCAATTCATCACCTTCAGATTGCTGACGGCCTTTCTTCAGAAAGCCAGGATTGGCTCTTGCTGCCCTGCTCAACAGGGAAAATGTATGTCTGTGTACATCTGTGTGTATATTCATCATCACAAAGTGTTTGTAGAAATGCATGAGCATCAGCACTGTCTGCATGATCAATGTGCCTGCCAGAGGGCTTGATGGTTTCAGGCATGTTGCGCGGCAGTGATCTCTTGAACCTGGCAGGTGGCCTTTGTTCTGCTGCTTACATAGTATGCATGCATACAGCACTGCTGCTCATGCAGAGCATTGTGTCAACACCTCTTACCATTGCTGCATCACAGACTTATGCAGGATTGTCTTGACGATACATGATGCCAAGACTTCACAACAATCATTGCTTCTACATTGTTGCATTCATCTGCTTGCCAGCTTAGCAAAGTCCACAGAAATGTCAGGCAATGTTGCATGACCTTGCTACATGGCTGTCAAGAAGCTCAGTCCACTGAATGTATGTCTTGGCAGTGAGGCATGCACATTGACATGCAGTGAGGCATGCACATGGACATGCCTTGGCAGTGAGGCATGCACATTGACACGCAGTCTGACCTGAGCTGCAGGAGAGGAGCAGCAAGCATGCAGGCCACTAAGACGCACGTCTCGGGCATCTTGTCCGGAATGAGTGGCGTGATGCCATACACAAATGCTGCTAGGGTTGCCACCTCTAGGACAGCCACAAGACTACTCACGAGTCTGGAGCCTGGTAGCTGCTGAACAGCAATGCCTGCCCCTGCATTAACCAGATTCAGCCTGTGCACGTGCATGGTAAACAATATAGCACATAACCCAACTGGAATGTAACCCAACTGGAATGCACACACTGTCTTTGTTTGCTACAAACTGCTCAACAAAGTCACTTCAAGATGACTGGGAGTGCCAGACAGACAACTCTTGCGAGAATGAGCGAGTGCTGGCTGGATAAACAAGCTTAGGCTTAGCGCCAGCACTTTAAGGTCATGGTGGTGGCTCCAGCAACTTCCCAAGAAAGCACTGCAGATGAAGTGATCACTTGATATGATTCTCAGCCATAACCGTTATGCTGCCTGTCAACTGCAGCGGTGACAATGTGCAGGAGATTGACATGGAGCACAGGCTGACCTGATACAACTAACACCTGCAGGCCTAGCACAAACACGACTGGCAGGGCTGCAAGCAGCAGCCCTGGGGACAGCAGGTGAAAGGCACAGGCAGCCCCCACAAGCGCCACAAAGAGGACTGGAAAAACGGCGTCAGCATGGCCACAGTAGGCTCTGCGGTGTAGCTCTGTGCAGGTTTCTGGCGTCTCTGGTTTCCAATCACTGGGCGCAACATCCTCATAATAATGCTTTGGGTCTGCACCAACATGATTGCTAGACTGAGCACACAGCACAACGTACTGAAACATACAGCTACTGCCATGCTGCTTGGGTCAACACAACATGTTGAGCAGGCAACCCATGTGTCTCAAGTGGCAGATTGCCACCCACAAACTGTGCACAAGGTGCGCTTGACAAGCTTGGGCGCAGAGCTTGCGACACGTGATTTGCTGACATTGATTGCGCAACATAGCAGAAGACCAGCGCAACAGCACAGGCGTTGGAAGTCCACGACATGCTGTGCATTGCAAAAGCAGCTGGATCAATTCAACATGCCAAGCCAGTGGTGTGCCATGGGCTGCAAAAGTGACTCACCCAGCTGAGCAGGGCCAGATGAGCTTGTATAGGACAAGGGGAGCTGCATTTCATTCTCAGCAGCATCAGATGCAGTGCGCTGCTGGCCCATAAGGGCCTGCTGCATGTTAGAAAGAAGCTGCCCAGGATGGGCCAACGCATTATATTGTCCACTAGGCATCAAGGGCGCAGCATGAGCATGGTCTGCAGCCTCCGACTGCTGCTGAAGCAAGGCGGCTGACTCTTGAAGGGGCTGCCAGTTGTGCATGCTGCTAGCTTGTGCTGCCTGAGGTGCCGAACCAATAGCAGCAGCTGGCATGGGGTTTTGCCAGGCGTGGAGGCTGTTTTCCTGGCCTGGAGGTGCAGAGCTTGGGAGACCAGATTTGGGGTTTGGTAGGCCTTCTTGAGTCTTGAAGGTATCAACTGGCAGCTGGCCAGCTTGATCAACGTTGCTCGGTGCAGGTCGCTGCTGTTGTTGTGATCTGGGCCTGAGTGGTAGTCGTGGACCCTTTGCAGCGGTGTCCACAGTCATTGGCTGGTTTTGATCAGGGTTGTTGGCAGATGCAGACTGTGCAAACTTGTGCTGCTTTAGATTCTCTGCTAGGGCCTGCATCTGAGCCAAAGCGTCTTTGTTGGCACCTAACCTTTCCAGACCGCCTCTCATGCCCTGCTGCCGAGCTACAGCAAGGAACTCAGTGCTGTTGATGACAGGCTGCGCCTAGGAAGCTGTATGCAAATCACATATGCAAATGCTCACCTAGCAGGTTCTGTAGTGATTGCGGGTCTTGCGCTGCCTGGAGCAACTGTGATACAGCTTGTGGCTGCAGCATGTCTTTCATGAACGGGTTTGCTGCCAGCATCTGTGCCAGCTGAGGAGAGTGAGCTGTAAGCTTGTCCAAAGTTTCCGGAGATGCTAACAGCTTGGACACAACCGGCAGCTTTGACAACAGTGCAGCCTGTTTGTGCAAGTCCCCAATTCTAGGCACCGCAACCGCAGGCTCAGAGTGCTCATCACTTTTTTGCGAATGCAAATTAGTTTGGCCAACATCCTGGTCGGACATGTTGCTACTAGTCCCTGAAAGCCACTAGCAGTGCCTGAGAGTGACCCTGATCACAACCGTGCCCGGACCTTTATACGGAGGACATAGTCTGTCAACCAAGGTGTGCTGCAGTCACAAAACACGCAGACTGCTGGCGTGTCGATCTGAGGATGCATGCAGCTGCATCTAGCTGCCCTGCTTGCCTCGATCCTTCCCTCTGTCCTTCCCTTTGTCCGCTGCATATTTGGTTTCGGAGCCAAAGAACAGAGAATGCTTGCACTCGGTCAAAGATGTTGTCGATGTTCCTTTCTCCGTGCGGTCACTCTACACTGCTGCTCAGATTTTGTCAGAGTTAGCATAGCGTGTTTATCTTTACTTGCCAGGGTATTTGAGCAGCCAAGTTGCACGCCCACTACAGGTGGTTAGTGCTGTGACAGTCATCTTCAAGGTCTTCAAAGCACTAACCTGGCATAGGCAACACCTGATGTAGCAACAGGCGCTATCAGACGAACGGGAGCAAGTTCTGTGTATTTGCTGTGAAAGCAGCCGCAATAATGTGGACTTCACGATTCTTTGTCTAACTAGGACTTTGTGTTGTTTGGGGGTCATGATGCTGTCCTTGCTGGTAAACGACCACAGGAAGGAGGTCATGCATCCTGCAGTAGCGCCATAGTTGGTTGTACGTTTTCTCGGACCTACAGTGCTGTACATATGCAAAGGGCAGACCTGATTATCTGACATAGCACAACATATGCTTTGGGTAAAAGTCGTACTATGATACATGCACATGATGACAGCAACAATGCAAACCCTCAAATTTCACAGCATGTCTGAAGGCAGGTCCAGCACAAATGCACTGTACTAGAAGGGCCTGCCAATAGATGCAGCCAATCATGACAAACACAGCTAGCTACACTGTAGTGAACTCACCTGTTGATGATGACTGATGCGACAGTAAAGCCAATGTAAAGAGCAATGGGGATCTCAGGCAGCTCTCTGTAGTAGCGCATGGGCAGCGCTGCCAGCACTCGCCCTTTCAGAGGCTCCAAGATCCGGCTTATGACAATGAGCCCTAGGAAGGGCAGAGCCACAGCTGCCCTCAAAGGCTGTATCACTTCTTTAGATCTGGCAATGGCCTGCCATCCTTCCCGGCCTGCACAACAATTTCACGCTATCAACTCAAAACAGAAACTAGGGAGCTGGCCTCTGGACAACAAATGGATGTCCAGGCAGTGCTCACGCAGCAGGTCATGATTGCAAGGGCTGTCTGTGGGTGTCATTAAGTCCTGCAATGTATGTGCTAAGGCTTCATGTTGCCCTTGTCCACACTGGCACAGCATGTAGAAATGATTGCTGTGTTATTGTGTCATACTGGCACAGTATTTCAAACTGCTTGCCCTGTTAGTGTGCCAATGCTGCTATTGCAACGTCGCTCAGATGGTTGACGCTCAGCACATGGCACTGCTTACCCTCCAGGACTGCCACAGGATTGGCTGCTTGCAGATCTAGTAGACGAGGCAGCGTCCATGGCAATGTCACCAGCAGCAATGATGCTAGTTGCAGCGGAAGCACCTGCACAGGCAGACTGTTCATGTTCGACAAGCTGTGTCTCAGTTTGCCATAGGACTGTTCTGCAGGTTCTTGCACCTTACTTGATTCTGCCTGGGGGCATGCAGCTTCCTGAGCAAAGTATGGCCATAAGTGTTCATCTGAGCGAGTCTGCTGTAGGATGAATGACTGATTACTGCAAGAGGAGGCTTGCAAGCAAAGCAGTATGCATCAATGGTGTGCGCACAGTCATGACTGTGCCCTCACTGTTGATGAGTGAGGCATCAGCAGGAACAGGAACATGCATTTTTATGCAGGGTGATGCTTGCTTAACTCTGAGTGCTATCCAAACGCATGACTTTATGGATAAATACAGCAGTCAGCCGCACCTGAACTGTGACAAGCATGTCCACAACAAAAACCCGTTTCCAGACAGCAGCTACACCAGGCTGAAGCAGGCGCACAGTGGACATCATGTGACCAATTGTAGCTCTGATACCCCTGCTGTTCTGGGCGCCAGTTGCATCAGCTGCTGCTGTGTCTGGGCCCTCTGGCACTCCTGACTTTACGCCTGCTTCAGGACTAATGTCAGCTGAAGCAGTGGCTGAGGACACTGTAGAAGCTGTAGTTGCACTTGGAGAGGTTTCCGCAGGTGAAGCAACAGCAGCTGTGTCCAGTGGCCTTGTGGGGTTTTCCCAGGCATCATCATTGTGAATGTTGTCAAAGATGTCAAGCCAGGCACAGTATCAGCCGCTCGTAGAGATATCCACATTGAAACAATCAAAACTTTGTACATAAAATTTTAGAGAAAATCTGTAGACAAGCTGCCGATCAATTACGATGTGACTACTATTACGGCCTTGCATGATGCAGTTGGTGAGGAGGACTTCTACCTGGGGTGCTTGGGTGCTTGCAGCATAAAAGGGCAATGGCGCTGGTGGCTATAGTCCTTGCTAAAATTGTGAGAGGGAATGCAGCCACAAATAGTACTGCTATGATCCAGCGGTAAGCGGAGCTTGTAACAGCTGGATTGGTGCTCAGCCACCACAGAGGGCCGATCTCTTCAGCATGTAGCCCCAAGGCTCTCATTGCCACTGTAATGTTCCAGCAATCCTGTCACTGTCATGCATGCAGGCTCATAAGACTGTTTGCAGCCTCTTGCAAATATGCAAATAAAGCAGCATTTGTGGTACACATGTAACTGGACAGCACAGGTTGGATGTGGGAGACACACGCAACAGCAGTAGTGCATGACAGTGGCTATGCTGACCTTCGTTCGTCAGACGGTGGCTGATTCGATTAGTGGCAAATGCTGCAGCATCACATAGGATGAATATGAGGATTATTGGCCATACATGGCCTTTGAGCAGTTTCCAGGCCTGCCGGACAAAGTGAAGACTGGCCTGCCTGTACATCATGAGAACATCGTCATCCCAGCCTGGCAATGGGTCGCAAAACACACCAAGGCAAGACCTACCCTTGTCTCTGAAGCCTGGCTTTTCTGCTGATATCAAGGCCTGAGTCTTGATCATCTGCAAAGGCTGTTGCAACTGTGATTGGCCTGGACGCATGCCTGCAGCCAGTAGATTCACAAAAGTTATAGTCCTTTGCTGCCAGCAAAAGGTAGCCTTCTGAGTCTGCCTGACCTGCGCAGCTGAAGTGTGCAGGGGAGTCTGGTTGCGGTGTGATTGCCAAGTCTGAAAACTCTTTGACAGCGTCTCTGAGGTTGCTTAGCCGGACCGAGTCTGCCAGCAAGACTTACTGTCCGAATGCTGCCGCTATGCACTGCAGGCTGTAAAGCAGCTTGCATGAGGGTGCCTGAGGCACGTCCTCGCAACACGTGCGTTCCTTGCTTGCTTGTTTGCTGCAGATCAAGCCCTGGGTCTGGTGCGACAGGTGCGTCAGTCGGTAGCGCGTAACCGCATGCGCGTGATCAAAAACAGTTCGTGGCAGCTATGGTGCAGAGGTGCGACTGGGCTTGTGCAGCTTTTCGTCTTTCGACGACGTTCCTGACTATTCGTCTTTGGACAACATCGAGTGCGTGTAGCAAATACTGCACGTCGAACAGAAAGGAGTCGGACAGTTCAAGGGCTTCAGGAGTGGTCTCGGAGCAGCATGTTGTACTCTTCTGACACCTGCTAGCAGCATAGCAGCTAATCACTCATTTAGACCGCACGTTTGCTCCATCACTATCGCATGCTGCAGTACCAGGCTTGCTGCACTTGATACAATCTGCATGGTATAGCGAACCACTCCGTTAGCTTGCGGTTTGCTTACAACACTGTCACATAGACTAATCAATGTTTTCAACTGATTGATCGATTGATCAGGGATCAAAGCTCAAGAAATTCGGTCTGCATCTGCATAGAATCCTCACCCCGGGCATAGCAATCTAAGTGGCCGAAAACGACAACGCAATGCAAAGGGGCACAACAGCACGAGCACGTTTGTACATATCTGGCCTTCAAGTTGAAGAACTCCACAACGGCTTCAGGTGCCACAGCAATACAGCATGCCACACATCTTGTCATACAATCCAGGTCTTTCAGGATCCTTGTCTGGAATAGCCTGTGCCTCCTCCTCTGATATGTTTTGGAGCTTTCTCACAAGCTGGTTCAGCAGAGCTACTCTCTGCTTCCGGTCAGCCTGCTGCCAAGATGTCTGTACAGAAGCTGCATGCACCAGCAAAACTTGTCAGCACATGACATTCGAGCCTGTCACAGCTCCAGCATGTGCACAGATCAGCAGAACAGCACTGGGAGCAAGGCGAGGTTGCTGAGGACTGTCTTGAACACTCACTTGGCTGAGTTGAGCTGTTCAGCAGGTCTGTATTGAGCTTGCGCATGGCCAGCAGAAGCACCCCATATCGCACACCATCAAACTTATCCCTCCATATGCCGGACCGCCGCCCCAAGCCATCAGAACCAGCCCTGATGCCTAGTAAACCATCCCACCGCCGCAAGCACCTCACAGTTATCTGCCTTGCAACTGACTTCATCTCGCTGGTGGAATCCAGCCTTGCATCATGCATGCCACCTCTGCCTGAGGCCACATGACCTGGCGCTGTATGCATGGTGCCAGGATGCAGCAATGGGTTGTGCACCATATCTGACGGTGCAGGGTGCAATGACGCTTGATCTGATGCGGTCGACAGCTGCCTGCTTGGGGGTAAACCCCCAGTAGATTGAATGCTGCGTCTCGCGCTGCTCGGCGCTGAGTTGATTCTCTGCATGCTTCTGCTGCGCCCTGCTTGCATAGCACTCATGAAGGGGTTGCTGTCACTTTGTGGTACCTGGACTGGTCTCACAACTGCACTGTCTACTGGCTGTAGTGGACTCCTTGAAGCAATGTCAGCTGGTCTGACATTCTTGACCACTTCTGTGACCACCATGTGCTTGTCCATTCTGTAGGAGTAGGTGATTGCCAGGCACACAGGCTGCTAACACACCAGCGATGACACCATAGGCAGTTTTTGCCTTGTTACCTGCATCGCAGCTCCGTCACTGAAGTTTTGGGCTATTTGCCGGTTCTGCGGAATGAGACTGTTTTTGACAATACCCTGACAAGACATCAAGAAAGAGTCATCATACAGAATGCTTATGGCAACCACCAGGGACTTGACATGACAATCATTGCCTCAAATCAAGGCCATGGTCATCATTTCCGTGCAGCAATGCTTTGGTGTGCTTCACATCAATGCAGCCTGACTTACAAAAGCTCACAGCCTGCAAACCTGGAAGCTGCAGTGTATCATTTGCACGGGACAAGGTATATCTACCAACCTGAATCACAAACTCTACCTGATCGAGGACAACATTTGTGAGTCTGGTCTGCATCCTAGCAATTGCAACAGCTGATACACAAATTTGCTCAGAGCACACATACATGCAGACAAACATACATGTCATACACTACAGTAACACCGGGAGAATGTATGCTGACCTGTGCTGGGCGGTGGTGACGGTGGGGGTGCCGCTGGCGAGGTTGGTGCTGACTGTGTTGCCACGGTGCCACCAGTAGTGGCTGCACACACAGCATTCATGTGAGTACACAGGCCAGCAGCCTAGCTTGCCTTGCAGCCTTGGCTGTGGTACATGCTGTGCACAGCAGGCTGCTCATCACGAACAATTCAAAATAAGTTGACGGTACATGCATGAGGGTTTGAGTATGAACAAGCTCTTGCTTGTGCCATGCAGTAGGCGACTGTGCATGAGCGAGCGCAACACTGACTGCCAGTGTCTTAAATCATGGCTTGTATGCTTGGGAATGCACATTGGCTATCCATTCAATCTCCAGTGTTGACAATGCAGTCACTTGCCTATGTTGCTCAGCCATGCTGTGGTGTTTGGACTGGTGCACACCCTGCTGGTGTCGACCAGCTGCCCATTGGCCTGGCCCTTGAAGAAGGCAACATTTTGATGCCTGTCATACACAAAACCCTGGCAGACAGTGTTGCCAAACTGGACTGTGTTGCATACATTGGCCAGAGTCTGAGCCACTGTGTTGTCCTGCAATTCAAAGGAACCAATTGTATATACGATGTAATGCAGAGAATCCAGGCCCAAAGCTGTGAAAACGTTCAGCCTTTGCACAAGGGTGTTGGCTGTTTGACAGCCAACTTGCCTTCATAGGATGGGTCGCAAGTTGCACTGTCTTTCAACCAATCATGCTGAGCTGAGTAACTCTGCAAAGCTGTACATGCAACCATGCCAACCTGCCGAGCATGGCTAGCTTGGCTGCTCACCAAATGCATGTCTGCATCAGATAATCATGATCATCACAGCTGTGTCTCACCACGGTGGACGACAGATCTGAGTAGAAGACGCAGCAAAGGCCCTTCTTGGACATAGCACATTTTTCCACAGCTGAGGCATTTGCAGCGCCCAACATGCAGCAGCTTGTGCCAGCTGGCGGCTCCAAATCAAGGTAATTTTGCAAGTCAGCATTTGGGTACACTGTATATGCTGATGATGGATCAGATATGTTTCCAGTCACATTGTGCAGCTCCTGCTGAGTCAGCTGGTTGGCCTGTGCTGAGCTATGAAGGTCCTGCGTACATGTTGTGATGTCACGGCAGAACATACAAAATGTGCAATTTGGAGACAGAGGCAGCTCAGTGTAATCTACCATGCAAAGACAAGCGCTGCAGCTGTGAATGATTGTGTCCACTCAGGTTTATCATGCATGAAGTATTCTTGTGCTTGCATAAGGCACTACACACCAGGAACCAGATTTCAAAACAGTGAGCTGCTCACTGTGCTGCCATGGCATAGTGGTGTCACTGTAAAGCAGAATGCCAGCGTGCAGCAGATTGCCCACATGCATGGGTGTGTGCAATTAAGTATGAGCAAAATCCATTTATTCTTCCTGTTACCTGAGCAGTTGGCTGCGGGTTCTACTGACACGCAGGCCTAGCAGGTGGCACTGTCACGCTGGCAACCTGCCTAGTGTCTGGCAGCTCCTGAAGCGCTGCAAACATAAGCGCACTTGTGCTAGAAAACATGACACCTGCATGTCTACTGAGGAGCAAGCCAAACACTATCAGTACCTCAGCAGAGTAACAACCATTAGGTGCAGGTTTAGGTCAGCCTAACTTGATCATACAGCAGCATGCAGTGCGTCACAAAGACCTGTGCATGTCATGACCTCATCAGATGGGCAACCTCAGAGCTATGTCAACCCTAGAGCTTTCAGCTCCTGGTGTTTAGCACATTTGGGGCATGTTCTGCCTGCATGGACAAGCTGTTTGAGTGTCCACGCTTGCTTACCTGAGCTGAGCAGCCATGCAGTGCTGTTGGGGCTGAGGCACAGCTGTGATGTGTCTATCTGCGTGTCTGTGGCGTTTCCCTTGAAGAAAGCTGTGCCAGTGAAGCTGTTGTACACAAAGCCTTGGCAGATGCTGCCATTACTTGCCATGGCATCACATATATTTGTCAGTTTGCCTGGCAGTGTGCTTTCCTGCATCCATGCAGCAGTGCTTGTGTTGTGTGATATTTGCCTTTTGTATGCAGCATCATGCACATGCTGCATAGCTCAGCCCACAAAGACTGGAGTGCTTAGAGCACCCACCAGCCGTATTCTGTAACATTGAATGGATGCAACAACATAGACACAGCTGTACATGTCAATGGCGTTGTTTGCAAGCCAGTGTATGCATTGATATAGGACTTGCTGCAAATACTGCTCACCTGGTCACCAACATTTGCAGCATCATAGCAGCACTCTTCGTTTTTCTGGGTGCATGCATCCACAAGCCCAAACAGCGTGTTATTGATGGACAGGCCGGTGGTGTTGGCAAAGCAGGTGCCAAGGGTGGGTGTCATGTCATCATACCCCTCAAGATCAGCAAATGGGAAGACACTGTATTCTGACACATTCTGTGTAGACTGAATCTGCCGTCCAGGCACATATGAGCCATTCTGCAGAGCAGGAAAGTCAACTTCCAAGTTGCCTTGCATGCATCAAGGCATGGCAACACCATGGAATGATGCATGTGCTGACAAGTACCTGGTAGATGAGCTGTGGGTCTGGTATGTAGCAGTTGGAGTAGCTTGGGATTGCAGGTGCAGAAATGTTGACCCCTGCAAGCAAGCACCATGGCAGAGCTGCATGGCAAAGCTGAAACAGCAGCTAGAAGACCACAAGTGTAGATAACCTACAAATGGCATTATTATTGCTGCACTGGTGCATGCATGGGCATCAAAATGCTATAGAGAGAAACCGGCATGCACACACAAAGGAAAATAGCAGACACAGGTTGAGACACAGAGCATCAGCATGTCCCGACAGGCTCCATGCATAGTGTTACTGACAACCCTAAACTCAGATGCATTACCTGTCTGGAGGGCAGGGGCCAGCAGTGTCACACTCATACACATGCTCCACACGTTTGAAGACAGCAACAAATGTAACAGAGCACTCACGTCAGAATAGGTGAATGAGCGTTACCGGTCTGCAGGGTAGGGGGCAGCAGTGAGATGTCATCCAGGCAGAAGCTGACAGGTGAAGAAGTGCTTGCAGTGGATGACAGCTGAAACTCAAAGCTAGTAATCTGGTCCAGAGTAGCTATGCAGTCCTGAAAGGAGTTCTGCAGCAAGCCTGCTGTCACTCTGACAAAGCCTGTGGCCTGGTCAACGTCTGAGGCCGGTAGCTGTGACAGATCTACAGAGCTGCCTGTGCAAAGCTGCTGGTATGCTACATTGCCATTCGTGGTGGTGGAACTTCCCAGTGTCAGTCTTAGAGCTGGCAGATTGGGAGCTCCTGTGCATACACATCAGTCATTATTGCTTCTTGACCTGTAACTCTGACGAGCAAATATGAAACAGATCTGTGTATTTCAACAACAGTGGAATACTTAGCAATCAACAGCTGCAGGACAAATATACACCAGGTACTGGCATGAACTTGTGCGAGGCTGGGCACATGCCTCGGAAGATGCGTACGCGTACATGCCGGTTGCTAGCTAGCCACAGGAAGACCACAACTCACCAGATGACGTGCCATTCTGTTTGACGAAGAACTGGAGGCCGGATGTGTTGCTCAGCAGGAAGGGCTGGTACCCAGCCTGATCACACTCCCGGCAGAAGAAGAACAGTGTATCCTGCATGTGCAGTCAATCAACATGACAGACTGGCGCCCACAGATGTCCCAACACAAGAGAGATACTGCATAGATGCCCTGCATATAAAATGTCTCACCAATGGACACAATCATGGTGCACCATGCAGCATTGTGACTGCAGATCAGAAGCAAGTGCACACGTGATGTTAGCTGTCCAACACCTTTGCGCTTTCATCCAGTCATGTATGCAATGCAGAGCAGCAGCCACAGCAGCAACAGTTCACCTGAGAGTTCTGAAATGTGAAGCAAGAGGCGTTAGACTGGGCAAGCACTGCTCCTGGGCTTTGCAGCTCCCTTGCAACCTGGTACCCTCCCACCCCCCACCCCGCCCCAAACGCATCAGCATATATAGATTTGCTGATAAAGCCTGGTTGCACAGGCAACAGCTGCTGTAAATTGTCGCAAGCAACAGGTCTGCAGCAGGATCAATGTCAACACCATTTGTATGGAAGACGTGACAAAGACTGCAATACTGCATGCAGGAGGCAACTATGCTGATATTACTTTGGCCAACTTGCCCAGCAGAAATCAAGCTCTGCATGCAAGCTTGTGAGTCGCAGTTTCACACATGGGCATCTGATGTTTGTAGCAGCGCCTGGTGTCTGTGAGTAGTGCAAAAGGCTCAGACCTGTACTCAAGGTTCATGTAGCCGTAGTCTGGATGCACAAGCCTTTCAAAGGCTGAGAAACCCAGTACAAATGTTGGTATGTTGGTGCAGCAGAAATTTGAGGAGGCAGGCTTGGTTGCTGAGGCTGAGCATACACATGAATCTGTCACTTGGACTATGATGGTGTTGTTGGCACTTGTTTCTCCCTGCACGACAGCTCTGATCACAAGGAAGAAACAGCATGTCAAGGTCAGAGTATGCTGACCTATGACGTAACATCACAGTGTCTGTTGCAGAGATATCATCAGGACTGTTAGCTTCATGCCACACTCTAGGACAGTGACCTGTCTGAACTCAAGTCCAGCAAGAGACAGCATGCAAATTGATTAGAGGGCGGCTTGGCTGTGAAACTAAGCATGCAGGAAATGTTAAGCATCCAAACCACAACCATTGGAAAGCCATAGCTCTGCAACACTTGTTGTCATAAGCAATGATGGTACTGGACTGCACTGTGCACACTCACAAGGTTTGCTGAGGAACCCAAACAGGCCTACAGAGACGGGTGGCTACAGACAGTGGCATTACCAGCGAGTCTGTGAGGTTCCAACACTGAGTGAAGACAACATCACTGGAGTTCAGGGGATTCCCAGGAAAGCTGCGGTTGAAATCGTCCAAAGGAGGCTGTCCGCTGAAGGTTGTGAACTGATATGGGGGTTGTGACTGCGCAGGGCCAATCAGGTATGGCACAGGAGTTTTGTCTGAGCTGAAGTTCCCAGCCACAACTCCAGTCTGGCAGCGCAGCTCATAGCACCTGAGCACCTCATCATTACAGGCATGATTGTAGCGTAACAACACACAACATACAAGATTGTAACATTGGTCGCAGTGCAGATTGTGCACATGAGTTGTTGTGAGTGTGTCTCCGAGACCTGTAATTACCAACTACAATCAGTATGCCTATGCAGTTGTTGTTGTCTACAGAAAGCTGTCTGCAATGATGCATCCTGATCAGGCACACAAGGACAAAGCATATGCATGACCTTTTCATCGAGTATGTCAATGAAGGGAGTGGAGTAGGCACCTGCCACAGCTCCCAGGGTAGTCTGGGTTGCTTGTCACCATGGACGCAAGCATGTTTGCTGGGACAGTGATTGCTGAATTGTCTTTTTTGTTGGCGCCATTGTACAAGCCGCAATCACCATCTGGGACAGGCTCAAATGGGCTGCAAACACAGTCAGCAACCACAATTACTTATACCACATGACCAACAGCGCTGGCGCCTGCTTCAGCATGTTTGCCTCACACACAGTATTAGTAATACAGCTGACAACGTGACATGCTTGTGTTGTGCATGGTGACTTCATCGATGCTGCATCGTGTATACAAGGTTTGTTACTAAGCCTCCCAGCTTTACTCACCTGTTTCTCAAGCTATTGATAAATAGTGACGATGGATTGAAAAAGGTGGCCCTTCCTTGCATCCATCCATCTGCAGTGGGGTCGAGAGGTGCAACGGCCTGTAGTCCTCTTGGTCGAACAGGCTGTGCACGGTGGCCTGCCATTGTCTCGGCCGTCCCCGCCTCAGCACAGCTGGAGTGCAGCGCTAGCAGCAATGCCAGCAGAACCCAAAGAAGAACCGCTTGCCAAAGGCTGCAGCCGTACTTATCGGCAGCGGCCAGCAGGCTAGGTGGTCTCTGCAGCTTCATTTGTACCATCTCTGGGCGTGCTGATTGGGTCCCGACATCATCTGATTGCTCCAAGCAAACCAGATGCTTGAGGCTTAGCGGCTGCCGCTGCTGCAGCAGCTATGTGCATCAAAAAAGCTAGCCTCGGCCCGCAGACACGCGACAGTCCTCAAACAACTTTGCTCGGGCAGCACCAGAGGCAGCACTGACTACTCACTGGGGAGCTTGCCGAGAGAAATGACCAGAGGATTGATTTGAGGAGTGACTAGGCCACCCGTGTCGATCCTTTCGTATAGGCTGGATCGGCATATGCGTTGGCAAGTTACCGTTGCGGATGCATGGCAGAAGCCGTGGCTAGCGATTGGAAGACGGCAGAACGCACTTTGCGTCAAAGTCATCAACAAAAGGAAGCCGCTCGAATTTGTCATTTTGATCGGTCCAAGAAGAGTGATCATATCCTGACAGGCACAGCACCGTAAAAATGCGGTAAAAAAACACCGTCAAATACAACATCGACTGGGCTAAGCCACCGTGCCGCACATCAGTCGAAGCAGATGCGAATTGCTGAACAATTACAATGCATAACTTAAGTCAGACACACCTATATTGCACTCTATGGTGAAGAGCTCATGAGTGATGCTAATGAGTGATGCTAATGAGCTGATCAGTGATGAAAACATTCTGAAGATCAAATGATGTTGCCAGATCTGGTCCAGACTCCTGCAGCTATACTCATTTGTATGTACCTCTATGCTATGCTATGCTATGCTCTGGCAACATGTACAACCTGATTTCCTGCAGCTGCTACTCAGTGGCACTTAGTCCATAGCAGGGGACCACAACTAGACATGCAAATCTCAGCAAACTTGAGCTGCTGAAGCGTAGAAAGCCAGTCTCATTGTACGCTTTGCAGTGAGCTTCACAACGGCCGGCTGCCCCACATCACCCTTCCCTCAAGAGGGCATCAGCTTGCAGATGTGACACTTCATCAGCTGCCACAACAGTAAAACATGCTGCACATTCTGTCATAGATTCCTGGGCTTCCAGGGTCCTTGTTTGTAATAGCTTGTGCCTCCTCCTCTGATATATTCTGCAGCTTCCTGACAAGCTGATTCAGCAGAGCAACACGCTCCGTTCGGTCGGCTTGCTGCCAGACTGTCTGTATGGAAGCTGCACAAACACACAGACACTCAGCACAAGTTCAGTCATCCAGCCATAGAAAGTCACAGGTCAACACAAATGTCACTGTTGATGCAAGGATCATGCAGAAAGACAATGTTCAAGACTCACTTGGCTGAGTTGAGCTGTTCAGCAGGTCAACATTGAGCTTGCGCATGGCCAGCAGCAATACACCATAGCGCACGCCATCAAACTTGTCCCTCCAAATGCCAGATCGCCGCCCTAGACCATCAGAACCAGCACGAAATGCAAAAAGACCATCCCATCGCCGCAGGCACCTGATTGTGATCTGCTTTGCCACTGACCGCATCTCTTTGGTAGGACCTAAAAATGAGTCATGCATGATGTCTCTGTCTGATGGCTGGTGTTGTGCAAGCGCATTGTGTCTGCTGCCAGAACTCAGCAAGGGATTTTGGACCATCGTGTCTGATTGAAGAGACTGGAATGCAGGCTGCCTGTGTGGTGATGCCAGCTGATCGCTTTGAGAGCCATTGGCATGCTGGACATTGCGTCAAGCGCTGCTTGGGGCTGAGTTGATTCTCTGTATGCTTCTTGTACGGCTACCTCCTTGCATAGCACTCATGAACATGTTGCTATCCACATCCGCGCGTGGTGTCATGACAGACTGCAAGGAGGTGGTATCCACTGATTGCAGAGAACCCTCTGATGCAATGTCTGCCACCTTCACGTTCTTGACCACTTCTGTGACAACCATGTGTTTGTCCATTCTGTAGGAGTAGGTGATTGCCAGCCAGGTGAAGGCAGGCACACAGGCTGCTACTACACCAGCAATGATACCATAGGCAGTTTTCGCCTTGTTACCTGGATCACATAGCATCAATACTAAGCTCATATTGAAGCATTGCCCAGAAACAGCATGCCAATTGTTGGCATGCAGCAGTCTTCAACATTCCAGCGTGCAGCACTGCCTCAAAAACAGCACGATTTTGTTGTTTAGAGCAGAACCATAGTATTGGCAGACAGCAAGCATTGACTCAGACTTGAATCACCATGCATCACCATGCATGAATCACATTGCAACTTTTGCTGCAATGGCCTGACAATATCTCATGCATCAAGATCCATACAAGGCTTCTGAGTGCCTTGACCTGACAAACACATGTTTGCCAATAAATTGTTCTGAGCACTCATGAAGGTTCATGTACATGGAACTCACTTAGGCCATTTCCAGATGATGGGGGTGGTGGAGGTGGCGCAGGCGCAGACGAGGACCCTGAGATCTGGGTTTTGACAATGCCATCAGTTGTTGCTGCAATCCAGCAAGATTTGGGCTCAGCATTCATATGTGTAGTCAACGTAAATTTTGACCTGACCTGCAGAGCAACCTTGTGCATAGGCAAGAACTGTGTGACTACATCTTTGGACTACACAACACCGACGCGCTTTTCAACACTGAATGATGTGAGACTCGCCTACCTGTGTCCCTTAGCCAGGCGGTGCCAGTTGGACTGCTGCACAGCACACTGCTTGTGTTCACTGCCGACCCATTGCCTCCACCTTTGAAGAAGGCGACCTTCTGTTCGTTATCATACACAAACCCTTGACAGACAATATTGGTGCCATACTGGATGGTATTGCATACATTTGCCAGAGTTCCAGCAAGTGTGCTGTCCTGCATGTAGCATGAGGCAAGTCTCATCTGACAAGTTGTACCTTAATGACACAGCATGTCTGTAACACAGGGCATTGATGGAATGCAGCAGGAAAAAAGCAAGAGCAGCAGTCAGAAGGCAAGCAGAGCCAGGGGCAAACAGATGAGCTGTGCCAATCACCCTGCTTTGACTACCTACATATATGCAAATATGCCTCAAAACCTGAACATGCAGAACTTCAGAAGATGCGGCAAAAATTTGAGAAACAATGCTTCCTGCAGGAGAAGGGCATTGGACTGAGCTCCACAGGGATGCCAACATGCATTGTCACGATTGCCCCAAGGTGGGAATGGCATACACCATCAAGCATCAGACATTGCTTCTGCTGCGCACAACTGCTATGCCCTTCACCGTCAGGCAGTGATGTAAGCCAGCAGATACATTGTTACAGCTTTTAGCTGCTGCATGCAGCTTGTGTGAAACATGAGCATGACTGCTGCCTTACCGCATTGACACCGAGGTCTGCAAGCATGACACAGCACAGACCCTTGGAGGCCGCACAAGTCTGCACAGCGGATGCATTGGCAGCGCCTGGGACACAGCAGGGAGCTGCTGCTGGTCTGAGATCCAGGGCGTTGTGCATGTCAGTGTGTGGGTACACTGTATACGACGTCGATAGATCAGATGGGTTTCCTGCCAGGTTTTGTTGCGCCTGTGAGGGCAACTGATAAGCCTGCGCTGAGCTACGAAGGTCCTGTACGCGGAAAATATCACAGTGAGCATGGGCAGGCACCTGTTTCAATACAGTGTAGTACTAGTAACAACTGCTGCCAGAGGTTATGATTTCAGAGCAAGCAGATCACAACATCATAGCATGTGACATTTCAAGTTTGCACTCACCTGGTTGCTTGGTTGAGGTTGACAGGCAGGTCTTGCGGGAGAGATTGTCACCTTGGCAACAACCCTTGTATCTAGCTGCCCTAGCAGCGCTGCAGAGCACCAGCATCACATTTGTGTTGGATACATTACAAACACTGTCGTATCACAAAACAGCACAGCTACAATCTGAATGCCAATCATGCCAGCAAGATGCTGAAGGTGGCATGGCAACTTTGTCAGCCATTGGCAAAGATGCAAGGAGATCTTTCAGACATGCTGCATCACACATGTCAGCATTTGTATGCAGAACCTAGGCATACAGAGCTGAGTTGATGCCTATTGCAACTGCAGGCCAGCAGCACTAAAGAATCACGTATGGGCTATTTGTCTTGCATGTGCAACTGAAGCACACCTGCATGTTTACCAGCTAAGCAAGTGTGGCTAAAACAAGCCTGTGACTGGCGTTGCTGTACCTGAGCTGAGCAGCCATGCAGTGCTGTTGGGGCTGAGGCACAGCTGTGATGTATCTATCTGCGTGTCTGTGGCGTTTCCCTTGAAGAAAGCCGTGCCAGTGTAGCTGTTGTACACAAAGCCTTGGCAGATGCTGCCGTTGCTTGCCATGGCATCACAGATGCCTCCCAGTGTGCCTGGTAGTGTGCTTTCCTATACAGGGCAGCAATGCTCTCAATCTGCTTGCACACTGGGTCCCCTTCATTGAGAAGAGCATCAGCCATCAGGGTTGACTCGCTTGCAACTGGGTACCGCTTGCTCAGCAAAATAGTTTGTGCAGAAAGCAAGGTTACTGCAGAGGAACATGTCATGCATATCAGTGTCATGACTGCCTAAACATGGTTCACCTGATCAGCAGCACCTGAAGCCGTGTAGCAGCATAACCCAGTTTGTTGGGTGCATGCATCCACAAGACCTGTCAGGGTAGGATTGATGGACAGGCCGGTGGTGTTGGCAAAGCAGGTGCCAAGGGTGGGGGTCATGTCATCATACCCCTCCAGATCAGCAAATGGGAAGACACTGTATTCTGACACATTTTGGGTAGATTGGATCTGCCTTCCTGGCACATATGAGCCATTCTGCAGTGCACCAAAGCACATTTGGTGACAACTTGGTTGCCTTACCGCAACAAAGCAGCTTGATTTGTATAACACAAATGCATAAGCCAGAAGCTCAGACTGTCAAAGACACTGATATTGGACATGTGTTGCAAAGGCTTCCATGAAGGTCAGTGTCTGAGCTGGTTGCTTGTCTGGCACTAACTTGTTGCGGTTGATTCAAATGCAAACAGCCGGGTGGTCTACTTTGCAACACCAGGTATCATTGAGCAAAAGGTTTGATGCAGCTGCTGAAGGGCAGGCTCAATTATGTACCTGATAAACTGGCTGCGGATCTTGTATATAGCAATTTGAGTACTCTGGAATTGCAGGCGTAGTGGTGGCCACCCCTGCAGGCAGCACATACTGCTTGAGAGCACAGATGTGCAGATGCAGTCCTATGAGCTGCCTGTGAGCTGCCTGCAAGCAGGCTGGAGCCCAACTGTGCTGATCACAGGCCTGTGCACCAAACGGTCCACACAGCCTGGTGCAGACTGCTCTGAGTGGGCTGGTATGTGAAACTAGCCTTGGCTTGGCGCAAGCTACATGTACAAGGCATTACGAGGCGGTGTTTTTGAACCTATCTGAAGCAAGAAGTGTGGATTGTGCACAGCAGACATCTGTTTGATGACGCCGGCTTTCCTTCATCAGCATGCCAAAATGCAGCAGTGCAAGACAGTGTCATACTCATGCACATGCTCAACGAGTCAAAGACAACCATAATTGTAACAGATCACTCATGTCACTATAGGTGAATGAGCATTACCTGTCTGGAGGGTAGGGGGCAGCAGTGAGATGTCATCCAGGCAGAAGCTGACAGGCGAAGAAGAGCTAAAGCTGGCTGATGGCTGGAACGCAAAGCTGGTTATCTGGTCCAGGACAGGTATGCAACTTCCAAAGGAGTCTTGCAACAGGCTTGCTGTCACTCTGGCATAACCGTCAGTGGCATTGCCCACTTCTGAGGCAGGCAGCTGCGAAAAGTCTATAGAGCTACCATTGCACAGCGGCTGATAAGCAACGTAAGTTTTTGAAGGGTCCAAACTTCCCAGAGTCAACTTAACAGCTGGCAAGCTGGATGTGCCTGCATCACATGTCCATAGTGAGACTTGAACCATCTTGAATGCAGCGCTTCCCTAAGAATGTGAGCATCCTAGCATTGCTAGGAGCAGGCCTTGTATCTGTGTCTTGCTATTGTTGCAAAGGAGACTGCAAGCAACTGTACAGAACGGCATGATGCCTCAAAGCTAATAGTCCAGAGCTCTCTGACATAAGGGAACATTATGCGTATGTGCTGACTCACCAGATGATGTGCTGTTCTGTTTGAGGTAGAATTGGAGGCCTGATGTGTTGCTGAGCAGGAAGGGTTGATACCCAGCCTGATCACACTCCCGGCAGAAGAAGAATATTGTGTCCTGCAATTTGAGCATAAAAAGCTTTGTTGTTGGTTGGGTGGCTCTCTACAGGCTGTGACATGCGTTGACAAGGCCATTTGATCACTGACACTCAGCCAACGCTATGCCATTGGAGCGTCAGGGCGTCCAATGCAGACTGCCATATGTGAGCAGTCAGCAGGGCCAGACATGCAAACAATGAAATTCACGCAAGCTTGCCGCAGCACTTTGAGGCGAGCTTTCACTCACAGTGGATTTCTCAAAGGTGAAGCAGGTTGCGTTAGAGCCTTTGAGGCCAGCTCCTGCTGTTTGCAGCTGCCTTGGGGGCTCATTGTAGTTGCCAACACCCCAGCCAGTTTCAACACTGTCACTGTATATAGTATTGTTGATGAATCCTGGCAGGAAGGGCAAGACCTGCTGTGTGTTGCCACATGCAACTGGCCTGCACACAGAGACAGCTTCAAATGGTGTTTGGCCCATTGGCAGGTCATACTATAATGTGATGGGGTTGCTGATACAATCTGTATTGTCACGCACATCCGCAATTGCTGCAGTATGGGTAGCTGCAGCAACAGGAAAGGGCAAACACCAAGCTGGCTATTGTCAGTATGTTGTCTGCAATGAGCAAGGGCTGAGTGTTCAAGCAAGCTCTTGCAAAACTGTTAGAACTGAACTTTGAGCTGAGTTCGCACCCAATGCATACCACAACATTGGCGTGCAAACATGCTTGCAGTGAAGGTGCAAAGTTGAGGTTACAAAGGAGCTCAGCTGCAACGCAGAGCAGAAGCACTGACCTATACTCCAGATTCATGAGGCCGTAGTCTGGGTGTGCCAGCCTTTCAAAAGCTGAGTAGCCCAGATTGAAGTGAACTAAGTTAGTGCAGCAAGCTTGTGCTGTTTCTGGTCCTGAACTAGGTGAGCAATCGCAGGTGTCTGTGACTTGGACAACAATGGTGTTGTTTGCGCTTGTCTGACCCTGTTGCAACAGGTTACAACAAGAATCAGCAACATAGAAGTGCACATGTGCAGGAGAGTTGCATAGAGGATGAGAACTGCATGCTTTTGCGTTGCCTACGTCAAGCAGGCCTGAGTCGCATCAATGTTGATGCACAGCAATGCCATGTTGCAACAGTCCAGGAGGAGGTCCCTGCCCACTGGCTTGCAACCATGTTATGAATGTAGAGCAGGCAGGACAATCTTGTAGCCCATGTTTCCCTGTATGTATGCATGTGTGTTGGACAGCTTGGCACACTTTTGACCACTCTGTGCCCCAGCACCAGCCCACATGCTTGATGCTGTTCAGAAACCTTGGAAATGGAGAGATGGTGCTCCATACCAGCGAATCTGTGGTGTTCCAGCAGTCTGTGAACAGGAGCTGACTGGAGTTGAGGACATTTCCAGGAAAAATGCGGCCAAAGCTGTCAGCAGGTAGCTCATTGCTGACAGTCTGGAACTGATACACAGGCTTCAGCTCTGATGGTGCTATAGCGTAGGGAATAAGGGTGTTGCCTGAGCTATAGTTGCCGGCCACAACACCTGTCTGACAGCGCAGCTCGTAGCACCTGCATGTGACCAGCATTGCTGTCGTCACCACTACAGATGCAAAACAGCAAACTCTGGAATGCTCCAGCAGCTCTGTGTTGGTCATTCACTTTGCACATGAGCCAAAATTTGTTTAATACAGCAGCGAAGACAAGGACTGTTTACACAAATGGTCAATTACAGCATTCAGAACCTATTCAGGACTCATGTGGACGTACCTGCCACAGCTCCCAGGGTAATCAGGATTGCTTGTAGCCAAGGCAGCAAGCATGCCTGCTGGAACAGTGGTTGCTGAGTTGTCAAACCGGTCTGCGCCATTGTAATAACCACAGTCACCATCAGAGGCAGGGCTGAATGGACTGCAAGGCAAATAGGCTGTCAAACACTAGGAGCACCATGGCAGTTCCAGAGAAGGTTACGGGAGGTCTGATCATATCACATTCGCAGGCCATTTGATGATGTGTCTCGGGTCACTGCATGTGTAACAATGCAACATTGTGCAATAGCAGCAACCGTTGTGCCTCCGAGTCAGATGCTCTGTATTGCCGGCAGACCGCTGGGTGTGATGAGGCTGCAGGCAGCATAGCTTACTGAGTTGTGTTAAGGCCGGCCACAATGGTATGGCTACTGACCTTTCCACAAAAGTGTCGTTGAAAGAAGCCGGCGGGCCAAAGTAACTAGCCCTTCCCTGCATCCATCCGTCAGCAGATGATACGCCTGCCTGAAGCTGTCTAGGCCTAGCGGACCGTAAAAGGTTTGCTGCAGGGCTCCTGCTTTCCGCACAGGCCAGCTGCGTCAAGAAGACCAGAGCCAACACAAGACACCCTTGGTAAGCCCCGCAACCACGGCCATGACGTTGTTGAGCTGTGGCCATCAGACAAGGAAAGCCGTATGCCTTCCTGCGTACGATCCGTAGGAATGTAGATCTTGAGCTTAGCATCTTCCAACGACCGCAAGCCAATTGCTGCAGTAGAGCACACTCAGGAAAAAACGGAATATGATCCTGGCGACTGATCTGGCACAAGGGCCGCTGCTGTGTTGTCAGGATCAATCTGGGCTGACAACGGCACAGGTTTGCGTGTGTGGTAGTTTCCAAGTCGCCGCTCTGCAGTGCAACTCAGCCAGACGAAGTCAAGCGTCTAGGTCACGCAGCTTGTGCCATACCAACCCCTGAGCGTGTCTTGATTGAGCCTGGTCACATGTGCCCCCAGATGTGCCCCCGCTTGAGTTGTCTGCTGGCCGACGCAGCTGCACCGAACGCCGAAGCCATTGAAGGCAGCTGGAAGCCAACAGAAACCCAACAAGCAACAACCGGAATCACCTGATGGATTGCAGTCATCGATTTGTCCAAGAATTTTGTGTTGCATTTTATTATTTCAAGGAACACAATACGCCGTCAGCTTAGCCGTTGAGGATTATCTCCCGTCACGACACCAGCAGGGGCAACAATGATAGGAGAGAGGCCTGAATTGTTGCCTCTTTTAGTGGGTCTTGCATACAGTCATGCCTTACACGAGCAACTGAGATTGTGCTTCAGCTGAACCTTGAACCCAGGCCTGTGTAAATACCATGGTTATCAATTATTGATTGGTTGATTGGTTGGCCAATCCTATGTCAGTTGCGTTGGATGGTAGTATGCACAGTTAGGCTAATTGACTAGACGTGGTCACAACATGCAAGATCTCAGATTTCTGCAACACAGCAGCAATTGCAGTTGGTCATGCCGGCAGAGCTGCTGGGGACGCATGCTGATTTTGATAAGCGTGCCAGGATGTATGAGGCTGAACAGGCTGGGTGCCATGAACATCTGATCATCATACAGCATACTGCGCTACAAGCCTGACGTAGTCACGCAGGCGACCACTTCTCTAGTCATTATGGTGGCCTACAAGGTCAATGCTTGCTTGCGCCTCACACTGATACCTTCATCCTGTCAGCTTTGTCAAGCTTTTCCAGCATTGGCTGCAGCTGCAAAATCTTGTCATACATGCCAAAGAGGCCGCCGGTATGCAGAAAGAGCACCTTGCGCCCCTTCCATTGCTCTTCATGCAGTTTCATCTCCTCGAGCAGGGTGTAGTAAGCCTTGCCGGAGTACACTGGATCCAAAATGACGCCTGCAAAGTGATGGCCATTCAACAATTGCTGCCTTGCTGTCTTGTTCTTCTCTCACTTTGTGCATGAGCAGGCGCTTGTGCAAGTCGATATGTGGCAGACGCGCAGTCAGTCGCTGAAGACTTGAATGCAAGCAGTGCTACTTGCTATACTATCAATGCCCTGGCAACCCACAGCAGCAGGGGTTGTGATGCACAGAATGAGAGGTACCTGTGGAGTGAGCCACATGCTGCATGGTCTCCAGCTCCTGCTGCTTGCTCATTGCATACCCGGCACCTTTTGCTTGCACCATCCTGAGCATTGCCTTGGTGTCAACCCCTGCATGTCCTGATCTTCTGAAGTCAATGCGATCCTGCCATGTGTCATTGTCAGAACAGCTCCATGCCAATGGAAATTATCATCGATGCAACAGGGAAATTGTCACCAACGCACATGATGTGTATCACACATCTATATATGGCCCAGACTGACAGAATGGCACTATGTCTAAACCATGCTATAGGCACAGACAATCATAAGCTTCAGTGACTCACCCAGGGTGTCTTGGTCAACGCCCATGCCCTTCAAAAGACCATCTATATAATCATAAAAGTATTGGGGATCATCGCAGACCCCCATGGCATGCAGCTTGCACCCCAGCCCGCTGAGCTGGATCCCCAGAGCCATGCCAGCTGCTGTACCTCCACTGCCACATGCCTGTGCACCACGCACTTTTGTTCAGTAATGCTGTCATATCTTTGCCAACCTGCAAGCAGAGTGTCAAGAGGAGCAATACTGAAACAAGTGCATGGTGCACAAGCATGTGGCAGTGGAGGTACAGCAGCAGATCAGCAAAGACATGACAGCAATCAGCAGCAGCAATGTTGATGTGCAGGCTTCAGTAGGCATGAACACGCATTGCTGCACATGCAGCCAGCAGCATTGACTTTGACAGCCACTGAGTCAACCCGAAAAGACTCCAGTCCTGCTGAGCTATCAAACATGCTTCAGCTTTTGTTCTGTTCAGTATGCAATAAGGCAGGCAAAGGCTGTGGGTGATGACAGACTGACCAGGGCAATGTCAGTGATGCCAAGGTCGCCAGCTTGCTCCTGGATTTCCCTGACAGCTTCCAGATAACCCCAACAGCCCAGGGGGCTGGACCCACCCACAGGAATGCAGTATGGCTTCTTACCCTGACTGCGCAGCTGATCAGCAAGCTGTTGCAGCAGCGCTTCTGAGCCAACCTTCGTGTACTCCTCCTTGGTGACTGTGTGGATGTGCGCCCCCACCTGTCAGTGCAAAGCTGTCAACACACAATGCCATGCTTTGATGGCTGGCATCAAATGCACAACATTGCACACACTGCCACATTTGAAGAGAATGGCGGGAAAAGCTTGGGTTGGACAAGTGAACATTTTGGGATTGGGTGAAGAGCATTTGCACACAGGCAATACGCCACATAAACTCTTTGCAGAACAGCTCTTGTAAGCCAAATAGATGATGCGTGACATGGCTTGAAATCAGCTGGCATGCATGCAGATTGCTGTGAAAAAGACAGTGACTGCAAAGAACAGCGCCACAGCACACTGCAGGTGACGTCATATGCGCATGATCGTCAGCATGTGAAGCAGGCTTGCAGCAGCAGAATTGCAGAATTGCAGCACAGGGTCTACCATGCGTGCTAGCAGCAGGTTGCCAGTAAGGCCCGGATCTGAGTCAGCAAGCTCACGCGATGTCCGTAGTATCAGATGACTATCCAGCCCAAGGTACCTGCAGACCCTAAAAGCACAGTCAGTAGTCTGAACTGGTGCAGACACTCACACTGGGATGCATTTGTTTGCTGAATTGCTACCTCACATGCTAGCAAACACAAATCAAAAGGAGCAAGGCCATGTAGCAGCCTTCATGGCTCAACAAATGTTTTGGGTATGTGCGCTGTGGGACTCACAAACCATTTACAACCCCTGCCAAACATGCGCTATAACTCTGGTAGCAATGGAGATATAAGACAGGGCTCATCATGCTTTTGGCACATTTCCCATGTCACTGTCAGGTCCAACATGGATCTAGACACAGCCAGATGTTTGTCTCTTGCTGTATGCATATGTGTGCTGAAGGTTGTTATGCTGATGATGGCATCAAAGGTGGACCTGGCTGCCACAGCAGTGGCTCTGCAGTGGTTTGACTGGATGCCTCCAATCGTGATGACACAGTCATGCCCCTGTGCAACTACTTCAGCCATCAGGAACTCTAGCTTACGTACCTGAAGAGTGAAAAGACCGGCTGTCTGCAAAAGGTGTCATTTTACTGCTGCTTATGGCTTGAACTGATGCTAGCTGCATGCTGTACCTTGTTTCCGCTCAGCTGCATTCCACTCAAGTCGTCCCTCTTGATGTACATTTCCACACCATCTGGCACTCCAGGGGGATGCCATCTGTGTATAGGCGTTGGGAATATGCCCAAGGCATATCGTTGCTTGGGTGCCTGCAAAAGCCTGTCACTTGCCTAGGACAGAATGCTGTTTGGGTGCCTGCATGCCTTGGGCCTTGCACAGCTGAGGTTGTCACATCGGTGCATCAGAAGCCAAAACGCATATGTTATCAGCTGCATACATTATCAGATAGAGCATTTGCCCAGGTTGGCAGGGTATAGCTCTCTAGCTCCAGCATCTGCCTAGGCCCCGCTTGATGCACAGCATGTGCTTGTGAGGGCATTTCTCGGTCGTTCCGCAGTCCACACGGATGCAAGCTTGTGCGAAAGGCTGCGCTCCTCTTCGATAGTAGTGTTATGTGGTGAACGTTCCCAAAATGCGCAGTGTGCCTGCTGCTGGGTACTTGATGCAACCTAGTTTGCATGCGCTAGATCGGCTGCAGCCACGAGACCAGAACAAACAGCGTCAGTGATCAGGAATCACTTCTACGCCTCGACGCTCGACAATATCTGCTGCAGTTGGTTTTGCGCAAGCTTACGCTCAAGCTTACATGAAGGTACAGTCGAGTCAACGCTTTCGAAGTTGAGCCTGTAGCTGCAGAGCCCTCAAAACATGTCTTGCCATGCGACGCATGACTAGTGCGTGAATGGCTGCTGTCGATCATTGTGACTGGTGCTGCTTGGGTCAGGCGCACTCACTGGAGACGGTCGTTGGGCAGTACTGGGCACTAGTGCTATGCCCCTCACGCATGTCACTTTTGTGACCGTTGGATCCGCGACCTAAGACTCCGCCGACAACACTCGCAACATGCAGCAGTCTATTTCTAATGGTGACAAGCAGCCACCACTTCCTCTAATCAAACAGAACCCGCAATTATGCGCAAGCTGTGAAGCATGCAAGGCACCCATATGGCAGCCTGTCTCACAACCAGAAGGTACTTCTGTACGTCCTGAACGGTGGTCAAACCCAAAAATCGAATGTTTGCACCGGCTTCACATCGCAGTCTTGCAGCTGCCCTCATTCTACGAGATGCGACTTCTCTCCAGACACTGTCTCATGAGCTGATCAGCTCACGAACCCATATGCAGGTTGCTTTCAGTGCACCTGTGGGGCTGGTCTTTCAGCCATATCAGGCGACACTGCTGTAGCACAGGATTCCTGGATCCAATGCGATGACTGTAACAAATGGCGTGAGTTGAACATGGCCCAGTTCCAGGAGATACAGGTACTGGCACATGCTGCGCACTGTGTGTAGCATGCACTGTGAGTAGCATAGCTCTGAGCAAGGTTGAACAGCAATGGCTGTGAAACCAACATAAACAGCAGCAGTGGCATGCCGCCTGCTGTCAGCATAATACAGCCATTCGTTCATGAAAATCATGGTGGCTTTCAGCGTAAGCAAAAGACAATGCTGAACTGGCATGCCTAGTGTATATTATATGCCTTCAGCTCATGCCAGTTTCCATGTCCAGCAACGAGAGGAAGACTCTCATTGGGCATGTTCCATGCTATTTGAGGGTGCCAGCTGTCAGCTGCCAGATGACTGGAAACTGGAGCAAAGACAACTGCAGCAAGCAGCAGCGGCAAGGCAACAGCAGCAAGCTTTGCTGTCAAAGCAGCAGGTGTGATACAATGAGGGAAGCTTACAATGTCCTGCTGCTGATTCGTAATTCAAAGTATCATACCTACAGAGTAAGACACTGCGCACATGTATAGAATCATGCAATGCTGAGTGCAAATAAAGCAGCCTTTGTTTGGAAGATGTTCATGATTGGCGTAGCTGAAGTCAGTGCTGACTTAACAAGCAAAGTGCTCCCCTTATTGTGTCACTGGTCGGCGCTCTGATCGCCTAAGCTGCTGTGGAGGCTTCTTGATGCCATGCTGTACTGTGCTTTGACAGCTGTGATTTGCATGCAGGCAAGAGATGCCATGCTAGCTGGCAGGGCACGCCGTGCAGAGCAAAGGCATCTGGGATTGCCAGCTGAGAGTGTTCTTTCACAAGCTCAACACACTGCTGTACTGGATGATCTTCAGGTCTTGCCTTGTACCAGCCTAAGTTGTCCAGTCATGTCACGTGTGCTGCAGCCTTATATAGGCCTGAAGCCTTATATAGGGCTTGCTCATTCCCCCTTAATTTCTGCTGAGCTTTAGTTCATGATGAGCCTCACTAAAGAAGGCACAGTCTGCCTGTCATTCAGAAAAATGCACAGGCTGTAGGGAAGTGAAAGCTGTGCCAGTTGATGCCTGCTAAGCGGTGTAACGCATGCTGTGCCATGTGCCATGATAAATGCATACATGCCGTGCCATGCCGTGCCATGTTGTGCCATGCTGTGCCATGCGTTATGCATGCTGTGCCATGCTGTGCCATGCTGACGATAGACAGCTAGGCAGAATTGCAAGCAGCAGCTGTTTTGTCCCACAGGACGAGGATGAGCCTTTCAGCCCCAGCAAGCGCAAAGCAGGCAGCCGTAAGCGCAAAGCACGGTCAGCCAATCAGGAAGCGGAGTGTGAGGACCGGGATCATTGGGAGGAATGCTCAGCCTGTCAGCAGTGGGTGAACCTGGGGAAGGGGAGGGAAGGGCTGCAGGGGGTGTGTGAGCAGTGTGGTGGTGAGGTGAGGTGGAGGGGGCATGAGCAGGTGCAGAGCTGGATCCAGTGTGATGCTTGCGGCCGATGGCGTACAGTGCCAGACACTGTGCTCAGGCAGGTCCACATGGAAGCGCATTTACTGCTGCACCCATTAGTCATAATAAATCTTAATAGTGATAAAATGCTTTCCAGCTCATATTGAGCTAGGCACATCCAGGATTCTTGTCTCTCCAGAGCAGCCTGTCTTGTGCACCCATCAAAGCTTGACTACTACACAAAGGGTGACGGTAGTGATCAGGGCTGATCAGGGCTGAACACCTGAAAAACCTGCTCTGTTACAGTAATAGCGTGTTGCAGTAGCGCTGGTAGTGCTGATCTGTGAGGTACATTGTCTGACCCTTCTGGTCTGGGGCATCACTACTGTTATGTGCCAGATTGGGATGCGCACAGTTACTCATGTGTTTGTGGCTGCTCAGAGGGTATGATCCATCGACCAGCTAGTCAAGTCCACCAAAGGTGTCAAAGTAGCCTGCTGGGCTTTGCATTGCTCCCTGTGGGTTCTGCCACATGCTGCTGCTTGTGGCTTCGATCTCTGTAGAGCGCTCACAAAGTCCTGTGAATTCCTCTCACATGGCAGCCATGGGCTCATCCTCTGCCCCTGGAACTTCACCACTCACCCAGACATGTGCCAGTAGAAGTTCGGTGTTGTGTTCAGTTGTGTAGTGTACATCCACCTGCAGGCATATAGAAGCACAGGAGGATAAGGGTAAGTGGACTTGTGCCCAAATGCAAGGGGGAGCCACCTGCCGCAGTAGCCAAGGCGATTGGGGCGCTGCATTGCGGAAAAAAGCTACTCAGCTACGACACCAGAACAGCGCAGCAAGCCACCCCCCACAGGTATGCCTTGCCACCATCTTATACATGCAAGCGCATGAATCACATGTCCATTGGTCAAGCCATATCTCCTCCATGTATAGGTTCACGTGATATAGGCTGGTCTTACAGTGGCAAAAACACAGTGCTGCTGGCAGCTGCTTTTTTTCACTATACCACAAATTTAATGACTAACTCCTAAAATGGTACTTGTCAGCAAAGCGTGGTGATCTGTCCAGATCAGGAGTATGTGCAAAATTCCTCACCGCCCGTCGTGGCGGCTGCTGTGCATTGTGAGGCATGCTGTGTTGCTGCAGCTCAGCACCAGGCAGATTGAAGTGGGCAGCATTCAGCCTGAGAAGTTGCACTGGCAGTCGCATGAGGTGCGCGCATCCTCTCATCTGCTGGAGTACATCCCTGGCAGAGACCGACTGTGGGCGCCTGAGACGCTGGCTGCTGGTGCTCACCCTCTGTCCCTGCATCTTGCTGAATCAGCTGACTGGTCTCTGACATGCAAGAATGTATGTCTCCTGTTGCTGTGTGCACGATTGTCCATGATGTGGGTATTGCTGTATGCATGGTTGTCTGTTTGTCAATGCGCTGCTTATTGTGATTGGTATGCTGAAAATGGGCACATTTGCATCTTGGTTGGACAATTTGGCCGGGCGGTCTAAGGCGCCAGCTTCAGGTGCTGGTCCGAAAGGGCGTGGGTTCAAATCGCACAGTTGTCACACATCAATCTGTGAAATTGCCACACACTTTTGTTTTGGTGGCATATTCTGGTGATGTGTTGCCTGCTTGTTGTGTATGTTCAGGGCCAAAGCGCACAGTGGAATCAGTATCATTCTGGCAGACAAAAGTCACCTGCCTCTTCGCATGTCTGCTGGTGAAGATGCTAATCGTTCTTTGCTCCCTTGGCACCAGCATTATGTTACCAGAAGAAGTGTTGTGGTCACACAGCAGTACATTCCTGCAGCAGCAGCTGTCTGAATCTGTAAGACATTAAAATTTCCAGATCCAAGGTGTTGTCTCCTAGCAGATTTGCAATGCGATGGTACAGTGCATCTTGGTGCATCCTGCAGGGCTGGATGTGTATGATGCCGGGTCTGGGGAGCATGTCTTATGGGCATGTGCCCTGTCAACTTCTGCCCTCTCTGCTGCCGCTCCCTTCATCTGCAGGTTGTGAAACTGCATTCTGCATATCTTCATCCTTTCATTCACTATGTTTTGAATGGCTGTCTTGGTCAGCTGAATATCAGGATGTTATACTGCAGTACTGCACTTCACAGGATGTGACATGCATCTTGAAACAGTGCAGCTCATCCTACCTCAGCATCTGTATTGCCAATCCAGCATATCATTACAATGATGCAGAGTGTGACAAGCAGCATTTGACTGAATGGCTGCACAAGGCTTCACTTCTACATCTTACGTGATGCATGCAATGCCTGTCAGGCTATCTTCCTTGGTCAAATTGCTGTATATGGTGCTAATGATGGTAATGGTAGCAGCTTGGCTTGCGTCACCAGTTATGCATAGTAGCCATAAACTATTTAAGCGGTGAAACTCGAAACAGACACATCTACACAAAGCGATCCACAGAAACATCTTTGGTCAAGAAGGATTAGAACCAGACTTTCTGTTACACAGGGGCCTGCAGCTGTTTCAGGAGGGCAAGCTGCCGGTATGCACAGATGGGCGGCTGAGTGCTGGGCCCTTGGACCTGCCTGCCTTCCTGGCCCAGGCGAACCTCTGCCTATTGCTTCCTACAAACCTCTGCCCTTTGTTTCCTAGACACGACATTCTATTCATTTGTGCAAGAACAAAAGGCATCTGCTATGCAGCCCCTAGTATGCACCTACTCACCAATCTATGCAAGAGACACCCAAAGCACAGCTGCTCATGCTGCAGAACACAAGCTTGCAATGATGCACTGCCATACGTCCGCATCTGATGATCAAGCATCACGCCAGCACACTGCCTCTTCAACAGCAGTGGACAGGGGAGTCTCTCTGAGTATGTCTGTGATGCCCCTGTAGGCTGCAGTCTCTCTGAGTGTGTCTGTGATGCTCCTGTAGGCTGGAGTGGGTGAGGCAGTGAGGCAGGCGCTGCACAAGCGTAAGGCCGCACAGCCTGCCCACCAGCCAGCACACCTGCCTGGCTTGCCTTCAGCAGAGCCTCCAGGCAAGACAGCAGAGCTTGTTGCTGTGCCATACCAAGAAGGGGCTGTAGTGCCAGTTCAAGCACAGGCGGCAGGCAGTGGTATGCATGCACAGGCACATGCTGCGCAGAAGCTGATGCCAGGCACTCTGCATTGTGAAGGTCCACATGCAGTACATCAGACTGCAGGCAGCTTGGTGATGCCTGAGATGGCGCTCTGCAATTCGGTGGATAAGCAACAGCCTACAATCAGGTTGAAGTTGGAGCCATCTGCAGCAGCACTTGAGGCGGCTGTTGTTGATGGTCCTGGGGTGCATGCTAGCAAAAGCAAGGCAGTGCCTGTTGCAACGGCAGCACATTCATCACCAACAACCCTGTCTGAATCATCAGGAGCCAACACAGCCTCCTTGACACCCACAGCTACACTTCAAGGCCCTTTGCAGCCCCCCTCAGAGTCGCAGACAGGCTGTACTATGCCTGTGACTTCCCCAGAGGAATCAGCCTTACAACATGATACAGAGACTCAGCACTCTGCTAGCATGCAGGCGCCAGATGCATCAAAATCACAGGCTGCTGTCCGGCCCCAGCTGTGGCAGGTGAGCCCCAGCTGCTCCTTGCTGAGGGTAATGCACAAGATGAGATGCATCCACTGGTCGTCATGTGTATGTTTCACGTGGTGCTTCAGTTCCAACAAGCCTTTACACCCTTTTAGATCTGACATGAGTCATTTTAGATGTGAAGAGTGTAAATGAAACATTGCACAGCGGTGTGGTAGCTGTCAAGTGCATGGAGGGGAGGTAAGTAGCAGTGTGATGTGTTGACTTGCAGGTGGTACATGTCAGCCCTGACATGAGGAAAGCCTACATTGGTGAGGCTACAGACCAGACGGCAAATGGCAAATCCATCATGGCATTCAACAAAAGCTGGCGGTCTTTGCCAATTCAGAGCTGGTCAGGCGGCCAAAAGCTTGCTGGTCTCACACCTGTCACCCAGTTCACTGACCCATAACTTGCACCTGTCTGTCTGTGCTGTCTTGTGCTGCGAGTCTCTGAGATAGTCAGCTGCTGCTGTATCTTTCTGACGGAGCTTTGACACAAACCTCCTGCTTGGTAGGCGTTCTGTGGTCAGCTTGCATGTTCTGGCGTTTACTGCAAAATGGTGTGATGTTGACAGGCTTTTCTATGCTTCTGCATGACACTGATTCAATCTTGAGTGTTATGCAGATATGCCAGGCAGCCAGCCAAACAAGCTGGTATCAAGCAAGCTGTCCCTCATCATGCATGACAAGGTATGGGACACAGCATGCCCTAGGCAGCCTTGCTTGTCAGCTTGCCATACCTTTGACCATATTTGAATGCTGCTGCAATGTACAGATGTAGAGGCTGCACTTTGGACGCTCCTGAGGATTTTTTTGCATCCCACAAGCTCATGCTGGACCTGCAGGAAGAGGACTTAGTAAAGGCTGCAGAAGCAGTATGGAACACCTTTGCAGCAGGAGCCGCAACAGCTGCTGCTGCACAGCGCATGATGCACAACATCTGTGAAGCTCCCTCTGGGCTTGACAGCAGGCTAGGCGCTACAGCTTGGAACGCCTATTCCTTCAACATTGATTACAGAACAGGTAAACATTTGTGAGGCCAGGCATTGATGCTTGTGTACAGAAAGTAGACGCCTCAAATTTTCACTTACGAACATACTGGTCAGGCATGTGTTCCTGTGCACAAGTCCAAGTCAAATTGCCTCTCGCCACTTGACAGATGATCAGGCTCTCTACCTATGTATGCACTTGATAACTGCTCAAATGCTCACTTCTGCATGCAAGAATTGAGCATGAAGAGCTGCTACTACAGGCTTCAGTTGAAGCATTCAGCCATGTTGATGTTGCAGGCAGCCACCTGGATGGGAAGAACACACCTGGCTCATACAGTGCTGTGATTGTGTTTGAGACTGGCGAGCCCTTCTGTGGCAGCTACTACATGCTCCCACAATACCATATGGGGCTGGACGTCAGGCAAGGTTAGCAGCCTGTGCATGCCTGAAACACCTGATACTCTCAGAAGGTTTGCAATTCCTCCAGACAGCATATAGACGCCATAGTGCACAGCTTGCTGAAGCGCAAGCTTCCTTCAAGGTGCAAGTTTGTGGAGACAAGCCTGTGTACAGAAGCATGTTGCAGGTCCTGCATTGCGGTGGCAACGCAAGCATGATAAGGTGTTGCTGAATGCTGGTGGAGTACTGGTTGGAGGACTTGTCATTCGTGCAGGCTGTGTTGTCTTCCACAGGAGTGGTGATGCTGGTGTGGGTGCTCATGGCAACAGTGGCCTCTGGAGAAACTCTGACAGCAGCCACCGCATGGCGCTTGTCTTGTACCAGACTGACCTGAAAGCCAGCTCAAGAGCAGATTCTTTGCCTGCAGCAATGCCTACAGCAATGCCTGAGACACACCAGAATCTGTAAGCAAGCTATACACTACTGAGTCTTGGAAGCACGGCTGCCCTGCTGCCTATTACTGCTTCACAAATGTGATAGCTAAAAATGGCCTGCTCAGCCTCCACAGACCCATGCTCTCAATGTAACACAACATTGTCTGACATCCACAACTTGAGCTTACAACGCTGCATGTATGATGCTCTGAACAAACCTGTTTAGAATGAGCTGACTTGCGTTGCATGCACCTGATGCCTGTTGGCAAAGAATGGCGTCCAACTAACATTGCAACAACTATTGTTATTATTTTGCTCCCAGGATCCATGCACTGCACGTCATCAGCTGGTCCAGTTGCGTTTTAGCTTCTAGGTTTTGAGCCCATGCACTCCCAAAGTAGCGGGTTGTAAGCACTACCGGTAAGGGGGTGAGCACAGTCCCAGGACAGTGCCATATGTTTAGCAAGGTATATAAGTTCCAACAGATGCCTGGGTGCAGATGATTATGTTGACCATGACCTGCTGCAGGCAGAGACTTTGAAGCCTGTTTTTAACAAGGAGCCAGGTATCTTGTGTGAAAAGGGCCTTAAGCTTCACCTGCCTGCACAGAGGTCAAAATTCCTGACACAACAATGTCCAATTTGTAAGCAACCCTCAAGCCCTAACGAGAGCAGAATATTCAAACTTCCTCGGCACAACCTCGCTAAGGCGAACTCGCACTAAAGAGCACTGCAGTAGCTGTATTTATCAAGGCCGTCCGGCCTTTTCAGACCGGTCCAAATCTTCGCCCAAGAGATGCGTGACGTCAGTTGCACATATGACAACCTGCAGGTGCTGGACGTGTGTGATCCTATTGCTCTCGGTGACTGTTTGTACCTCAGCCGCTCCGACAGCGGTTGCTTTGTGCTTTTTTGGTCTTACACGTTCCCTGCACCTTACAGTTGACTCAATACGACATAGCATTATTGATCCGCTGCTGATGAATGACGTCAAAGTAACCATATACTTGCATACATACAACTCCACAAGCGTCACCAACAGGCGCAGCGCTGAAAATGCAGCCACTGCGGACTGGACAGCATACAGACTGCTGCAGCCACACCATTGGCAGGTTGATGACGCCTCTGCCGTCGACCAGGAGCTTTTTGACCCATATATGAAACTGTGGCTGAAGCATGGTGACGCTTGGGGAGGGGAGACTGCTGAACATAACACCCTGAGGAACTTTATCAAACAGCTGTACTCGCTGAAACAAGTTTCCGATATGTGGGTCAAGGACTCATCCCATTTTGACCTAGTACTTTACCTCAGGTCAGACCTCTGGTTTTTTAATCAGCTAGATGTCAAAGAGCTGGGCGAGGCAACTCAACATCCTAGCCGCATATACACCCCAAGCTTTCACAAATGGGGAGGCCTGAACAATCGACTGGCTTTCGGCACCCCAGACGTGATGTCTATCTACGGCAACAGGCTGGACGGTGCCATCAATTTTGCTCAGCAGAAAGCCCTACATGCAGAGCATTTTCTGCTTGATGTGGCTACAAAAGCTGGGCTCGACGTCACGGGTCAGACCACGCTTTTGTTTGAGCGGGTTCGAGCAACTGGTGAGCTATGGGGCGTGCCATCCAGCATAGCTGCTCCTACTGATGAATCTATGATCCGCCTCAGGCCAGGACTCAAAGTACAGCGTGATCAGCTTGGTAAGATAGACTTTGTACCTTTGTAACGCAGGCTTTTATTTATGCAGTACTGCTAGGGTATGCAAGGACATCAGCTGCCCAAGTGTGGGTATACAGCTAGTTGTGCCACAATCGGCAGATATGAATGAACTGCTCAAATGCTACAGATGCAGTTGAATGCCTACTGCTTTGCCACTGAACCTATAAGAAGCGTGACGCTATTTAGCATGGTGAGTTAGCTTAAGTGAAATGAATGTCCAACATTGTCCAGTACTGCTCATTTAGACTGTGTCAAGAGTTACTCGCAGGTTCTGTGTCAGTGTGTTGCCTTCTTTAAAATTTGATAGCCAATGTATTTGTACTGCTGGCATCCGTCAGACATAACAAACACGTTTGCGACAAGACTATGATATGACAGAGTTGCTGGCTCGGCAAATGAAGACTTTACGCCCCACAGCTGAGCTGTCAATGTGTTTTTCAGAGGTGCTTGTCATGGCTGCCTGCCTCGAATTCAAAAACCGACGTGATACAGATGCAGGATGTCTCAGATTGCAACACATGTGACAACAACCACACAGTAGTCCTGTGATACCTTCACACATAGCATGTCACCCAACAGCGTCTATGCTGAATTATACGTCGACAATTTTTTATCATGTCGTTGTGACAGTCAGCGTCGTTTATTGCGATCAGTCCAGTTTACGCTGTATCCGGCCAGCAATCCAAGTGGTCTGCCAGCAGGTGGTAGGCACAGCTGTGTATTGCATCATATCCCTTTTGCACACTACAGAGCTGTGTGAATATACAACATGGCTCTGAAGCCCACTGTCTAGCCCTACACTGCACATTTGTCAACCTTCACAGGGGCACCTCTGTATTCAACAATTTGTTGGCCGTGACTTCATGTTGCAGACAAGTCTGTCTGGTTTTTACAGTTCTGTAGTGAGATCCTGCAGAGTGACATCCTGCAACACAACCTGAAAAACATTTTGCTGTATGCTCATGACTAGATCGGCAGCACGGTATGCAGTATTACTACAAAGACATGTAAGTGGTTTCTTGCACAATTTGCAGCATGGCAGTGCAGCATATCAATCATACCTGTCCACAGATCCGCATAAAGCAGGATAGGTCAAAATGCATGCCTCAATTCTTCACGCTTGGCAGCTGCTTGATATACAGCACACGCCGAGTTGGGCCAATCATGCCTTTCTCAGCACATGCTAGCCAGAGTGGGTCAACCCACTTGACCACCCTCTCAAAGCCAACTCTTTCATACAGCCTGCAAGTATGTTATCACATGCCAATCAAGAGCAAGCGGTGACCAAAAAGACACCGAAAATTGAGCAACTGAGCAATTTTCTGATTCATAGGTCATACATTCATGCCCTCACACTGTGCACCCAACTTCCATGTCATGTGCTATGAGAGTGCAACACTCTCAGGAGCAGACTTGTTTTACGCAAAGTCTAGCAATCAGAGTAAGACTTGTGAACGGTGTTTTGTTATATTGAAGTACAGACACAACTGTGACTGCGCTTGAATTAACACCTGTATATGCATAGTACCTGATTGCTGTATAGTTGTCTCGATACACAAACAGGGCAACAACTTTGACGTCACGTGATACAGCCCAGCATTGGGCTGCCTCCAGCAGGGCTGTTCCTATTCCTTGCCTTTGCATCTCTGGAAGCACTGCCATGGTGGTGACCACTGCTACCTGTTGGCTGTTGCCTAAGAATAGTGGAGGCATGTCAGCTTGAATTGATACCTCCAACATGCCTGCCAGACCCTGCAACAGGTGGTATGTTGGACACAAATGACGGTGATGTTATACCTGCGAAAGCTGTTCTTCACCAGGACAAGCCACAGGAGCAAGCACTCCTACCTTGCAGACATTGCGTTTAACAGCTGGATGCGCAATGACAAAGCAGCTGGTTTTGTTTGGTTTTGCTAGTCGCCAACCCAGTCTGATAAGCAGCTCTGACTTATAGATGATCTTGCTGAAGTTGACAAGAGGCTCAAACCCTTCGTTTTTGTAAAATACATCAGTCGCAAGCGAGGACACCTACAAAATGATTCAGCTGAGCATATGCAAAAGTAAAGGCAAACCCTTCACACAAAAGACTCACTTCACCAAGACGCCTCACTGCATCCCATTTCTGTGTGACTTGCACCTCCCATCTACAATCTGAATTGTCAGGATCATATTGGTCGTGCGTAATCAAACACGGGATGGCTGAGGCACCGAGGCCTGAGTGCCGGTTCGCTGCTTTTGTGTGAGCACGACTTATTACTAGTGATCCTCCTTGTGTACTGTGTTTAGTGCACACCGACTTGCTGCCACATGCCTTCCATGAACCTCGAGACACTTGCCGCATCATGCATCATGACTCGGACGCCGGCGTCATGTACAAGCAGCTTAATTGCATTGAGACATGTAAGGTCCCCGTTTGGGCACAGTGTTACTCAACCCAGGTGACGCATATACACGACTAACCTTAGTAAATGGGCAGCGCTTTGATTACTCTGGTTCGAGAGCAATGCCTGCCTATCGAGCCTCGAAAGTCGCGCCGCATCGTGTGACCGAACCTGCTTAGTGTGCACAGACTTGACTCGTCCAGGAAATGCTGCATGTCGGTACTCATGTCGTCGGCTCCATTCCTGTTGTCAGATCTTATGTCTGAGCATATGCCTTGACCTATCGTGCCTCGCAAAGCACTTCCTGTGCGAGTAGGTCAGGGCACTCATACTCAACAAAGCAGGCCACTTTCCGCGTGCAACAAGGACACAGCAACGCAGCGAGTTTTGCAACCTTTCCTGCACGTGCTGACGCGGAGCTAGACCTCGCCTGACTAGGCTGAACGACTATGAATGCAGCTGCCTCTGGGCTTGATCGCAACAGATCAGCGCGCATTTGGCACAGACTTGCAGCTGAGACCGAATTCATAGACCCACAATGTAGAACCAGCATGAGACTGCCAGAAAAGCAGCCTTTGACACTGTCCCAAGTGCCAACCTCCCAGCTGAGACATTTGGCAGCGTCCTCTGGGCTCGATTCTGTAGATGCAGACCGCCCAGCCCTGCTGAAGTGCCTCAACACTGAGCTGTCCAAAGAGGCAAAACAGCAATGGGTCATCCAAGACGCAGAGGTCAGCACTTACACCGTCATGGCAATGCTCTTGCATGGTAGTCAATATAAGCTTTCAAGAACGCTGTCAGCCGCGCCTTTTATTGGCTTGAGTGCATCAAGTGCGGCTGACACATGCCTTGCATATTGATTTTTTCTTTTGTAAAGTATTCATGACAATGCCAACTCACTACATGCAGGGTTCCTCACCAGGACGCATGAAAGGCTTGCTGTTGTCTTATGGCAGCGACCTGTATCTGTATGGCGGGATGCCACACACAGCATTCACATCTGCAAACAGGAACCTCAACACCACCAGCTTTGCCTATCCAGATGGGCAGACCATTTTCATGAGACTGAATTCCAGCAGTGGCAGTTGGAGTCTGTCAGCTGTGAGGGCGCTGTGCCTGAGTCCAAAACTCGCATCCATGCAGGTCATGCTGGTGAGTGTTTCCAACCTGATTTCATGTCATCAAATGGGAAAAGAGCTGAGGGGCAACAGCCGCAAACACCTGCCTTGCTCCCTCTCACTTTCCATGCCTTTGTTCATCTGCCCACATCTGGCCTTCACATGGCATCAAAGCCAAGCACATGCAATGCAAGTCATGTCCGGCAAGTATTTTAGAGCTGCTCTCATCAAGCAGCAAGAAGACATGCAGCAAGGCCGCTGTATTGCTTTGTTGCTGTGAGTACATCAGCATGAGGAACTATGCTCTGTAGGTGTGGTATGGGGTGACACACTGTTTCTAGTGGGCAATCTGCAATCACCAGATCCAAACGAGCGTCCAGTGCTGCCCACGGTCATTGTGATGTGCCAGTTCCATTTCCCCACTCAAAAATGGACGCGCCTGAGGCTACGCCATGCACCTGAGATCTGCCACTACCCCTTGCTGGCTGCCTGTGAAGACCAGCTTGTTCTGTTTGGCGGTAAGTTTTCTTTCTTGTACCATGCCTGGGCTCACATGTTCTGTTCACAATACCCTGTACATGCATGCAGTAATGGATGGCAATGGGTGGGCTGACGGCAGATTGCAAAATTGTGTGTGTGCTGCCATGTCTGCATTTGGAGTGCAAGTCAAGTCATAAGTCTAGTTGATGCTCTACAATGTGGCACATCTTCCAGTAAGCAATACACATTGCTTATAACCAATGTGGTAGCACTGCTGCAGTTCTGCTCACATACTCTGCCAACAATGCCTCTGGCTCACATTGCCTGCCATCTACCACACTTTCTGTCATGCATGCTATATTCATCAAGCACCACAAGTCAGACAGTTGAACACCAGCAAGCCTGACAGGACAGCAAACTGCTGCAGGTCAGACAGCCTTGTATGAGAACATAGGTCCACGTGATGCACTGTGGACGTTTGACATGAAGGCATGCACATGGCAGAAGCGCCGTGCAACAGGCGAGTTGCCAGAACCACATCTGGCCAATGCTTTGGCAGTTGTCAACAGCAAGGCATATGCTCTGGTCAATGACCCAGAGGGAACGAGGAGGCTTGAGGTGTATGAGTTGGACCTTGAAAGTTGGGAATGGCGGCGGGTACCCCCCTTGGGTACCCAACCTTCCTGCCGGCGCGCTGCTTCAGCTGTTGTTGCACAGGTCAGCTTGATTCCGAATGGCATCCAAAGCATATTGGAAACGCTCTGAGTGTTGCAGCTACAACTGTGGCTATCATGAACAACAGGCTGAGTTGTGATGTGGGAGCATTTGGCGGCCAGCAGTGCATCGCAGTTGCTTACTTGTGGCTGCCAGCAGGCAGCAGATGATGTGCACAGTCAGCAGCTGCCACACATTTGTCATGTGATACCTTTGATCTGCTCTTTCTGTAAAGGTATCTTTACAATTGTTGCAGAAGAACTGGATGCGGCAAGACAACTGTTGAATGGGTTGGGAGGCTACTACTGGCTTCGTGTGTCACAACGTACTGTGTGTCAGCAGTTGCAATGCTGCTGGGTGCAGGGTCAGTGGTTGTTGTATGGTGGTTGCTGGACGGGAGAGGCTTACAACACACTTCATGTCTTTGACTTTGAGAAGCTAGCCTGGAGCAACCCCAAGCTGGGGGGCAGCAACCCCCTGCCTCGCTACTACCACATGGCCACCTGCCACAAGCAGGCCATGGTTGTCCTTGGAGGTCACACCTCTCACTCACACATTTGCTCAGTGCCCCTGTGACAAACCCTCCCCATCCTGCTGACTTTGCCCACACCATCTGCTGCAATCAAAGCTTGCTTGCATCATGCAAATTGAGAGGAAATACTCCTGCATATTGTTCAAGGTGCACTCTGCTTGTACACATGTGCGCGCTCAGCAGTGCTTGACTCTTTGCATGGTGTGCCAAGCACAAAGGATGCACAGGACCGCACGCAAACAAGTTGTGCGCACTCATGTGAGTTGAGACAATATGCTCTAGGCCCCAGGCCTGGCATGAAGGCAGCCTTTGAGCCTACACTGACAATGCAAGCATGTGCTAACCACAGGCCTGGACTACATGCGGCCAGAATATGAGCGCTTGCATCAGGTGGACACCGTTCAGTGCATCTGGCAGCAACCAGCGCCGCATTCAAGGGACTTTGAAGACATCAGCATGATGAACATGCAGCTGGGCAGTTGCATGCAGACCATGCACCAGCAGATGGAGTTTTCTGATGCCACCATTGTTGTGGAGGGGCAGACACTTCGTGCTCATAGGGCAGTCTTGGCCGCCGCTAGCCCGGTGTTTGCCTGCATGTTCCGCAGCAAAATGCAAGAAGGTCAGACCTGTTTCTGTGGACCATTGTAGCTTCAGAAGCTGCTGTTGTTCAGTGGCAAGCTTTGCAATGATGGTCTGCAAGTTTCAGCTGGATAGTGAAGTGATTGTTGTCCCTGGCAAATCTGTACGCAGCTGCAGAGGTGAAGTGACAGGGCAGCTTGTGAGTGCATAGATGCCTGTGCGCCTTGTGCATTGCTGTGTATTGGCCACCCAAAGCTGTCTGCAGACGCAGTGTTTTCCAGCATGTCAAGCTTCCAATACTGTCTGACTTCATTCATCTCTGTCAGACAGGCACAACCATTCCAAACTTTCTGAGTTTACATATCACAACGATCTACATTCATGCAGGCAAGAGTCAGAGCATAGTGATGAATGATGTGGCTGCAAGCACAGTGGAGATGCTTCTACAGTATGTGTATGGCTGCCTGAAGCCTGAGCTCACACTAGCAGAGGCAGAAGCACTGTTTGAAGCCAGTGACATGTATGCACTGACCAGCCTTCACCAGCAGTGCACGCGCCTGCTGAAAGCCCTTATCAGCTTTGACAATGTTTTTGACTTAGCAGAGCTTGCTCAGCTACATGACTGTCCCACTCTGCTTCAGGTAAGAGTGCCTGACGTGCTCATTCTGCTGTTAAACACCCCTTATGCTTGGTTGCAATTCCATGTAGAGCTTTGCCAGTTGCTGAAGCACTCCTAGCAAGGAGTGCTGCAGATCAGCAGCCTGTTGGCGTGGTATTATGTAGCACCTAGCATGAGTTAAGCAACTCAGAGTGCTTAAGGCCTGTTTCTAAACATTGATATGCATTGGTGTATATAGCTCTGCCCCCCCCCCCCTCCG
>JAABUP010000357.1_pt1 | contig 103371 bp, 113 predicted proteins | sample 5559201 | NCBI WGS metagenome assembly JAABUP01 (sample SAMN10711887, study PRJNA513373) | rock metagenome | isolation source: Antarctica rocks | place: Antarctica
CAGCAGGCAGTGTGTGACTGCAGTTACACCTATGGAGATTTGCTCTTCATACAGGTGTGCAGTGACCCAGCACAAATGCTCTGCAGCAAGGTTCAGGGCAAAATGCAGTCCCCACTGTTCAGTGCTCTCTATGTCTCCATCGCCAGCCATGGCATTGGCAGCAGCAGCAGAGGCCGCATTGACAGCAGCAATAGCAACGCAGCGGCCGCACTGTGACCAGGGGCAGAGGCCGCACCAGTTGTGGACCCCGGGCTTGGATGCCTTGGCAATGAAGTGCGCACGCCCTGACGGCCAGGAGCAGGGCCCCTAGGAGGGGGCCCAGGTGGGGCAGGAGAGGCCCTGGAGGGGCTGATAGGGGCAGACACTCGGATTGCCTCCCCACTCTTGCAGGTCCTGTTGACACCCTGGTCCCTATGCTTCAGCTCCCCGCGGCGGTAAAAAGGGCGGAAGCCCTTGAGTTTGAGGGCAGAAAAGTCTGCCTCCAAGCCCTCTGGTGCTTTCAGTTGCTTGGGTGTAAGCTCATCAGCTAGGTGAAGGCCTGAGCGTCGTAGGTGTGGGGAGAGCTTGAAAGCCTCATGCTCGGCTGTGTGGGTGGAGAACTCCACAAGGACAGCCCTCTTGCCGCTCCCAGGCCTGCCAATGTGGCTGACAGCCCGAATGGACTGGGATAATGCTTGGGAAGGTGAGCCTCTGCGAGGGGTTGCAGTGTCCAACTTGTTGCTCACATAGCGTATGAGGTCAGCTGAGCGCTGCGCTGCGATGTCTGGCACACCATGCAGGACTATGTTGTTGGCCCTAATGCGCTGACTGAGATGCTCCAAGCTAGAGCCCTCTGCATTGACATGCTGCTGGAGTCCGTCCCTGACTGCAGTCTCCCTAGCAATGCCGTGGTTTGTTTGCTCCGCAAGCCTCTTATTCACAGAGCCCTTGAACTCTGCCAAGTCAGAGCAGGCTGCGGTGAGTTCAGTCTGAGCCTTCAACAGCTCAACACGTGTCGCTGCCAGCTCAGGTTGGGTCAGATCTAAGCTGCTGAGAATCCGCCAAATTCTGCTCCAGTGCCCTGATCCTGGCCACTAGGTCTGCCAGAGTATCTGCAGGTAGACATGTAGGGGGCTCTGCTGAGGGATCTGCAGGTAAACCTGTAGGGGGCTCTGCAGAGGGATCTGCAGCTGACGAGGCAGCGGGTGCTTGACGGCTGCGCAGAGGACCTGCAGCGTTTGCCTGTTTTGTGAAGCTGGCCAGCTGACGTCACGCGCGCGGAGCGCCTAGCGGGCACAACTGTCAAAGCTTGTGACATGGGATGCTCGAACCGGTTGCGAAGCTTCGCAACCCGACCATCCTGCCCCTTGCGAGCCTTAGGAGCGTGAGCAACGCTGCCTGCGCGGCCGCTGTCGCTGTCGCTCATGATATTGATCAAAGGCTGATGTGGAATAATTACGTCATGCACATGCATCAACAAATTCAACAAACTGCAATCAAGTTGTTTAAAATAAAATCTGAAGCGCGATCGCGAGGGATCGTGTGTGAGCAGGGGCTCGGGGATCACGCCTAGGTATGCAATGCATTGTGAGTCAGTTCCAGTGCAAAAATGTTTACAGGTCGCGTCTGGCTGAGCTGTAGCTGAAAGCTGGAAGAGTTCGCTGGCTGATAGGTCTGCCGGCCACGAGCATCAAGCAGCAGGCAACAGAATCCGAAGGAGAGCCGAAGTTCATTATACCCATATCAGCAGAGCGAGAAGCCTCCAGAGTGTGTGTCGAAGCTTGAGCGTAGACTTCACTCAGGCACAGGCAAACAGGCTCGTGACCGGCGCTGCTGAAGCTGTCTTCGTCAGTTGTTCGTCGTTGTAAGTCGTCTGTTCAGCCGCTGATCGCGAGTAAGTGTTCGCACAATGAGGCCGCCTGCATATTGACTACCAGGAAAACGTCGTAAAGTACTAGGGGCATATCCCCATGATGCCCCGGGCGAAAGCGGCATGGTTTCAGAGCAGTCATGTAAACATGCATCAGAAGCTGGCACAAGCACACTGTGCAGCAGTTGTTCAAGCAGATGCAATCAAGCTGTTGTAAAGGTGCCATCTAGGATTTCTGGACCCGGGTCCAGACTCAAACAGTAAGGTCTCGACCCAGGTCTAGACTCAGAATAAGGTCTGAAATTAACGTCTAGAGCCAGCTGTACACCTATGTTTTGATTGACTTTGAGGAATGAGTGACGGTGGGAGGCTGTTGTTCTGTACAAATCAGCACTGTCAAGATGGTCTTGACTTCAAAACCGGCTGCTGGCGGAAGTGGTGTCGCAGCTGGGACAAGTACTACAGCTTGGAGACATAAGTGCGGAATACCCAACGGGAGGTCGACTTATTGGTACATCCTGTCCCGCGACGCGGAAGCAGAAGGGAGTTTCAAGTTCGTCAGCAAAAACACTGAGGAAGGGATTAAAACGCTGAAGGAGCTCGGCTGGGAGAAAACAGACTGAGTATGGGTTCCTGCGAGCACAAAATTGGTACCACGCATACCCACTTCAAGAGGTGCTGGCAAGCGTCAGCGGGACATCGAGGAGAAGCAGAACTCGCAGCCTGCTCTCAGGAAGCAGGTGTTGTAGACACTACACACAGATTTGATTAAAGATAGCTTTGGCGGTATTGCAATAATCTGTGTCACGACCTGACTATGAGCCTCGCAGGCTGAAGTTGCTGACTTAGACGATTTGTGCTCAGCAGCTTGTGTCTTGCTGAATGCTGGTGATGGAGCAGCTGCAGTAAAAAATGCAACTCTGCGCAACATTGACCTGAGCATATGTTAATGCTCGCGATGCAGAGCCTCACTAGCAGTACTTGCGTACAAGGTACGCCAGTATGCCATTCCAGTCTGCAATGTGCAAACATGATACGCAGTTCTACTGTTCACTTCATGCGTGCTTGACAGAGATCTCACATGCCTCATTGTAAGCGTATGTCATGCATCGCAGTGAACATAGATCTGTGTCACATTGCTGTTTGTGCCTGTTGTATTGATTCTTGCCTTTGCTGAAGCAAGGGCTCTGAAGAGGCTGATCTCAGAGACATTGTTCATGACAAGCAGGCCCATAGCAAGCATGTAGCCGCAGCACTTGACCTGGTTAAAAACAAAGGCTTGTGCTACCGTTATAATTTTGAGATCAATGCCAGGAGTCCATCGCACATATGCGCAGAACTATTGAAGGTGAAACAACCTCGCCCAGGCAGTGAGATGTGCGAGGAGCCCCACAAGTTGTTAGACCCAATGCAGACTAGTTTGTTGCTGCTAGGCAAAGCTGAGATCGGCACAGGTTTCCATGTTGACCGGACACAAGCAGAAAATATTGCATTTTCTGTCGCAACCAAGCCACAGGTAAAGCACACTTTTGCTACACTACATGCAGCATCAACACAGATTGCAGCTTTGAACAATCTCGACATTGTATTCCTCATGTTGCAAATTGTTTGTGTTTGCTAATCGAGCTCACAGCAGGGATGTGTAACAACCACACACAACTGACCTGTCATTACGCATGCTGTTTGCAGGGCAAAGCAGGCGCAAGTTGGGCTTCGAGCCAACAACCGCCCACTCTGGCAAGATGGTGATTTGTGCACCCATACACGGCGGCAAACTTTCGCCAATTTGTCAAGGATGAGTTCGGCCGGGCAGAGGGAATGGCAGGGTTCAAACCTTCTTCAGAACATTTCAACGCTATGTACGCCTTTGGGGACGAGCACATGGTTGATGGGCGATCTTCAGTGCTGGCTCTTCTTCAAGGACCAGGAGATATAGTGCAAATCCCCGCGGTTGGCCACATGCAGTCGCCAATCTTGACCTCTGTTGCAACCTTAAGCCATCTCAGCACCTACATGGTGGTACGCAGAGATGTCGCTTGCAATGTTTCTGTTGGGGAAGATATTGCTGATGACTACATGGCTGTAGCTCGTATCTTGAATGATGCCATTGTCAAGGCATGCCATCAGCTTTAGTAGCTATAAATCGATATTCAGGTTAATAACCCGCCGGCGATTTTGGTCTTAAGAAGTCTTGACAACCCTAAACAGTCTCATGAACAGCGGTAAACGCATTGCCGGCAGCAGCATACTGCTTGTCTATCATGTATGAAACCTTGAGCAAAGTTTTACAGGTCGCGTCTGGCTGTAGCTGAAAGCTGGAAAACTTTGCTGGTTGATAGGTCTGCCCGGCCACGAGCTTCAAGCAGCAGGCAATAGAATCCAAAGGAGAGCTGAAGTCCTCAATGGTGTCCTCAATGGTGTTGCAGCCTGCAGTACGTAGCTCACTATGCAAAGGGGTTTTGCACACTTGTGTGACTTCCAACTCTCATCACACATGCATGAAATATATTTTGTCATACAGCATGTCATAGAAAGCTGTAGTCTTAGTGTCAGATGTAAACAAAGCAGCAGGCGTGAGGCAGAGCACCCACAGACCACATGCCAACCAGATGGGTTGGACTTATAAAGTTGGACCCTTATGTCACGATGAAAACACACCCTGTGTACTGTATACATACGTTGCTCACCCATAAGGCAGTCAGTAACAGTGCGGACGAAGACAGCCTGAGCTGTATAGGGCACCCAGACAAGGCAGCTGACAACAGTGCTTAGCTAGCTGCGCTTGGCTGTAAGGCCAAATCCACTGATGGCACATGTAGTTGGAAACCCAGCAAAATGACATGCCCTGAGACAATACAAACTAAAGTCATTGACACCAAGCAATCCTACTGCAAAAGCTCCACAATGATAGAAGCATTCAGAGCATCATGATCAGCAGCCACGACCAATGCACAATGTTGCCGCTCAAAGCACCAAGAGTTCACAAATGTGCTGCTGATCAGGAGCTGGTCTGACCTGAGCTTCTGCTATGCTGGACAGCATCATATACTTGAGTGCGGCACAAGGTCACCTTCCATAGTTGCAGCCAGAAGCAGAGCCAAGAAATGACTGTTATACGATGTTGAAGACTTGCTAAAAATGGACTATGCCTTGCTAAGAGGGTCCTAAGCATGCTGTCCTCTCCCGCATCACCTACTGACACTGCCTCGTAATTATAGGCTGATTCTGGGAAGCTAAATGTGAAAATCTTTTTCACAAGAGTTACAACATGTGTCTAGCGAAAGGCTTTTTTGCAACTGTTTGCTATTTGAGCTCCGAAGGTACAGATAGCAAACAGCAAACAGTTGCAAAAAAGCAACAGGACATTCTAGGTTGCACGATAAACTGTGCTTAGGACACTCTGTCCACAGAACAGAGCACACGGGCCATGCATGTCATCAGCTGCCAACTCCCGGCAGTGTTGCCAATAGCTGACTTGCTGCAAAGAGACTGAAAAAACTCCACAGCGCGTGTGCAAGTTTGTCATCACTATCCTGGAGGGACGGCAGCCTGCATGCGTAACACAACAACTGCAATAAAGCTTTGCAAAAGTGGGAGGACTGCCTGCAACGTTACTTACAAAGATGCAGCAGGCAGCAGCAAATTTGCTGTGACACTGAGCGAAACACAGAGAGCAGTCACATTCATGCAGGACCTTTGAGCAACCAGTGCGTGCAAAGGAACACAAATGGGCGTGATGATTTGGCAGCAGTACTGTTGTTCTAATTAGCTTTGTATAAGTATTACCCAACAGGAGCTTTGATAGCTGGACTGGTGACAGACCCAAAGACAACATTGCTACTGTTGTCTCTGGGTCTGTCACTAGTCCAGCTATCAAAGCGCCTGTTGGGTTTGAGCTCGTTATAACTCTAATGCTTATGTAACGCTAATTAGTACAGTCACTTGCTGCTAGCACCGGATGACACTGTACTAATCTGATTCCAGGACAGGGCACATGTGAAGTTCACACTGTGAATTGCTGTGCCTGAACCTTGTCATCAGACTGGTTGGGACAAAGTCCGCAATGATGACCGGTTGCGGACTTTGTCCTACGCAACCAGTCTGATGACAAGGGTCAAGCACAGCAGTTTGACGACAAAGTCATACTGCAAATGCAGTATGGCTTCACACAGGTCCATTGCGGCTGGTGGCTGGGCAATGCATGCCTACAGCAGCAACATGCATATTACCATTGACTCAATATTGCTGGTGTCAAATGAACACCCCGATTTCTGCATTCTGCACGAGAATATCGTGCGTGAGAGCTTGGTTTCATGGATCAACAGCTCAATGATGTCGCAACCAGCTTAACGCATGCACATGGGACTGGTGGAGTGATCAATGGCCAGATGTATGGACATCAAGAAAGGGGAACATGCAAAGGGAGCGCGATGTTGGCTGGTAGTACACTCAGAGCACATAGCATACATCACTGAGCTTTACCTGCATCAGTTGTCCTTACTCCCACAAGAACACGCGCCTCAGCTTGGCAAACAGTGCTGACAGGAGCCATAGATCAGGGAGGTCATGGCAGAGTAGTCCTTCTTGAGTAGTTGCTCTGGACATTCTTCCCCAATGCCAGTGCATACTCCATTCATGCAGTGAGTCCCGAGCCTTATATCACCTATCCATTGGTAATGTCCACCATGACAAGCTGCAAAAGGTGTTGTGGAGAACCGCTTGAGACTTGTTGTTCACCTGATGAGCATTTCTGCGTGACGCTTCTCACTGGCAGGGTCACTGCTCCGCAGCCGCTGAGCTGTCGCATTGAGCAGCTGCCTGGAGTTTATGACGCACTCCTGCAGAGGGTCCTGCAACTCTTGTAGCAGCACTTGCTCCTGCTCCAAGCACCTTTGCAGCTGTGCTCTGGCATCTTGAGTTGCACGAATGCTAGCACAAGCTTCTTGCACGCTGCCAGCTGCTCATCATTGCTTCTCATAGTGTCCTCGATGTTTTGCATGGAAGGTTGATCACCCTTCTGCACATGGGAGCCACCTGCATCCTTGCTGCCAAGCAACAAAGAGAGCTGGTGCTTCTGCTGTTGGCGCTGATCACACATGCCGATCTTGCTCTGAGTCATCGATTTGGCCTGCTTTAGCAGGCCAATGACAGCCCGCTCAGCAGACTGCTTGTCTGTTGACGTTCGCTGTGCTGCTGCAGCTGCAGCTGCAGCTGCAGTAACCTCCTTACTCTGCAGTGTCGCCTGTATGCACAGTCACAGCCATGAAGACACGTGTCGTGCAAAAGGCCTACAACATTTGAGTTACCAATATTCGTCAAGCATGCAGTCTGCACAGTTTCATCGTCTTGGTGTTGAGAACTTGCACAGGCCTGCCAAGGCTTCCATATAACAGCTCACATTCTGGACTTGAAACCTGTTATTGGAGCTCATGCATAATGATAATAATAATAGTAATGATGTAATAATAATAATAATAATAGTAATAATTATTATAGTAACAGCAACAGCAACAGCAACAATAGTAATACTAATAAAAGTAATGATGATGATAGTAATAATGAAAATGATAATGACAATAGTAATGATAATAACAATAGTAATGATAGTAACAGTGATGATAATAGTAAAATTGCTTTCCAGCTCATGCATGTGCGCACACATGTCGGGCAAAGCCTCGCCGAAACTGCTGGTGCATGATGTTCACTATCAAGTGTGGGCCCAATTGTGACTATGTTAGAAGCAACTCGAGTGCAGGTCTAGGCTCACCTTGCACACTTGTGCTTTGTGCTGTTGCCTTGCACAGTCCTGAAGCAACTTGGCCAGCTCATGGTCAACCTTGCGAGCTGTTGCAGCAGACTTTGCGGCTGCTGGCAAATTACTTTGCAAAGCCTGCTGCATCTGCAATGACAAAATACAAACCTCAGCATGCACAGCACACACTGGTTTGTTTCAATTCAAAATATTTTTTACGTACAATCCTTTGCGTGCACAGCACACACCGATTTTGCTGACAAGCATGCCTTATCACTGCCCTTGCACCACTGCAGCTACTGCTTGTAACAGCTTCCAGGAATGTCTCGTGTACCTTCAGGAGGTGCTGTGCAGACTGAGTGACGACTTCCTCTCTGTCTCGGTCTCTGAGGCTTCCAGACAGCGCCAAAAACTCCCCCAGCTTATCTGTCATTGGCGGCTGCATCTGAGCTATATACCAGTGTACCAGTTGACTGGGCACTGGGCGACCCTGTAGACATGTGTGTTCAGAGCAGGGTCTGTCCATAATTCCAAAGAAACACTAGTTCAGCAAAGCATGACCAGCATGACCCTGGCTATAGTGTGGTGGTGGTCAAGATCACAGTACATGCTGAGCTTTGCAGTCCAGCAATACATTGAGGTGGCTTGGCTTAATGAGGTGCCTTCACATCTGAGGACAGCACAAAACTGCGGGGCCATGGCATGCGGCAAGGGGTGCTGCAGCAAGGCTGCTTCAGAAAAGCGCTCTGATGTGATGAATCTGAACAACTATTACTGGGTGAGAAAAGCCCAGGTGGCTAAGTGAGGCATTGTCTCAGTACCTGCTGTGCGTGCATGTGCTCATGCAGGTACTTGATCACTCCCTCATCTCCTGCCATCTCCAAAGCAGTTTTCCCCTGCACAAGCAGATAGTCCCTGCTTCAGAACAGGTGAAGCAACAGTACTCTTGGTGTACTGCACAACCTAGCAGCCTCACATGCATCCACAGTCATATTTTGCTGTGTTCACTGATGCTCAAGGGCATGCAAATGCATCAATAGATCAGTGTCATTGCCAGTAACCACGACTTGCCAGGTGCAAAAGGAAGCATGCATGCAATGCGCTTATGCAGTGAATGAGAAATCTCAGAGACTTCATATGGCACCAGATGGGTGCATTGACAGCACTAACCGTGTCTATACTCAAATTGCCAGCATCAGCACCACAGGATATCAGGTTCTTGACCACATCCAGATGACCCTTGCATGCACTGGCATGAAGAGCTGTTCTCTGCAGCCACAGGGTGCAGCTCATGATGTGACAACTACATGTTCACCAAGAGTGTGATAAAACCCCTTCTTACCCTAATTATACCCATTTGAGGCCATGCATGGCGTATTCAGAAGCAGCAGCACTGTGTAGGAGCAACATAACAGAATGTGCTGCCAACAACAGTAACTTCTAAAGAGAACATGCCAAGCTCGTATGCATGTTTGTATAGCTGTAAAGAGTCACAACATTGTCAGCCTACATGTATCGATGCATTGAAAACTGGCCGTCCACTGCATGGAGAGTTTTGTTTTGTTGAGCTACAGGCAGACAAACAGAAACGCGCCATCTAGCGCATAAGTTACAGGTTGATCATCAGCAGATGCAGCATTCTGCAAACTGCATCCAACCTTGATGCGTATTTGCAAGTTGACAAAGTGCGTCTGGCATACAAGACCAGACAGCTCTATTGTGATCTGCCATGTCAGCTGCAGACTGGGCTCACCTTGCGAAAAACGTTGTTGACACCCACACCGTGCAAGAGGAGTGTCTCGATGAGCTGTACAGAGCCTTCCTCAGCAGCTTTGTCCAAAGAAAATGTCTGCAGCCCAAGCAAATTCACCTCTAATAAAATTCATACTCTGTAGCGTTTCCATCAGTGCACAAGCAAAGCTAGAAGCCCTGATCTAGTACAAATCATTGCACAACTGCATCAAAAACATTACAAAGTAGGTCCTGAAGTACAGAAGTCGCATTATGCAGCGCTTCAGGTGTAACACTGCAAGTATAGACAGGCTGGTCTGTGGTAGGTTGCAAGTAATTCAACATGAAAATGCTAGTGGCACACCATGCCTACCATGGTGCACAAACTTATATGACCATACACTAACATATACTATACAGTGATGCACTCAGGTATCCTATATATTGGTGCATTAACATATACTATATAGTGAGCCACAGCCATGTGCAAAGGGCCGACACATGTATGACAAACCAATCATCAACGATTGTAGGCGTTAGCAGAGGGGCTTCCACCTACCAGGCATTGAGGGTATGCTGCATGACAATGAGACAAGAGGGCCTTGTATGGTGGCCACCAGTCAGGACAACTCTCCCAGTGTTCCCAATCTACCAGCCTGCCCTGCAATGTCATAACAAAAGCAACATTGAAGGCAGTTCACAGACACGTAGCTCTGCATAGTCTAGTGATACAAGATGTATCAGGGCTTCAGGGGTCCCAATAAGATTCATGATCCAATGTGACACATGGGTGATCCCTGACGCTGTCAGTTGTCAACAATCAGGCTGATAACAAGATTATCAAAGCACAAGCAGTCATTCAGTGTGTGAGAAAAGGAAGACAACCGCAACTATACAAAGCCTGTGCAGGCGTGACTGAGGAACTTGATCATTATTGCAGACGTCCAGTGGCAACTCACCAGGTCAAGCTGTTTTGGCAGGTTGGCACAACCCAGGAAGTGCTGAACAATATGCGGCTGTCTCTTGCGCATGGCATCAGACAGCACTCTTGCACAGTCGCATTCCTGCAACAAGCAGGCTTGCACCTTGACGTTAGCATGAAAGCACAGGCGAGTAACATTAACTGGCTTTGTACAGGCAGCATTGTCATGCACACAACAGCCAATGGCCCCTCACACGGTAGGGCCTCAGCCTCAGCAGGATCATAAATTTATGCCGGCAACCATTGGGGTATGAAATGTACACTAGGCCAACCACAACTAAACCAAATCATTGTCATGCAGACAACCACCGTTGGGAGCACCCTTTCACAATGTACACGGCTATGCCTGTAAGCCTGTGGTAACTGATACATGCTGTTCAAGTGCTCACCCTGCTGTCTGCAGCAGGAGGATGCTCCTGGTAGTGGCTCAGAAAAGCTTCCACAACACCCCAGTTGCCGTTAATTATCGCTGTCATTACAGGGGTATAGCCAACCTGTGCATCAGCAATACAGCAGTTTTAGAAAAGAAAAGACTACACCTTTTGGCAGTGATTTGATGAAAAGCCAAGTGCTATATCGGGCTGCCCAGGTACAGTAATTTTACATAGACACAATGACATGAAGGCTCATGGACCTTTTAGCTTTGGGAAGGATCCAAAGCCGGCGCGAGTCCGGATTCACTTTGCTGCAAATCAATTTCGTGTCTATACCTTATATTGGACTGATATCCCATAGTGGAATGATGTCGAAGCTCCATATGCAAGCAAGGCTTTTGCACACATCACATGACCCTCCTTGGCGCTTTCATAAAGCAATGAGCCCTGCACTGGAACAAATTTCTGATGTACTTCTTGTGCCAGCAGCATTTGCATCTCTGGTCAGCAGCATGACTGACAGTAACAATGTCATGAGTCAAGCGCGTACATGGGGGCTGGCAGTTGGGTGCATTCACTGCTGTAAGAGCATGGTGTGCTTTGCTGATGATCATCAAGGGAAATGTTGTGCAACAAAAGGCGAGTCTACTCGGCTTTGACCATCTGTCTACTTTTTGCTCAAGTTACTTTCAACTGCTCCCACAGCATGCAGTTACATGAACGTAACACTCTTGTCAACACGACTCAGTCTTGCAGCATGCACGGCACACACCATCCTGTGCATGCCATATGAGTTATGTGCAACAACAGTAGGAGAGCTTGCCTGAGGCCAACCATCATCGTTGTCATGGTCAGGGAACACCAGATTGGCATCTGCACCAAGAGCAAGCAGAGCCCGTGCAGTCTGTGCACAGCCCCAGAAGATTGCACAATGCAATGGCGTCCACCCCGGAATCAGAATCCATAACCAGTGACAAAGCCTGATGTCTGTAGATACATGTAGCTTGACAACACTTGGCAAGGAATCCATCACAGCATGTACTGGAAACCAGCTGACAGATTGAGCATGTACTTGCGGTACTTGATGACACATGCTGAGCATGGGTTTGCTCAGTGACAGAAATTGCATTGTGACTTATGTATGTGTTACATCCCTATACGCGCATAGACTGCTTCCATGTGAACCTTGGATTGTGCCCTAGATTGTGTCATGTCCACACACATCATTCACCCTACAAGACACCAGCAGGTGCCGCTAGGAGCTCATGGTGAGTCAACACTTACGTCTCTGTTGTGTGCAGCCATGTCAGCACCGTGGAGCAACAGCCACTTGCTAGCCACCACGTTGTTGCATGATGCAGCAGCGTGGAGGCATGTCTCGCCCTGCACCATCTCTCAGACATAATGACATGGAAAATAAAGCCAAGCATGACAACTGCTTCCTGGTAAGTGTGAAGTGGTTGTCATCATGGAAGCCTGATGCACAGATGCTTCACCAGTCAATATTACAGGCCTGAATACATGGGTCATATGTTATGATTACTGGTGGTGTCGGTAATGCGCCACTGCGTTTACGCAATATACTGCAAAAGCACAGGTACTTGCATGAGAAAAAATGCAATTTCTCATGCAAGCTAGCTGTTGGAAACTGATGCACAGACCTTTAAGGACCTGTTCAAAACATGCAGCAATTATGTGCAAGCAGGTTGTTGAGATAGAGCAACTCACATCTTGTGATGTTCCATTGATGCATGCACCAGCAGAAAACAGCTCCTCCATCATGTCTTTGCACATCTGCAGATCCTCCACATGACAAGCTGAAGTGAGAGATGGTTGACCCTGCATGCATGCCACACTAGATCAGCAGCAGGCCTCCAACAAATTGTCCATGGCTTGTACAAGCTATCAGCACATGTTGGAAAATTATATGTCTTCTGATATGGGTCACAGTTGGCTCTATTGTCATCAGTCATCTTGATGGGAAGGCGTACCATTATGATTATGGTGTCCTTTATGTGACCACATGGGCAAAAACATCATTATGTCAAAGTAAGCAGCTTCAGTCGTAACAGTGCAAGACCACAATTTGAAAAGTGCTAGGCTGACTTACCAAGTCTTGGCCATCAATCTCTGGGACACTTTGCTTGGACAAGCAATATCTGACTATGTGCAACTGTCCAGCTGATATGGCTCTGTGTAATGGCATTCTGCCCTGCAGCCGCATGATGCCGCTCTCAGAACAGCAATGGCTAAGAGTAACAATTGTAATGACAAAATCAATGACAACAAATAACAATAGTAAATATCATTAAAAACCATTCTGATAAAGCAAGATACACACATTGTCAAGCATACAATTGCAGAACGGTGAAGTAGGCTCCTGAGAAGCTCACAATGTCTACTCACCATGCAATCCTGGATGGCCAAATCTGCATTGGCAGCCACCAAAGCCTCCAAATGCCCTGATGACCTGCTGCAGCAGCCTCATGCAGGGGGGTGGACCCCGTTACGCAGTAATGTCCAGCGCCACTACAACCCTGTTTGCACCAGAGTGCTGTTCGTGAGCAGCGACCATATTTGCCGTGATCACAGGGTGTATTCATAAATTGCTGCTCAAGCAAATGTGGCCATGCCATAGCTGCTTTCAGACTGTAAGTGGTGACACAAGCAATGTGTCACTACAACATCAGCAGCAATAATCAATCAGCTCTCCAGCTAAGCACAGCATTTCCCATGACAATCAGCTGCCATGGGCCTTGATGTACAATCATACTGTGTCGCATTGCAATAGTCATCTTGTGTCTCTATGCTACTTAGTCATGCACACTTGCAGGGCAGGTTGAGCACCGTAGTGCATCTGCGTCACAGTCCAGGCTAGGCAGGGCTTTGTGAGCTGTATTAGAACCATAATTTGCACTACGAGTTTGTTACCTGCAGCCAATTTACGTTAGCACTGACGCCTTGGGACAACAGTTCCTTGACTTTGACCAAGTCCAAGTCTGCCACAGCGGCACACAGGTTTTGCTCGACCTGCGACCACGAAAAGAAGCCATCCAGAAATCAATGCAAGGCTACGATAGAGTTGCGATGCAAGCCCTTCAAGCAGGACTGGCTTGAGAAATCAGACATGGCAAAAGGTACCTTCGCATTCAGGGACCGAGCGGCAGGCTGAGCAGATTTCTTTGGGGGCTTGATTGCGAGTCTCGAGCGATTGCAGATCCAGGAACCTACGAAAGACTGGTGAAGAGAGGAACCATCACAAGGCAAGCAAGACTGCAGCTTGTCTCCAGAGAAGCCTTGAGAAAAATTTCACTGAAAGGCCAAGCTGAAGAGCTTCGCAATCACCCCTGCATCCGCCCTGCATTACTGCTGCACCTCACATTGTCCGAGGTGCTAGTCAGTTTGAGTAGAAAGAAGTTTAGAAGCGTAACGCCAACATGTTGTCAGACGACGAACTGTGGTTCGGCAACAAACACGTTGATTGTAGTACATTTGCCAGAACAGCTGCTCGCCCCTTGGCAACAAGCACCAGTCCCAGGATGCCAGACCTCTTTATCAAGTTTCGGCTAAAGTTTCGGAACCAGACATGCATATATGTTGCTGTTGCAAATCATGGGATCAAGTCTGCCAACTGCAGTGTGCAATTACTGTGTTGCTGCTGTGCATGCTGCACGCTGCTCAGATTTGTGCTCCTAGTTTGGCTTTGACCAACACACCAGTGGCACCTGCACAAGCAGCAAAGAGTGTTGCTGATACAGCTGTTGCTTTTCAATTGGAAGTATACTTAAAGTCGTCCAAGCAAGAGAGACAGCAGCTGAACAGACTATTGAGCATGCCGCCAACTTATATCATCAATGCATGTACATCCCCATAGCTTCAGAAGCAGAAACTTGATGTCCCAAATCGGTGCACACCTACTCTGCCATGTCAAGCCATACCACTCTGTGCCCTGGCATGTACAAAGTGGCCTTGCACAAGTACTAAGTGCTGAGAGTATTATGTAGGCGCTCTTGCCATTCTTCAATAGTCAAAATTATCACAAGAAGCATAATTTTAGCACCAGCCCACCAAGAGCAAACTACTGCATGAGTGTTTGAGTGTGCAAATGGCCATGGCTGGACTAGAGATTCGTATACGGCAGCTTATCATCATTGTGCAGGGACTGAAACTGGCATCACAGGTGCTGTGACACAGGCAGGCTGGTGACAGGCACCACTGATAGCTAGTATCTGGAGCACAGGCGGAGATGGGACCAAGATTAATATCAATAGCAAGATGGTGCATGAGTGTACAAGGTGCACACCTTACATGTAGCATGACACAATCTGTTCTGTGTTCACCTTTGACCTGCCACAAAGGTACTGTTGTGTTTCGCGTTCCCCTCTTCATCTAAGAATGTCGCAATACAGAACCTTGATGAGCTGCACTGCAATGCAAGGCTGACTCACCTTGGCAATAGCTGCAACAACGTAGTGCTGCACTTTTCAAGGTAAAAGGGGAGAACCCAAAAATTTGACACCCTGCGAAGATATCCAGGCAGGTCAGACTGTTCAGGTCTGCCCTGGTAGAAGCGTGGAGCACAGGTGATACTTGCACACTGGTAATATTGCGCCGTGATTTGCACAGGCTATGTTTCTTCCTTTGCAGTTGTTGCACAGCAATCAGGCAGGTTGCTGTCTCTGACGCCAGATTGCAATGACTTTGCATCACAAGCAATTGCTTTTCTCCCAGCGTCTGCCACAGGCTGGATTGACTAAAAGTTGTATAGGGCAGACTCTGCAGGTTCTGAGGAGAAAGTGTTGACTTGCTGGTGAACCCACCCTGGACACAGCTAGCTGCTGCTGAGGCGTTCAGCTCATTGATCAGAATGGCCAAGGGTCAACTTCATTGCTGATTGTGCAATCAGCACATGCAGCTGACATCTGGTCAGCTAGCGTCATGCTGGTGCTGTGTGTCATGCTGACAGGATTGCTGACAGTGCTCTATCATAGTGATCCCAAACCAGGACTGCATTCATACAGTACTGTGCTGTGTAGTACAGTAGTGTGCAGTAGTACAGTGCTGTGCTGTGTAGTGCAATGCTGTGCCGTTAGCTAGGCAGACGCAACACTCCAGCATTTGCATGTTATGGGAGGGTGGCAGAATTCAGGTCCAGCCATGCTGCAATGCAGCAATGGAACTTGTGTCTACACTTTCAGCGAGCCTTAAAGCAAGTCAGCTTCAAGTGGTGGCAGCCTGCAGAACAAGTTGCTGCTCATCTGGTCATCAATTGCAACACTGCATGCCCAGCAGTTGTTTGCCGGGCATCAGTCCCCATGCAACAACACCAGTCCTAAGCAACAAAACCAATTTTCACAATCAGTATCATGCAGCAAGACCTTGTACAAGACTGCGTCCCATTCCCAGTTTGTGTAGTAAGACCTTCTGGGTGACTGAACATATATGTTTATACGTGCTAGTGCTTATATAAGCGCTAGTTTCTGGTGCAGTGCTCAGCATCGAATGTAACATTAGAGATTTTCAGTTTTGTGATATGCTGATGGGCAGTGGCGCTTGGCTGTTGTGTCTACCATTGCAATCAGCTGGTGATAGGTCTCCTGACATCCGCGTTTATTGCAGTCTGGCCACAGTATTTTAAACACAGCACGAAACAGATTTACTACACTTCTTGACCAACAAGCTGAAAGTGCAGTGCCAGGGGTTTCACACTGTATGGCAATACTGTGTGGCTTGTCTTTGTGGGTGAATGCTCGTATGGCTTTGTCATGCTGCTAATTGTAACAGGGTACAATGAGCTGATGGGCATCTGATGCGCAGTATTGATGTGGGGTTTTACCTCAAAGTAACACCTTTTTACTCCTGCCATGGCGACACTTTTGGGATGTAGACAACTGACTTGTGTTTTTGCATATGAGGGTTTTTTATGGTGGCAGATTGTATTGCAAGCTTGTCCTGCACTGGCTCAAGCCATGACAAGTGCAAGTTGACTTGCAAAATATATATGCGCAAATATACATATATGTCTGACCTTTGAAAACTCCGTGGCATTGCAAAGCAACGCATGTGCAGCTTCCCATTCAATGACTCATCTTTAAAGCACATGGCCTTATGAAGCGGATGACTAACGAGCAAACGCAGCAGTCGCTTACGGCCAGCTGGAGCCTCTGAGTGAATTGCGACTTCGTGCGACGTCCCAGATGCAAGAGCGTAACGCGGCGCGGCAAAATGTTTTGGTTTTACACAGATGCAAGGTGAAAGGCTGAGCACAGCTGCCGCTGCCTACATCAGATAACGGATCTCAAGCTCAACCTCTTTATACTATCGGGGCACCATAGGTGTAAAGCGGTCTTGGCACGACGGTAGTCCAGCATGAGCTGTCATCATCGCGGCCGTAGTCTCGTTACAGATCACATCATGATCGCAAGCGTATTTGCGTGCTTGCTGATCGGCGCTTGCCAGGCTAGGACGCTCCACGCTCAGAGCTCCAGCAGCTGCAGCAAGAAGCTGTTCTGGTTTACGGCGATCACAACGAAATCCGATCTCGAGTATTGGCGATACGGTACGTAGATGCAGCTGTGTTCGCAGTGCTGCACCGAGGAGCAACGTTGATTAACCATCTGCACACCCACTTCCTCCTATTTCCTGTGTGGCCGACTTCGCAACTCCAGCAAGCATATTCAACAGGACTTGTTACACTGTCACGTCCGAGGCATGTCCATTGTGTTGCAGCCAAGGTGGCCCTTCTGTCCTCGAGAGAACACTCACCCAACCTCGTTCCAGTAATCATCGTTGGTGGTGCTCAAGGCTCAGCCAGCATCGAATTTCTTGACAACCTCGCCTGGTTTCGAGAGCACGGCGGAATCGTGTACCACCACAACCTTACTTTCGGGGCTGATTTACAGGTGTGCCTTGGCACACACTCTGCATGAATCAGATACATACTTATTACACATACAGCGTCTTACAGTCATACACTTTAGGTTAGGTTTACACCCCTACACTCTGCTGTGATACTGCAGCTCATGTGTAGTGGATAACGTGCATATCCAAGGAGGCATGTGTGCACTGTGCATACTGACCATGCTGTTCCAACCAAATTCAATGCTGCACGGGCAGCTACCAGTTTCGAGGATGTGTGGCTGGCATCCGCTGCAATTAGAAGAAAAGCTTCTAATGTGATGCATGCTGTTGTTTTGGTTCTCCATATTATCATGAGACTGGCCTCGTACGTGTTGCTTGCACATGCGTTACTCAGCCTGACAAATGATCAACAGGATTGGTCCTGCTGTAAGTAGGGTAATGGTTTTCAGACAAGCGCCACATCTGCACAAGCAGTAGGTTACAAGAGTACAAACAAAGCAGTAGAGCATAAGACTAGGTTTTGACAGTGTTCTGCGCAGTTTGCTGTAGTTTGTGACTGTATTGCTTGATTGTATGTTATGATGCCTTGGCTGCATGACAGAGCACTGCAGTGCTGAAAGGCACCATGACAGATGTCACCACATACACTTGATGGCATGACAAGACTGCTCATGGACTGCTGTGTGGCCAACTGTCAGCTTGCTCCAGAATGCTGACTGTGCAGAAATGTTGCAGAATGTTGTTGACCGAGGTTTGAGGGACCAGAAGTGGTATGAAGCTGTGGATGGAACATACATGCGCTTGGACATACCCCTCATCATGCCCCACCTTCTGAAACAGCTAGAAGAGAGGAAGCAGGGTGAGCGTTCATTACTAATGGCAGCTTTGCTTATACTGTGATGCCCTTGCAGCAATGACTTGCCAATGTTGCATGAGTGTGTGTCGCTGTGACTACCAAAGAGCAGATCTTGATTGGCACTGCCATAGACCTGGGCAGACATTGCAAATGCTGACATGTCGTAGTTGACCAACTGCCTTTGCTGCATGTTACCTATGGCGTCAGCTTAGGCTGCGTTGCTTGCTTGTGTAAGCTTTTGCCTTCATGCTACGCTTTGTACTTTTGAGACTTTCACCTTGAGAGATTGCTGGTGCGTTGCTTGGTGCCCCTGCATACTGTACAACATGCCATATGTTCAACATGCCATATGTACTTAGATGCAAATGCCATACAGACATGCCATACTATGTGCTGTTTGTCTGCAGGTCTGTCTGAGCATATAAATCAGGAGCTGGCTTTGTACACAGATGCCGATGTTATGTTCTACCATGAAGTGAACCCATGCAATCTGGAAAAGCCAGAAGTAATGGCCATAGGACCAGAAATGGACCGAAAGGCTGCCAGCTGGTCTGAACTCAACAAAAATTCCGGAGTCTTGCTGATCAATTTGAAGGGGTTGGCATCAGTACTACCAAGCATGGTTAAATTCGCAAATTCGAAGAATTGGGATTTTGCAGTGATGGATCAGAGTCTGATCAATGAGTTCTTCCCAGATCATGATCCGAAGCACAGGGATCTGAGCCCCCTGCCAGAGCCCTACAACTGGAAGGGCTATTGGGGGTGCAGCCCTAACATCATCATTACTCACTGGCATGGGCCCAAACCCGAGAGATGCCTCAACTGTTACATTGACCACATGGAGAAAAGCAAGGCTGACAAGAATGCGTACGTCAAGGGCTGTAAATGTAATGATGGATACAATGAGCTGTGGCGTAGAGCTGTCGAAGCAGATGGCGGCGGACTCTACCTAAAGCTCATCTCTGATCAGAACAAGTATGCTATTGCTGCAGGTGACGCAGCAAAAATTGGTGCGTACTGATTGTTGATGTCGACTGTCACATGTTGAACCATGCAAACTGCTTAGCACTACAGACTAACTGCATGTACAAAACCAAAATGAATGCCGTGGCAGCTTAGGACAAGTCGAATGTATGTTCACTGGTACATCATGTATGCTCAAATTGAGGAGCATCCTTGCTGTGCCTACCCAGTTCTGTGCGACATACCGTATACTGAGTGATCCCTCAAACCCCCTTCCCCCCTTTCAAGTAAGTAGGCTAGTTTGTACAGCAACCTTGTCCCTATCTGACATTCAGCAGGCCCAGTGGTTATGAACAACAACCCTGTGAGAATGCCCTCTTTTTATTTCTGACGAGTCTTGAGACTTTGAGCCAGCAAAAATCAGTTTGGGTAGAATTCTTTGGTGCCTACAACTCTGTGTCAGCTTCAGTTTAACAGGGGTACCAGCCGCGGCTACAGACTCGTACATGAGATGCAGTGAGGTGTTGTCCATAGTCAAACAACATGACAGTCTGTGTGTACATCAAATCACGTGTCAACAGACATATGTCAACCTTGCAATCTTGTGGCTGAGATATTGAATCGTGACCTCGCAGCATTGCACTGGGTCTTCAGGCTGTATCTGCTTTTGCTCGACTGCTGCTGCATACATCCTGCGCTGTTGCTGCTGCTGTGCCTATTGCTTGCCAGCCAGACTGTGCTGCCTCATACACCTGCCTATGATGGCTTGCAAGCTTGTGTAAGAAAAGATTTGAATAGTTTACGCAGCAATCCTGAGGCGGCAGCCCAGAGCTATGGCCATAGGCCACAGCGTAAGGGGGCAAGCTTATGTAGACAATGTTTTGATGAGACTACATTTATGATTACATTGGTGCAAATCAACACTGTCAGCCTGCTACGGCCATACCATCTGGATAGACATTGCTGCTCAGCTCAGAAAACGGCTTGCCAATTCGGGAAGACACAACACGAGGCTGGCAAGGGCATCCAGGTCGTGAAATAGGCACGAGGTGGAGCTCACAATCAAAAATGTTGCTAAGCTATGTGATGGGGCTCCATGGCATAAGTACCCATGTACACAGAGATCTTGTAAAACCATTCCACATACAGCAGGCAGAGGCTATTACAAGACTCTGTGTAAGGTTGCACAGCACAGTACAGCACAGCACAGCACTGCACAGCACAGCACAGCACTGCACAGCACAGCACAGCACTGCACAGCACAGCACAGCACAGCACCGCACCAAAGTCCCGACAATCAATGAACAACCGGCTGAGCAAAGCATGAACAAACACCCGATGATCAATGACCAACCGGCTGAGCAAAGCATGAACAAACACCCAATGATCAATGACCAACAGGCTGAGCTTTGACTTGCTTATTGCTGGACAGCCTCTTGATGATCCAGTCAGTCAGGCGCCGCTGCAAGCCCTGCGTAGGAACCAACATGGACCTGCCACCATTCACGCCGTACTTGGTGCGCTGCACCGCCTCTACAAGCTCTGCCAGTGTGATGTAATCTTGGCCTTGTCTGCCGGCTAGCAAGGCTGCTTCATTCACTACGTTGGCCAGCTCGGCACCTGAAAAGCCTCCTGCAGGCACACATCTGGATGAGAAAAGAAAAAGAAACAGGAGAAAAGGAAAAGACTACACCTTTCGGCGTTGATTTAATGAGAAGCCAAGTATTATAGCGGGCTGCCCAGGTACTGGATGAGATGACAATGTGATGAGATGGCAATTGGATGAGATGAGAATTGGAAGAAGTGACAGTGGGATGAGATGAGAATTTGATGAGATGACATTTTGATGAGATGACAATCGGATGAGATGACAATCGGATGAGATGACAATCGGATGGGACGACAATTGGATGAAATGACAACTGCATGAGATGACAATTGGATGAGATCTATACAAGTCAGATACTGGCCATAGGCGTTGGAGTCAATGCCGATGCAACCTCTGACAAGCCTTTCACACAACACAACACAACACAACACAACACAACACAACCACGAATGCACGCATAAACAGACAGACAGACAGACAGACACAGACACACACAGAGAGACACACACACACACACACACACACACACACACACACACACACACACACACACACACACACACACACACACACACACATGTACATAGATCAAAATCAGGCTGCAACTTGTGCCAGATGTGCTCACTTGAGATACGCGCTATCTGGCGTCTGCAGAAGTCCTTGTCAGCAGGAGAGGTCATAGGGGTGTTGCGCAGGTGCACTGCCAGGATGTCTGCCCGCCCTGCCTCATCAGGCAAGGGCACTACCACCCGGCGTGACAAGCGCCCTGGCCTTGTCAGGGCTGGATCCAACACCTGCATCACAGCAGACATGACCGTGAAGTCAGTGTTGGCTTCAGACAAGCGTCATCAGGCAAGGGCACTTTCAACAATCTTGACAACTGCCCTGGCCCCATCAGGCTTGAGTCTAGCACCAATTTATGCGGCAGTCAAACTTTCACACTGTTGTTTCGTTACCTTTCTGTAGTGTCTTGACTAAACAACAAACCTGGATTTTACACACACAAAACGTAAAACAATATATGCAGGATTGATTATGTGTGGCAGTGAGGGTGCTGACCTCTGCTCGGTTGGTGGCTGCCAGAAGCAGGACGCCCTCTCGCCCCTCAAACCCATCTAGCTCTGTCAGCAACTGATTCAGGGTCTGATCCCGCTCCTCATTCACACCAATGCCTCTCCTACTGCCTGCAAACATACAGTGCTTCAGCCCAAAATATGTTATGATCTGAAACATATGGCAAACGAATGAATCTTCACGCACCAAGATTTGCCAACTCAACGCCCTGATGCAATTTGCAATAGATGTCCAATGGTGGCTTCATCGTAGTGCAGCTACACCACATGTATCATCATCACAAGAGCCAATGCCCCCTCATGGGGTAGGGCCTTACTTTCAGCAGGACTTATAAATCTATCCCAGCAACCATTGGGTCATGCCTTGTACAATAGGCCTATCACGACCAAATGTTAAAAAGACAAAACACCAAATGCACCATCACTCTCACCTACAGCATCCAGCTCATCAATGAAGATGACGCAGGGCGCCTTCTTCTTGGCTTCCGCAAACAGCTCCCTGACCCGGGCCGCCCCCCGCCCCACAAACAGCTCCACAAACTCACTAGCTGAGGCTGCAAAGAAGGGCACTCCTGCTTCCCCAGCCACTGCCTTGGCTGCAATGGCAGACAACAATCCATCAGCACGGTCACATCAATCCGGCACAGTCACAGCTGAGTATGATCAGGACGTGGTGTAGAGAGCTGCTGACTTGCTTGTAGCAGTCGCCTTGCTGGGCATTGGCTTGGCTGCAAGGGCAAACAACAATTTATCAGCACAGTCACTTTTTACTGTGATGCAAGTGTGGAGAGCTGCTGACTCGCTATTAGAGTAGCCTTGCTGTGTACAGAGCAGAGATTGCTGTGTACAGAGCTGCTGACTTGCTATTAGCAGTAGCCTTGCTGTCCACTGCCTTGGCTGCAATGGCAAACAACAGTCTGTTAGCAACATCACACATTACTGTGCTGCAGGACATGGTTGTACAGAGCTGCTGATGCTGCAATGAAGGGCACTTGTAGCCATGCCGGCCGCTGCCTTGGCTGCCATGGCAATCAGCACTCTGTCAACATAGCTGCCTGGATCATGAGAAACACATATGTTGACAGACTGTTGCTTGCCATGGCAGCCAAGGCAGCAGTCAGCAGGGCAACAAGCTTTTCACCAAGCTCTGCAAATTAGTGTATCCTTTAGAAGAAAAGCAAAGAAAGAAGAAAAGTTTACGCTTTTCAGCGATCATAACGGGAGCCTCCTAAGGCAGCAGCCTGGGGCTGTATCCTTTAGAACATGTATCTCAGATCCAGCGTATCAAGGATACGTCTTTCTTGAGGGGTGCAATGGCAAGCAACAGTCAGTCAACATGAGGGTTTATTGAAGTGGTGCAATGGCAAGCAACAGTCTGTCTACACAAGCGTTCCTTACAGCGGGCCAGTGACAGTCAGTGAGTAAAGCCGCCAAAACACAACGTTTAGCATGGGTACAGGTCCCCCTGTCTTGACAAGCGGTTTCTTTGGAATGTCAATTTTTAGTTGACTAACTTGAAAACCCCCATGTGACTCAATGGGAGCCACAAGCACCATCCTTTTGTGAAAAAAGGAACATGCTTGAATAGCCAGCATGATCCTTCTGAAGACGGTGCAGATCCTTCTGAAGTCAAAGCAGCATACAACCTCTGTTGTAACACTTAAATCAAGGTCCCAATCCTGAGAGAGAGGGCTAGAAAATTATTTCCAGTCCCAGGAGTTCTGCACAGCAGTATTCCAGATTTGAGGAATTGGACTTAGGGCTTTCATTTCAACCAGACACCTTAAACCTAACACCTTTGCCATGCTGAGAAAGAGGGCCGACCTACAAGGAACTGGACCTAGGGTTGACAAATCCACGAGACACCCTAAATCCAACACCTTTGCCATGCTGAGAAAGAGAGCTGACCTAGAAGTGTCTTTCCAGTGCCAGGAGGTCCGCACAGCAGTACTCCAGACTTGAGGAATTGGACCTAGGGTTTACAAATCAACCAGACACCCTAAACTCAACACCTTTGCCATGCTAAGAAAGAGGGCCGACCTACAAGGAACTGGACCTAGGGTTGACAAATCCAAGAGACACCCTAAAAACCACACCTTTGCCACGCTGAGAGAGAAAAAACTGACCTAGAAGTGTCTTGCCAGTGCCAGGACGTCCACATAGCAGTACTCCAGAGGGCGTCTTGGCGTTCAGGCGGGAGTATCTGCGTGAGTCTCTCAGACAGGCCACCACCTCCAACAACTCCTCCCTTGCAGTGTCAACGCCGGCTACATCTGCAAAGGTGATGGGTGCACTCTTATTGTCGCCCTTCTTCCTTGGCCTGCAAGAAAGACGATCATAGGTAAGGGCCTGCTACTCATACTCTCACCAGCACTATAAGTGACAGGAACATGCCCTTACAAGGAAGCACTGGCTTTGTGCATAAGCACTGAGCCAGCCAAGTTGAAGGTACATCAGCCTTGTTGTGAAAACTTCTGCACATGTGTCAGGCAAGTTTGTTGAGAGCAATGTTGACGGGAGCAGTGTCATCTTTGACAATGATGGGAGTCATTGCACCAGTCATTGCATGGGGTCAGACAGATAGTGGACTGACTTTGTGTTGGTTCTGCTGTTGAGGGCCTTCCTCATGAACCAGAAGAGAGGCAAGCAGGGCAGCCACAGCGCACAGGTTCCCACAAACATCCGGGTCATGGACTCCCCAAAAGTAGCCTGCAACAAACAAAAACCAGCTTTTTATTTGCCGTTTTGGTTTTGTTTCCAAATAAAAACCATAGTTTGTGACTCCTGCGTTTTCTGTACTGATGCGCAAGAGACAAAACACAGGAGAGCCTGATTTTCTGATGCCATCAGAGCTGCACTGACCGCAGTACTAAGGCTTCTTTGGTGCTTGCAACTGCTGATGCAACTGCTCATGCAACTGCTCATGCAACTGCTCATGCACGAGACTCATGCACGGCAACGCAGTATGCCATGTACAGTAGGCCAATCACGACTAATCTAAAGAACCCACAAAGAACATATTGTATGCATGGTTCTCACCAAAAAGTGGAGGGTACCTGAAGGGCTGTGAAGCTGACACCAGAGGCAATAAGCAGAGGAATGAGGCCAGGGTCTGAGATGGAGCGTGTGTAAAAGGTCTTGCGTGGCTGAGGCGCGCTGGTGCCTCTGACTATCACCTCTGCTACCTCTGCAGCAACAATGTAAGTGTGAACAAAACAACCAGAACAGATGTAGACAAGACTTGACACATAGGTTTGCGGTCGATAAGTTTGCTCAGGAATGTCTCATCTGTCTCAAATGGAGAAACAAAACCTTGTCACATCCAACACAGGAGATGGCATTCACGTCAAACACCTACGAGTGATTGGAGGCAAGGGGGCAAGGGGTTTGTGGTTCCACTCAGATTTTCCTTGCAAACGCTTCACAGTCAGGGGCATGGTCCCAGGTCACTTCATCACACATGCTGGCCAGGCAGCACATGCCTATGGCATGTGACGAGACCGTTTCAAGTCAGCATGCAGCACAGTAGCACAATATGCTGCTGACAGCACCATGAGATGGACCACATCTGTTTAATGACACAGTACTGCTACATGAGCACGCTGTTCAACTTGAAAGTGGTTATCTGCACGGTATCTGTCTGCACAATCTGGTTCTGTACAGCGCTCATCTGCACAGTGTCTGTCAGCAAACATGACAGATCATCTGCAAACCAGTTGACCTTCACAGACTGCCATGTCTAGACACTAATGCCCAGCCCAGCACAGCACAGCACAGCACAGCACAGCACAGCACAGCACAGAGTCGGCCTCACCGCTTGTTGAGTCAGCCACAGCCACGGAAGCCTCAGGCTGAGTTGAGGCAATTTCGGCCGCCTCGGCAGGCTGCTGTGAGGAGTGGCCATTCAAGCTGAAGTAGATCTTGTCTGCCTGATCATCTATGCCTGCTGTGCGCACATTGCCAGAATGGACTACGGTCAGGAACTCTGAGTACATCACCTGAAGGGCAAAACATTTTGGTCTAACAGGCTCCCTGCATAATGCCTATTTTGGCAGCTGGTAGACCCATGATAGCATGTGTGAACATCTTTTAAATCAGCCTGAACAACTTGATGGCTTGTGTAACAAGCTACGCTGGAAGCAGTGCTGAGAGGTGTTGCATGGGCCAAAGTAGGATTTGGTTGGGCATCTAAGCACATGGAGTGCTTGGTCAGGGTGGAATGAAAGCAGAAACCTTGCTGACTGCAAATTCTGTCATGCTGGAGCCATGTTCTGCTCTTATGGATGCATGAAAGGCACATTGACAGGCATCCACAAATGCAGGCTGCATGCAGCACTGGTCCTTTCAGACAACAGCAGATGCGTGAGGTTGCATGCAGCAAAGGAATCTGTTGCAAAGAGCATGTGAGCATGTACAGATGCACAGCAGGTCCACAATGTTCACCTCTCCAATATTGTGAACATTGTGAGTTTAGGGTTTATATATTACTATACCCTAAAACAAAATAGTTCACAATGAAATCACCTCTTGTGGAGGCTTTGCTGATACGTTGTTGATCCCCACCCTCACTGTGGTCATCACCATAAAGGCCAGTACAGAATACATAAGGTACAGCAGAAAGCGCCTGCATAAGTGACAACGACAGATTTATGCTGCCAGAAGTCAAAATATTGATGCATGTCAGCATTTGCAGCAAACATGCATCTCACATTGCATAGCGTTGCAGAAGAATGCTGACGAGCCAGGCAGCTCTCAGTGGTTGCAAGCGCTGCCAACACTGACCTGTCAAAGAGCTTCCAGGGTTTGATATGTGCTTGCACCCATTGCAGCGCTGATTGCAACAAGCCTACGGCAGCTGCTACTGCTCGCCGTACGATGTTGGGCTTGTGCTGTTGATCCCTGTCGTCATCACTTCCACGCCCACTGGTGCTGACTGTCTCTGCTGTGATGTCTACTACAGGTAGCCGAGAGAAAGCAGGATCACTAGACCCGTCTGAATTAGGCCTTTGGAATGCTTGCATACTGGTTTGTGGAAGTCGGTCAAGGCGAGCAGTTCTGTGTGGTTGCCGGTGCAGGCTGAGTTCCAGCCAGGACGGGCATGCATTCCGTCTTGGCCTCTGTCGTTGCCATGCGAGACTTCTATGTTCCCTGTACGCTGTGTCTGCAAACGTGCGGTGCAGTCGGGGTCCCGTGCACGCACACTGCATGTGTAGACTTATAGACAGACTCGTTCTAACTTTATACTATCGCTGACAGCGCCACGGGCGAAGAGTGCGTACGAATGTATCCAAGAGGGTGAACTGATAAACGTATTGGTAGAGCAGAGCTGCGAAGAGTGTTGTTTGCTGCACAGCCTTGGTATTCGCTTGCTGTCGTGACCTCAACTTGTACCCACCACGCAATCCGTCAGAAAACGGAGAGCGTGACCCAGCTACTTAGTACTCGAACTTCTGTGCGAAGCAGCTGTCAGCTACTGTGTTCTGCATGCTTAGAGACTGGATACTCGTCGGATACGATCTTTGCAGCCGCTCTGCAAGAAGTGAAGCCACTGTAAAGGCAGTCAGAAAACAGCCAAACTTGTAGAACTTCTCGAAGTCTTACACTCTATTTGAATTTTTCCAACGCGCCCCCACAGCCTCGTTGCCGTGCATGGCCGACACATCTGCGCTGGACACAGCGGGGCCGTCTTCAGCAACGGAAGCGGAGCTCGCACAGGAGGTCAAGCTTGCAGAAGAAAAGTTCCAGCAAGGCATACATGCTATCAAGGTATCAGCATCTCTGTCGCGTATAGTGCTTGTGCGACCCTTATTCTGACCTGCACCGCCCATATAAGTAAGCTGTCTCGATCTCTGAGCTCTGACCAGAGCACGTGATCACTGCTGTGCAGGCCAACGATCTTGATCAAGCTGTTGAGCTCTTTGGGCAAGTATTACAGACACGTTGTCAGCAGTTTGGAGGTCAGTACTCTGCTGCAGCAGTGCCGTTTGCGCATTACATGCCGTCAGAATCTGCCCATGATTCTAGCCTATCTTGCAGACGTGGACATAAAATGTGCCAGCACATACTTTCGATACGGAGCAGCTTTGTTCTACAAAGCCCAGGATGAGCAGGACGTCTTTGGCTCCACCTTGCAAGCAGCCACAGCTCATGAAGATGCTGAAGCAGTAGAGGAAGAGTCATCAGGCAAGAGATTCTGTGTAAAAACACATGCGCGTCAGCAGCAGCAGTACAACATTCCGGTGCGCTGCCAAACAGGCCATGGCTGTTGACTTCTGCACTTCTGTGTGTGCCATGCTGCTGCACACACACAAATGTAAGTTTTGTCTCCCCTGACATTTCATGGTCACAGCGCCTACAAGCATCATGCCCACGTGGAGGTTCATTTGCAGGGTGCCCAAACTTCAATTGAACCTCCACAAGTCAACTTTCACTTGAAAATCACCCAGTATCATAGCTGCACCGTACAAGTGCTGGTAGATCGAGCGTGGGTAGAGCAAACCACCCAACCGTCTTGCCATAGCAGGCATGAGTTGTATTGATACTCAGCAGCACGTGGTGCTGTTTGTTTGTGCCACTCTACATATGGTAATGCACAGTTGGCGGAGCGTCTGGTAATATGCTGTCATCGACTTCACTCACAAAAGCTTGCCTCTTGTTTGCACCCTAAGCCCTGAACCCTCAATATACATAGCCACATATGCACAGTGTTCCCTGACATGAGATTTGGCTCACCAGCACCAGTAAGAAGAAGAAGAAGAAAATCACAAGCCATAAAAAGAAGAAAAAGGAGAAACTGACAAGCCATGAGAGAGCCTGGTACTGACACTGAGAAACCGCTGTGCAAGTGCAGAGGATGAGAAGGAGAACGTGGATGACAAGGGCAAGAAGCCAATGAGGGAGGAGGACTTGCCCCAGGCGCAGGATGCTGAAGAAGAGGAAGAGGCAGATGACTCGCCGGGCAACCGGACAGACATGGAGCTGGCCTGGGAGAATCTGGAAGTGGCCAAACTGATTTATGAGCGGGAAAACGCTGCCAGCTATGCCAAGGAGCTAGCAGGCAAGCATTCTGGCCAATTTTGTTGTCAGCCTCTGACAACATGACACAGCCTACATGCTTTTGCATGCAATGGCAACAGGTGCATCCAAGATCCGTTCCCTTGCCCGGAAGGGTTGTTTCTTGTCCTTTTTTTCTGCATTAAACACCTGTCCTGCCCCTCTAGCTACTCAGGCACATACAGCCCTGAGTAGCTCCCTGATTAAGGTCCTACGTCAATATAAGAGAAAAACAAAATAAAGGAAAGTTTACACTTTTCAGCGATCATAACAGGAGCCTCCAGAGGCGGCAGCCTGGAGCTCCTGCGTCAATAGTCAGCACACCAGCAATACAGCAAGCTCATATGATCTAAGCCAAACATGACAAGTTCAAACCCATCTGTTGGTTTGTTTGAACGGTGCTCAGACGTGAGGTGAGGGGTGGTGTGCTGCAGACATACATTCACTGCTGGCTGACATTGGCATGGAGCAGGAGAACTTTGAGTCAGCCATGCAGGACCACAAGCGTGCTCTGGAGCTGTTGTCCACCATTCTGCAGGTGTGTGTCCACCATTCTGCACCTGTCTGCATAATAAATAAGAAAATCGATTTTTATTATTATAAACCATTATAAAAATGTCTTCATACCAACTCACTTTCACATATGCATGCTATGTCAGCCACTTTACTGTTGCATGCTGTTATGTTGCATGTAATGCCAGCAAGTTTGCTGTTGTGTTGCATGTGATGAAATGTCAAAAACTCACCGGTGCGTATGCACCTAATGCAAACAGTCATGCCATGACCAGAGTTTTCCTGCTGACCCACTGATAAAATAGTATGCAATGTTGTGATGTCTTTGCTGTTTCAATTTTTTCTCTTTGGTACTTCAGATCCCAGTGATCTGCATCTATGGCACCACTGACTCCACACAATGCTGGATGGCTCCTGCGTTTGGTCAACTCAGCTCATCGTTCATACAAGCACTGCATGCTGCATGGCTGCATCGCAATCCAGAATGCCCATTGTGTCGTGACTGACGCCAGTGACAACGCACTAGGCATTCTGGATTGCAACGCAGCCGCGCAGCATGCAGTGCTTGTATGAGTGTTTAGGGTTTAGGGTTTTAGAGTTGATGACGATAGTGTGTCGTCGGTGACTACACACTAGGCGCTCTGGATTGCACCGCAGCCACGCAGCATGCAGTGCTTGAGCTTGCAGTTCCTTAGGAACAGCAAGTTGCAACATCTTGTGTATCAAGACAAAGCATCACTGTTGTTCAGCACCAAGTTCATTGATGCCAGGTTCATCAGCAAATTTCTTAGCGTTCCAGCTTGCAAAAGGGTTTATTGTATATGGGTGATCTGATGCTTGGCTGGTCTACAGAAACCCTTAGGTCTTGAGATTGATCAGTTGTTACAAAAATCACAGTAATTCTGTTTAGTTAGCAGCAACTTGGTACATCATCCTCTTCTTCTTCTTCTTCTTCTTGTCTGTCTCACATTCTTTCAGGGTTGTGCATGCACAACGCATGATGAAAAGCTGTCTTGCATGTTTTTGCTGGTGGGATGTTGCAGTGCAGCAAGGACTGTGGTTCCTGTGGTGCTAGAGATGATGGATGAGCTCTGCAAACCACAGCAAATCATGTGCAATGCACATTGACGACCTGTTTTTGCATGTTACTTATGCAGGGAAATCAATGCTGGAAGACCCTGCATGTTGTCTCCTTTTTCCTCAGCTTATTTTGTCCAATACTCCATCCCAGCTCATGTGCAAAGCATAATGGCAACCTGCCTTTGCCTGATGTGGTGCAGGCAGACCAGCCCTGATAAACTCACATGTCTTTTTGCCCCTCTTTCCTCAGAGCTTTTTGTCTTCCTCAGCATCTTCCTCAGATGTTCAGTCCCAGTCCCAAATTGTGTGCAACCATATTGCATGATGGCAACCTGCCTGGGGCTTGATGTGGTGCAGGCAGACCAGCCCTGAAAGACCCACATATCTCTTCTTTCCCCTTCCTCAGATCATTTTGTCTTTGCGTCTTCCTCAGATGTTCAGTTCCAGAACCTGGGCAGCCCAGTATAATACTGGGTTTCTCGTTAAATCGACGCCGAAAGGCGTAGTCTTTTGTTCCAGATCATGTGCAGTCAGATCATGTGATAGCAACCTGCCTTGGTGTGATGTTATACAGGCAGATGACAGGCGGCTGGCTGAGCTGCACTACAAGATGTGCCTCACGCTTCAGTACCTGGATCAGCCTGAAGACTCCCTCAAGGAGATCAAGGTGGGAAACTTCTTGGCCGTGACACTGTGTGTACCTGGCTCCAGGGGACACATGGTTTTTTGTGCATCAGGATATGAATGATCGTACAGAGGAATGAGTGCGCAAATGAATGCATGAGTGAATGAATGGATGAATGCATGACTCTGTAGCTTGTGCACTTTGCCCTCCTCGTCAGCCTTGAAGAATGCTGTTGCTGAGTTCTTGACAATTTGCTGTTTGGTTTTAGAGGCTATCCTGCAATTGTTACTGCGAATTCTGGACACAACAACAGGGGTTTTCAGGGGTATCCCACCTTCTTTTGTAGCTCTTTGAGGGGGATGTGCAGTTTGATCTGACAAATTGTCTACATAAAATACAGTTTCCCTGGAATCTAATACGAAGGCCCCTCAGTCAGGCATGATCCGTTCAAACAGACATGACTGCCTTTCAACCAATCATGATTCCCTCCATGATGGGGTTTGAATGGAACAATGTCCAGAAGCTTCTCACGCAAAGACAGCCCTCATATGATGACATCTACTGCAAATTGCATTATGACCAACAATCTGCCATGTCAAGCCATTGAGTACACATCACCCGTGAAAGCAAGCTATACATCTCTTTTAGTTACTACGCTGCATGCAAGACAACATTTCAGGTCGTACCCACCCTGTTGGATGGTCCCCTGCAGATTGCTGTCAAGCTGGTAGAGACCCGCATTGACAACATCAAAGCAGCACCAGGGGCAATACAGCAAATACAGCCCAGCTCAGCAGCTGCCTCAGAGGCTGGTGCAACTGCTGCAGCAGCTGCCTCAGAAAGTGCCTCAGCAGCACCACCAGGGGGTGATGCTGCTGCTTCTGCTGCTGCAAGCACATCTGCTTCAGGTGTGGCCATGCTCTTCTGTTGCAAGCTTCCTGTGACCCTCCTTTCAAAATACTAGATAGCTGCTGATGAGCGTATGTTTATGCATGAGATTCTTACGCTGCAAAAGTCATCCATCATGCACGTCAATGCAGCAGTTGCTCCGAGTGAACAGATTTGGCAGCATGTCAAATCCCAGAATCTGTTTGCTGCAAACAGAACTTAGGAATGCTGGAAACATGCTTGACCCATGAAACTCTTGAGAATGAAACATGTTTCCTCCTATAATGCATCAGAAAAGTCAAGAAAGTAGAACAGATGTGTCCTGCAGAGGCTTCTAAGCAGGAGCGGGCAGATCTGGAGAGCGTCTGGAAGAATGCTTGACCCAGAAAAGTCAGTAGATGAAACACGTGTTTGTTCCACAATGCATCAGAAAAGAAAAGAAAAGAAAGTAAATCAGAGGTGTCCTGCAGAGGCTGGTAAGCAGGAGCGGGCAGACCTGGAGAGTGTGCTGGAAGATTGCTTGACCCAGAAAACTCAGTAGATGAAACATGTGTCTGTTCTATAATGCATCAGAAAAGAAAAGGAAGTGAATCAGAGGTGTTCTGCAGAGGCTGGTGAGCAGGAGCAGGCAGATCTGGAGAGCGTGTTGGAGGACATGTATGAGAAGATGGAGGAGCTCCAACAGGTCCTCAAGGAACACATCTCCACCAAGAATGCCCTCAAGGTGCTGCTGCTTGCCCACACACCAACCTGTTCCCTGCTATGTCTGTGCAGCTGAAAGACAGGTCATGCTTGCCCACACACCAAACCCAGTCTGACATTACTATGACTTGGGCCATTACCTGCTATGCCTGTGCAGCTGAAAGGCAGGCCAGGCTTGCAGCAAAGTCTGCCTAGCAGAATGAGCTGCTGTGTACAAACTGATTGCAATCAAGCTTTCTTCTCAAAATTCATTCTACACCAAGAAGGCCCTCAAGGTGCCGCTGCTTGCCCACACACCACCCCATTGCCTGCTATGCGCAGCTGAAAGTCTGCCTAGCAGCATGAGCTGCTGTCTACAAACTGATTGCAATAAAGCTTTCTTCTCACAGAGCGCATCTCCACCAAGAATGCCCTCAAGGTGCCACTGCTTGCCCACACACCAACCCATTGCCTGCTATGCCTGTGCAGCTGAAAGACAGGCCATGCTGGCAGCAAAGTCTTTGACTAGCAGAACGAGCTGCTATGCACAAGTCGATTGCAATCAAGCTTCCTTTTCCAACTGCTTGTGATGCTGCTAACCCCCCCCCCCCCCCCCCCCCCCGCTTTTGTACACACGCATCTGATCTGGTGGCACACTGGCTGCCAAACAAGAACCTCATACAGGGAGCTACTCAGTGCTGTACATGTCTGACCCTAGGGGGAAAGACATGTTTTGTGGAAGGGAGTGACGTGTTTTGTGGAAGTGCATGAATGAATGAATACATGAACCTGTCCGTGCACAATAGAAGCCTGAGCTGGACTAAGAGCTGTCATGAATTTGCTTATGATTCCTTTCTGTGAGACGTCTGTGAACCTGCATATGCTTTATGTAATCTGCCTAAATTTGCGTTCATGCTGTTGGAACATAATCCACGCAGTGACTTGGGCCCCAGCTTACAAAGCATTCCTGGGGACTGGTCAAATACCAATTTTTTTACATTGTTGTCATGACATTGTGCTCAATTTGTTCTGCCTTTTGTACGAGCTTGGTGTCCAAAAGGGTCACCTGTTGACTTATAACCTTTCGGAGTTTCTGCAGAGCATGCTGTGGTCTGCACACCTTTGTTGAAAGCTGATTCACAGCATGTGTGAGCCAATGCTATTTCCAACCATGCTGTCACACAACATACTGCTTCTGCAAGCTCACCTGATGCTTTCTCACACTTGATTCTGCAGACAATGTGTATGGCGTGCTTCCAATCACTGCTATCAAGAAGGCCAGTGTCTGGATGATGATTTTCCACCAGTTCATTGCCTGGAGCCTGTATGTCAACCCTCTGCTATACATGTAGGGCCTGCACCTGCGGCATTTAGCATCCAGCTGCTAAGCAATGACAGCATGTGTCTGCCTGCCACTCTCTGTCTGCATCAAAGCCTTGTACCTTTTGTGGCTGCTGACTGTAGCTGTGAAACCTGCCAGCCAGCCATGCACTAGGGGCAGCTGATTCTGCCAGAATCAGTGATCCTGTACGAGTGTGCGTGACCTGTTGGTAAAGTGTTTGCAGCTGTACTTTCAGCTGTGTGTGCACACAGCAGCACATTCATATGCTGCAAGTCTACCTGCACAAGCACTAGAAGCATGGCATCATGAGCACTTGTTTGAGAGCATGACGGCAGATGCGCAATCTACTGCAGACCAAAAAGTGTATGTTGTGTGTCTTAGGCTGATCTGATCACCACAACATGTGGGGAGTCCACAGACAATACTTGGGAAAACAACATACACTAAGCACTAAATGTTCAATGCTCAAGTGGCTGATCTGCATGCTGCATGTGCAGGTGGGAGAAAGCGATTCACACTCACAAGAAGCCCTACTGGATCAGATTGCCTTCTCGATTGCCAGCAGGTCAGTCATTGGCAGAAAGTGATTCTGTTTTTGCGTCCTCGATTTCAGCAACCCTAGCCTTTGGAGCAAGGTTCACGCTGGTCTATTTGTCCACTTTGCCCTCACAGATCAGACAGAAGCTTGTTGCTTCAGACATCAATGTTGTGAAGACATCGATATGTTGAAAGTAAAGTTCTGCTCCTTACCGGCAGCTTGGATCTACCCTTTGTCCCCTTAGTTTGGTTATCATCGCAATGACTGCGGTCTGCAGTTTGGCCTCAAACAGTGCCTCGTACAGGGCTTCACACATTGCCTCGTACAGGGCTTCACACATTGCCTCATACAGGGCTTCACACAGTGCTCATGAAGGGCTTCACACAGTGCCTCACACAGCGCCTCAAACAGTGCTTCACACAGTGCCTCATACCGGGCCTCACACAGTGCTCATGAAGGGCTTTACACAGTGCCTCCCTTAGAACTTCATACAGTGCCTCATCCCCGGCTTCACATAGTGCCTCATACAGCGCCTTGACTCAGGCTTATACACAGGGCCTCCTACACGATGAACCTCTGTTTACCTGCTCAACTGTGTGACTCTGCATCTGCAGCTCTGCTCACCTGCCTAACTGTGTGACTGTGCTTCTGCAGCTCTGCTGATCTGGTTCATCGGCGTGCTCTTCCCATTCTACTCCACCATCAACTCCTTCTTCTCAGCTATCACGGGCCCCTTCATTGGCTTCGCGATCCCCTGCCTGCTGTTCAACTGGTACTACCGTACCCCAGAGCGCCGTGCCAACTGCCCTGTTCAGCCCTCCAAGTAAGCCGTAGACACACCCTATAGACAGACGCTCCATGCATGCGCCCCCCCCCCCCCTTTTGACCTACGGCTGAAATGGCAAGGGAAGCTTGGGCCCAATTTGGGACAATCTCAAGCTTCTCTATATCGTCTTTTCTTTTTTCTTTAATTTTTCTCCTTGCATGCACAAAGTGTTCATGCAGAGATCCTGCTGGGCAGCACTCCATGAATGTTCACAGTGCACATGTGCAGTTCCTGCATGTAAATGCTTCATGCATGCATTTAAAGCGCACGTGTAGTTTCTGCTGGCAAATGCTTCATGCATGTACATGGCATCTGGAGGAGCCTGCAAGTATGATGTGCCATGCCATACTGCCCACATAGTTGAACTGTGTGATAAACCTACTAGAGTTTGCAGTGGAACCTTCAATTAGGCTGCTGATGCACAGCAGTTCCAAGCACATGTGATGTGCTGCATGCCAGTACCTGTACTTAGGTTTTATGTCTGACTGATGGCCTCTTGGGATTCTTGCCGCAACAGCTTCACTGATTGTTTCTGCAGGTTCTGGGGTGCTTATGGCTGGAAACCTCTGTTTGCAGTCAATATCGGCATGACACTGCTATATTTGGTCTGCGAGTTTGGTTTTGGAGTCGTTTACAACATCAAATCCATCATTCAGAATGTCGATACTTTCGGAGTGTTCCCAGACTGCTATCAGTGTGCTGCCAGCGCATAAGATCATGAAGTAAAGGTCCCATCAGAGAGGATGAAGCTGACATGTGCTTTAAAGTTAAAATTTTACAAGGCATGCGAGCACAAGTTGCAGGCTGACGTTGTTGCTTTCCAGCACTTTTTTTTTGCTGTCTTCAGGGTTTGCTGTAGCAGAATTCAAGGTCCACAGCGAGGTACATTGTTGCTGCCTGACTCGGCAGTCACAATGCACATTGTACTATGTGTCTATACTGATCTACAGGGTTTCATGTCTTCGGTAGTTGGCACATGTTTGTATAAATAGTGCCAAGCAACCTTTTGTGGCTGTCATATGATGCATGCCACTTGCAGCATGGCACCATCAAGGTGGTGAGCTTTGTATTCTATGCCTGTTGCAAGGAGGCCCGTTTAGTTCATTTTTTCTGTTTTATGTAAGGTGTAAGGTGTCTGATACATTCTAGCTCAAGCAAACTACAGCTGACTAAATGCCTCTGTGCATTAGTGATATGTTAAGTAACGCCAGCAACTTGGTGTGAATTTTTGTACAACCTTACAGATGGCTTTTGACTCGAGCAATTAGCAGCACAAGAACGCGCAAGCAATGCCATCATTTTATTTTTTACATATGTCATTTACTAGCTAGTCTATAGACTCCTTTCTTTTTTAGTGTAGCAGGTGAGAATGCATAAGGACCCGTAATGTCAAATGTCTATCAGACAGCTGGGTACACCGGTGCTGCGCTCATGTTTGACTGCATGTACAGCAGATGCAGTCCAATAATTGCCATCGCAGTCTGCAGCAAACGCTGCAGAGCCGGAAGCATTGTTAGTAGCGAAGCACACTCTATGTTGCAACAAAACCAGCATTTCCTCTGGTCGTTTCAAGATTCTAGGGGAAATGGCAAAACCAACACACATTGTAACAATCAATTTGCTGAACCAGGTTGGCAACTGTTGCAGCACGCTGGTAGAACAAGCCACTACAGTCTACCTAGGTGGCAGGTAGCAGCATATGCATATCTTTCTGCCCCAAATCTGTGCAGCAGCAGCAGCTATCAAATGGCCAGTCAGTTGGCATAGTCAGTTGGCATAGTCAGTTGTCAACTGAGACAGCAGTTACAGGACTGAGACAGACTGAGACAGCAGTTACAGGACTGAGACAGCAGTTACAGAGGTGTGCATGTTCAAACGGCCGTGTGAGTGGAACCATCTTTTCTGACTCGTCTGCAGCGATATATATGCAGACAATGCCACATGGTTATTGTTGGAAAGCACGTTACAAAATCAGTGTGATTAGACATAAATTCAAACTCAGCATGCATGTCAGACCATGACAGACAACACAGGTACAAAATGATATACCGCTGTGATACAAAGCTCTCGCATTCCACTCAAAATTGCCCTCACATACAAGCACTCAAGTAGTTGTAAGGGTGACCATTTCTTGCTCTTCCTAATTCACACAATGTACAGCAGATTGCATGCTGTAAGCTAGATCAGAACACAGTGACAGCTGGATTCACAATGTGAATCGGCCATCCTGAACGTTGCGCAGTAGTAGCTGTATACACGTACAGACAGGTACAGGCCTGGGCTTGTACTCAAGCAGGGGAAATGTCTTGTGACGCATCAGCAGTCAATGTACCAAGTGTGAGTATAGCGCACAGATCAGTCGCTATACACAGCTGTAGCTACCGACTTATGCAGAAGACTCCAGCCCCTCTTCCTTCATGTCTTTAGGCATTGGCAGACTCTCCAGATTGATCTGCCGCCTGTCAAAGGCTGCCTGAAAGGCGACGCGCCTCTGCAGGAATGTCTGAAGCCTGGCACGCATGTACTGGTGACTGGCCATGTGTGCCATCATGAGCACCAACAGCATACCCCCCTCAATGATCATGGTGGGGGTGTTGCATAGCAACTGGGCTGTTGTTGACCAGCCCATGCAAGATGCCACTATCAGCAGTGCAATGACCACTACGACTGCGAGGCAAACAGAGAAGATGTGCGCTGCCCACTGTCCAACACTGTGGCTGATTCTGCCGAAGAAGCTGGGCCTGATAAAGGCAGGAGCGGCCACTTGAGGCAGGTTCAGGATGGCAGCCATCTCTGCGTCGATGACATCCAGCTTGTCACAGTGGTCCAGAATGACTGCATTCTGGCGCTTCATGCAGTTCCTCAGGACAAAGGCATCAATAAATCCAGCCTGTATGGCACAACATTCTGACTCAGTGCAGTGACCCATGCAAACAACAGGTACTTGATGATCTGCAAAGCAGCTGACACTATGAGCGCTGCAGTGAAGACCCTATGGTAAGCCCTCACGATGAGTGCAGTACCATCAGACAGAAAAATGCTCAAAATGAATGCAGTGCCATCTGACAGAACAATGGCAGCTGCAGGATTGTATATCAGATTTGTCTACCAATGAACCAGCCCTGTCTACCAATGCACTAGCTCTGTCTACCAGTGCACCAGCCCTGTCTACCAATGCACCAGCCCTGTCTACCAATGCACCAGCCCTGTCTACCAATGCACTAGCTCTGTCTACCAATGCACCAGCCCCGACTGACAGTGCACACTGCTGCAAGCTCACACAACAGCAGTGCATGCATGTGGATAAATGCAAACCAAGCCACGCAGCTCTGATGTTTACAACAGAAAAAGACCGTCTATGTACAGGTTGACCGCGCAGTAAGGTATTGGCTATGTATGTTTGCGCATTGTTGGATTTGCACAAGGAAGAACAACAGGTTAGGCATGTAGCTTGGCGCCTCACCAAACCAGTGTAAGTCCCAATGATGAGCCACCAATTGTCATTACTGTACCCCATGACAGATCCTATGACCAGCCACACAGCCAGCAGCACAATGCTGAGCACAATGCCGCCAATGGACCCAATGAAATTGGCATAGCCGTCTACAATGACAAATATGCCAAGTTTACGGCTACACCAGCCGCGGAAGCCGGCCTGAAGCTGCTCTGCTGGCTCTGTGACTGTAAAGCTCTCTGGCTGGGTATCCTGCATGAAAAGCAGGTGCTTGAACCACATCATGTAAAATTTGATTAGGCATGATGCAGCTGCAGCTGTGTTGCAGAAGAGCAAAAGGCCAATGGTTGTGTGTATGCCCTACAGGCTTCACAGCATCACACCACAAAAGCCACGTGACTGAAACACAGGTGAGTCATGAGCAATCCTGACTGTCCTTGCAGGAGAACAGAATGCAAGTCAGCCTGACCTCATTACATCATCATGGTCATCATTGCATGCAGTTGTGCAGTACTTAGTACCAGTCTGGTCTATGGGTTCAAACAGTCATAATATACTGTGTCCAAGCAGCATCTGTTTTGTGAAGCCTACCTGGCAGTCATTAGTTGCTGTTACAAGGCGCTCCTCAAGCTCTTGATCAATGGTGGCAAGCATAGCAGAGCATCGGTGCATGTACATTCTGTGTCGGCGCTTGGTGTTCTGCAGAAAGGTGGTCATGATCATCAGCTCCACTGCAGTGGCTGTGTTGACATCCAGCTGCCACTCGTTGCCAAAGCCCATTTTGGGCCCCAGTGCCAGCCATGCAATGATCCCACCTGCAGTGCAAAATCTCTTGACCCATGATGTTTGCCAGATTCAGCATGATCACCAGTGTTTGTTTGTTGAGCTGGTGTCAAGGCTGTTGGGAGTGTGTAGTGATGTGTGCTGTACTCAAGGCATATCAGAATGAGAGGCATTGTCATGCAAAGCAGGCGCAGGGCTGAGGGCAGGTGCAGGGCTGAGGGCATCTGCAGAGCTGACAGCAGTCGCAGTGCATGGTGAGCCAAGCTGCACCCAAAGCGCACCACCACATTGCACAGAGTTGCACTGCTGTGTATCAAGTGAGCAGCAAACTCAACAGGGCTGGGAGCTTTGTCACGACCAGGGGAATGGCAGTCCAAGGAGAGGGAAAGAGGCCGGGTGGGGTGTGCAAGGGGTGGTTCTGTTGTGTGTGGGGACAAAGCTGGGTTAGCTAGGGGTACGGAAAGGGTACAGGCCCATGATGGGCACCAGCAGCATGACAGGCTGGCTGCATGACTGTACGCATTGTGTCAGAGCATAATGATTTGATTGTTTACTTACCCCAGTAAATAGCTTGGATGACTGGAGATCCAGCTATCTCACTAGCTTTGTCTGCACACCTGTCATACCTGCAAGCACATCCTCCTATGTCTCACCGAGGTATCACGGAACTAATGTGAACAAAATGAGTATTGCGTGAGTATGTTGTTTGCAGTGACAGCAAACTTGATCCAGGACAGATCGCCCAACAAGAAGCTTGCAGCAATTGGACAGCAAGCTATTGGGGTTCAACATGCAGCTGAACAAGCATGACGAATTGCCTGCAGGAAATGCTTGTGATGCGCACAACACAGTCTGCACACAATATGCCTTCATGACACACAAGGATAAGAGTGGAGTCTAGGGAAGCAAAACAAATGCCGGACGTACCAGGACTTGGCAGGCAGGGTCTTGTATCCAATAGCTGGATCATTTGCATCGGGCTCCAGTCTGATTGCATGATAGATGGCTGGCATTCTGTCAGGACTGATTTTGCCTTTGGCTAGTTTACGCAGGAGACACGCCTTCTTCTCTCCGCTAACCTGAACGGCAGGCGCATCATGTTATTATGCAATCAGAGATTGGCATTGCATAGTCACTGAATGACACCATGCAGCCAGCAAGTAATTTACTCCTATTGCCTAGTGGGACAAACAGCCGCACATGGGCAGATATGAGCTATGTGCACATGAGTCTGTATTTTGAAAATCATGATTCTGTCCATGATGACGTCGTGCAAAATGTGACTCAACGTGTGTGAAGGTGGATTGCTTACTTGCAGAAGAGAGATCTGACGGGTTAGCTCCCTGTTGTCTTGCTGTTGAGCAAACAGCAGTGTGATGTCCCACAAGTAGCATCCAATGGAGCTCACATCCTGCAGCAGCATACACTGAATTGCCAAACACTGCAGTAAATCATCAGCAACTGTTGTTACACATGTATGTACCACATGTACATACACAGCAACACAGTGCACATGCCAGCTGTATTTCCAAGTACTTGAGTCAGTCCAGCAGCAACCATATGCATCTCATGACAGGGGGATTTTGAGGACTCTGTGGCTTGACAAATAGCATACGCAGAATATAAAGGTTTAAGAGCGAGCTGAGTGCAACTGCTAGCTCAGGCAACTGTGCAGATTGGACAACTTCAAGTGCAATGAATGTCGTAATGCAGATCCTATGCATGCAATTGCAGACGCTGACCTGCATTGAGATCTGCCATATTTGCATGCCCGACACCCAAGCAGCCGAGATAGCCCAGCCACTGATGAGGCATGCAACAATGAAGAATGTCACACTTGATCCAGCACACAAAGCTAGGCAGTTAAGTGAAACTGATGAGGCTCTGTCACACATTCTCCTAAAGCGAGATGCTTCCTGGAATCAGCAGTACAAATGTCAATTTGGCTGCCGCCATAGCCACTGGTAAGTGAAAGCAAAATAAAAGGTGCTGCACAGGAGAGCTCTGCTGACCTGCTTATCTGCATTCAGCTTACGACTCAATGCCATAGTGTAGAAGTCGCAGAAATCGTCCTTACGCGGGACGAGCCTATCCTGCACACCAAACAATACAAGCGGTGTGCAAGCGTGCGTCGTCGGCAATCAACTCGAGCTCTGCAGACCGACAGACGGGCACTTGAGTGCAGTGACCAGACTTCTGACCTAGCCTGTCCGCGTAGGTTGAATAGTACGCGCTAAGCCTCGGCTAAGCCTCGGCACTTTCAGATCTCTGCGGTTGTCAGAAAGGTCGAAAACTGAACGGATTCAGCGCTGTGCACATCTTTAGTTGTTCAAACCTGACCCTAGATGAGCACGAGATGCCGTGTGGGCAACACCACGCGATGGCCGCAGCAGTTGTCACCCAAAGGTTTATTTGATATCTTTCTTGTCATCTGCCTCACTGAGCCTGTCGCGCATGTTACCGCAGAGTCAAAATGCGCACCAAGCCCCTTTGTAGCAGAGCTAGCTGGAGTCCTTGTACGCCCTTGATCAGGCTGTCATGTTGAGCAAACGCTGCAGCGCTACAATCAGGCTTACGCTCGTGTTTGCAGCAAGTCGTACGTGTGGAAGAAGCACCTGACGCCCCGTGAGGAGACCAAAACCCCAAACGCGGAAGACCATAACGCCAGATGCGTTGTGCTTCGGGTCTTGCTTCTCTGAAGTTAGTCACCGAATCAGGGCTTTTTTCAGGAATCTTGTGCAAGGGCATTTGCCACATTTTGACCCCTCACAGACTGCAAGATATTAAATGTAGTAAAATTTGCTGAGAAAAAGACCCCCAAAAAGCCCCATTCGAGTATCAATGCAGGGCATTTGCAGTCCACAATGTTAGTCACGGACAGGGTCACATCAGCCGATTTGTGATCCCGAGTATCTAGGTCAAGGTTGAGGGCACAAAGTTTGTTCTGCAAAAACCCGACAGTCCTGGTTTTGCAAGCAAAATATTCTCGCTATCTCTCTGCTCATTCACCTCGATCGCCTCTGAACAGTGCACAAGTTTGCCACCATGGCTCCTCCTGCTGCCTATGCCATCGACAACATGCAAGACGTTGGAGGCATGGGTTTTGAACCCGGCATGGACAAGCATGCCTTGACCACGGACACGGTCGATGCCCCATTGTCTGTGGCCATTGAGAAGTCTGGAAAGCCTGTGAAATACTGGGAGTAAGTCCGAACATCGCTTTGGGTTGCCACTTTTTGTAAAACGCCGAAGACCGCAACCATCGCTGCTGCAGTTGTGATGTTGATCTGACTGCACTGCACTTGCAGGTACCAAGTCCACGCTTTGTCATCCTTGTTGGTTGGAGGCGGCAAAGTAAGGCCAGGCGAGATGCGTCGTGCCATCGAGTTCATGCCGGTGACAGCGTTCTCCACCAAGACCTACTGTGAGTGTTCCTGATCTTTCTCGTTTTGCGTTTGACCTGACACTGCAACAGCGAACTTTGTCGTTCGTGTGCCCTCGATTTTGAGCGAGGGTTGTTTGCTATGTCGCTTGCTGTGCGCGGAAGGTCTTCGCTTTCTGTCCTGTGTGACCTAGGCTGGCATGCGCACACGATCACTCACAACGCGGGTTTGGCTGCAGACGAGAAGTGGGCTTCCGCTATCGCCACTACCATGATCGAGCGCGGGACCATCACCCAGCCAGAGCTCGACGAGGCTATGGGCATCTCTACCGAGGAGCCACCTGTGCTGTAAGCCACTGCATCATCATTTATGTAATGCTTTGACCCCCATGTACATAACAACAGCTTTTGACCAATGGTGAGCATTTTACTGTCTGTCTATGCACAGACAGGACGTCCATTGACACAGTGACATTTCATGCAGGTACAAGCCAGGGAGCTATGTGAGGTGCAAGCCTGAGGATGCTGCTGTGCGGTACCGGAAGCCCCACCTGCGTGTTCCAGGTATTGCTCAATCCCCTGTGCTGCCTGCTTTCTGCAGAAAGTTTGTGAAGACTTGTGCTGACTGCTTTCTGCACAAGTCTTCACAAACTTTCTGCAGCCAATTTGCGTCAGCACTAGCAGCTGCCTCTATGATGACTTGCAGCTTGAGTTTGCTGGCTTGCTGTGCTAAGATGTGGTGCAGCTACCTTTTAAACAACCTGTCTACAACATACATGCTCTGTGCTTGGCCTTTTGCCTTGTGACTAATGGTGCCTGCCCGTAACTGCAGGGTACCTGTATGGCGTCGTGGGAAGGATTGACACAGTAAGTTTGCTATCCTGTTGCTTAGATTGAATGCAATATGATGCATCTCAAATTACAGCTTTGCTATCACGCATCTGCAAGAAGAGTGTTATTTTGCGGCAACTGTGATGCAATGCACCAGGCTGATGTTTGTGCTGCATGACATGGGTGTGCATGATCTTCTATGCTTGCTGCTGGGTAACCTGCATGGATAGTGCTGCTGCATAGTCATCCGTACACCTGTCACTCACAGCTACACTCACTTGCAACTAGCTTGTCAGTTGTGCATCATCTTATTATATCCTGTTTGTCTCTGCAGCCTACCATTGGGTACCTGGAGGAGCCTGACATTGACGCCTTCCAGTAAGCTTCCACTCTCACCCATGACTGATAGCACTGTATTGCAGTCATGTCACCTGTATGCCCATTGTCATGATGATCACGCTGAAGCCGTGTGCATGTACACCCATGCATCGGAGTACTCATAATTTTCCCTTGTTGAGGCTGCACATGCTCCTTGTTACTGCACAATGCAACAGGCCTGTATGCTGTGTTAGGCATCCTTGATGAACCCATGCATGTCATCACCATGCATCCATGTCAAGGTGTTGATAATGTCAACTCAGGCAGCATGGCATTCACCCACCTCAGCACGCAAAGGCTTGCGCCATCGACGCACTCTGCAATCGCTTTGAATGACATCACTATTGATGTATGAAAACAAAACAGCATAGCTATGATTCACTCCACCACACACAGGCCTTACACTAAGATTCTGTCTGCTCTTGTGCAGCTATGTGGAGGGTCCAAGGCAGCCAGTGTACCGTGTGGTGTTCTACCAGAAGGACCTGTGGGAGGGCTACAATGGTACTGATGACGACAACCTGGAAATTGAGGTATGCGTCTAAGTTGTTGCTTTGATGCTGCTTAGCACCCCCACGGCTGTGGCCCTCCCCCCCCTGCTGTGCAGTCCCCTTGCTGTGTAGTCCCCTTGTGTGCAGTCCCCCTGCTGTGCAGTCCCCCTGCTGTGCAGTCCCCCTGCTGTGTAAGCCCCACTGCTTCGCACCCCAACTGCTGTGCACCCCCCCTGCTGTGCAGCCCCAATGCCCCCCTGCTTTGCAGCACCACTGCTGTGCAGCCCCACTGCTGTGCAGCCCCACTGCTGTGCAGCCCCACTGCTGTGCAGCCTCACTGCCAGGCATTCCCATTACTGTGCCTCCCATACATCCGCCATACATCCGCATGGCTGGCCATCACCCTGATTTTGCAAAGGCACCCTGATTTTGCAAAGGCGTCATGACATCCTGACCTTACCAGTCTTTCTAGCAGGCCTGTTCATCTGCTGGTCATGTGCCCTTCTCCCTGCCTCTGCAGCAGAAGCTCTCTAGCTATCCCCCCAACTTAGTGATCCCACCAGTGTGTTGGTCCGCTGGTCATTGTCTATATAATGCTTGCAGAAATGATTCATGATATGGTGTCTGCAGATCTGGCAGTCATGGCTGCTGCCCTCTTCTGAGAAGGAGTTCAAGGAGCAGCAGTCCAACCGCGTGAAGGCCCCCGAGGGTTTCCACCAGAAGAACAAGGGCCACGAGCACGACCACGAGCACAAGCATGAGCACGAGCACGGGCACAAGCATGAGGAGCGCACCAAGGTGGAGATGGATGCCATCAAGGCTGAGGGGGATGATGCTGAGCGTGCCCGCCTCATTCAGTGCCTCATCAAGGTACAGCTTCTGCCCCAAAACCAGACTGATAAATGATACAGACTGATGTACAATAACAATCATCCAATGCCTCATCAAGGTACAGCTTCAGCCCCAAAACCACACTGATAAATGTCAACAACGACAGTTCACACTGTCCAACTCTGATCTTGTACCATGCTCGGCATCTCCGCTACCATACACATAAACTTGTCTCGCAGATGCTACAGTATCATTACTATTCTGTACGTGTTGAGCTTCTGTGCCTTTTGTCTATGGTGAGTTGTGTATGTAACAACGTATGTAACAACGTTGTTTTCACTCATCAAGTTCAGGTTAGGTGCTCACTCACTGAGGGTTGAGACTGACAGATGGTTGAGACCCAAACCACCTAGAGAACAACGTGTTTGTCGCCACTGCTCTATGCAAGCGGTTGAAGATGAGCAACATTTCCTTTTCGACTGCCCTTTTTACAGCATCATTAGAGGTCAGCACTTTTCGTTATTTGACCCAAACTTCCAACAACGGGACATTAGGCTCTTTTTCGAACAGAACTCCCACCAGCTTGGTTTTGTTGCACACCACATACACCTGTGCTTTCAAGCCAGGATGTCTGATGAGTCACTACTGGCTCCACACCCCAGACTGTAAGTTATAAAATGAAATGAAAAAATAACAACCTTTGAGGCTGAGAGATCTTTAAATCTTATTTAATCCGTCTCATTGAAATTCATCTCGTAACATCCATTTCACACTCTGCTCTGCTGCTGTGCAGATCCTGACAGCCAAGGGTGTGGTGTCAGCAGCCGAAATCACTGGCCACATTGAGGAGCTTGAGTCATACGGCAGCCGTGGTCTGGGACCACGTGTGGTGGCCAAGGCATGGAGCGACCCTGCATTCAAGAAGCGCCTGCTTGAGGATGGCGTTGCTGGAGTCACTGAGCTGGGCATCTCTGCTGAGGGGTGGCTGCCCAAGGGGGGAGTGACTGGTCAGTCTTTGCCTTCTGCTGTTGCCCTTCCCCCTTTTGCTGTCGCCCTTCCCCCTGTTGCTGTCGCCCTTCCCCTTTTTGCTGTTGCCCTTCCCCCTTCGGCTGTTGCCCTTCCCCCCTTTTGATGTACCAACTATTTGAATCTGATGGGGCTCTCCCCCTTTTGTCTTTGCTTATGCTTGCCTTTGCATGCTGCCGTACAGCCTAAGGCTCACCTTGCCTTACTGTGTGTGCTTAGGTGCCTTGCACCGAGTTGTAACTGACTGAACCATTCTTCATACAGATCATATTTTGAAGTACATCATCCCTATAGGCTGTCCCCAAACACCTGTGCTGCAAATGCTTGCAACACATGTTGCACACAGACTGCCCGCCAAAAGTCCATTACCTCGTACCGCTACACCTGTGCTGCTACTAGTTTGCAACACATGTTGCAAATGGCCTCTCTGCACTAGGGTAACCAGACTTTGCCAGCAGGTTGTGACTAGTGTACACATTGCACTTGGGAAACCAGACTTTGCCAGCAAGTTGTGACTAGTTTACATGATGCACTTGTCCAGATGCTTGACACGTGTCATGTGCGTGTGTGCAGAGCCAAATGGCCAGCTGTCAGGGATCATCCTGAAGGTGGTGGAGAACAAGCCGGGCATCCACCACTTGTTGGTGTGCACCCTGTGCTCCTGCTACCCCATCTCTGTCCTGGGCATGGCTCCCTCCTGGTCAGTCTTCTTCTTCATTTGTGTCCTTTGTATGCATATAAAAGCTTGAATAAAGCAGTCATTACATGAAACTTGTTGGTGTGCACCCTGTGCTCCTGCTACCCCATCTCTGTCCTGGGCATGGCTCCCTCCTGGTCAGTCCTCTTTTTCACTTGTCGTCTTTGTATGCATATAAAATGCCTTCACTGGTGTTTTCCTCTGACAGCATGCACATTCAGTTGCACACACCTACACACACACATCAGGTCAGACATTGTGCTCCTGTGGCACTGCCATATGTTGGTGAGCCAGGCTGGTGAGTGGTTGCATATAGCCTTCCCTTCAGCACCATGCATACTCAGCTGCATACACACATCAGGATAGCCATTGTGCTCATGTGGCGCTGCCATGTGTTGGTGAACCATATGTTGGTGATCACTCATGAGTGGTTGCAGGTACAAGGCAAGGAGCTACCGTGCTCGCAGTGTGCGTGACCCCAGGGCAGTGCTGAAGGAGTTTGGAATGGACCTGCCCAAGGAGACCATCATCCAAGTCCTGGACTCCAATGCGGACTCCAGGTAATGCAGCAGCTCTGCCTTTCAAGCTGGCTGCGTTTGCCTTGTAGTGTTTGCCTTCATCTGCCTTTCAAGCTGGTGGTGTTTGCCTTGTAATGCTTGCCTTCATGCATACAGGGTCCAGGTCCCATGCTTCAAGCCAGACTACATACAGTGCAGCAGCTCTGTTTTTCAAACATGATGTGCTTGCCCTTCAATAGCTGCCTACTGTTGCATGCTATGGTGGCGTCTGCCCCTCCAACCCCCAACCCCCCACCCCCCCTTCCGCCTTTGTATCCAGCTTCAGTCCAGGCCTGTGTCCCCGAGCACATGTCTGGGACCGGAGGGATCTCCCTCCCCCCCTCTGGATCTCCCTCCCACCCTCTGGATCTGCTGTAATCCCACATCCTGGCTGTGATGCAGGTTCTTGTCCATTCCATTGAGGCCTGAGGGAACAGAGGGGTGGACTGAGGACCAGCTGCAGGCCCTGGTCACCCGTGACTCCATTGTGGGGGTGGGCCTGCCCAAGACCCCCGAGCAGCTGAAGAAGGAAGGGGGCACCTTCTTCCCCAAGAGTGAGGGCTACAAGGGGCGCTTCATCTACCAGTAAATGCGTGATCACAGGTATCGCTTCATGTACCAGTAAATGAGTGATCACAGGTAACGCTTCATCTACCAGTAAATGAGCGATCACAGGTAACGCTTCATCTACCAGTAAATGCGTGATCACAGGTACATGCATGTCACTCGGTTGTAGTTCAATGCCTTGTTGCAGTTTGGCATCACAAAACTTGTTCCTGTTGTTTGGCATCACAAAACTTGTTGCTGTTGTATGGCATTACAAAAGAGCCACACGTAAGGCTAGGCATGTTGTGTCCCCTGCTGAAAGGGTGAGGGCAATTGGGGCTGCTACAAGTAGGGTCTAGATACATGCACATCCTAGCATCAGCTGTAGGTCTGCTATGTCCACAGCTATTTTGCATTGTCCAATGCAAAGATTGGCAGCTTTGAGGTAGCTTTGCTATTGTAGCTGTGCTTCTGCCTTGTCTTTACCTCTTGACCGGATGCCCAATCTTTTGGAGCTTGTCATGTGCAGAATAAATGTGATAGGAGCCTTGTTACCATGTGGATTCAGCAGAGGTCAACTTTCTGACACAACTTTCTATTTGCAGGTGGGGCCTTGTACTGATTCTGGAGAGCAAGTTGATGGCAAAAAACTGTACAACGGATTTCAATGGCATTTGACTCTTGTTATTTTGCGGTAGAGACACGCTTGGCTACACATCACTATAACCTCAGCTGTACTATACACTCCTGTTGCTATATTACTATTGTGTCATGCCTTCAGACCAGTTCAGCCTTTACGACGAGTATGCGAGCTTCTGTCACATATTTCAAAAAGCGCTGAGTCTTACCATGTATTTGCACTGAGTGCAGTTGTATCAGCGCTGTCTTGTATGCTAGCAGCGTTGCGGAGTTTAAATAGTTTTGATTGGCAATGCTTTGACGTGCCCCTGCGCGCCAACGCCTTGTGTTGTAAATAAAGTTCACGTATTCTGATAGCTAATGATTGGAAGGTGTGGGTTTGCACAAAGTATGGCATTTCTACATGACCATAAATACAGTCTCCGAGATGCATCCCAATGCAATTCAATGCATCGCAATATCGTGCAGCCTAACACAACCCTTTGCTTGACTATGTGTCACATCTAACAGAATATCCCATACATCCAGGCAATTTACCAATCTGCAAATCAGTGTATCTTTGGGAACGTGCATCTGAGATCCAATCCATCAAAGAAAGTATGGCAGTGAGTAATGTATTGTCACCATTTAATGACCTAACCCTAATACTGGTATTCTCTGTTTCAGATTCAGCCACAACTCGCCAGAATGATCAGTGGCGTTTGACTGCAGTGCGCGGCAGCGCACCAACTACTTTGTGGTCTTCTTTGACATGCATCTGTCACATGTGTTATTGTTGCAGTGACAGGCAACGCGATCATGAATCGGAGTGTGTGAGCAGGGCTGCAGGCGCGAAAAGGCATGACTGCACTATTGCCTTGCAGTCACCTCTGCGACGCATGCACTGACGACTCCGCCGGTGTGAGTGCCAAGGTACGAAATCAATGGCACTCTGTTTGAGTCAAAACGCAAACGAAAAAGCTGTTCGTTGACTCCAACCTGCGTGCTGTTTCAGGTTCAGGAATGCGTCAGTCGTCAAAAGAGAAAAGTGCGAATTTGTGACGCGCATGTCTGGTGCACTAATCTGCTGTGGTGTATGTAATTCATCTTATTGCTCGCCTTCAGACTCAGTTGGCCCTGGTGACCCTCAAGAACTCCAGGCAGTCTCTTTTTGTCCCAGAACTTTTGGTGCCAGACGGCTGGTCCACTGCCACACTCAGTCAGCCGCGCACCCTATACAAGGTACTCAACGAGTGTTGACCCTGTGTTTTCATAGTGTGTATGCTGTAGAACTCACAAGGACTGTCAGGCACAGGATTAGCCTCAGAGTTACAAGAGAGGGTAGTCAACAGCATGACATCGTACAGTGCCAACAAATTTGCAACCCACAAATATCGATAAGCAGATACCGTCTTGCCAGCTCGTGACCAATCACTTGAAGTGAAGCATGGCCTTCATGCAGGTCGTTGCTGCTGTAGATGAAAGGCTTGTGTCCATTTATGACGGTGTGACACAATACAAGCTGGGACAGACTCTGCATGCCAAGAGGGGTGGCGCTGCCTGGGCCCCCCTTGATGCCTGCTACTTTGCATCGCCCACCATGCAGCAGGTACACCGCTGATTGGAAACATTGTTGTCAGAGCTGTTTCCCTGATGGACTGGTTTTAGCAACATTCTTGCAGGCATACGTTTACTTGCAGAGCCTAGCATAATGCCTGGATGTCGACTGACTGCATGCACGTGTGCTGCGTGCCACTTTGATCCTGCTTGGCAAACATTTGAGGACAATGTGAAAGGCATCTTGGCCTGAAGCCAGCAGTCTATCTGCCTGCAGAGCTACTGCTGTACAGTGATGCAGATCTGCTTCCCACTCAGAATGTGATGGCAGTCATTCTGAATGCCTTGATGCGTGCTTGCCTGACTGCCAAATTCGTCTTGGCTCATTCTGCTGAGAAAGCGTGATCGTATGCTGCCCACAGGCAGCTTCTGCTGTATTTCCACAGGACAGTCAGTTGGCAAAGGCGCCACGAATGTTGATTGAAGTCAGGTGTCATGGCAAGGGATATCTGCACAGAAATGATATGTGGGCTGTGCCTCACATGACAACAGTTAGCGTCATTGGTCAAATCACTGAGGCAGCTGAAGTTTCCATTCCTGCTCGATATGCAGGGAGGTAACAAGTTTTAGAACTGTCATGCCCGTTGAATGTTCAATGCAAAACCCATGCCGCAAGTCTTTCAATGTTCACGTTCACTCCTTGGCAATGACTAGCTTTGTTGCATATCAGTGCTCAGCAGTGTGGGCCAACTGTTCCTTTAATTTTACTTGCAGCATTGTATATACTACAACAGATATGTGGCACAGTATCCTGGCCAACTGTTGCTGCTGCTGCTGCGGTGCATGTGGTAACAGCAGGCCTTGCATAGCAGCTGAGAGGCAGTCACCCTACTGTGCATGTCTGTTAGCAGAAGCAACTGCGAAATCTGAGGTGTAACAACCAGTTGCAGCTTCAGTAGACAGCAATTTGGGAGCATGTCTTTCAAAGGCACAAAAGGAAGAAAAGCCAGCCAGACTAGCTTGACTGTCAAGCAGTCATTGTCTCTGACAATAACAGCCATGGCTTGTTGTTTGGCAGAAGTCATGTCATTTCTTTGTGCACAGCCTGGGATTTACAACACACAAGTCACAGATTTCAGACATTTGCCTGCAGTGTTAGCTGATCTTCTTGTCTGACACCTGAGACTGTACAGTGTCTGCTGGTAACTGCCCATCCTGAGCAACGTCATCCTCTTTATTGACATCTTGCAAATCTGTCTCGTCCTTGTCTTTACTTTCACTGAAATGAAACACCTGCAGCATAGGCGCTACTGAGAGCTGAGCGCTCATGCGCAAAGGTGCCGCCAGTTGGGGTCAATATCCAATTGCATATCATTGTCAGCGCTGTTGACAAGCAACAGCATAATCACATGTAAGCAAGGCTACACAGCAGATAGGGCAAGCCAGACCTTACACAGTCAATAGACAATGAACACAATATGCAAAAGCGGATCAGTCCCTAGAGTTCCCAACGTCAGGAGCAGCTGTTGCCACGGCCACCCTGTTGTGTCTATGATAACGAGCATACATCCCATGCTTGCGGCTGCATGTACAAACACTGATCCAAACATTGCAGTCACCACTCTTGTGTCACAGACCAAGGCTACGCTGCAGTGCGGCTTGCTACATGTTCCCAATACAGTGCACAGCTAAATACCTCCACAATATAGAAACACCTTTTTACTGTCCCCAGCTGTTTCTGAAAACAGACGTTTTTGGATCGAAAAGTAATGTATGATGGTCTCACCTCAAGGAACTGCTTGTTGATGGCCGCGTGACCTAGTACAGCTGCAAGGACTGCAGGCACAATATAAAGCAGTGCTGGCTGTGCTGCTTCAAAGACATTCATGACTACGATGGTGGTCCCCAAGCCAAACACATAGCCCCCATATGCACTGCAGCAACAGCAGCAATGTTTTGACTCTGGAATTGAGTGGAGCGTTGATATGGTGTGATGTCTGACTAGGCACACATGATGTCAAATTGCTCTGTGTCTATCTGATTGGCTAAGATTGATGTAGGTAAAATTTGTAGTCTTGTGTAGCCTGGTATGCAATCACTGGACTGCAGCACAGCAACAGAGGCAAAATTGGTATGTTGTTTGATAGTAACGTTGTTGAATGCAAAGATTGCAACAACTGAAGATGCAGACTTTTATCTGCAAAGAAAGCCAGGCAGGCAAGGTAGTGCTTTGTGCATGGGGCAGCTCATACATGGTCTACCCTAGAGGTTGCTTCTGCTTCTCAACAGCAGCACAAATTGTGAGGGGCATTGAATGTGAGGGCAGACACACGTTAAAAGGATCATGGACATGCCAGTATGTCATGGACTTTGACATGCTGAAACCAAGCAGAGCAGTGTTCAACATACACTCTGCTAGTTGTGTCCTCCAAGGGTCTACGTTCATGCTCTAAGCGCTCAAAACATTGTTTAACAGCAAAGGTGTTCTTGCAAGGCACCACAAAAGAAGCCTCCTCACTGCTGTCTGCCAGTTGCCTACCTTCTAAAATACCTTGCATTGTGTAGTGTGTCATAGCGCAGCACCAGGGCTACGAAGATACCTGGAATGACAATGTCACCCAGGCCTAACATTGAGAAGGGCATTGTCTTGCTGCCCTCCTCAAGTGCTCTGGGAAACAGCAACTTGATTGGTGCGTCAAAAGACTTTGCCTGCACCACAACAGGGTCTCAAAGAGCACAGCATGGCACAGCGCAGCACAGCACAGCACAGCACAGCACAGCACAGCACAGCACAGCACAGCACAGCACAGCACAGCACAGCACAGCAAAACCTCGTCACTTGAACCATGACAGGAGAGCAGGACAGCAGACAGGAGGATACAAGGAAAACAGCCAAACAACATTCGAATCTTGTCAGGATTTGCACATTGTTGGGTCTGCAATGGTGGCCTATTGCTGTTGTAGCACTAGCAATGTTCTCTTTTGAAAGCATGACATTTTACAGCATACAGAAGAGCAGCTATGTTCACCACTGCAACCATGACTGGCGTACAGAAGACCCAAAAGATGTCGTAGAAGAAGAGGCCAGACAGCAGGATGACCCCTGTGGAGACGGCCCCCAGGGACAGGTGCTCAATCCCCTGGACTGAGAAGGCCAGCCCCAACACATTGTTGGCCAGCCAGTGCTTCTCCTTGAAGTACCTGCATGTCAGCCACATAGCTCAAAAGCTGTACATGAGAGTTTTTTGCTCACAGTGAGCGAGAGCTTTGACAGTTGATTGAGTGGGTTTGGAATTTGTGAATGTGAAGTGTGTCTATGAAGAAGAAGAGTTTTGATGTTGCACTGTGTACATTTGCTTGTTTTGTCAGGAGATTTGTGTCATTGTGACTTCACAACAGCAAAACACAAAAGCAGGGAAACCAAAGAAAACTGCAAGAGCAGTCAGGGTCAAAATTAACCTGCCAAAACCGGAAGCCTCTGAACGGTTTGTTTTGTATGCAGCAACATGCTGTGTCAGGTATGTCTATCACAGGTATAGTCACTGATGTGTTGCATGCACATACAACAATCAGGAGAGAGGAAGACTTGTTCAAGTGCAATGTCCTGTGGATGTGACCGTGTAGTCACTGATGTGCTGCATGCTGATACAACAACCAGGAGAGAGGGAGACTTACCACACACAGAAGAGGAGGCTCATGGCAGCCCCAGCACACTCAGGAGCTGTTATGGTGAAGTCCACTGGCTCCTGCAAGAAGCAGAGTTATGACTCATCAAATTGAAAGGAGTTGCCACACATCAGACTAAAACGAGTTATCACACAGCAGATAGAAAGAAATGGAAGACTAGGCCGGTAAACTGTGTTACTACTGAGACTTGTGCCAATGAAATGACATGCTGCTTTCAATGGACGAAATCCTGTAGATAAAGCTGTTACTGGATGGATGAGGAGAGCACAAGTGTTGTGGAGTTTGTGCTTTTCAGTACATGTGACCACAAGGGATCTCAGTGACTTGCTTGATTCAGACAGCGCACATATGCATCAGCAGCTGCTCTGTGATGTTGAGAGCCAAGAGCAACAATGCCTGCTTGTTGTGGGGCTGAGCAGTGTCTGCCAGCTAATGGCTGAAGGCCTTCCATGATACAGTGCAATGCACCACTGGGCAGCTTGTGTGTTTCTCACTTTATAACTTACAGTCTGGGGTGTGGAGCCAGTTGTGACTCATCAGACATCCTGGCTTGAAAGCACAGGTGTTGCATGCATGGTACTTAAGCTTTGCCAGGCATACAGTCCAGGGCTATCAGCAGCAAGCATGCTGATGCTAGCGGTTGGGTTTGAGCAATGTAACTCAAGTGGACTGACCTTGGAGAGCCAAGATGGTAGGTGGAACTTTGGAGCTGTCCAGCTCAGCTTCTTCACTCGTGCAGAGCAGAGCTGCTCAATGAATGGCAGTACTGTCGCTGTCAGTGCAAGCACACCAAGCAGAGCAAAGTAGCCAGCCAGGACCAGGTTAACAAGGTTTTTGGGCAAGACTTTGAAGGTGATGAAGAGACCAAAGAGAACAGCGCTGCCAACAAGTGGAAACTTCAAAGCATCCTGTGGCAGCACTGAGATATGTCAGCACACAGAAGCGGTTGCACAAGCCCTGTATGGCACATGAAGCCAGCAGACTATACAAGTTAGGTCACAAAGCTCTTCAGCTGGCTGTGCCGGGCCGGGTTCGCACCGTGCGCGTCATGCTCTCCTCCGGTGGTGTGTCTTTGACAGATCTGTGCGAGCCCACCCATACGGTCACAGCCGCTGTCAACACGATGTTTAGGTTTGCAGGAACAGTGATCAGTGAAGGTGCGACCGCTACAACTGCCAGACAGAGGTGTGACAAGGGGCAAGGAAGCTTGTCTGTTTTGGCAGCATCTAGTGAGCTGCTCATCTGATGTGCGGGACCCAAGGACAGCTATGCGCGTCTCAACAGGCCTGTTTCTAGGAAGAGCCCGTGTACCCACAAGCTACCCAGCTGCTGATGGGACTTCTCACTTGAGCCACTCTGTCGGGTCTTGCGCTTGCGTAAGCCCCGTAGAGCGCGCTCTGTTTGCAACGATGAACAGAGCCTTGCAGGCAGCTCATCGAAGCCAGAGAAGGGCCGAAGGGAGATGAAGAGATGGGAAATTACTAACTACAGCCAGCGAGGCTGTGCAAAATGTCTCAAATGGGTTCACTGCAGATGCTATGGAACCATATTGTAGAGAAGTTCTTTTGTTCGGGGATGATGATGCTGTTGCCAAATCCCGTTTCAGATACAGATGCAGGCAAGATTAGGCTACTGAAAGTGTACCGAAAGGGTATGTGGGATGCAGCACCATACAAGGGCAGCACAATTTTTTGGAACTGGACATCTTCATCTGGATGTTTACATTACATAGTTCCTTGTCACCATCCGCCCACAGCATTGGCTGACGGATTGACAAACGCCTGCACACCACAGAAACTGGCTCAAATCATGCTACCGGGATTGTGTACAAAAGACAGCAACAGGCATGCGAATCGTTCATCATCTAGCACTGACAGTCAGGATGTGCCACACCATAGCAATAGACCATGGGACTGCAGCTGCAAGCAGTCTGGCTTTGCTGGCTTCAGAGCACAGTGTGAGACAGAACCCATGACTAGCACCCCAGCTGCTTGCAGATGCACTCACGTTTCGACTTGGTTTTGGCATGTTTGTGTGCTGACGTAAGCCTCTTACCTTGAGATCCCAGTTTGTTTCCAGCGCAAATGGCTCACAGATGTCAATGCCCTCTGTCGTCACCTTGGCAATTTGGAATTTGTTTATGCTGTTCTTGTCACGGTAGTAGCACACCTGCAAGCCACACATTCTTCATGTAAATCTACCATACAAGAAAACAATGGATGACAATGACTCACTTAAAATAGAGCATTTAACCACATCCAAATGGGGCTTGTCAAGGCCAGCATGGCAAAGAAAGTTACGACGGATGAAACATGCAGCTGAGCTTTGAGCAGCTAGGCTGAAGGTTAGATGTCTCGCCACAAGAGAAGTGTGTGGCATGTGTGGTTGAACGTCACAGTGAGGGCGGGAAAACAAATAGGGTAGTGCGCTCCAGGTCAAAGACAGGATGATCAGGTGACCACCTTGAGGGCTTCTCGCATGAGCTCCATGGCCTCAGTCTCACTCATATCAGGGCTGTGCTTCTCCCTGAACAGTGGTCGCGCCAGCATATTGCCAAAGCCTGCATGTCAAGAATGTTGACCATGATTTTTGTTATGACACCTTAGCTGACTGACACCTGCACGCTTTGTTGGCATTCATCTTGGCATACATCAACACAACTTCAAGCTGCTGTTTGCTGTCTTACATGGTCCTTTCTCGCGTCAGCTGCATGCATGTACCTTGGTGTGAGAGTAGCCCAACGTGTTTACTACCGCATCAAGCCAGTCTATGTGTTCGTAACTCATACACAATCAAGATGCTCTGATGCTGAGTAGCATGTTCACCTGTAGCAACGTGTGCATCTTCATAGCTGGTACCAATCATGCCTAGGAAGCCCAGGAAGGGCTTGAGCTGGCCCTCCTTGTCAGTCTGCAGGCCGCCCACCACCAGGCTGTTCCAAAGTGGATCCATCCTGTAATGAACAATCCAACTTGCTTTGTAGCAGCTCAAATGACTGACTGTTCGCCATAGCCTTCACCAGAGTTTCACCAGGGGTCATCTCAACCCTGCCTTTGCACAGGGCATGCTTTGAGTGGCAGTGCAAGATATGCTGTCAGGCATGACAAGAATGCTGGATCAGGAGGTAGTACAGCGGACACTTGAATGGTGCAATCAGCCATTTTTGGGACTGATACTGAGCTCAAGGGTTGGACAACAGCATGCCAGCATTATCCGACCATGACATATGGCAAGTCCTTACTTTGTCCTCCTGTCGTAGATGACCCTGTTGAGGTACGCAAAGACCTCCCTAGGACTCATCTCAATGTCATCGTCAAGGCAGAAATCCTCCTTCATGAGCTCTTCCAGCAGTGTCATGATGTACTGGAAGTCAGACAACTCTCCTCCTGCCCCAATGACTGTTTTGCTGTTGATCTTGCGTAGCCGCTCAAAGGACTTGTACCTCTTTGTTGATCCATAACACCCTGACAGCCAACAAAAACATGCTTGTGTAGTGATTTTGTGGCGAATTGAATGGTGTGAGCAGTAAATCTTAGATCCTGAGCCACTCATGGGGGCAAAGGAGACGTCCTTGCTGTACCTAGAGTGTCACTGGCGATCATGACACCATCTTTGTAGGTCAACCCGAGTACAGACGTGCCTGTCACATAGGGAGTCCTGTAAAACAGGCAACATCTCAGGAAAGCATACAAGTGTGGGCAAGTCATTTTGGCAAAACCAGAGCAGCCACATGCATAGGCCGCAGTGAGACTTACTGTGTGTGCTTCCTTGGTTCACCATCGCTAGGTGCTAACGCTGCGGGATCAACCATGAAGGGAGCTGCACCGCAGGTGGGCATCTGTGGGGTATAACCATGCTGCTCTTGCAGATTTGCTGGGTTTGGAATCGCAAGCGAGGGCCCTGCACAGCCTGGGCCTAAGGCCGTGGAGTGTGACGTGCTCCTTGCGTACATCGGACTCTGTGTGACACAAGTGATCTGAGAACAAGAGCACCTCCAAACCAGGCAGAGATGACGCAAAGGTGCTAATCAAGGAGCAAAGGGGTTTGCAAGAAGCCACAATATTGGGCAAATGCAGTCTTGGAAGTCACCAACCGCATAACACACTGAGACCTGAAACACAGACCAGCATTTGGAGCCTGAGGGCTTTTCCAGCCTGCCGCCCTTGAATTGCCCTGGAGACCTCCCCAGTCTCCTTGCGTGGTGCATGCGTTGACTTTTGCATTTTCGCTCACAACTCTCAATAAGCCGCAGGTACGGCGCGGCTTGCACCCAGAGGAATGACGGTGTGTTGAAAGCCACAGCCTCGCTTCGCTCTGCTGGTGTGCTCAGCTGTGATCAGGCTATGCTTGCAGTTGTTTCACGAAAGTGCTAGTCAAAATGTATTTGCGGTCAAGGAGACAACATACATGTGACTTTGTATCTGTACATGTTGGACACCCGATTAAGCATCACGATGCTCTGCTGCATGCATGCATTGTTCGTATGCAACAGCCAGAATGACATGTCAGCCACACATGCAGGTGCATATTGAGCTGTTTTGTGCGGAAGCCCTGTCCAAAGTCTACTTGCTGCTCACTTTCATGTATGCATAGGTATATGTGTATTGTATGCAGATGGCCTGACAAAATTTCTGAACATGCAGACGTCGTCACCCCTTGCCTGGCAACCTGTTGATCTACTTAAAAATGGCAGCTTCACAGGTGCATGCCTGCTTGCTAAGTCTGCTTGCACTCCCTGCTATGGCTTCACTGCTTTCAATCAACTGCACGCATGCATGCAAGCGGGGCTGGGCTAACACACAACAGTGCAGGGTCTTCTTGCTGGCAAGCTAGCTGTGGTGACAGGCGCCTCGCGTGGTATTGGCCAGGCTATTGCAGAGGCATTTGCAGCAGAGAGCGCTCACCTGGTGCTCACAGCAGAAGCAGGGCAGGAAGAGGAATTGAAAAAGGTGCTGCATACATTGCTAGGACAGGCTTTTGTCTTCATTGCAGCATGCTTCCATACATCGTTGCATACAAGAACACAGGTCATCAAGCCCTTGACGGGTCTGCCTGTGGCTCATCGCATGCCTTGGAGTCACCACTCCCCATTTGACAGATCAGTGTTCTCTCCCTTTGCTCAATTCACCGCAAAACACTACAGCACTATGATTTCTACACATCCCTGCTTTTTACCCAGCCAATCTCTGGGTTTCTGATTGACTGCTGCTCAATGTAAAAAGCATGGTGTGTGCAACACCCAGGCTGCTGCAAGCTGCAAACAAAAGGGCGCTGCTGGTGCTGAGGTGGTGACTGCAGACTTGAGTGGGCCAAAGGGTGTGGATGCTCTGGCATCTGCAGCACAGAAACTAGGCACTGTGGATGTGCTGGTCAACAATGCCGGTGCATATGCCCCAATGAGCTTTGACCAGGGCGACAACAAAGGGCAGGGCCCTCTTGATGGTATGCTGCCACACACTTCATGCTGACTAAGCTCAGCATGTGACCATGTGAGGAGTCTAATTGGGCTCTGGTTCCACTTGTTGTGTCTCTCTCTGCCCCGTCATTTCTTTCTTGGGTCCATGCACTTCAGTATGCAGTTGAGGCAAGACTGCAGAGGCAACTCTTGTTTAGCACTTTGCATTATATGTTTGTCACCTCTCGTGTTTATCATGCTCTGTATGGACAGTTGTGTTGGCAGCGCTATACAGCTAGATGATGAAACAGGTGGGTGCGCAGAACTGGGCACACATGAGGGCATGCTTGCTGCCAGTTGCAACAAAGTATCGCAATTCACATTATTTTGACGCGCTTTGGCACAGCAGACATATGTGACTTTGCATGGAAAGCCCTGTCATCTGGTACCCTTCTGGCTGCAGTTTATCAAAGATTGCTGACTGCTCACTGAAGTGTGTGCGGTGAGGCACAGAACAGGGTTGCAAAGGGTAAGCTGTGCTGCAGGCAATCCAATGATTGGGACAGGACCCTGTACATCAACTTGAATGCTCCAATGAGGCTGACACGCCACTTTGCCCCTGGTGAGTAGCAGGACGGGTGCTGCATTTTTGTCCCTCTGACTTTGTTTCAGCAAGCATGCCATGCAATTGCATGCTTGCTCAGCGTGCCAAATGCTGGACCTCTGAGTGTTGCGAGAAGTTGTGTTGCAAAACTTTGTACACATGGCCTTGACGCATGGCCTTGACGCAAACGTCACAGGTCGTCTGTGATTTGTACAGCTCAAGCATGCCCTCAGGTGAGTAAAGCACTCATGTCAGCAAAGCATCCAGCTCAGCAGAGCCTTCAGCCCAGCTGTGGACCCGGGTCAGTTCTCTTTTCATAAGGTGCATATTGCATGACTTGATATGGTAGTGTTTTGGTTATTATGACTGACGTTCCCATCATTCCAATTATTACTTTTATCACCATTACAGTAACTAGTATTATCATTCTCAATACTTGTACTGTCACTGTGATGTGTGACGCAGCGATGAAGGAGAAGGGTGCTGGGTGGATTCTGAACATAGCATCAATTGAGTCCACAACTCCCTACCCCAGTGCTCCTGCTTACGCTACATCCAAATGGGGCCTCCGGGGCTGGAGCAAATCATGCTTCATGGTACCTCCTCTGGTACCTGTCTGGTCATGATACACATGCTGACATGATTGCTGATCTTGTTCGTTTCCTTCATGTGTTTGAGAACTCAGTGTTCTGCAAGTATGACTGCATCTTACACTGCATGCTGCATGATGACTCTCCTGACATTGATCTCCTAACAGAGACCGTGGTCAAAGCAGTATGGTCACTTGGTGTCTGATGCGATGGGGATGTGATTCCGCACAGGCTTTACAAGAAGACGGCGTCAAGGTGATGACAATCAACCCTGCCCAAGTGAGCACTCCCATGACTTGGTCCAGGCCTGATTCAGAGTACATTCCAGACCTCATGATCCAGCCTCAAGAGATTGCGGACCTATGTGTCTTTGCCTTTAAGGTAAGCAGCCCATGCATGCTTTGAGGATGGATGTGCAGGTCTCATCTTCTCTTGGCCACTGCGATTACCATGGTCTTTGGTGCTTGCACAACAATGGGTTTGCCTTGCATGTTTGCTGCAGCTAGTCGCATGTCTGCTGTTGCTGGTCCTGATGCGTATGTATTGTTCATGGCTTGACAGGCGATGCTATTTAGCCTTTGATGTTGGTACACAAACATGCTCATTGCAACCCAAATCGAGCAGTTGACCAGAGTGCCAATTTTGCTGCAGTTGGTGATTACAAAGCTGGTCATGATACAGCCCATATGCAAGCATGTCTCCATTTGTTGGCTGAACATGATGTTTGATTTGTGTGCAGCTGAACGAGAATGTGTGTATGGAGGAGGTGACTGTCCAGACCATGAAGAAGCCCAAGAAGCCAAAGAGCTGATGTTGCTGTAGGTCTATATGAGCAGTGAATAGAGTCGAGGTAGGACTGATATCAATTGGGAGGTGCCAGAGGTCTTTGTAGCACTTTTGAACGTTGCCTACTAGGTTAGTACCCAACAAGTGTTAGTAACCATTTCGCACACAGTGCCAACTAAAAAAAGAAGTGACTAATATTCATTGCAGAACTGCACCCACGATATGGGAGAGCCAGGTGCTTAAAACCTGCTTGGCAAATCCATCTTTAAGAAGATTCAAAAGGCTGAGGCTGTATGTTTGGTCTGTTTGCATGCACACTCATCATTCTGCCTGCTACATGCCCAAAACGACACAAGGCGTACACTTGTTGTCATGCAAGCTTGAACTGCTCGTCATTCAATCAACTGTTCGACTTGTACTTTGGGACTCATCAGGGGAGTCAGCTAGTGCTTGCCACCTGCCTGTCAGCCCCATGTGATACCAAGACTGCTGCCATATTGGTCCGGTTGAACAGTGCAGCATGTTGCAATGGTGAGTTGCCCTGCAACGCATCAAGCTTTCCTGCGTGTTGTATGGCTTTTTGAGGCTAAACAACATGCATGTAGCACCACCCAAGTTCAAATTGCAGATCAAGATTCAAATTGCATGTGCAGCAGCAATCATGGCTGCGCATGATGTCAAATGGCATACAAGCAGCAATCTTTTGAGCAATGCTCAATTGAGCTGGGCCTGTTCAAACATGTGAAAGGTGTTGGCTCAGCAATGGGATGTAACTGCATACAGCACAATTGTTGCAGTCTAGCTGCACCCATAGCTAAGTCAAACTCTCAGGCACACTCAATATCGCCATCTCAATCGATGACATCAATATCGTGGACAAGCAAAGCATGGGTTAAGCATGCAAGGGAAACTGCAGCAATATCACGTATTTGTCTTACCTTAGTGTCCTTTGCATTGACATCAGCACCTTGAGACAACAAAGCTGCTGCAGCAATTGAGCAATTGCCGATGACTGCAAAGAACAGGGGGGTGCGGTCCTGCAATGCAGCCGCAAAGGTGTCAAGACAATCTGTTAGCATACACGCAGTACTCATTTGACTACAGCAATGTAGTAGGGTTTGTGTACAGTAGACTTCCAAAGTAAATTGTATGACGACATGTGATGAGCATGCTGGCTTAGCATGCTTCAAGTCAGCTGATGTTTGGACACACTTGCTGCAATCCAGCTGCACCCAAGCTCAAGTCAAACCCTCAAGCACACTCCATACCGCCATCTCAATAAACAACATCAATTGTTGGGACAAGCATTGCATGGGCTAAGCGATTGAGGAAACCAAAGCAATATCACCTATCTGCATGTCTTACCTTGGCGCCTTTTGCATTGACGTCAGCACCCAGAGACAATAAAGCTGCTGCAGCATCTGCATGACCACCGATGACTGCATGATGCAGGAGTGTGAAGCCCTGCACAGCAGCCGCAAAGGTTATAAGACAATATGTTAGCTAACACGCAATACCCACAGCATCATAGCAATGTAGTAAGGTTTGTGTAGGGTAGACGTCCATAGTAATTACTATGATGACACTTGATGGCAGCATGCGGCACAACTGATGCAGTCTAGCTGCACCAATAGCTCAGTCAGTTTGTCAAGCACACTCAAGATTGCCATCTCGATCAATAACGTTGATATCAGGGACAAGCAAAACATAGGCTAAGCATGTGAGCGAACCCGAAGCAATATGACATGTTCGATTTACCTTAGGGTCCTTTGCATTGACATCAGCACCCTGAGACAACAAAGCTGCTACAACATCTGCACAATTGCCGATGACTGCGTGGAACAGGGGTGTGAAGCCCTGCAATGCAGGCGCAAAGGTGTCAAGATAAGCCATTAGCAGACATGCATGCTCACAGCATCAAAGCAATGTAGCAAGGTTTGTGTAGGGTAGACTTTCAAGGTAAACAATATGATGACACTTGATGAGCATGCTGGCAGCATGCTTAAGTCTCATGATTTCTTGCAAATGTGTGTCAATGGTCACATGCATCGTACGGCATGATGATTGCTAGTGATGATTGTTATGGCGCTAGTGCAGAAGCACGTACATCTTGATCTTGCGCATGAGCGTCAGCGCCGTGTGACACAAGCAGCTGTACTAGCTGTACTGAGCATGTGTCAGTTGATGCTTTTTGCTTGTCACCTTGTGCCTGCAAAATGCAATCAAAGTTAAGCCCAGTGTTTGCATGTCACAGCGTATACAGGATGCTTACAAACATTTGATGGCAAAGCCGTGAGCCACCACCCAACCACATGGTTCACATGGATGTACAAGAACCGCCAGGACTTGACTGTGAGGACAGCGGACCTGGAAAGGGTTTTTGTCTTCACTCAGCTGTATGTGTTCAGGAGTACATGCTCTAGCGGGTGCTCTAGCGCAAGCTTGCACGACAGCGAGGTGCAAGGGATTTAGGCCCTGCAATCACATGCATTGTTAGTCCTTGAGCTTTGCCTCAACCTGGTAATCGCAATCCTCATGCAAAGCCACATTGCATGTGCAACTGACAGACCCGGAGACACTTTGAGTGCGTAGCATTGTCCAGTCGTGCTCACAAATATACAACTAAACATTCTTGCCTGGCTGCAGCGTTTTGAACTTTATGGATGTCCAAAGTAGCTGACTGCTGCCTTTGTTGCTTGACTATGCACTACATGCAAGCCAATTGTTCAATGATCTGCCGCATCCAAGTTTGCAACTTGCCTGTAGGGTCTGTGAGGACACTTGAGCACCATGCTCAAGAAGAACTTTAGCGGTGTCCAAATGACCCAGCCACACAGCTGCTTGCAACACATCAGTGATCCCAACTGCATGCAAGTAAATGCCAATGTTGGCTGACATGCAAAGCATCAAACTGAGCCACAGCACGTTTATCAAGCATGCCATCAACATACCTGACAGATGGCAGCCATGTCAGCACCATTCTGCATCAGGTACACCGCAAGCTCTGCCTCGTCGCTTGCCACAGCATAGTAAAGAGGTGTCTCACCCTACAAGCAGCCACTTTGACATGCTGCTGCAGATCAGTTGAGGATGGTTGCAACATTTCCTAGAAGGCATGCCAAACAAAGACCTAGGATGGTGACTGTGGTATGCATGGACCATGCTCTGTATAGTACGGTATAATGTGCTTTTAGGCATTTCATCAGACTAGCAGAAATGTTGAAGCAGCCATGGAGGCTATGTAGCACTGACCTCATCACATTTAGCATTGACATTGGCCCCATGTGAAATCAGTAGCTTCAGAACATTTGGCAGGCTTGCAGCATTGGCAGATCGGGCCGGCATCCAATTCTGCAATACACCTTGAACTTCACCAGCACATAGTGAAGAACGGCATGATGCTGACTGCACCTCCCTGGGACTAGCAGTCACACAGAATGCCAAGGGAAGTGTTGTTGTTGTTATGCCAGCCAGCCAGCAAAGGATTGTGACAACTTGACAGCCACCAATGCACAAGTGATCAGAAGATGTACCCAAGCCACACGCCCTTCTAAGCCAGGTCTAATGAGAGGTGGAACTGCACATGCCGCCATATGCAAGGCAGTCAAGCCCTGCATCATGCAAAATCGTTCAGTATATTCCATGGTGGCTTCATAAGATCATGCTGAAGTAGAAAGTGGGGTTTTTACCAGACCGCTGCACCAAACTGCTAGATTGCAATACTTGTGCAGGTTGACAGCATGAGTACACAGTAGGGCTGCACATGAGCATGCATGTATTGTACAGCCCGCTGCGCTTGGATTTGCCACAAATGGAGCACATGGTGTGTCGCGCCTGGATTCTGTAACACAAAACAGTGTGTACAAATCTGCAGCCATGCACACTTGACGCTTCTGACTGCCAAGCTTTACCTTATCTGCTGTTTGCTTGGGGTCTGCAGCGTTGCAAAGCAGCAGTTGCACCATATCTGAGTCCCCATTGCGTGATGCAATCATCAATGGCGTCATGCCCTGTAAAGGTCATGAGCAGCCAGAGTCAATGGCATCAAGCAATGAGAGACAGTGACAGTTCACATGGAAGCCAGAATGAGTTGCATCAGCTCCATGGGCTTGAGCAAAACACAAGTTTCAGTCAAACATCACTCTGCATCAGTACTCACCTGGGTGTTGGCCATGTTTGCATCAGCACCTTTTGACAACAAGATTGAGGCAACCTCCAATTGGCAGGTGCTTATTCCACAGTGGAGTGGTGGCATAAACTGCAAGACAGCTCCAGGTTCAATTTTCAGAATCTTGTACTACATAATTTTAGTATGTTTAAAAATGTGTGCTCGAACATGCTGACTTGTTGTGTTCTGTGCTTCATGTGCAAGTCATACAGATCAGTTATTCAACCTGTCGAGCTCAAAACAGTTGATGCACACAGTGACTAGTCTAGGCACATGTTATGTGGAAGACGCACTTTTTGCCAAGGCATTGGAAGAACTACTTACACTGTCACTATTGGGTGATACGTCAGCTGCATGCCACAAGAGTAGTCTCACCATCTGAGGGGCACTTGCTGCAATGGTGGTGGCAGAAGGTAACCAGGCCTTGCAGCATCAACATACAGATTAGGCACAGCAGGGACAAGTCATGTGTCATGTGTTGCAAACATTGCCTGCAACATCTAGGAACACGGAAACTCATCAAAACTTGCACTTGCTCCGACGGCGTCCACATGGCCTTGCACAGGAGGCATTCCTGTGCACAGCATGAGCACCTCATGCTTGGTTGCGCATACTTACAGACTGTTTTGGAGCGTGCTCACTTGAAAGCCTGCAGACCTCCAACAGCGGTGCTCCTGACGCTATGTGCAACGGCGTTACATCCTGTACTGGACAAGCGGTGCTTGACTATGCATGTGGTCAGTCACGAGGACTACACTTACAGAAAGTTGCAACATAGCTCAAGGTGACAAAACTGTGATGTGCTAGCAGTCTGTCAAATGGCAGTTGATACCACTGACTGTGGTGCAACATCTGATCAGCATCAAATTGTTTTGTGGGACCTTGCTGATGCATCTCAACACGTTTGCAGCTCCTTAGCATTGCAAATTGATCAATACAGACAAAGTGATGCTTACAAAAGCCTCTTTGTAGACAGATTTTTCCACACTAGCCCCATATGACAGCAACAATCTTGTCATGTCCAGGTACCCAAGCATGACTGAGTAGTGTAAGACAGTAAGACCCTGCACGCAGCAGTTTCATTCAGCAGTTTTCTTTTCTTTTCATTTCATTTCTTTTCTTTTCTTTTCTTTGCATTCAGCACAGGGACTTTGCAATCGTAGGTCGAACCAAACTTGTTTAAATAGGTGCCACAACTGAGGCTGTATACGTACCAAGAGGTCGTCTATAGCATTTACATCCGCATTGTGCTGCAACAGGACCTTCACCGCATCTACGTGAGTGTACATCACAGCAATGTGCAGCGGAGTAGCCTCCACAACCTGCACAAGCTTGGCCCAAGTTTGCCACAGCATGAATTTAGCATGTATTCCCAGTATACCTCTGCATAGAGGTATGCTAGCAGCCACCCTGTGCCAGCCAACCATTGCGCAAGCCCTGGGCCGTGTACAACATAGCCATGCCTTGCAATCTTGATATCAATGTGCATCAACAGCTATGTCATGTGGAAATTTATATATGCGCAATCTCAGCATGTCTTGTGGTAACATCTTCCAACATCACCTTCTACAGCGTGCCAGAGTGTCATAAGACATTGCGAACAGCTAGTGTTCTGAGATCAGTTGTCTCTGAAGGGCTTTTGATAATCACATGCTCCTCAAGCAGGGGGTTCCACAAGACATGACACCAAGTACAGTCAATTGCTTCTACTGACCTGAACCTGAACTCGTGAAGGCATGTCTGCACCATGAGCCAACAACATTTCCATCTGTTCCGGCTGGTTGTAACCAATGGCCAACAACAACATAGATGCTCCCTACATCCAGTAATGCAGGATCAGAGGAAGAGATTGCACTCGTGCAGATTGTGGTATGCGCCTTGAGCAAACACAACACATCAATCATACAGTGTGTCAACTTGGAGCTCCGTCACAAGCCTCCATCACAGAAGTGGGAACCAATCTATGTAGGCATTGGCAGTGCGGACTGCAGCTGAAGAATTGCTCAACCCTTGGGTTCAAACAGATACTCTCTCTTGCCGTGGCAATGTAAAGAGCATGTGCTTTGTGTCATACTATGCAGTGGATGAGCTATGCAGCTCTCACCCGGCTAGTGGTTGCATTAGCATCAGCGCCCCCAGAAAGTAGAGCATCCAATATGTCGGGTTGATGCCATTTAATGCAGCAATGTACTGGAGTGCGATCCTGCAAACCCCGCCGGCATAAGGTGTCGCAAGCTTTGCTTTGTAGTTTCAGCAGAGCAGGAATTGTGGAGGATAATCAATGCTCTCAAGCGGCATCAGTGCATTGGACCTAGCTCGTGAGCTGTAATTATAAGGTGGCATATGGCATACAGATCTGATACTGGAGCGCAGACTTCACGATCATGCTATTTGCTATTCAAAACATTGATCCAACAAACCTCATTATCCACTATGGACATGCTTGCTCCATATTTGATGAGGAGGTTTACCACCTTCAACTGGTTGTTTATCACAGCAACATGTAGGGGCGTCTGCCCCTGAAAATTTCACAAATTCTCATTGCCACAACAAGTTGTATATTCAAGCAAGACTGATGGTGCAAGAACAGCTGTAAGCAACACAAGACACATCAACCATGAGGGATTGTACAAGCACCACGGCATGATGATTTCATCTTTGACTATGTGCATGTGGCCAATCCTTGCAAGGAGCATACTATTGGAGCAGCCATGGCATGCTGGCGCATGGCATACAACACACAACATCTTACCGCATTGCTTCTTGCATCAATGTTAGAAGCACTGTGTGACAAAATAGCTTTTGCAATGGACGATTTTTTGCTGATAGCAGCACAATGCAGGGCAGTCCAGCCCTGCATAAGCAACACCACATGCTTATTGCATTTGAACATCTGTGTGCAGAACAAACACCATGATATCTTACATGTTCATCAACGTCAAACACTGAAGCGCCATCTGCTAGCAACTTCTTCACATGTTTGACATCATCTTCAAATACTGAATGATGAAGGGGGGTCCAGCCCTGCAGCAGGAAGCATGCACAGTCCAGAGTATGTTAAGAGTATATTTTAGCATTCCTGTACAGCAACAACCCACGCTTTGGGCCAAAGCATACATGCCTTGCTTTGGCCGTTTTCGCTGGTGTCAGCAGAGGGGCTCTGCAAGGGTAAACTGGGTTTGCTACGTGATCTCCGAGCTGACGCACTGCTCGACCGCGACGGCGTGGAGCACAACTGATCAGCTGATCTACGCCGTGTGCCTATTCGGGGGTGGTCTTTCCAAGTCGTGTGAACAAACGTCTGGCCTGTAGCTCGGTAGCTGCGCAACTTCGCGGTGAGCCCACAGTGAGGCCTGCACATCGCAAGCTTGTAGAGCCATAATTCGTGAACGCTCACTGACAACATCGTCCGCCGGTGTTCCCCTTGAGTTACCTTTGGGACATCATCATACCGAGTGCAACACAAGGGTTTCCGGACGCTGTATGGAAGTATCTCCGGAAGTATGTGTGACTGATCCAAGCCGTTCTTCGGCAGGAGCTGAAGCTGCTTCTGCAAGATAGGTTCGTGGACGAAAGGCTGATCTAACCGCATATTCATATTGTATATGACCTCCGTCACCGAAACTTTCGACTGATCCAAGGAATTTGGAAAGAAGCTTGAGCCAAAAAAAACCGCTGTTGACCAAGGGCACAACCTAGGGCGTTTGTCCTTTGTGCACTGTTTGATTAGTCAATTGATGAAAGCAGTACTGTGACAGGCCGGGCCGGGCCTTAGTCTCAGCAGGAGTTGCTGGCAACCATCGGGGAAGCCTTGTACATTAGGCCTATCACGACTAAAGTATGAAGCAGTGCTTATACCTATATCAGCAGAGTAAAAAGCCCTCAGAGTGTGTGTCAAGGCTGATTCGAAGAGTCCAGGCAAGCAGAGGCAAGCAATCGTCCAGACACAAGGCAGACAGGCTCGTGACCGACGCGCTTAAGTTGTGTTCTGTGGTTGCTGACTGGTGATCTGAAAAGCGCCTCAACATTAACAAGTTGCCAGCTGCAAGGTAGAGATTGAGGGCGTCTGCATATTCCAAATTTATATTTTGACCATCCGCAAGTACAGAAGCATGAACCTGGAAGTAAGTTTACTGCAACCGTAACAGAGCTCTTGTGCACAGCCCGAAAGTACTCACGTCTGCATCTTCTGTGGCTGACACGCCGTTTCAGGCTGTTACGCAGTATGGTGTTAGCAACATGTGCAGGGACCTTAGTTAAAGGCCTGCATGCTCGAGCCTCATAGCTAGGCTCCTTAGACAATTAATATATTTGACTACATGCCCTGAACACTGCAGACCTGGCATCTGTCAATGTCATGCAGACTTGTTTCTTTGAAAGCTGAAGTAGGGGGTTTTGGCATCATTCGTTGGTTGACTATAGCCTGCTAACACCTGATAAACTGTTCTGTACACTTAGGATTTGAGCTGCTGCCCTTGAGCCAGTCTCCATGGCAGCTTGCATGCATGGGTTGATGGCTGCATGAGTTGCTTCACCAGCAAAGAAAACAGTTGTGCCAATAGGTTCAGCCAGCACATCCCTATCCCCAACTTGTGCATGCAGAGTGGGGTATGTGTAAGCGCCATAAAAGTGCTTCTCGCGTGACCAGTCCACTATGTGAGCATGAAGGAACGTTGATGTAGCTGGATGCAGCTGCTGCTTTGTGCCTGCATACCAAAGTGGATGTCAAATTGTATCCATGCACCATGCTTCAGCATCTCACAGAGCAGCGTTGGCATGCACTTACTTGTCACGATAATAGCGCATGATATCAAAGCAAGCTCAAATATGCATCGAAGCACAAGCTACACAAGCAATGCCACCTGTTATATCCACACCAGTTGATGAAGCAGCAGCAGTATCACAAGAAAAGATGCCATGCCTCATGCATGACTTACGGAACATATCATCCAGCTGCGACAGAGTCCTGATCACAACCGAGTTCTGCCTCAGCTTGCTGATCTCCTCAGCCTTGCTGCCTGCCACAAAGCCTACCATACAGTACACAGCTTGCTGCTGCTGCTGCTGCTGCTGCTGCTGCGTATCATGCTGCTGCATTTGTGGCTGCTGCTGCTGCACTTGTGGCTGCTGCCATGACTGCTGCTGCTGCTGCGGCTGCAGAGTTTGTCCTTGCTGTAAATTTTGCTTGTGCTCCTGCCATGCCTCTGTCTCATCATCTTGAGCAGCAGCTGGCTGTGAAGAACCAGCATGAGGGTCACCCTGACTTGCCGGTGATTGGCTTGCATGCCAAAAGCTTTTGGTTCGCCTTTCATGTTGATGAGAGTATGCTGGAGGGGGGGTCACCCAAAACTCAGGAATGAAGCTGTCAGTGCAGACTACATCAAAGAAGCCTTCAGGCCAGAACGGCTGCGCAAACATCATGATCACCTGCACATCACGAGTCAGCCTGTGACACAAAGGGATGCTTGTGCAAAATGTGGGCGGGCAGGGGGTTGAGAGGGGGGGGCAAGGTTGGGGGGGGGGGGTGGGTCAGAGCACCAAACCCAATAGGGCAGACTGCAAACGGCAAACAGGGCACATGCAACTTTGCACACTAGGTGGTTTGCAAGCAGGCTGTAAATGATGTTTTAGATGCATGTACATGCACCGCTGTGAATTGAGGCACGGCACCAAGCTTATGACATGTGCACTTACAGCACCTTCTGTTGAGGAGAAGCAGAGAAACAGAGGAGGTTTGCAGTGTAAGGTCAGCAGAAGAATCAAGCCCGAAGCATCCAAAGTGTAAGCATATCATCACCTACTCCAGCAGAACAGGAACATGACAATGCTGTTTGCTGCATCGTCACCTTGATGGCGTTTGACATCTTGACGCGCTGTATGGCTTGCTGCTTCAGCTGTGGCAGAGGCGGCGCAAAGGTGATGTCCTCCCTTTGCAGCACAGTGATAGGCACTGTCACCAGCACATGCTTGCACCTGATCTGCCTGCAGACACATTGCAAGCTGTCATTGTCCTTCCTTGGGGACAAGCCTTCAACGCCTGTGCACCGAAGTTGCTTTCTACCCATGCTTCCAGTGGCAGCTTGCAAAGCTGCACACACAAGCATAACCAGGCAGGCAGCATTGTTCTGTTGAGCCTAGTCTTGCCATTGGCAGATGAAGCATCCAAATTCGTGTTTACAGCACTGATGTTCTCTCATCTAAGTGCGGCAGAGCTGTGTAGTCACAGAAGCTGACACTGATGACTAGAGAATTCGTGAAAACCTAGCTGATCATGTGGGCTCATAACAAATACCTGACTGTGCAACAATGCAAGACAGGCTAAGACAAAGTGAAAGACCCTTCAAGCATACCTGCCACCATACAGCCTGATCTTTGCACCATTGGAGTCATGGTCAATCCTGCTGACAGGGCAGTTGCAATGTATCTGTCTGTTTAGATCCTTGGCAATGTGCTTCACCAGATCACTCAGTGGACAATCCAGGACCAAGTAATCGTCACCTGCAAATCCACATCAGAATGCCATAAGCAAGCACATGAGCACACAGAATGCTGCATGAGTTCCGGCATGTAAATTTTCTGGTGCATCAAACTAAAACCCTAAAACATGTGCAGATTTGGGTGCAGCAGTGCCTGCAGTTGCATGTACTAAAGACTAATTGTGAGTATGGCATGATGATCCCGTCCACCCAGCTTTTGCATCTATCTAGGGGATTGTGACTGCCACAGAGCACAGCACGGATATACAAATGTCAAGGTTGCCACTACGCAATGTCATAGAAGACCTGCAGAGTTCATTCCCATGAATTGCAGGGTTGACGCTTTGTGCAGGATTAGCATGCACCAAGCAAAATTCAGTCAATCAGATGGAGGTTTGCTACTGTAAGGCCGGCTGCTTTGGACTATGCTGAGCATGCATTGCTGTCAGGTTTCAGAACTCAAGTCACAAATCTATGCTGCGATTGACGTTATTCAAACCTACCAACCTAACAACATTTACCTAGGGAGGCATGAAACTGCAAGCTGCCATAGCCCAGCCCCGAACACACCTTGCATTCCGAACTGCCAATGGCCCAGAACGTACTTTGAACTCTGCTTTTCTCCATGCTGTTGCACAGCGTCACTCTTATGCAACCACTGGACCAATTGCTATTACAAGAGGCAAAGAGGTTAATCCCAATACCTGAGTCCCACTTCCTGTTCTCTGTGATCATCTCTCTGAGGCCCAGCTGGTGCAGAGTGCAGCCAAAGTCGTTGGCATAGCAGGCATCAGCAATGGCCAGGACCTTGCTGCTGGCCCCCTTGTTGCGCAGCCACTGCTCAGCTGATATGTCTGTCTCTGGGTACTTCTCATTTCCCACGTTGGCAAACAGCTCATGAGTGCGGTTTAGGTCTTCATCCTGCGGGACACGATGGGCATTACCATGATGGCACATGCAATGCACCTGATGATACAGTTCACAAATCAGTACATACAAATTACATACAACAATTTGTATGTAACAACACTTTAACGCTTTCCAGCTTAAGACGAGCTAGGAACGCGCAGGACAAGTCTTGTTTCTCCAGAGCAGCCTGTCTTGTGCATCCTCGTAAGGCCTACCAATGCGACAGTTTTTGGTAACTGCAAATGAGAAGCAGAGGATAAACATGTTGCCCCATATGCATCACTTGTAAGTGTAGGTGCTGTTGTAGTATTGCTGCATAACTTTCCTGGCATGTCACCTGCATCCCCCACGATGACAGATTGTGCAGAAGCCAGCATGGTGCCAGCTGTGACTCTGCCGTCAGTGTGCAGGCATGTGCATTAACATTGCAGATGACTGCTGGTATTGTTTCAAAAACCCACACTGCTGGCAAAGAGGCATCCAGGTATGATTGCTTACTTCACACAGGGATACAGTCAGTTGCTCAATGCCTTTTTTGTATGTGCTGTGACAACTGCTAAGCTGGTGTATGGAGTGCCAGAAACTGAGTGTTGAGAGTGACTTGCCTCCTCTGGAGCATGCATGAAGCGGCGCTCTTTCCCAAAGTACCACCAATCAGGCCAGTCGTACTGTTTTATACCACACTGCATCTCGTCCAACATCTCCTGTGTGCACAAGATCAGCAGTTTGACATATGAGACATACAAATCTAGTATGTACTCAAGCAAGAAGTAACTCATGCACACAATGATGTGGCAGCTGCAGCATGTGCACCTTGAGTGACGAGTTGGCTCCATGGACAAACTGTGGACCGGCCTCCACAGGCCATGGCGCTGCCCCTGCCACCTGCAGACAATAGTTTTGAGGCACAGTACTGGTGTTGGCTTGTGATATTGAATACAAGATCAGCAATGCCAAAGCCTGCCTGCCTGACACGTCCACCTGGTCTATCCGTTGCTTCAAGAACAAGAACGTCTTTGAAGTGGGGCTGCAACAGCTTTGCTGCATACAAGCCAGCAAGACCTGCTCCAACGATAACCACACTATGACTCTCAGACATGCCGGGTGAGACGTCAGTGACACAAATAGAAGTGCAGACAGAGGACGCAATATGATTTTGCTTTTGTAACCACTGTCAAGTGCGGACTGTGTCTGTAGCAGGATGAACAGGCTGTCCTTCCAGTGATGCTGCAAGGTAAGCAGTCACGTATGAACAGCTGTTCGACGGTTTGTTGCACACTTGCACGTGTCAGGAGCACCCAAGCCGGCGCGCATAGGTGACGTTTCGTTGACAGCACGGCAGGCCGTGTGAGTGCTATGCAAGGCTGTCGTGCTTTGCCAATGCAATGATCGCCAATACAACAAAGTGCAGAGCAGCAATTAGTCACATGGCGGCAAGCCTTGCCAGTTGACTACTGAGTCAGATCCACGATCGCTGCAATTCTGTCTCACACAGCGCTTTGACATTGACTACAGTACAACGCACGCCCATCTGCTTGGCGTGTTGCGAGTCAAAAGCCTGCACTTCCAGCTGATCCTGCGGCGTAGCTTGACATGTCGAAAAGACTGAATCCACATGAAGCTCATGCGAAAGGCACCTCTGCTCTAGGCGCTGTAGTATAGATCAAGCTTCCATTGCACTCCAGGTTACACGCTCAAGGAGCTTCTTGGAAATCTTGCATGTCCGAGCTCGCTGAAGCACCAGTTGGGGAGGTATACCGACTGTTCTGTACAGCATCACTGCTTACATTTTGACTGTGCAGCAACAGCAATTCTCAAACTGCAGGTTGTCTTTCCAGGACAAGTACTGTGTAAATTACCGAGTTCAGGTCAGCTGCGCTTGGGGCCAGGTCTGCAAACCCAAGCTGAGACTGTGTGCACAATCAAGGCTGGCATTTTGCACAAGACCAAAACTGGCAAGCTTTGGGTGGAGGGCAGGCAAAAAAGGTGTTGCTTGACTTGTGCTCTGTGCATGCTGTACCTTTTGCCCGCTGTTCTGAGATATACACCCCCAAATTTGTTTCACAGGTACATACCAGCTGTTGAAGAGTCTGTAATTGGTATCATCACACAGAAGTATGGTGAAAGTTTTGATGTAGACATTGGAGGACCTTTCACTGCCACACTGCCGGTGCTGGCATTTGAAGGAGCCACAAGACGAAACCGGCCAAATTTACAGGTTTGTGAGCAACATAAGTTGGGCATGCCATCTCATAAGCGAAGGACGTTCGTTTGTTGCCTGATTGCATGCACAAAAGGCACGGTGACAGTGTGCAAAACATAGACACATCCTCTCGTTGTCTTTTGCACAGCTGGCAATTGATTGTAGCCCCATAGCCCATGTCCATACAAGATTTGGCATCAGCACTTGTGTGTGTGTGAGTGCATGTCTTACTGTCGTGTCAGCTGCATGCAAGTCTCGTTCTACGGGTCACAAATGCCACATGTGGTTTCACATCATTTCTGTATGCTCAGCTGAGTTAATCTCCAGCTACGTGCATGCACTGCCAGCCAGTTCCCATCAGAAAAGTGATCTTGTGTAGTGAAAATAAGAGGTGCACTTGCAAACCACTGTCAGCTACAAAGAGTCTTGGGGTCAGGGCTTGCTGACACAACTCATAGTGCCAGTGCACACTCAGGTCAGTTGCATTTCAGGTGGGTGACCTGGTGTATGCACGTGTGACAGCTGCTGAGAGGGACTTGGATCCTGTTTTGGCTTGCACAGATGCCCAGGGCAAGGTCAGTACTTCATGCCCCCTTGCTGTCTGGTCTGTGCTAGACGCCACTGTCTGTTGTGTGCAGTAACAGTATTGCTTGGCTGCCATTATTGCTAACCAAAGTGGTGCACTGGTGTGCTTTTGTGTGCTGCATATGCACATGAAAACAGTTCGTCCAGTGGTAAAAAGGGTTTGTCAGCTTGACCATCACAGTGCATACCTGCACTCAAAGCTATCCTAAAAGAATTCAGAGACACAATAGACTTTGCTCACAGCAGTCCATAATTTGACCTTCTGATCTGTAGCCAGCCTGTATACCATGATGCCCTGGAATTTGCCACTATATCAACAGAGCTTCTTGTCATTCTGCAGTCTTCAGGCTTTGGCCAGCTCAAGGAGGGCTCCTTGATTACATCAAACACACATTACGCCCGCCGGCTGCTCAGCAGACCGCCATGTCCAATTTTGGCAGCACTTGAGAAACACCTGAAGCAGTATGAGGTGGCTATTGGGCTGAATGGCAAGATATGGGTCAACTCACCAAGCATTGCCAGGACCGTAATTGCCTGCAATGCCATCCAGCGAGCTGAGTTCATGAGTAGTACCCAGACAGAGATTCTTGTCAGCAAGCTGGTGGATGTGGCGCAGTCTTGATGCCCTGAAGCGTTGCTGGCTCTCAAAGCTCAAGCTGTTGCTTGTCACGTCTTAGACTGCGTAGCACTGGAAGGGACAAAGAGGGCAGTAGCAATTGACTCTATCACATACAGGGTGTACGCTGGCACATGGCTTGCTGTGGAGGTGTCTATTGAGAGTGAGTACAGCACACTGGCAAGAGCATGCTGCGTAGGATTCGACCAAATTTAATGAATTCAAAGCCAGCATAGCAAGAAGACTATCAAGCAGAGTGGGTATTGGTTGAATTGCAGAGGATCATAATGCACCTGTTGCTGCTGCTTGCCAAGACAAGGTGTTTGGGTACCTTCAGTGGCAATGGCCTCTTCAGCAATGCATCTCATGGCTCAGTAACTGTCTGATGTAAGCAATAGCATTAGCAGCCTGCGCAGCTCATAAGCACTTCATTATTGCTGTGAGCACTCCAGGTACAATTGTCATGAACCATCTTGTCAATGACTGAATCTGGCAATTTATGACAGAAGACACCGCCATGTGTGCATGACGAGCTTGACTGTTCAAAGGGATCTGCGTGAGTCATTCGGCAACTTGCAGATATGCCTAAAATTGGCTTGGGAGGTCTTGAGACATGTTGTATCGCTTTATTCTGATTAAGTACTATAATGGCACTCTGCAGTGTCTGAATCGACTGCCAGCAGGCAACGTTAAATGGAGTCTTCGTGCATTGACCTTTTGATGGCATGGCGTGACGGTGAACTGTGCATCCCATTCCCTTTCGGTCATGTTTGCCTTGTCTCGGTCATAGAAGCTGGCATGGACAAATGTCAGGCAACTGCTGCTGTTTGCTTGAATCTTTTGAATGCTCAGGAAATCGATAAACATTGCCGGGCAACATGGTGCCTGGACTGTCGAAGATGATGGACAAAAAGTTTTCCATGAAGCCAAGCTTAGGTCATCTGCCATTGCACCATGCAAGGCGTTTTCAGCCATTAAATTTGCACAGATGATAAACAGCATACAGAATTAAGGGTGAACACATGTACAAGTCCCCACCCACAGTACAGGGGCATGCCAGTCTCTGCTAGCGAATCTTGATTTGTGGTTTTGCACCGCGCTCCGTGTCCCGTGAGCTGGTGACTAATGGAACATGGGTCAAGACGTGATCGTGGCCACAGAATGGGGCTCAGGAAGCCTGTCGCACATCGTGCACAAAAGAGAGAGAGAGAGAGAGATTACAATGCAACGGCATCCAGAACCCTTCTGTCCTCGCTGCGTCGTTACTACAGACCTTATCTTGCACATTCTGTAACTCATCGGTGTTGCAAGAGATCGCGCTTGAATTTGTAGTTTGCGTGTCGTGTATCACACAAAGAAGATGGCATCTACTCTCATGTTACGCTCAACCGCTCCTTTGGTCGGCAAGTTCCAGTACGCATCGTCCACAAGGCGTGCTCGCGTTTGCTTGCGATCTGTCGTTTCTGCTAAGGGCGGTGACTCATACGAGGTATAAAGCTGACAGGCTTTTAGATGGGGCTTTGTGCATGGCGGCAGCATCGGGCTCAGATAAAACGTCTTGTCTCGCTTCAGAAAACCGAAGCCCCCGCCAGAGAACGGCAGGGAGTTCCTGAGTACAAAGATAGGAAGAGCGAAGTCGATGACGTCATGACCTCACCCGAATTGAACAAAGACACAGAATTGTTCGGTACTGAGGTCGGTGTCGCTGATGCCATGCGTTTCCAGGGAGCAGCACCCGAGCTTATTAACAGCAGGTAGAACTCTTGTTACCTTACATTTGCGACTCAGCTGGTGCAGTTGTGTGCATTGCAGTAGCAGCAACCGTGTTCTGGCAGCTGGCAGTGTGCTTGCAATTATGGCGCACAGTTGTGCAGTGAGCACAGAGTCAATACAGCGCTAGCAGTGCAGTGCTAGGATTACCCTTGACGCTGCTTCTACCTGCTCCATTGTCACCAGCCATTTGGTCTTTCTGTATGCCTTGCAAGAGGAGACAATCTGGTCACCCTTCTCTCTAATGACTGAGAATGATTGGTATTGCAGGGCTGCCATGATTGGCTTTGTGCTAGCTGTGGTTGCATTTTCCAAGACTGGCAAGAACATCTACCAGCAGATTGGCAGCTGGCCACAGCCAGTCTTTGCTGTCTTCGCCCTCATTGCTGTTGGCACACTGGTCCCCATTCTCAGGTATGCTTGACAGTGACTAGACAGGCGATGCTGCTGACTGCATGCTGTTTATGCCTCACAAGATTAGCTGCTTCTTTGTAGCATTGCTTGTTTATCTAGATGACCAGCCAGCTTCAAACCGGTAGCTGTGACATAGTACATACGTCAATGCAAGTCCCTTGTGTGTGACATACTAAGTAAACTGACAACACTGCGTTATATGCAGGGGAACTGAGAGGAAGGACTTCGGGCCCTTCAAGGCAGATGCAGAGGTCATTCTGGGACGGTTGGCTATGATTGGCATTGTTGGTCTGTTCTGGTTGCCATTTGTCAATGGCTTTTACCTGTACCCTGTCAACTTCACCGTCACCTAAAGGAACTGACAGGCGTTGTGTACAATAGATGCTGGACCAGTGTCTTTTGATGAGAGATGCTGGTGGGTTTGTTTAGCTTACGAGAGCCCATGTGGCACAGTACAAGCATGCTGTAAGTTCCAGAGACGTCATGCTGTGTGGTCATGCGCTTGCACAGTGGGCCCCATTGTGGTGGTGGCGGAATTAGTGGTTCGTTCATGTACAGCGTACATTGTATGGGCAGCCAGAGTGGTACTCAATGTCAGCCCTGGCTTTGGCCTTATGTAAATAATACTGCACCTCATATGACGTACAGATGGGATGCAACATGCACGGCACACTGTGCATGGTGCTGGCCATTGATAGCTGAACTCATTGAAGCCCAATTTTGGGCTTGCATGCAGGGTAGACTGCATGAACACAACTTGTTCTTTGGGATGCTGCACTGACGATACAGAGTTCTAGGTCATGCTGCAATTCAGCCTGGTTTGTCTCTTTTCGCTGAACATGATAAATTGGTCGTCCTGGACAACGGAGGAGGGAGAAGTGCGGCAGGTCAAAACGCCAGAGTCTCAAAGTACTGCTTCAAGTGCGTTTCAGATTTCTGCTTTGTTTTGCTTTGGCGCGTTACGTTTGATTTGCACTTTTTGAGCGCACTAAGCCTCATTTTGCCGCAGCAGCTGCTGAAAACCCTTTCGCTAAGGCCCGAAAGGCTGCTGCTGGCTCGCTGACGCACCGGCATGCCTGGCAAAGACGTTTCGGAACAGCTCAGTATGTCCCTGGACGAAATCATCAGCGAGGCCACTCGTGAACCAAGGATTGAGAAGAGGCCATCACAAGACAGGCGTCCCAGAGGACAGCTGTTCAACTTGCCGAGAGGCATTGTGAAGTCTAGATCTACAGCACGTTCGGAAGACAGGTAACATAACACAAGCAATGGAGCCAATCGTCACTCAAGACTTGCGCGAATTTGAACTTCCCTCGGCACAACAGCAACTGCCTGAACTGACTTGAATAAATCCAGCATGCCATCTGACTGTGCGCGCAAGCGTCTTGTGACCTTCGGTCTGGCGTTGAAACAGTACACGCAGCATATTGGTTGGTGTCCTACGATCACCTGAGGCTTGGCTCCTGTACTGATTGGCCCTGTTTGAACGTGCAGGCGGCCAAAGGATTTTGCCACACAGGAGTTCATCAAGGTGCGTCCTCGCCAAGCAAATACAGCTCTCACACAACGTGCCCTGCAGGCTGCAAACACTTAGTCTCTTTGATTTTTTTCAGGTGTCTCTCAACAGTGATCCCAAAGTTGTGGCTGGGAAGATTGCTCACTGCTCTCGCTCAGACTGCCCACCTACTGTGCTTGCCATTGGCCAGGGATGCCTGAACCAAGCCATCAAGGTGTGTCATACGCTGTGCATTTTGCTGCTTGGGCTTGCTGGAAACGCCAACAAAGCTCAGACCTTCTGTGTCCGCTATAGGCTGTGGCCATTGCCAGGAGGTTTTGCATGCAGCCTCAGACACACAATGACATGGCATTTGACTTGTCCTGTCAGCCAGCATTCCGTGAGAACAGTGCGCCAGCCAGGTCAACAAGGTGCACATTTGTTTTGAAACCCCTGGTGTCTGCATGATCTGCATCATCGACAGATGCAGTAGACCACCTAAATTCAGCCTGACAGTGTATTTGTTTCAGCCTACCTGTTGCCATACATGACATGGATCACCAATGGTATCATAGCTTGATGTCTGCTATGTGTCTGCCTCAATTTCTGTGTCTGAATGCCAAACAACCATATGCACTTACAGGAACATGTTACACAGAAGCTGACTCCCACCACCTGTAACACCTGCTATCAAATCCTTCACCTTAGCCTCCTGTTCTAGCAATGCCTTGTAGCCAGCCCTCCACTCCCTTTCACGGTCTTCCCTCCCAACAATTACTCTGGCTGCTGTAACAGGGATGCACCACTCTCAAAGCCTTCACTAGCACTTTATCTGGCTAAGCGCAAGCCCAACACCCACAGCTCCTCCAAACCGGTAGGCCTTTATGCTTTGACCTGCTCAATCTGGCAATATTTGCAGGACTTACCACAACGTCTGTTGTGTCAGAGTGCACGTGTAACCCTTTTGTCCTGTGCACCCAAGTAGCTGGACCAACTGCCTGGTGTCTTTGCAGAAGATGGAGATGCCGGTGGCAAGTGCAACAGACCCTTCCATTGTGGCAGGGGCGCTAGCAGCAAGGGTGAGAGAGGGAGCAGAGGTGTACTTGACTGCCATTGGGGTGGATGCTGTTGGCAATGCAATGAGAGCCATCTGTTTTGCCAGGCTGTATTTGGAGGTAAAGTCACTTCTAGCTCCTTGCGATGATGGCAAGTGCTGCCCAAAATCACAGATGCAGCAGAAGCAGTAGCCTACTGCCTCTGCTGCGTGAATCAAGTGCTCACCAGGTCTTGACGACCAGCATAAGCTGCTCTGCAATGTGTTGCTGTATTGACAAGAAGAGTTGAATTCTGATCTGCAGGACGATGATCTGGACATCAAAGCCATGCCAGAGTTTGTTCACTTGATGAAAGATGGTACTCAGATGAGTGGCATGCAGTTCAACATCATTGTGGAGAGCGCCATCTGATTTTGCAGCAGTCAGCCATCCATAAAGTGCAGAACTGAAAAGGAATGAGATTTGATTGCAGCAAAACATTGCCATTTTGGTAGTCAGCCCATGTGTGTGTTGGTGTACATTGTGTGTTTGAGGACTTTTGTGGCTTTGTGGTGTGGGTTTTCCTGTGCACTCCAACGAATGAGATCTGTTTTGTATGTGGTGCAGACAATAAATGAGTCCAATAAGCTGAGTTAGGAGACAAGTCGCATTCTGACAACCAATAAACTGAGCAGTGTCGTGATGTGTGCTTCTGGCCCTTTCAGCCTCAAGCAAAGGCACCACAGGCAGACTGTTCACCTGACCAAGCAATAAAAATCCACATCATATGAAATGAATTCAGCCCTCAACCCAGCATGGTGTAGACTTGTACTGTAGATACGGTGCTGTGGTTTGCAAGCTTCCTTTGATTTCCCGGACTCGCTGAATGAAACATGCAGTCCATATGTGTAAAACATGTATTGGTCACTACCGATTATATACCTGTTTGCAACTGCAGTGTACCCAGCATGCAAATGCACGTCTCTTTGATTGCGCCTCAACAAGTCAGCCACTTACACTCTGCTTGTCAGAAGATGCAAGTTGTATGCAAACACTGGACAATCCGATAATCTGCGGCTTGCGAGATTCCAAAAAGAACTGTACGGACTACTGCTTGAACCATTAATAGCTTGTGTAAGGCCGGCAAGATGAAGACACTGTCAAACCAACTAATCTTCACAGTACACAGCGCTGTGCCAGGTGTGTATTGACTCAAGACCAGTTGCTCAACTGCAAAACAGCAGCCAACAGCTTCCACCTAGACAAAATCGTACCATATCAAGATTGTAGCTGAAGCATGGATTCATTACAGCTGTATTGGCTGTGAGTATTTACAATTGTAGTAACATCATGTTCAGACTGTAGCAAAAGCTGCATCACACAGGTTCGAAATGACAGAGCCAGATTGGACTGGCTACGCATACAGACCAAACTACTGCAACTTCGAAAATAACTATGCACGCAGTGACGAACCTCATACTTTGGACAAGTCAGTGGACAAGCAGAATGATGCACTTCATGCTTTGGACAAATCAGTGGACAAGCAGAATGTAATCGCAAGCTTACATAAACAAAACTGATGATATCATCGATGCCTATTCTGGTACACTTTGCAGCTGGCAATACTGCCCATCTTGATTCCCATGACCTGATGTGTTGGAATCAAGGCCTTGCAGGTTGGAGCTGGAAGTCATTCTGGAGTCATACTGTTCCAGGTTGTCAAGACTGTCCATGCTGTTGACACGTAATAGCTTTAGAAACCCATTGAAGTCAAGGTCCTCAGTATCTGCATGTGCAGCTCAGTGTCAATGCACACCACATGCACAGCGTTTCACACCATGAATGCACCTGCACCACACTGTCAGATGGACTGAAAATATAACTGCAACAGACAAAGACAAGCACATGATTCAGCAGCCAAATCAGCTGTCATGTGAGCTGACAGCTGATTTGGCTGTCATGTGACAGCTGCTCACAAGGTGCTGTAAACATGGGCAGCCCTTTGTGATTGCTTGCTGGTGTGCAATGGCATGCATCTGATGAAATACACATACACCCACATCAATCTGAGAAGCATGACCGACGCACCTCCACAGCCAGCTTCCATGAGGGCATCTTCGACTGCATGCTCAACTTCCTCAGCTGGCAGCTTAGGACTAAGCAAGCTGACTAACTGGGAGCTTGTGATGTGTCCTGTCTCTGCTGAGTCCATGCTTGCAAAGGCTGCGCGAGCGCACTCTAGCCACTGATCCCTGGAATCACAATTGCATTGAATGCATATGACTACTGCACAGACATTGAACACGTGTGTACCAAGTGTTTGGAGATCAGCAATCACTGCAGGTTGATGCAGAGCTCTGTGCCTGGCGTATATGCTGCAGGGGATGCATGCACAATAGCATGGACAGACCAGTCCCCTCACTGGTTTCAGATGCGCCTGTGGACTCAGGCAAGCTGCCTACGTGCTGACTTGCAGCAGGATTTAAGTGCATTTGACACCAGACGCCGCGGTTGCCCATCTGATGCAACAGCACATTGTTTCCAAGTAATGAAGCATGCCTCTTACGCCACACCTCAATGCAGCTGCAGCAGTCAACAGCATCGCTTCTACACAAATTGCTCAGGGCTGATGCCTTTGCGGTAAAGAGGCGTCACGACACAGAACCAAGACAAGAAACCAAAATATAATCATGAAGAAAATCCATAAACAAACAATAATCATAATAATTAGTAATACACAACAAACAACCTTACGCTTCTGGCATCACGGAACTGAGACAAGCCCATGCGCGAGCAGTGCTGGATGCCCCGGTGGTGGAGCAGAAACACTGATATCGCTCAAGCTTACACACCTAGAAAGAAAGAAAAGAAAAGAAAAGATGACGCCTTTTGGCGTCAATTCATTGAGAAGCCAAGTGTTACACTGGGCTGCCCAGGTTGCTTAAACACTCACTTGAAGTTTTGCTGGAAGTCTTGCCAGTCGACTTGACTGGCCAGGAAGGCAGGTTTGGCAACCTGGCCCTGTTGAGTGAGGGAGATGGTGCCCATCAGCACCCCCAGCTCACTCTGAGCCAGGTCATACCCCAGTGACTTGAGCCCCTCTGCCAGCTGCTCTGCACTGATCCCTGCCTCCTCCCTGCACCATCACAACCACCCTTTTAAGGAAAACAAAACCAAAAAACGCTTTTCAGCGATCATGACGGGAGCCTCCCAAGGTGGCAGCTCGGAGCAACCACCCTGTTAGCCTTTGCCTGCTGACTGCAGAAAGAGATGGTCATGAATAGCATCTCTTTGGCCCAGGCGGTACCCGTGTGACATTGACCGCTCTGTTGGCTGCGATGCATTGACCTCTGCCTTCCCAAAGCCCAATGGAAGACTCTGAGTCAACCTCATTTCTATCTTAGGCGCTTGTGTTAGTGCTGAGCTCAGTCAAAGCCAGCTCAGTGTAACAAGATCCTAAATGGTCCGCCGGCCGCCCTGTTCTTAGTTGCACCTCATGTACTAATGTGTGGATAAGATGTGGTGTTGTCAAGTGACCATCTGGGGGACTGTCATTGTGGTGAGCTGAGCAAAACGCTCTCGGCTAGCAGCACCACCTGGCAGCATGGCTCTTGCACTGTTGCAGCAACTGAGTTGCTTGAAGGGGCAGTGACTGATAGTCTGAGTGCCAGTACAGCAGACTATGCTGTGACTCATCTTCCTGGCAAAGCGTTGATTCAAGTTCAGCAAGGGTGCGCAGATGTGCAGCTGCGCTATGCTCACCCCAAAATAAGATCAGTGTACCTGGAAAAGCTGAGCTTGCTCATGATTTGCTTCAGTTCCTCCAAGGGCACCATGCTGCAAGTGCCCTTAGCATCATACAGGCGCAGCCCTCCAGGGGTGATCTGTGCCATGCTGTGGCCGGGAATCAGAGGTGACAGGTCTGGACTGTGTGCACCAGCTTCTGATCCAGATATACACACGTTGACATTGCCTGCACAGCCAAGCCACAAGCCAGTCGCTGTGTTGTGATCAGCAGCTGTTGTACTTTGACAACTCAGTGTTGTTGAGCAAAACACCTCCAAACTGACGTGACAAAACACATGTTTTAAATTGTATGTTCAGAAAAGGCACTGGAAATGTACAACATTGTGCTGTACAGGCACACAACACCGATGTCCTGTGCTTAACCACTGTGCTATAACGGCATACTTGATAAAAGAGACGACTATGTTGTGCATTCTGTGCATCTGTCACTTGAGCATGGTTGGCATCGGCAGCATGTGCACAAATTGCAGCACAGCACAGATTGCCAAGAACATGTCAGCTCATACAAGCACCACCGCAGGATGCAGATGGTATGCATATCCTTTGGTGTTTCACAGCCTATCATGTGGCACAGCAACTCTACATGCTGAACCAAACAGTCAGGACATTGACCTGCATCTGATGCCTTTGCTTTTGCTTTGCTGAACCTTCAATCATGATTACATCTTCTTTGACAATGCATGTATGCAGCAGTACTAGGCTACATCAAGCAGTCGAGAGCCGCAGCACATACCAGCATTTGATGCTTCACCATTGCTTTGCTGTAGCCTGGGCTCAAGACTGTCATCAACACCAGTTGTGTTGGGCACAGTAGCTGCCCCATGTAGCTGTTGCTTCAGCATCTCTTGGTAAGAGCCTCGTGCGTTCTGCACTGCTGGCGCTTGCTGCATGCTAGAATCCTGGTTTCCAACCTGCACACGACCACATACTGGCTTTTGACCCAAACAACAATCGTCAGGTTTGTTCAACAGCTACACAGAAGTTGCCTGAATGTGCAGGCAATGTAAAGCAACAGGACAAACTCAAACAATCGGAAATTGAACAGCAGAATATTAGAGGGGCCTGACATTGCATTCCATATGTCAAAACTGGAAGGCCAGCAAGACAACACCAGGGGGCCAACACGGGAGCCAACCTGCTGACCAAGCTGCTGACGCAGCATGTCTTGGAAGGAAACATGCGCTCGCCGGTGGGAGTGAGGGGGGGTGGAGTGAGGGGAAGGCAGGTGGGTGCTGGGATCTGGAGTGTTGCCATCTTCTGGAGTGACCTGATGTGAGTGCGCCTGCGTCAATGCAACCACACAAATTGAGTACCAGAGTCTGGTGAGAGCTGCTCATATGGGCAACAAGGGACACTACTGGCATGCAAGGGGGTGATTTCACGCAGGAGAGGCATGCATGCATGAGAGTCTCAAAACCGATTGACCAAAATTTCAACCTGACACATCTACATCTTCAGGCACTTGATTTCCTGATCACTGCTTTGACTGAATACAAGTCTTTGCAGCTCTACAGCTAAGATTGAACAATACAACTTGAATGAGCACTGCAAGAACACCTGGCATTATAAAAGACACATGGACCACACACCTGTAGCTGCTCCCGCAGTATTTCCTGGAAAGTACGCTTGGCGTTCGTCTGCCGCTGCTCAGGCTGAGCTGGTAGCTGGGGCCCCTGCTGTCCCTGCTGTGCATGCTGGGCCTCCTGCTGCGCATGCTGGGCCTCCTGCTGTGCGTGCTGAGCCTCCTGCTGTGCATGCTGAGCCTGCTGTGGCTCCTGAGCCTGCAATGATGCGTGTTGCGGACCCATCTGCTCCCCATGACTGGCTGCTTCTTGAACAGAATCAGTGGCAGACACCGCAGTCTGCTGTACAGCATGAGAGGGGACGAAGTGCACCCTGCTTGGTCTCCTTTCCAGCCTTTGTTCCTCAGGCACAGAGCTTACAGCACCTGTGGTGCTGACCTGCTGGGCTGAAGGGCTGGAAATGGGCACCTTGCTACCAGCCAGGGCAGCAGCAGATGTGGTGTTTGCGGACTGTCCAGATGCCACTCTTGTGTCTGCTCGCTGTTGATCGCTGCTCTGTCGTCGCAGCTCCATGCCAGACTGCTGCACATCTGGATCTGCTTGCCCCATATCTATACTTGATCGCCGAAGGAATTGTGCATACTGAGACTGACCTCTCTTGCCTGCCTCTGTCGTTCCGCCTGTAAAGGTCAGCAAGTGTATTTTTACACAGCTTGGCATGAACACCATTGAGTGCAGCTGAGAAGGATGTGCACCTCCAGCTAGATCTAGAGTGCCAGCTAGAACAGCTGGCCAGTCCACGACATCACAGCTAGATTGTCTCATTCCCCAGACTCGCTCAAGACAGGCACTACAATAAGTTGCTTGGGAGCATAGCCGCCCTTGCGATTGACTACATAATTGGCCCTCAAAATGCAAAAGGCCTTGTGTCCCAGCTGAGCTCATGCAACATACCAATTCAAGTGCAGAAACACATTGCAATCAGATATGTCCAGTACAGCTCGCTCACCTGACGGGGCGTCACTTGAGGACTTGGCTTGGTCAGGGATTCTAGCAGCCATTTGAGACCTGACAGCAGCAGGCAAGTTCTGCTGGAACAGGTCTTGCTGCCTCTCCACGCTCAGCTTCCCCAGAGTGATAGAGCTCGCCCTTTCAGGGGCACTATGGCTGAAGACAGCATCATGCTGCTGCTGCTGCTGCTGCTGGGAATGTGGCGATGCCATCTCCTCATCCTGTACATTCATAACAGCTGATAAGGTCCACATGCTTTGCTCAAATTCACAGCAGGCAGATCAGACATGGCCACATTGAGAGTCATGGGTGAAGCAAGTCTGCCAGAGCTTCACTGAGTATGCTTGAAGAGGTGCAGCCACTGCTAACATTGCTGATGTCATCTGCTGTTGTTCCTGCTGTACCTGTTGCTGCTGCCACTGCTACTGGTCTTGCTGTACTTGATGCTGTTACTCTTGCCACTGTTGCTACCTGATGCTGCTGCCACTGCCGCTGCTCTTGCTGCACCTGATGCTGCTGCTGCTGCCACAGCCGCTATTCCTGCTGTACCTGGTCTTGAGGACAGCTCCTGCCCGTACTGTTACCAGTGCTGATGATCTTGCTGCTGCTGCTTGCTTACCTTTGCCGCTGCTTCTCCTGCTGCTGCTAACATTAAGTGCCACTGCCAAAGAGATGCTTGAACAGCATGCCAAGGAAGTGACCTGGTCCCTTACACCAGCAGCACATACATGTGATCCTGCTTGACCCAGCAGGCGTACCTGATCATCAGAAAGGCGCATGAAGTTGTGGTAGTGAGAGCCAGCATGGGCGGAGGTGTCCAGAGCAATGCGTGCAGCTTTCCTGTGCTGCTCCCTGTCTGGCGCTGACCAGCCCTTTGAGGCACGCAGGTAATGGTGTGCTCCATGCATGGAACCTGCACCAGCATCATTGTCATTGCCATGTGCCAGCACAGCAATCAGAGTCAGCTACTTCAGCTTATGTGCATTGACAGCACCCTTCACCAAATGGCATAAAGACAGAGACCTGGCATGAGCAACACTGCACAACCAAATGAACCAGGCTATTTTGGGACTACACTGATGTGCCAAAATACATGTAGGCATGATGTCAGCTCCGTTCACAGCTGTCTACATACAGTGGGCACAGCAACAAAAAAGCGCTTTTTCTTCTCTTTGATGCCTGCACAAAGCTGCAATTTCTTGTTCTCTTGGCCCAATGTATCTAGACAGCTGTGAATGGAGGTGATATCCAGAGAAGAAGGCAGGAGCGCACTTGCACGTCTGAGCTTAGCTGCTTCCACAGCCGTCTTGATTAGTCGCCAGTAGCCGGCTTCATGGACAGACATAGAGCTTCCAAGTGAGTTTCCAGCTGCCCCAAAAGCCCTGTGCCAAAACAAGAAAGGTGATGCCTGTCAAACCAACTGAACATCATGGTCACCCAAGTCAATGTTTGATTAGAAGTCACCCTGTACACATTTGATGCAGACGACGTTGCAGAATACATAGAAGGCCTGGAGACAATATGCTAGTGCCTATGCTCAGGCTGATATCTGCTTGTGGCTGCGAGTGTCTTGCTGAGGCTCAGACAAATCAGCACTGACCCGGAAGCAGCACAAAGCGGCTCTGGCAGAAATAGAGACTCTGCACTGGAACACAGCAGGTCAAAGCGTGTATTTCCATGATGCTGTGACATACAACTGCTACCCTGGGCAACATGCCATAAGGCAGACAGGAACAGATACACACTTGTTTCAGGCATCAGCACCAAACGGTGGCTGTATACAGCAGCTGCTGACTTGGCCTCAAATGCAGGATACCTGTGGTATTCAAGCCCCCCATGCGCAGAAGCCCCAATCTTATGTGGTATTGTGATGCCGCTGCTGCCGGCATCAGTCATGGGTTGACCTATGCTACGCTTGCGTCCAGCACCTCCCATGAAAGGGGTCCAGGATGAGCTAGGGGGGTCCACAGGGGATCCTTCAGGGGGTGTATGCTGCATGGACCCCAAAGATGATGACAACCTGTACATCATGTTGCGTTGTCTGGGCAGCCCGGTATAATACTTGGCTTCTCATTAAATTGGCGCCGAAAGGCGTAGTCTTTTCTTTTCTTTTCTTGTCTCATGTTGCGTTTGCATGTGGCCAGTTGGCTACTGGCTGGTCCCAGGTGAAATGAGAGAGTTGAGTTGTGGGACAATGGTATGCTTGTGGTTGGGTGAAGCATGTAGGTTTGGGCAGATCTGTTAGCCTTTTGTTAAAGAAACACAACGTGCCTGCTGCTTAAAAGCATTCACTGCAAAATCAACAGGTTGCAGTACCGCTCTTACTACCAAGCTTGCTGGCCAAGGAGCCAGCCACCATAGAATTTCTGACAAGCTTGGATTGTGACAAAAAGCACCTTGATTTCCTGGATAGGAAAACTGTTTGAAATTCTGGTAAGACTTGTACAAGAATGTATGGCATGGGCTTACATTGCGTCCATGGTTTCTTGGCCATTGTGCCTGCTGGGGTCAGGAGAGGCAGCAGACAGCTGCTCAGTCATGCTCTTGATCAGCTCAGCCGCAATCAGCTCAAAGATGCTGCGCTTCAGCACACTTGTCTGTGCATACCTCTGCAAAAAGCACAAGCAGGTTGAGGCTTTAATGCAACAGTAACAGCCATGATGTCAGGGATCCACAAACAGAGCCTCATGCAATCATAGCCTGCATCATGTATCAGCAAAGCCAGCGATACAGCAGAGGGCAGCAGTGCTAGAGAAAAGTATCTTCAAGGTATGCGTGTGATCATCATACGCACTTTTGTCAAGAATTGATGTGACAGACACAATGAGGAAACAAAGAGCGCAAGTCAGGTCTTGCAGACAGGGTAAGGGCAGCAAGTGCTGACCTGTATGCGCTGAACCACCGTAGCATCAATAGGCTTGCCCTGGTTCCTCTCAGTGCTGTTGCCCTTCAGCCATGGATCTTGAAGGGCATCCTTTGCTGATGGCCTGGCCTTGGGGTCCCTGTATGTAAAAATCATCCATAGTCCTGTTTCCTGAACTGTTGCAGGAGAATCATGCCCCAACCATGCATTGCTCCTCAATTCAAGCATGTAGTTGTGAAGCTGCAAGGCCTACTCGGCACTCAACAGCGTCAATTGGTTGCCTCCAAGCACTTTTATTCAGCTTCGGTTTCCCTTGTCAGCCTCTCACATCAGCATGATGTTTGACAGCATTGCAGATATCAACACACCGGATGCAACAGAAATTTCATGGTGCCACTCAACTGGTAGGCGTCCTGAAGTTGCATGTGCCTGACAGTGCAGTAAGCTGAGACGGTGTTAGCACAGTATGACAACGCCACACAACATCATAGGTGTTGCTTCAAGGTCATGTGGCAAGCAATGCATGCAGCAGCCAGAGCTGAGGTGAACAGTACTGCAATGAAAGAGGTGAGGCGCTTACTTGTTGAGCAGTCTCTTGACAAAGTTCTTGGCAGGCTCAGAGATGTCCTGCCAGGCCTTGCCTGTGAAGGAGGGCTGCTGTGTCAGGATGGCTTGCCTGCACCCACGTGTGTCAGAGTTTACAAAACTAGCAGTTGTTTCACATGTCAGAACTACTTCTCAGCTGCAAGCTCAACATTGATCAAGCAAATGTTCACAGTGCCAAAGCAGTGCAGATTGCAATGATAAGCCTAGCCAGTCAAGCACATGTGGCACTTTGCACATACTGCCTTTTGAATGCTGTGCTGCATATCACCAATGCACAGTTGCTGCATTCTTGTCCAAGAACATGCAGCCTCATAGCAGTACTATGCCGTGCATGCAGCCCATAGTGTGTTGCCTTTAGATCAATCTGCATCCCCTGCTAACGCAATATGTAGAGTCAGCCACACCAGTGCTCACCAAACTACAGATAGGGCAGGCGAGTGGTGTTTGCGCCTGTCATCAAATGGCAACTGACCACTGAGCAGTTGATAGGTCATGACGCCAGCGGCCCAGATGTCAGAGCTTGGGTACACCTCACTGCTCATGACCTCGGGTGCCATGAACCTGTGGCAAGAGAGACAATAAAGCAGTGTCAACTACACAGACCTACCCAAGTGTATGCAAGCACTGCAGTGCTCTAAACAATTGACCATTGAGACTGTGGTGTGACGTGTGAACCCGGAATATCGTGGGATGAGCTATGCTACGCATCAGCAATGTTTCTTCATGTGGTGGACCTTGCTGTATGTGCATATGCCAGCCATGCTAGTGAAAGGACGGGGCCTTTTGCCGCAGTTGAACTCAGAGAGTGTACCTTTGCATGACAGCAAGAGCATTGCAAGAGTAACAAGATGGCCACAGGTACTATGCAGCAACTTATTCTGCTGCATATGGACATCATAAACGCATGTAATTAATCAGGCACAGCATCACCGTCAATTGTGCAGCATGTGCTTCCACAATGCAGCTGCTTCAGCTTCACTTGACTGATACCTCATATCATGTTGCCATAAATGCAGCAAGTGAACAAAAGCAGAAGACTGACCAAGGGGTGCCTTCTAGCCCTAGATCTGTACGGGGCAAACTGGATGGCTCGTAGAACACTGCCAAGCCAAAATCTACATGCACACAAATCCTGTGTTTGTGCTGCACTCTTTTGACGCCGCCATAGCTTTGATAAAACAAGGCTTGTCTGCATAGAGCAAGAAAGCGGCTCACCTATGGCCTTCAAGGGTGCCCTGTCAGAGTCATTAAGCAGCATGAAATTGCCAGGCTTGATGTCTCGGTGCAGGATGCGGTGTGCATGACATTGGGAGAGGGTGCGCAAAACAGCCCGCATAAAACTGGCAACCTGTAAATCAATGGTGACTATGTCAGGTCAAGGACTCAGACTTTCTAGAGCAGCACCAGCTTTGTGGTTTACGCCAGCTTTCTAAGCAAGTGGTCCACATTGACTGCTTACTGTTCGCTCGGTATAGAACTTGTTGCCTATTCTGTGCCAGAGCTCTCCTCCCTGGCAATACTCCATCACAATGTGCAGGTCAGCATCATCTTCAAAAGCTTGCTTGAAGTGGGCCACATTCAGGGTCCCTCTCAACCGCCTCAATACAGCAATCTCTCGGCGCACGTTCGCTATGTGTCTTTCCTGTTTTCTTCCCCCAACACCTTGTTCTTCCAGTCTTTTGTTGATAGTCTTGCAGGCAAATTCCTTGCCAGTCGCCCTTTCGATGACAATTTTGACAGTGCCAAAACCTCCTTTGCCAATGATCCGACCAACAGCGTATTTCTCCTGAAAGTCTTTGGCAGCACCGATGTCAATAGTGTCTGCTTTCTGTTTGATCTGCACTTCCCAGGCGTCCACGCGACTCATGGTGGCTCACGGTCGCAGGCTGAAGGACAGCGCTGAAGTCGGTGCCCTCAGGCACACATTTGCAGTAAAAATCGTCGCATGCCTCAAGCCAGTCTGCTCAGTCTGGAACAAGGTCAACGCTGCACACAGTCAGCAAGTTGCAAGGGCGGTGCCCTGCGCAATGTTGTGTCTTGCCCTCCAATCCAATCCATGTTCAACAATAACCAATCGCATCACAGGCAGTCATCCATGCAAGCAAGCGTGGCACCTGCTATTAGCGTTTGAAAAGTCCATAAACGGCCGTTGCGGGTGAAGAGCTGAAGCACTTCGAGATCGCTTTAACCTAACCGCCATCCCGCCAAGCTGATCACCGAGTTTGGGTGGCAGTCTTAGTTTTGCCGAAACCATGAAGGGCTTCTTTGAAGGATACAATATCACTGCTGATGCATTACGACAGGTGTTATCTTGGCAGCTCTGACGTCTTCAACGTCGTAGCTGCACGATGAACGAGTTGCTTTCCTGTAGGCGCCGGTGCTGACCGACACTAATGCAGAGTTTATCCCTCACAACAGCGTATGTCGTTATTTTGGCATGGTAGGTCCCACGCGGCGTCTCAAAGAGCAGACCACAAGTTGACGTTGCCGTTACAAGCCTGTCGTTGCAGGTCCAAGAGCAGCTTGATTATGACTGCTTCGTCAAGTCATACCAAAGCGATGAAGGCACTTGGCACGATGTGACGCTAAAGGAGACGCTCACCACAGGGAACAGGCACTGGAAACTTGACTCATTGGAAATGGGTGACTGCAAACCCTACTTTTGTGTCGGTGTACCTGGGCAGTCTGAATGGGTGCAAGCAGACATTGTGCAGAGCATGATGCAAGCAGCAGCAGGTAACATGTCTATACCAATTCTTTGAGCTCACGTCAAGCATCATTGCGGGTGCCATCTTCATAATCTGCACATGCAGGCTCTGGACAGTCGCACAGCAAGCGAGCCCGTGAAGATCATGACATTCAGGCACAAAGGACACAGGACAAGAGTGTGAACTTCTCTGGCAATGACAGCAACAGCAAGCATCAGCGCTTGAGCACAGCGCAAACAGCTCAGGCAGATGCTGTTGAAAGGACCAATGCCCAGCCTGTCCTGCTTAGCAGACAGAGCGGCTGTCTTGTTCGCGTGAGCTGCCTAACTGCAAGGATGACAATGCTACACATATAGAATTGCATACAACAATATCTCATGCCAAGGGGCTGCTGCTTGAATGATGCACTCAGATGCAGCTTTCCCTGCTGCATTGTGGTCGTCATAGGACACAAGGCATAGACCATGAGAATGACACAATGCCACTGACATTTCATGTCTTGCAGTTGTATGCTGACGACATTGAACTGAGGCTGCATGATATGGTGGAAGTTGTTGGAGTCTATCAATACGTCCCTGACTTAGCTGCTCTGGACTTTGGGGGCATGACTCTGGATGAGTCAGAGCAAGTTGATGCGGAGCAATCATGTCAGCCGCAACCCATTCCTGGTCTGGTGAGCTGTGAGACCAATTTTCTGTCATGATGCCAGCGTATTGTCTCCTTGTTTGCACGTTCATGTTGACAAAGTGGTTGCAACACAGCAGACAGTTCTTGTACAGTACTGTCACAACAGCTCATCCAAGATTATGGCGCTCAAATGGACCTCTGATTGATAATCCAGTGTTGTTTTGCAAATACCCATTTGTGCATTGCACAAGATGGGTTTCTGCCAAATCAGCGGCCATCCCTCAAAGTGCAATATTTTAATGTTGCTGCAGGCAGCTATTTTAAACGCCATCACTGTGAAGAAAGTCACGCCCTTTAGCTTGAGCAGGACAACACCTAGCCTTGGTAAGCTGCCTTATCAAAACGAAAAGCCCTGAATCCTTTGACGTGAGTCTCTTTTGCCCTCAGAACAAGTGATGAAGTACTCACTTATGGGCAGTCCCTGATGCATTGCAAGCACACGGGCCAATTTGGTGCTGACGGCAGTTGAATGGCAACAAACATGCTTGAGGTGCATTGCTGAACACATCATGTGTGGTCAATAGGTGTTGATGAGCTACAAGGCAGGGCTCAGCAACTAAGAGCGCAAGCCATTGATGTGTTGGCTGCTCCTCTGGGTGGAGACATTCTGGCAGCAGAGTACTTGCTGCTGCAGCTGGTTTCAAGGTAATGCTGGCTGCTGCTGATATGACTGACGTTTCTTTGTATTCATGCTTTCTGCAGGTCAAGCTGAAGACCTACAGCTGTAATGTACTGTCCACATCTAGCAGAGTCTCGAACATCTGCCTATGTGTCATAAAAACTGATACTCCAACAGCAGAACATGTCTGTCAGCTTATCCTGCTTTCATGGCTTGAGTGTACCATGGGCTGCAAGGAAGCTCCTTGCGCCCCCTTCAGCCACATCTTGCAGAGCCCAGGCCAATCTGCCATTTGTGTGCTTGCAGGGTACACCACCGTGACTTTTCACAGGAACAGGCTCTGGGGGTACTATCCCTCAACCTATGCATGCCTTTCAATGATGATACACCTCCAAATGCAGCCGAAGGTCCTGACTCTGCTGATGCTGGCGCTGCACATGAGGCTGCATCAGACGCAGCTAGTGTCCATTTGAGCCCACTTGGAGCAGCTGTAAAGGCAGCAATTGCCAGCTTGGTGCCTGCGTGTGTTGCGCTGCCAGTGACTGTCCCCATGGTATGGAACTGACTGACCAAGTAATGCAAAGCGCCTGCTGGGTAGACATAGTTCAGGACATAGAAAAGATGATCCTGACCGTCAGGGCAATTGCTGAAATGCAGCAGTTCACATGGGCAGACACAATGCTTTCGAGTGTGAATTGCAACAAATGCCTAAGAGCACGCAGGCAGCACTTCATTCAAGCATGGAGGTCATGGGAATTGAAACTTGCACAGTTGTTCATAGCTGACTGCTGTTGTGGGTGCAGCTCAACAAGAGCCCACTGCAGCCACACAAGGGTAGCGATGACCATGTGGTGAAGACTGCTTTGCAGCTGGCCCCACATACTCAGCTCCTGCTGGATGAGACAGACATGCAGCAGGGTCAGCTGACAGCTGTCGGTATCAATAACGTCATTGTAAGTAATGCTTGCCTGACGGCTTGGAATCTCTGCATTTGCACACGAGAGCAACGCTTGATGGGGAGCCGGTGTCCTGTCTCTTAATGATATCATGAAGGTCCAAACTGACACTGATGTCATGCCTGACTATTTAATGATCATGTTTTGTTGGCATGCTGCTGCCCAAGAAGGCATTGTTGCCAAAGCATTTCCAGGATAATACGCTGCTCAGAGTTCAGGAGACATGTTTGCAGGTGGTGAACTTTGTGGCATCCACTATTGACACCCTCAAGGTAATACTGTTACGTGCAGGCTCTTGGGGCACTGATGGCAAGCCAGGTTGTGGGGTATGACTTTGGTGCATACAGCCTGCCCATGCCAATTGACGCCCCTGTGACTACGCTGTCTGTCGGTCCTAGTCTGCTGAAGCCTTCACTGGATCTGGAGCTGCCCATCAATGCAGCAGGTGAGTCTTGGCCCTTCCTGCTGCTGTGCTTGTGCTGAATACAGCTTTGTAAGGATTGGCATGCTGACATGTGCCTGTTGCCCCTGCCTTGTTTGGTGACAGTGTACTTTCAAAGCTTGCCAATCAAGCATGGCATGCAAGATGTACCATATGTATAAATAATAACTAATTGCTATTCCTGCTCCTATTTGAGAAAAGAGCCATAAGCCATTCTTTCAATCATCACACTCTGTTGAAAGACCAATCATGTACAGTCTTGAGCCGCTCTCTGTATGAGGTCCTACATGAGCAGTTGGCTCGGTGCAGGCATAAGTCCCCAGAACACTGGAGTTGGTGAGGACAGCTTACCAGCTATTAGAGCCTACCTGCATCAGGTGAATCCGTCTGCTGTCTGTCTTTAATGTCAAGACAGCTCTATCAGTGTTTGCTTTTCATCCATGCAACTCAAAGCAGGACTATGTCAGCTGGAGGACTTGCAGCTTCAGTCCTAGCAGCTGCAGTAGGATGTACCAACAGGAATACAATATCAGGCATGTTCTGATCTTAAATATCAGTCTCAAGCTGAGGATGCGCACAAGATCTGAGGGACATTCTTAAGTGCCACTCACTGAAACGCAACTGCTTAACTTGCGCACAATACTGGCTTTACCTCCTCATGCACATATTCATCATTACGAATGTTGTCCTTTGCTCATAAACATATCATATCACAGGTGCAGCATCTGGATTTCAAGATCATCAAAGCCGATTCAGCATGGCTCGAACAGGACTTCATTGATGCAAGGCGCCAGGATCAAAGTGTGACTACGAGTGACTTCCACAAACAACTGACGGTGGGTGCAGTGCTGTTTGTATTACTTGGTTTCACATGCATGCATGCATTGAAATCTGTTGTGTGACATGCCTTGCAAGTCACTGTGTGCTTGGACAAGTGGATGTTGTGTCTGCTGACAGCTGTGCATCACCAAACAGTACAATGCACTTCATGTGTAAATGTGCTGCAGGCATACTTGTAGGTTGATGCAAAGGTCACAAATGCAACTAATGCAGCAATGTGAGTGATTGTCACCCCCCAGAAAGTTCTTGTGTCTCTTGCAGCTGGCACGTCTCGTATCAATTAGCTGGGCCGAAACGCAGATGACAAAAGTTAGGTGGCACCAAATGAAGGCCATGGAACATGCAAGGCTTAGTAGGCTTAAGGCTGCCAGGCCCGACCACAGTGTTGGAATTGTCAACAATATAGTGTCAGCCACGTGTGGCTGAGCACACATGCACAATGATTACTGAAAGAGGCTGCATGGGATGCAATGGTCAGAGCTGTGAAGGTGGCAGCTTTGGACAGCAAAGGTTCCTGTTGTCGTTGTGAAGTACTAATTGGACTGCTTGGCAGCAGCGATTACCATGTGTGCAACAGTTTAAAACTCCTTCAAAAATCTAGCTGTGACTTTGGAATCATGTAGGTGAAAACCAAAGACAGTGCAGGGGCTGGGCTCCAAGAAAGCATCAGTGAATCTGTTTGTGATTGCACAATATGCAATCAAATACAAGATTATGTTCATTTGTGTACAGCAAAGCAGTAAACACGCGCTTCTATGTTCCTGAGTAATGTAGCAGAGGCTAATTTCCTGCACTGTTACAAGTAACTCAACTGTTGAGCCTCGAATTCGGCAAGTTTTGGTACAACGCATATGCGTCCACATGCAACTGCAGTAGCCTGAAGCTCGAAATTTAAATTGATATTACCGCAACTGTAGCCTGCCTCGAAACCGCATCGCTCCTATACACTTTGCAGCAATGCATGCACCTTTGTTGTGCATCAGATATCGTCGGTGAAGCAGCCTAAAAATAAGTTCTGGGTGGAGCACCATAGCAGTCAATACGTGTAGAACTTGCAGTCAGCTGAGTGCACTGCCTGATGCAGTTTGCAGCCATGTGTGCTTGCTGTGCATGAATCGCAGTAGCCTGAAACTCAAGCTGTGGATTGATGAAGAGCTCCGAAACCAGCCTTTTGCGTCAATCCCATTACCAATCCCTGGGACGAAAGCTGCCATGATGCGGGGACCTTGACACTGCATGGTCGTGGCTGCTGCTTCTACCGATGACTTGCGTTGCTTTGTATATCACCTTCAGGTCTACATAACAATTGACAACAATAGAGCGGATGCAAAGCTCCGTTCTGACGGTCTGAGACTTTCGAATATTTGAGATCAGCAGCATGTCGCAGTGGAGTAATTCTGGCTACGGGCAAGGGTACAGTCAGCAGCAAGGCCAGTATAACACAGATTCTCAGCAGCAGGTCCATTCTCCAGCCTCATGTGTCTGTTCAAGGCTGTGTTACATACTTGACGAGCGTCTGCAACTGTTTTGTGTCAGGTACAGGGTCAATATGGCTATGGAGGTGCCTCAGCGGGAGCGCAGCAGGTACGTTTTGATAAATTGCAAGCATGTAGCCACTTCGCGCTCCAATGTACCCATGAAGATTTGCATGCTACCCACGAGTGTTGGCTTACCTTGTTTTGTGATTTCCTTTGCACCCTGCAAACTCATATGGCACTGGGTACCAGGGTGTAGCTTCTCAGGGTGCACAGCCAACGCAAACATATGGCTCAAGCAATACTGGATACTCTGCTGATCCACAGCAGGGATATAGTGGTGGCCAAACAACCTATGATGCTTCCCAGCAGGTTGGGGCAGTTGCTTGCATCATGTTATGTTACTTTTGTTGCCAGGGTTGCAGAGTTGACACAATCATTTGGACACTTTCCATTGTGGAGATGCCTGCATGAGCGCAATGGTTGCTAGAGTCTCATGTCCTAACAAAATTGCTTGGGTGCAACTTTGCAGCGTAATCTGTACCCTGTTGTCTGGTCCTGGAGTCTGGCAATGCCTGTTTTGCGCGTGCACACCTACTCATTGCTTGCTTGATGCCTGTGCATTCAGTGTATCATCTTGCATCAGTCTACTGACATCACATAGCTGGTCTGACTTGCCGACATGTCCCTCAGGGTGGTTATGGGGGCTATGACCAAGGGTATGGCTCTTATGGCACAGGCTCAGGCTCTCAGTCTAATGTCCCAGCTGCTGTTGCAAATGCTGCTCAATCTCTTCCTGCTGAGTCTCAACAGAAATTGGCTAGCATAGTGGCAAAGGTGAGAACTGCAGTCTTGATCAGTACACACCATTGTCGCAGGCAATCAGTGTCAATTGCAGCTTTTGCCTCGTATGGTAGAAAAATTCGGTTCTCATGGTCAGGTAGATGCATGCTGTGTTGAGGTGCGTTTAGGTGCAAATCACCTGTTGGACGCCATTCATTGCTACACAGCTTGCATTTGCACATTGCACTTGAGAAGCATAGATCAACCTCAGCATCAATATGTTATGTGCAATGAACAAATTTCAGTATCTGTACACACCATGCATATGCTGCATGTTCAGCACAACAGAACTGATCATGCAGCTCTGCCTCTGTTCCTGTGCAAATGTTGCTGTTTTTGCTAGCCTGCCCTGCATGGCCCCAATGTCCTGCCTGCTACTCCCTGCCGGTGGCAGCTTGTGCTGGCAGCTGCAATTGCGCAACCCCCCTATGCCGTTGAGCTTGCGTCGATACATACGTTGTGTGTGCAGGTGCAGAGCACTGGCACGCCACAGACCTATGGCAGCGGCTCCTACACACCAACTGCCTCCTCAACTGCCTTCACATCCACAGCACCAGCGTCCTCATACACACCAACCGGCAGCTACAACCAGCAGGGCACTGCTGCTGCACCTGGGGGATACTCATCCCAGCAGACTCAGCAGAGCTCTTATAGCAGCCAGCAAGGCAATGCTGGGTACAACAGCCAAAGCTCAGACGCTTATGGGCAGCCCTCTGGCAACAGTGGCTATGCTGCACAGCAGTCTGGCAGCACATATGCTGCACCAGCAGCAGGCACTGGTACTTATGCCGGACAGACTGGTAACTCCACCAGTGGTTACAGCAGTCAGACAGGGTATGCGGCACAAACAACACCAGCAACTTCAACAGGGTATGGCACGACTGGCCCTGCCAACACAGGGTACGGGTCATCTCAGACTGGCTATGGCACAAGCAGTGCAGCTCAGACCGGGTATGGGACCACCAATTCTGCTCAGACAGGGTATGGGACAAGCGGGTCTGCCCAGGCAGGGTACGGCGCAACAGGAACTGCCTCAACCGGGTATGGGTCAACTGCAGCAGCTGCAGCAGCCTATGGCACTGCAGCAACTGCCCAAACAGGATATGGGACAACTGCTGCTGCCCAGACAGGGTATGCTCCACAAGCTGCCCCGGCAGGCGGAACTAGCACATACGCAGGTAGCACCACTACATCTGGCGGGTACAACACAGGCTATCCTAGTCAGGCAGCAGCAACGCCTGCTGCTTCAAGTGGCTATGCATCCCAAAGCAGCTACCCTCAAGCTAGCACAGGCTATAACAGTGGCAGCAGCTACAGTCAGCCAGGTCAGCAGTCTCAGGCTGGAGGATACAGTCAGCAGTCATATGCACAGGCCGTCCCTGCTGCGGCTGCACCAAAGCCTGCATATGGTGCTAGCCAGCAGAGCAGTGGGTATGGCCAGGCCAGCGGAGGAGCAGCTTATGGCGCATCTTCACAGCAGGTACTGTACACTGGTCCTTCTGTGCTGATGTAAGCTGTGTTGAAGTATGTCTTGTTGGAGTTGGAAACCCGACGGTCAGACACACAAATCCCCATCTTCAAGGGTGATCACGTTTTTGCTTGGGGCAAATCGACATTGTCTGCAAAGGTTCTGGCAAGGGTGCCTGGCTTCATCTGCATGACTTGCACAGTGTAAAGGTGTGTGAGCTGGATAGGCTGCTCATGAGCAGTCATAGAGCCCAAGCTGTGCCCTTGCTTTGGGTGCAGAGGCAGGTGCAGCTCAGCACAATGCTTGAGATCGTCCAGCCAGATGTACACTGCTGCATTGTCCCAGACAGTAATCATGACTGACCCACCCTTGTGACCAGGGCTTTACCAACAGCTTTCACAACAGAAACAGCATAGTCAGTCACAACCTTCACCTTGTCTGCTGTTATATGTAACTGTCCAAATGAGCCACATCTGCTGTGTTGCAGTACAACCAGGGTGGCACAGGCAGTTACTCCCAAACCAGTACTGGTGCAGCCAGCTATAGCAACAGTGCCTACCCAAAGTCTGGCTCCGGGTATGGTCCCACCGCAAGCTCATACCCTGCTGCCAAGCCCTCACCCTCCCCTACATATGCCGGTGGCAGAGGCTCAGGCAGCTTTGCTGCTCCTCCGCCTGCACCTGCTGCCTATGGAGGAACAGGGTAGCTTTCCCTGCTTACAACATGCAACATGAACATGCATTGTCAACATGAACATGCAACGTGAACATGCAACATGAACATACAACATGCATGTGTAACATGAACATGCAACATGAACGTGTAACATGGCTTTTTCGTGTGGCTCTTCACAGCCTTCACAGCCTGTTTCATCATAAAATGTCATGATTAGGTCATGCACTTCTGCATACCCACCGTCCTTGATTGCCTGCTGTGTCTTTGCTCTAGCCTGTCTATTTGCTTCTGCAATTTTGTGTTGGCCTGTCTATTTTGGCCTGTCTATTTGTGCCTCTACCTTTGTGGCGTGTCTGTGTCCTGCCATCACTTGTGTCTTCCTGCCCGGTCACTGGCAGCAAGGCAAGTCCAGATGTTGCTGAGGTTCTGTCCTAGTGTATGGCAACAGATCTCAGGCAACTTCACACTTCATCAGTTGCAGAAGTTCCCAATGCTGTCAGGGATGCATCATCGTGCTGGTGCATCATGACTTGCTGCCCCGTAAGTTAGTGCAACTGTCGACGCTTTCACATTCTTGGCAGCAGGCTCAGTACTGTGTTGTGTTGTGGCTTGCAGTGCTGGTAGGGGCTCTGGAGCTGCTTACAAACCACCCCCCATGGCAGCTGGAGGGTATGGCAGGCCCAGCATCACCCCAGCTGCCAGCAATGTGCGCCCAACCATAGTGCCTCCCAAAAGTGCTACTGCAGCCGGCAGAGGTAAGTCATTTGTGTCCATACAATCATGTAATATGCTCATATCAGAAGCTTGAAATCACTGCCAAAGGACCTAGACAGAGGGTCACAGTATGCACTCTTCAGCCACCCTTGTGTGCGACATCACTGACATTCTGGCAGCACATCAAGTCATGCGCAATGCTGTTGGCACTTTCTGGTGGCAGCATTTGGGCGCAAGACGGTGCCTTGCAGGCAGGAACCCTTGGTTGCAAAGTACCTAGTGTATGCCAGTAAATGCCAGGCGCTCCAAGTCAGAAACAAAAGAAGATCATGTTATCATGTTGTCTGGCATCGAAAATTGTACAGCTTGACGGTGACATGCATGGGGCTCTATGTATTCACAAGTGTAAATTGTATCTAGCAATGAAAATCAGCTGAATCTTGATAGACATGCATGCTACAGGGGGGCGTTTTGGATCTGGCATGGGTAGGGGTGCCCCTGCCATGCCTGCGCCTGCCTTCAGTGGCCGAGGTTCTTTTGGCACTGGTGGGTCTTCCTTTGGGGGCCGTGGTGGCTCCTTTGGGGGTGGTGGCGGGGGGTCTTTTGGTGGCCGGGGTGGCAGCGGAGGCAGTGGATTTGGTGGTGGACGTGGACC
>JAABUP010000358.1_pt1 | contig 103091 bp, 147 predicted proteins | sample 5559201 | NCBI WGS metagenome assembly JAABUP01 (sample SAMN10711887, study PRJNA513373) | rock metagenome | isolation source: Antarctica rocks | place: Antarctica
GATTGGCGGTGCAGCAAACGTGGAGCACTTACCTCAGGAAAGTGTTTCCAGTGTACGCAGCCTTTGGGATATAGACATGGTCTGACAGGACAGCTGTGCAAGCAAGGGTCTGTCTTGAATGCCAGACACAACTTCGTTCCAGATTTGACAACAGGCAGCAATGTGCTGGCAGTGTGTTCAATTACGACGTGAACTCTATGTATTGCCACAGCAGAGGTGAGACAGAAGGCACCTATGGCAGACCGTATACTCGTCAACCGGCAGCAATTCTACAGAAATCAGCGGTCACAGTGTACTTTGATGTGTTGCTGCAATACCAGGAAGACAGCAGGCATGTATGGCTGCTCCTTGGATCAACAACAGGCAGCAGTCTGGTAAGAATGGCTGACTAGACTGTACCTCCATGTACTGCTGCAAAACAGGGAAGACAGCAGGCATGTATGGTTGCTCCTTTGACCAACAACAGGCAGCTTACAATGACTAACTAGACAATACCTCCATGTATTGCTGCAGAACAGCAAAGACAGCAGGCACGTATGGCTGATCCTTTGAACAACAGACAGCAATCTGCTAAAAAGTGGCTGTCTAGACCGTACCTCCATGTATTGCTGCAGAACAGGGAAAACAGCCGGCACATATGGCTGATGCTGTGACAAACAACAGGCAGCATTCTAGTGAGAATGGCTGATTAGACTGTACCTCCATGTATTGCTGCAGAACAGGGAAGACAGCAGGCACGTATGGCTGGAAGGATGTGCCAGCAGCATTGGCTGCAGAGGCTATGGCTCCCAGTGCTGAATACTGGGTCTCGCTGTTGCCTGTTCTGACCACCTCCAGCAGTTTGGCCATCAAGGCTTCTAAATAGCCTTGCAACTCATCAGGACCTGCGTGCAGCAGTAGCAACGTCAGGTTGTTTGCGACCAATTACTTGCATGTGTCCAATCTACCACTTGCAGCTCAGCAGGACCTGCGTGCAGCAGTGGCCATGTGAGGTCATTTGTGACCAGTGACTTGCAGGTGACCAGTTTACCAGGATGGTGGACAGCAAGTCTCTGATTCATGAAGACCCTTTGGACCTGCTGGTCCTGTACCACAGTGCACAACAGGGTACAAGTCAAGAAGGTTAGAATTTACAGCAGCTAGGTGTCCACAGACACTTACAATTCACAGAGCACTTGCAGAAGGGTATGTACTATTTGCAGGAATGTAAAGAAACAGAAGGATGCTGGTCACACAAGGGTACCAGTGCAAGCACACACACCCAAAAGGCCCTTTTGGGGTCATATACAGCACCTTTGCTGTCACACTGGTGCCCAGGAGTCATGTGTCAAAACAAAAGAATCATCAGAGTTGCAGCATGTGGGTTGCCATGCAGCTCACGCACTGGCAGCTTGACCCACCTAAGTTTTCGCAGAAGGCATCCAGTGCATAGCATGCCTGCTGCTGCACTTGCGGCGTGGGGTCATGCATGACATGGAACACCCCTGGCAGCAGCTCCTTGTAATGCTCATTGATGTCAGGCTGGCAGTACTCTGCCAACTGCCCTAGGGCAAACGCTGCCTGGCCCCTGACCAGGGCCTCAGGCTCTTGAAGCCCTCTGACCACCACCTACATGGGGTTACAAATCTTGCTGCAACACTGCTGGAATTGTTGCATGGGAGTATACAACTTGCTGCAACACTGCTGGAATTGTTGCATGGGGGTACAAATCTTGCTGCAACACTGCTGGAATTGTTGCATGGGTAACCAACACAACTTTGTGTCAAGAGTGATGTACTAGAGCCCCTGAGCAATCTTATCAGGTGAAAAGATATGCATACAGTGACTCATGACTCGTCAAAGTTCAAGCAACAACACAAGCTTCTGCTATAAAATCAAAAACAAGTGCATGGACAAGTGACTCATCAAAGTTCAAACAACAACACAAGCTTCTGCTATAAAATCAAACACAAGTGCATGGACAACCAGCAGTGACGGCATTGATGGCTTGAACTGCACACAGCCTTCTGCCTGTGCAACAATGGTAGGCCAACGACATTGATCAGCAACAGCATCTGCGTAGTCAAGCTGTCTGTCAGGGGAGGTCAAAAGACAGCTGGAATATGCAGATGCTGTGAGTCATGTAACGTTGTTGACGTGCTTAACAGCTTGGGATTAGGCTGGCCACCATAGAGTGCTTTGTCCAGGTCTGTTGCAATGTATGCAACCAAGATATCCAGATTGCATACATTGCAACAGACCGGGACAAACCACCTTATGGTCGTGGCCAGCCTAATCCCAAGCTGTTTCACAGCATCTGCAGTAGTGTGCCCCTACAACCATGCCTTCAAGGTAGGATGTCTGATGAGTCACCACTGGATCCACACCCCAGACTAAGGTATTCAATGCTCTTTCCACTCCTAAAACGTCTATTTCGATTCTAAAATGTCATCCCTACTCTACTTTCTGACCTCAGAAACGCCCGGGGACAGTGAAAGCGCGTTTCTGCATTGGGAAACTGATACAGAAAGTGAAATGCGTAACAAAAGCATAAGAGGACATACCTGCAGGACATCTGAAAGATGGGAAGTGCAGGCATCACAACAGCCTTCAGCAACGACCACCAGCACTGTGCAGGCTGCTGCTCTGATATTGGAGTCACCAGATTGGATGGCATCCTTGGCAAAGGCTAGGCAGTGAGGAAACACCCACTTGTTCTGTAGGTTCAGGGCCAGTGTATCGATCGCCTGCATGACAAAAACCCACTTGTTCTGTAGGTTCAGGGCCTGTGTATCGATTGGCTGCAAGACAAACCACACATGTTCTGTAAGTTCAGGGCCGATGTATCAATCGCCTGCATGACAAACACCCACTTGTTCTGGAGCTTCAGGGCCAGTGTATAGGTTGCTGGCATAACAAACACCCACCTGTTCTGGAGCTTCAGGGCCAGTGTATAGATTGCTGGCATGACAAATGTCCACATGAGCATCCCAGGCATACTTGCTGGGTTGATGGCTTCTACAGTGTGCGCTGGTCAACGTGAAGGCAGCAATTGCGTTGTATGCATGCAGGTTGTGGACTGGCTTGCACAGTTGAAGGTCAGGCAGCTGACAGAGCAGCAGCAGGTCTGCTTGCACCACACAACAACAGGATTGGCTCCAACAAGAGACTGTACTCAAGCTCTGTCCTACAAAACACTAATCATTCGCATGCCAGTTACATGAACAAATGAAAAATCGATCATTAAATAATTAAATTAGTCGACACATAAGACTAAGCTAAAATATTGTGTTCAAGTTTTGTTATGTATATTATGCTATGCAGGTCAAAATGCTTGCACAAGATAGACAGCAAGTTACAGCAGGCCCTGGGCATGAGGAGATACCAAACTCAGGACGCAACGCAACTGCAGCAGCAAGACATACTCAGCTACAACAGCAGAGGTTGAAGGTCACATCCAGCTATAACAATACTCACCTGAGATGCAAACTTGCTGGCGGACAGCTGATCATCCTGGTCATGATCTTCTGGGTCAGGCTCAGCACACAGCTTGCACAGGGACTCCAAAATGGGCTTCACCAGCTGCTGCTTGGTCAGCTGCTTGGGTTTGAACTGTGCCAGCCAGTTCACAACCTGCAAATACACAAAGCACTGGTGATATCGTACTGAGTGTGAATGCTTCAAGGAGGAAACTATGCTAGCAGGCTTCAGCATGTGCAACAGGAGCACAGTGTTGCTGCCTCTTCTGTCAAGCCAATTTTGATCCCCCATGCAGTAAACACCAACGCTGGTGCTCCTTCTGTGCTGATCATCTCACAAGCTGCATTGAAGCCACTGGGGTTGTTGCCTCTGGACTTCTGCTCCACATGCCATCATGCAACAGACACCGACGCTAGTCTAGCAGCAAGCAGCTGCCTGCATAAGATTGACCATGCTGAACAGCACATATGTGATTGGGTTCATTCAACTGAAGCAAAGCTTTACTAGTTGAGCGTGGTAATTGAACGTGCTCAGTCTTGTGAACCACCAAAACACAGTCAATATGGCAACCTTAGCAATGCATTAGGTGCAAAGGTGTACACGCATGAACACCTTGTGCAGCAGCAAAACGTCAGCAAGCAGACCCTCCAAGCATTTGATGTCTTTGCAGCTGGCAACACATCCCGTTTGGCAACATATGCATGTGCTGTTGTCTGCTGGACACAGTGTGCCTGTCAAACTGACTGGAGGAGAGACGCTGAGGTTTGTTGCAGAACTGTACCTGCAGTGCTTGTTCCCTAGTGTTGAGCTCCAGCTGGGTGTTGCTGGCAGTCTCCACAGACAGCTTCACCAGGGCAGGGAAGAATGCTCCTACCCAAGAAGCAGGCACCTCCAGCAGATCCAGGAAAGTCTCAAAGGCTAGCACTGCTGTGATCTCGTCTCCTGACTGCAAGGCGTGCTGGGTCACCTACGTAATGGAATACACTCGCTGACTAAATAGCAAGAAAATTCAGAATATACCAGCATTGAATGACTGCAAGGCGTGCTGGGTCACCTGCATAGAAAAAAAACGCAATAGGGATGGAGGTGATGGAAACAACCCTGATGACTACAGCAGCAAGATGCAACACACAACAGCATTGAGTGACATGATGCGTGCATTCAAACGTTTCACTACTGTCCGTCATTGTGTGCCAACTCCCCTGATGAGTCCCAGAGACAGAAAGGGTACATGGATTGAGTGATGGTTGCAAAACACTTGGGATGGAAATTGCCCACTGACTGTCTGGATGCAGAAGTGCTCAAACAGTAATCACTTTTGAGGTGCATCAACCAAAGCCTCAAAGCTGTCGACTGCACAAATGCGTGACTTGCACAGCTACTTGGGGCACCAAAAATCATGGCTCACATCACGATTGTGCATGACCCTCCTCAACAAGCAACAAGAGTGATTTGTTTCATTGGTTGGTTTTTCTTGAATTTTCTTAGCAAATGACCTTGTCTAATAATTCGTACGACTTGGGCAGCACAGCAAAGCCATCTGTACATCAAAAGCAAGATAAGCATTGTTCCATGGGCCAAATCTGGAGATTTCCTGTGCTGCAGTTCACGGCATTATACTCCAGTGTGGCTACAGGAGGCCATATAACATGACAAACTGGTCTAATGGTCTACTTCCACAGAGAGAGAAGCCCATCATTACATTCAAGTCTTTCAAACACAATCAGAAGACCCAACCTCCCTCACTTCCTGCCTTCGCAATCAGCAAGAAAGGATCTCGCACCTGAATGGTGAGGGGCACAAGGTCTTAGGGTTTAGGGTTTCATACCTGAATGGTCAGGGGCACAAGATTTTAGGGTTTAGGGTTTCATACCTGAATGGTGAGGGGCACAAGATCTTTGAACAGGGCAATGTGGTGCTCATCATCCAGCCAGGGCATCATGGCACTAACAGCCTCCAGGGCTGTTCGCCGCACCTCTACAGAGCTGTCCTTCAGGCTGGCAAGAAACACCTGCTGCAGCACTGGAAAGCTCTCCTGAAGGTGCTCGCCTGCAAACAGCAGCTGCAAGATCAAGAGACAGTGCTACTGCTGCAGGCAATGAGTCGTGTACAGAAGATGAGGTGCTTTGCATCATTGCTGCAATACCAGGAGTCACTTCTGCAGAACTCACTTGCAAGGCGATTGCAAAGGTGTGCCGCATGCACAATACTATGCATGCACAAATTTGGCAAACTGGCATTTTGACTTCCAGTGACAGACCTAAAAATTGCTCAGCTGGCAGTACGACAGTGCTCAGATCACACAGAACACAACAAACACATTGGGCGGAGTCAAGTGATTTGCAGGTTGTTTGCCAGGAGACAGCATGCACAACAGGCTTCAGCAGCAGCACATTGCCATGCATGCTGCCATCTGGCCGGGCAAGTTACCTATGACTTCAGTGAGGGAGCTGAAGATTTGCAGCGCTGCTTGACGATGATGCTCTGAGGCTGCTGCACTCAGCTGGTGCAACCATTCCAGTAGACCTGGCCATTCCCTGTTGGGCACTGTCAGCCTACAATGTGCAGTGTGTCATACTGAAACAATCGCACATTTGTTAAAATAAATACAGGCAAATGCACACAGGGCAAAATCAAGCAAAGCCTGCGATGCATCAAGCTCACACTGAGCCAATCATCCATTTGTTGGCATAAAAACAAGCGCATCTCAGGGCAACATCAAGCAAAGCCTGCAGCCTAGCAGCTCTGTTGAGACTTTTTGTTGGGAGGAGTGGTAAAGACTTGGCATCAGCTGTATATGGAGTTTCTTCAGCGGTTTGATCAGTGCATTAAATCAGTTCACAGACATCCTCTGCCAAGCCTCTGCATATCCAACGTGCATGCAAGCGCATTCTGACCAGCATACACAACAGGTCTGCAGTTCTGATACATTGACTGTGCGTGCAAAGCATCATGCGCAAGAGCCAAGCCACAGTGCACTGAACTGCTATTCAGTGTGAGAGTGGCAGTCAGCAAACAAAATGCAATCACTAGCTGCCGGCAAGTGACCTGTTGCGCAATGCAGCGCAGTACAGTGCGGCTGTAATATTGCATTTTATGCATGCAAGCATGGTGAATGTCACAGTCGTTGCATATCACTGCTGCTCTGAAGTTTGCAGCAGCAACAGCAGCAGCAGCAGCAGCATCAAACATCAGAGCAGCAGTGATATGCAACAAGTGTGATGGCCACCATGCTTGCATGCGTACATTGCAATACCTGCTACAGCTGCATTGCACTGCCATGCATTGCGCGACAGGCCACTTGCCTGCAGTGAAAAAAGTGGTCTGACCTGGCAATAGAGGCAATGAGCTCTGCAACAGCTCTTCTGACAGGCTCCACAGATTCCTGGACCAGCCGCTGCTGGAGGGCAGTCTGGATCTGCTTGTGTGCACTGGCAGGCAACCGCCGCCAATGACTGCGTAAATGTTTGCGCAGAAGAACGCCAGACAGCTGCCTCACCTGCAGGCATTACAAGTCAGGAATGTGTTGCGCCTGCCAGTCCAGATGCTTCAGTCTGGACAGAAGAGTGCCTTGCTTATAATGTTAGGCAACAGCCTCTGCTTCATGTGCCACTCATGAAGGGTCTGTAATGCAGTGTAGAGGCGTGGGAAGCATATTGGTCTGGAGGGCACAGTTGCTTGAGTGACCAAGTCCTCTTTCAAGATGCATGTCATCACAAAAGACATCTCTGCATGCGCTTGCAGTGGTTATGCTACAACTTTTTATTGCTGGGCTTGCTGCAGTATCAAGCAAACAGGCAAATGAACCACATGAGGCCAACGGTGCGGACGACACCTGTGGCTGCTCAGCACTTTGCAGTCTCTGCATGAGCTGACTCAAGATCTCTGGAGATTTGGCTGCAGCAGTGATGGTCTGTTCTGCCTGCTTGCGCACTACATTGTCATTGCTGCTGCACCCGGCCAACACGGCATCAAGATCCATGGCAGAGGATGTTGTGTCTTTTCTCGGTATGTGTCGTCTCTACTCGTCTTCTGTGCGAGGTACTGGTTTGTTTTCGTAGTTGTTTATGTCCACACTGTCGCGCAGCTTCTGCAACACATGCTGGCTCAACTCAGCATCAGGGATGCTTAGAACAATGTGCTCGCTCAGAAACGTGGCAGCCACTGGGCCAACTTCCTCGCATCCATGACCGACCTGCAGTTCCTCTTCTAAGCTGAAAGACTTCTGCTTTTCCGGATCAACCTTCAGATCTACAACCTTCTGCCGTTGGGCCTGCGACGATGGCAACACTCAGCAAAGGACATGCGCGCCTGTTGGTGTGCTGCTCCAGCTACATGTCACGTTTGGAAATGTAACGGCGCTGGCACTGCGCTGACTAAAACCTACCTGCACGTCAAACTTGCCCTGCACCAAATGCGACAGGCCGTAGAACCCACTGACAGTCAGCACAAACAGAGGGAGACCCACTGTCCAAAACGCACGGGCTCCTTGAGTCATGCCAAGACCAGAAAGTGTCGAGTTATTCTGTGCAGACGCATTCAGGGCGGCGTTGACCAAACGGCTTTGCACTCTGCCCTTCATACAAGCGCCCTTCAAGTTTCTTTTGAATGCTACAACACTGATGAATCCGATGACCATTTCATGTTTTTTTGCAACCACCCTTGGCAACAACACAAGTCTTTTCTGCACGCATGCACTGAGATGACAAAGCATGATGCTTCATGGCAGCATGGGAATGCAGCTGCACATGCAAGTTCATGACGTCAGCAGGTGGCTCACTTAAAACACGTTTTGCCTTTCATGCTGACAGCAAAGCTGCTGATAGTATCTGTAGCAGTCGCTCAGCAGAGGATGCACAGGCTGTTGTCAGAGGCAGCCCAATCCAGGTTGTTGTCAGAGACAGCAAGCAGCATTGAGGTACAGTAAGTGTTGGAAACTTCCAATGCATGAGCCATAATTGCTGCTGCTGAGTACCTGTACATCTGTGCAGCTGTGTGTTTGAGATTATTGAGATGGAGGTGTCCCTCCACCTGTGAAGACAGCCTACATGGAAGGATGGCAGGCACTCAATCTGCTTGGCACATGAGTAAGTCAGATTGCCACACAGTGTGTAGTTTGAACTTGGTCTTCAAAGTTAGTACCAGCAACACCTTCCTGCTATCCTGCTTGAAGGAAACTTGCAGTGACAGCCATGCAGCTGATGTCAGGCTTGTCTGCTCATCTAACACTCCTATTATCTCCTAGAACTCTTCGTGACAGTACTATTCTTGCAGCACTTCAGTACATCAGCAACACAGGCGGGTACTTCTCCAGCATCATACACCATATTATACAACTCCTGATCTGACTAAGGACACACCAACACCATGCAGCAGCTTGAGTCACATGATCCCAGGGTTGGGAGGAGTGATCGTGTCTGCTGCCTTTGGAGCGTCCTTTCTGAAGTTATAGACTGGCCCAGAGCCTACGAAATAGCTTTCATTGAACCTCCTCAAAGCTTCGCGCAGGACAAGCAATCCACCACCCATTGCCAGCTCAACCAGCGTGCTGGTGGTTATTGCTGACCGGTACTGAGCTGTGGTGAAGAGTGCCAGGACCAACAGCCCACCAGAAGCCACCGTCAGACCTGTCCTCACTTTGTCTATTGATGACACTGCCTGTATAGCAATGACAGAAATGTGATTGTCGAACCTGTCCTTGCTTTGTCAATGGTCGACACAGCCTGTATAACAACATCAGGAATCTTGTTGTCAATGGTATAGGGAATACCAGAACTTGACAACATCTGGAAGCAGCAATCAGTGTGCATGTGTATGCTTTGCAGTGCCATGCATGAGTGAGTCTTTCACATTATACAAAGCTGCTGTGACAATGTCAGGCCATATTTAGAGTGACATCAGCTTGTCAAGAACAACTTGTATGAGATGCACGAGGACTCTGGCAAGGTGCACATTGCTGCTGAGAGCGCCACCAAAAGAACCATGCGAGCATGTTTGGGAAGGGAGGGAGGAAGGGGGAGGGGGGGGGGTAGGGCAGTTTTTAGGCAGACAGAGGAAGGGTCTAAAATAGGGGTCATGAGGCCGTCATACCCCCAGAAGCAATGCTGACATACTACCTGAGTGCAGTCAGCACAGTTCTTGCCATGCCTCTCCCATCTATTCAGCACTTCCTTCCTGCTGAGCTTGGCTGGTAGGTCCTTGGAGGTGGCACCCCCTGCCCACCCCACATCCCCCCCTGCCTTCTCCTGCAGCCACCTCCTAAAAGCCAGCACTGCCCTGCGTAATAACAGACATCACTGGAAACCATTGAAAGCAGAAGAACAAATGTCCAAATCTCACTCAGGAAGGGGTTTTCAGACAATTAAACAACCGCACTGCGCAGTCATGAAATTTCGAATTAGGCATTCTGCTGATGATACAGACTAAATGCTTCAGGCAGTGGCCATAAGTCGTTTGAGCCACCAACAAAGGCCATGAGCATCTAATTTGTGGTGAAATTGGATGGCAAGGAACACCAAGTAAGTCCAAGTATGTCAGGCAGCAGAAGGAAATCTGCTCGTGTGTTGCAAGCATACATAGAGCATAATGTGTGCTGTTCCAGGGAGGTTCTGGACAGGCATGCAAGGCATTTTGACATCAGACTGAGCAAAATCCTGCAAATTGAAACAAAGCCTTCGCAAATGGATGTGTTCCTCTGGTCTGCAATGACCTCAAAACACATGCTGGCGTGTTGCCTCCAAATTTACCTGTCAGCTTGACTGGGAAGATAATAGCTTTTCCACTGCTGAGGTTCCTGTCGCAGTGTATGGTCCTGCAATCACCATGCCTTGTCAGCTGTTGACAAGTCACAATGCTGCCCAACAAACACGCATGTCTTTGAGCCATTTGGTCATGGTTACTGTAATGCATGTTTGATTTGTACAGGCATGGTAACAGGCAAGTTTACCATGCCTGTACAAGCTCAGTAGCAGATTGGTGAGTGCCCACATGCAGCCTCGCAAACCTGCATTATGTAAGGGCATCAAGCACAGAATCATGAAGACTGCTCTCTCAGATGTTAGTCAAAGCACGTCTTAATCCAGTATGCAGCAGCACAGGACACAATACAGAGAACAGCCGACAAGGACGGGAACAGAAAGGGGGGAGGTCCAAGAAAAGGCACAGAGACAAGCAGAGTACAACACAAGCTCACAACGCACACCTGACCATGAAGCATGACGGCATCCTGATCCCCTTGAGTGCCAGCAAAGTTGTGCAGGAACCAGCGTGGTAGCTTTGAGAACTTGGCAACTGCGCTAGGAGCGTTCAGGTTGACCATCTTGAAGAAAGAGCGAGTGACTCCTGGGGACAAGGGCGTGAAGTAGACACCAAACAGATCAACACGCCCATCACTGTAGTCATACCTGAATCTGCACATAGACACCAAACAGATTAACATGCCCATCGCTGTTGTCATACCTGAATCTTCATGTACCAGCCATTGCTGTTGCATACATGCTGCACTAGCCTAGCATCAACACTTGCACTGGTGTGCTTGCTGGCATGAACAGCTTTTCTGTATACTGCATATGGTTTTAACTTGGTTTGGAAACTGCTTCCGACAGATCATGCACGTACAGCCAAATTGACATGGTGCATCAGCTCTGTGAGCAGACCAGCTCATTTTAGGCATGCTTGACAAGCAGACAGTCGTAACCGTTTGAGCAGATGTTGGTGAGAGAGTCAACAGGTAGCGAATGTGCAAAGAAGCAAACAACATACGTTACTGTACATGGTGGCGTAAACTGGCGTACACCCTTCAGCCCCATCCCCTTCTGTGTCTTGCTGTAGCCATCATGCTGAATACTAAAGCCCTGCAAGGCAAATGGGGCACTCTCAACACCAAGCACTCAACGTCCAGCTGTCAATGCTTTCACTGAGCACACAAAATTGGATAATGAAATCAACAATGACAATTTGAACGCTTCCCGGCTCAAGATGATAGCAACATGCAGGACAAGTCTTAAATGCTTTATCTTTTGAAGTTGTGTTCTGAATCACGTTCAGTGGAGAAACTGCACAGAATGTGCAGAGCTGTGACTACCTTGTGAGCATCAATGGCATTGTCAACCAAGCGCATATTCAGAGGCGATGAATCTTCCCACTTTCCGACATCTCCATCATGCAGCCAGTTGGCATGACTAGGGTCCATTGTGTTCTCCAGCCACATCTCCCAGTTTGCCCTCCATGTGCTATGTATGGGCTTTCTGCATCACCACACCAGAGCTGCTGATACAAGTCGTTAGGACTACTAACCTCATGCTGTACAATACTCACAGTCAGGCTGCAGGTAGGTACTGTTCAGCATGGTTGAGCCACAGCAAGTGACTGGTAAGGTGACTGAGGGAGCAGCTTAAGGGCAGCTGGAAGGCCAAGTGAATGGGGTATCAATGCAGAGGTGTGAACAGGCTGGCAAAGACAATAGTTACAGACTGGGTGACCAAATGGCAAAACAGCAAGCAAGTCGAGGAAACCAGTGAACAATTAAGCATAAGTCAGTGGGTGTGGGTGTGATTGACTCTGCCATGGGAGTGGAGCATCATCCATGCGCTTTACATCATGAACATCTGAATTTGATCTTGCAACGCTGTTTAGCATGCAACAGGTGCTCACGCATCAGCTCCTGTCCATGAAGGGTCTGTCATCTCAGGTATGAGCTTTGGGCCTTGTATGCTAGACTCCAGCCAGGCATGGGGTCCAGACTCAGGCCAGATCCACAATAGCCCTTGTGCAACTTGTGTTGGGAACGCCCTGGCCTTTGCTCTGTCATTACTGCATACTGGGTCAGCTGCAAATTTGCCTGACTGCACGCAGCATGAAATCATCATACAGTTCAGGCTGGGACATGGTCAAAGACATGCTGTCTGCAATGACAATTGTCACAATTACTTCAGCACACACTCTGCACCTTTGACATGCTATGACCTGGCAAAAGTTTAGCAGGATGCGTCTACTAAGGATCAGGGGTCATCAAAGCTCTTACAAAATATGACGAACCTTGTGTCGAAATAAGTCTCACAGAGAAACAAGCTGCTCTGAATGATGCTGCAGCTTACATGCTTATGAGGAAGTGCTCTACTTTTGGCAAAAGAAGTGCAGAAGGGAGACTAATGGGAAGATGGAGAAAAAAGTGAGGCCCACCTGTGGATTGACCAAGCATGCACCCTTCCTGTCAAATTCCCAGCCATGATAGTTGCAAGCAAGATGACCGCCTTGTATGCGCCCCTCTGACAGTGGCGCCAACCTGTTGATCAGCATGCCTGTCAGTCAACAAAGCTAGACGCCTGTGCCGACTGAGTGGGTTTAGGCCAGGCATCCAAACACGCTGCATACCCAAGTGAAATGGTGAAGTGCAAAGAATACAGCTGTGTGGTCTGCAGCAAGGTCTTCCGGTGTATGTCAAGCACTTCAAGAACAAAGCAAAATAAAACACCACATAGATTTGTGCCACAAGGCAGCTGTGTTGCTGCTGACCTGTGAGGGCATCTGTCTTCACAAGCACCCCAATTTCCCTCGCCATCCTGCCACACCACCATGCTAATGTTGAGCAAGGTGTGTGGGGTTGGGTTCTGTGCGTCAAGGTCTGACACCAGCATGACTGGATACCAGTGCTTTGTCCATGCAAACACACCCTTGGTCGCAGCTTTGCTGCTCATTGGGTCTAGGGTCTTCTGACCTTCAGGGCCTGTATAACCAGCTTGCTCCGTCAGATTTATCGGGATAGAGCACCGTGTATTGTTTATGTGCGCTGTCAAGCCGATCACCGTAATGCAAAACACTGACTAGATCACCTTGTCGTGTAGTGTTCGCCAGAGGTGCGGCAACTGCTTTGGCACCTCCGCACAGTCGCTTGCATCTGCGATACTGACACTTGTTGCGAACGTCAAATTGAACACAAGCTTTGTGTGCAGCTATTGCGCGAGGAGAAAATTGTGCAACACAGGAAGGCGCAGTGTTTTGCCATTGGCCGCAGACGTTAGCCATCGCCGAATTTTGCAGCATACACACTGTCAATAGGCGGTGTAGCGAGTGCTCGCTCAGCTGAGCATGACCTCGGCTTCCAGCTCGGCTTCATGAACCCGTGGAAGAAGTAAGCGAAAAACGCCAACGCAACCTACCACGAGCGTTATGCTGAGCGTTATGTTAGCACTTATGCTGCGACATCAATTGCTTCAGGTTATGCTCTATAAGTTTTGTAGTCACCCAACCAGCAGTTGCAAACGTCACCGTAGCATATGCAGGCTGGCTGACGGTCAAGACTTGTGCAGTATTGGAATCAATACACTCTCATAAGCTAAGCAGCTATGCATGAGCAATTGCAAACATGAGTGATTACACTCGAGTCAGAGAAAACACAAAAACACTGAAGTTAGCATCCATCAGAACAGACACTTTACTTTGAAAGCACACAAATTAGTGAGTGAGTGGGCAGAGAACATGCACCCACAAACTACTTTGCTATAGGTACAAGCTTTTTGGTCTTTGGATCAAGCTGTTTCCGGAAGGGAATGAAGCTCAACTTGCCTGGCATGAAAGGTTGCAAGGCTTCAGGTATCCTGCACCATACAAATATATTTCACACCAGATACATGAACTTGGACATGACCTGTGCCCAGCATCAACTGTGCATGAAATGTGAGCAGACCAACAAGCAGGCATTTCACGGATGCCCCACAACTCTTATAAAGTCCAGTGCCAAGACCAGTCCTCCATTGCCCTCATGCATGGTATCAACAGCTGGACATATATTGTCTATGTCTGCAGCAATGCTACAGCTGTCATGTGTAGCCTCACAACAAACGTGTTTGCTATGCTGTGATGCAAGCTTTACCTGACGCCCTCAGGTGTTTGGTAGTTCTCCAGGATACAGCACAGCGTGCGCTCTGTTGCTGACAGGGTGCAGTTCAGCATGTGCACATAATCCTTCTTAGCTTCGCCTGTCGGTGGCTTTGGCGTACGCAACCTGACCTCTAGTCTGCGTGACTGCAAAGCAACAGGTGCAACATCAGACTAACATCACCTGACATGCTCGCTATTAGAGTTGCAGCTGCTCAGCTAGGTACCCATGCTTGCTGTACTGCAACAGGGGACACATCTCATCACAGGAGCATTATGCCTTACCTGATCAGCATTGTTCACACCAGCATGTGAATTTGTGAACGGGATGTGCAAGTCTAGCATGAAACCACAGCAGGTGATCACAATGCTGTCCAAATCGCTTGTGTCCAGCTTTGATTTATTCATCTATGGACAGCACCAATATATGCATAGTTGCAACCATGCATATATTGGTGCATCATGCAGTTGCTCAGGCTAGGAGAGCACGCATCATGCAGTTGTGACTCAAAGGTAGCTGTTTGGGCAAAATTCTGCTAGGCAGAAGATCGCTGTGTGTATTGGCTGTCAGTGTGGAGAATGTCTGCTGTGACAATGAGTTGTATGTGAGTTGTTTTCAACAATCCAGCAGAGCAGTATGCATCCACCCCGCAAATGCGCAATGTACACAATGTGTCTTGTACGAAAGTGTAGTATAAAAAACGGCAATAAGTGTGACATGTGCTGCTTGGGCAGCCTCTCGCAAAATGGTGATTTCAGCTGATGGTTTCACCTGATAGTCTAGGCAGTTGGAGCATGAGACTAGCTCTCTATAAGCTTTGCTGTGAGGGAACCAGGCTTCCAAGTCATACTTCTTGGCTGCAGCATTGTTTAGCTCCCCTGACACAATGTTCACCACCTGCACCATGCACCATCATCAGTCTTCATGATTCATACCATGGCAGATGCTTTTGGCAAGGACAGCTGTCAGGCTGTGCTCCACAGAATTGCAAATGGCGCTTCATTAGAAGATAAGACACTTGGTATCATGATATCAGAGACCATGTGCTATTATGATGAGGCACTTAACAACAAGGATTTTCAGCTAGGTCTGTGGCAAGTTGCCATATATATACACTCACAATTGGCATCAGATGTGCTGAACTGCGGTCAGTCCCTGACAGCATGAGCCACATGAGTGGAGTGCATATCTGCTGGGGCACAAAGAACAAACATCACATAATCACCCATGGAGCAGCAACAAATGCATGTGCTATGTGCAGAGGGCCCTATGGTTTCCTTGCTGACTTTGCTGCATACAATCACAGGATTAGACAGCCTTGCGACATTTCACCAACGCCATACCAGCAAGGTCTGAAGAAACTGTGGTATGATGTTGATGGTATGTCGCAAGGCTGTCTGATCCTGTGATTGTAAGCTGCGCAGTCAGAATGGGGCAGATCAGTGCTCAGCAACAAGGGAAGATGATCTGGCAGGACAGGATGAGAATCCATACCTGGTAATGAAGGCCCAAGGACGTGTAGAAGTCCTCAGCATTGCTCAGCATCTCCTCAAACGCCTCCCAGCTGGCGTTGTTATTACATGAAGTCACAAAAAAACTGCTCTACCTTTTCAAACTGGTGTATTCTGCACAAGAACACAGGACATGTCTCTTCCGCTTGATGCCAAAGCTATGCCGCACATTTTGGCTGAATGAACAAGTGAAGTCTTTCGAGGCCAGAGTATAAAACTACGTCTAGCCGAACTCAAGTATGCACTGACTGCTTTGACAAAGTTTACACAACTGCTTTATGAAGCACATGCACCACAGGGGACCAGTTTGACCAGTACTGCATGCCAGACGCTCTGACACAATGCCTGTCAAAGTTTCTGAGGTGCTGTTTGACCATCAGCATTGCAGCAACGGGAATCACAATAGCATCAACAGCAGAGGAGGAGCAGCAGCAGCATCACTCACAAGCACTACCAGCAAGCAGCAGCAGCAGCATTGGCAACAGCAGCAGGGGCAGGTAGCAACCAACCTGAAGATACCGAGTGTATCTCGGCCATGGCTGCCAGCTTCTTTTCTGAAGCAGGTGGAGTAGCCCACATACTTGAGGGGCAGCTCCTTCTCCTCAAACCATTTGTGGCGGTGCATGGCGCACAGGGGCTGCTCACTGGTGGCAATCAGGTACTTGTCCTCACCCTCACCTGCACCGCACCAACCACCACACTCCACACAATATCATGAAATAAAATCTAATACAAACATGATTTTGTTTCACGTTTTTACCACGCTCATATTGCAGCACAATGCTGTGTCCAACAAGTTGTTGAAAGTCCTATGAGCTCTCCTCTCCATATTTGTGATACGGAGTCCTGTGTAAAGGGTGTTTAGCATTATTCCATCCCTTGTCTGTATTCAACAAGACTGCGTTTTGGCCCCATGAAGGGCCAATTCTCATTGTTTGTCCTCTACAACACCCTGACTTGTTGGTACTTGTTGGTACAACAATGAGATCTGTTGCTGCAGACTCCAAAGGTAAGACCAGTGACAGATGGTTGCTAAATGATCCTGGGTACAAACAGTGAGAGAGTTTAACTACACACCCCTTGCTATGACCAGCGACAAACTGTTGCTGCATGCACCTTGTCATAGCAAGTGACAGAAACTCCTTACCAAGGAGTATGGCCAGTGACAGAAACTCCTTGGTATAGCCAATGACAGGTTACTGCTCCACACAATAAGCCATGCAGGCAAGGTGTTGCTTGGGTGTGTTACTCATTTGCAAGTCACCAGTGGTCAAGCAGCATCACATCTACATCTGCCAGCACGCAATGTCGATGGTATACAGCATACCTTCCAAAAGAGGTGCAAACATATGTGGTACCACAGAACTACAGTAAGAGCAGGTCATAGATGGTCGGAGGATCTGCAGCACAAGGTGTCCAGCAAAGTTGCCAGAGTGGCATTTGGGGTGCAGAGACATTTTGCCACCAGGGAACCATTCAGTTGTACATGCTTCCAAGCAGGCAGTTGAGGCCAAGTACAAGCGTGGTGGCCACTAGGCTAAAATGGAACATGTACACGTGGAAAAAGAAAGCATGCTGCCAGGTGTCACCTGTGACTTTGTACAGCTCTTCATCAAACTGTGCCAGCTGTGCACACTCCCCCATGATGTCTTGCCTCATGAAGAAGGGAGTCATGATGGGCATGGACCCCCTCTCATAGCTGGAGTGAAGGGCAAACTGTATCAGGGCCTGGTTCAGCAGTACACCCTCATTCCTGAGGTAAAATCCTCTCCCTCCTGCAAGTTTAGATAGGCTTTTGTCAGCTGCTGACAATAAGCATCAGTGACACTCACGAGGGTCTGCAACCAGTATGACAAGGGGAAGCTCATCATGACAGTTCACGAACGCGGCAGTCAATCACATCACAAAAGAAGCACATGTTTCTGGGGCTGCATGTGCTGTCATGTGATATGTGGCTCACCGTGCATGCATGCCAGTCTGACATTCAGAATCTTGTGAGTGGTTATAGAAATTACATTGACAGCAATTCACACAAAAGTCAGTACATTGGGATAGGAACGCAAGCTGTGCACCATGCAGATGAAACATGACATTATTTTGGAGAGTGGAGCATGGCAAAAGTGCGATGGTGACACAAAGACATGCCTGCCACAGTTGTGCCTTGCTCCAGGTCCACAATGTCAAGCATCTGAACCAGGTCCACATGGCTCAGCAGGCCCCCCTCCTCTCTTGCAGGATGCACTGACTTCTTGACCACCACGTTGTTCACCTGTCAGTATGGCACAAACAACCTGTTGCATGCCAACTACTCTGCTGTTTTTACAACACAGGCCTGCGGCTTACAAAACAAACACATCACTCACAAGTAATTTCTCAGGCGGTTTTATGGGCAGCAACAATTGCAGCACCATGTTCATCGTGTAAACCTGATGATCTGTGAACATGACATACCTCATCATTGTCAACTGGCACTGAGTCATGCACCAGGTTGCCGATCACAACCATGGTTTTGTCTCGCTTGCTTTCTAGCTCATTCTTTATGACCTCAGCCTCCTCTGTTTGCTTCTTCAATGCTACACTCTTGCCTTGAAGCTCTGTAGCATCCTCCTTTTTCTGCATGACGCATCATGAGGATTACAGACTGCATGGGCCTGTCTCAAATTCAGCACTGATGTTGATAAGCTGCATGAGGTGCTAACCTTCCTCTTCTCTCCAATCTGCTTGTTCAGAGCATTGCGCTGCATCTTCAGTGTCTCCATATGAGAAATGGCTACATAGCAAGGACAATTTAGGGTCATATACTGCATTATTCCAATACACTCAGATGCAAGCTATAGGTCACCTGCTTTCCATTCTTGATCCAGATCAATGACCTGGTCAACAAGAGCCACATCAGCAAATCTGCGTCTCTGGCTTTCTCGCACGATTTCTGGGTCGCCTCCCTTATCTATGCACAGCACATGCAACCATCAGAGCAGGCCTAGGTCATAAGGTTGTCAACAGCAGGCTGCGCTCTCGAGACAGAGTCACGGGCTTGTGCGTACCTGCCCTGAACAGATTGATGTCCAGCATGTCAGCAATGCGGGCAAAGCTGCCGGAGCGGTACCAGAGGTGCAGGTCAACGGATGTTAGTAAAGCAAATGTCTGGCACGCGCAGCGGTCAAAGCAGAGCTCGATGCAGGCTCCGAAAGCAAGAAAGCCCTGTAGCACAATCTGATATGAAGGTCACAGGGAGCTGTGCGCTGGTGTCATTCATCAGTGGCATAGTGCTATATCCGCCGGCCTGAAGACGAATCGGCGCAGGAAGCTGCATGCATTGAAGAAAGCCGAGCCTGCTCTGCGCCAAGGCCTCCTTGGCTTGGTAGCGCGAGTGAACGGTTCCATGAGTATGCGGATTTCGGCACTGTGACCTGCTAAGATCTGCATTGTACATTGTTGGGGATGTCTGTCGATCTGGCAGGTAAACGATATGATCACAACTCGTTTACTCACTTCTTACGCTTTGTTGACCAGACTCATGCTGTACATGCAGCTGTCCGTGACGCTGGAGGTACTATTGTCCCTGATGGCAGCGGCGTGATGATTCGAGGTTGGACCGTGCAGACCGTGAAAGCTCCAATCCTAAGTACATCCCTTAGCCTAGTCAGGCATGTTGACCATCCTTGCTTCAAGTCATGATGCGTTGATGCCGTTGCCAGCTTCAGCTTGTCAAGTCCCCTACAGGAGATGCAGACACAGATGAGATCCGAGAGGAACTAGGCAAAGCAAAAAACACCCCAGAGCAGCTGTTTGCAGACAGTCGATTGGTCCTGCGCCACGAGCACACAGGCATTGCCTTGAGCTTTACAGCAAAGGCAGCTCTCCAGGCATGGCAGGCTGCCAAGGTCCCTCCTGTCAAAGTGCTGTCAGCACAGACCTGGATGAGTACCCGAGAGAAAGATGTTGCTGCACACCAAGCTGTGTCGTTTGACTATGACTGGTGAGAACCATCATTTGGATTGTCACATAACCAACCTCAATCTGAACGTCTTGATCAGCAGTTAAAAAGAGCAATGTCAGTGCTAAAAAGTGACTCCAACCATAGCCTGAAAGCTTACTATTGGGGTCTAGATGCAGGACGTACACAACAGACTATGCAGGCAGCATGGACATGGACAGCAGTGCTGATGCATCTCAAGTAGAAGCTTCATGGGAGCCCACCAACGAGGGCATGGATCGTTCCATGCTCATGGCTCGGGACCCCATATTGTTCTGGGATGAAGTTCCATTGTATGAGTCTGAGCTTGATGACAATGGGGTGTCGCAGCTCCGGGTCAAGGTATGCAAAGTTATTTGCAGATTGTGTTAAAGTCGTTCGACTTGAAAATGACCTTTGAAGAAACGTAGGGTGCATTGGTGCAGCTCTGTGCCCCTGTGGGTTTTGACAATTTGTTTGACAGAGACGCTCATTTGACCTGCGTCACCTGTTGTGACTGTGTTTCCAGTCCTGTGCTGACCTGTTTCACATACTCATGCCATGGTCTTTGCTCTGGCAAGACAGCCCTTGATGCCCGTGCATTAGCCCTCTGTAATGGGGCATCCTCACTCACAGTAAAAAAAGCAATCCATGCATGTGGACCAGCAGCCATGATAAACAGCAGTCATGAGTCTGAGCTTTGTTGGGTGCTTCAAGTCTAGTCCATAAAAATGGATGGTCTGATGCAACATCAGCTCCAGGTATGGAGCTGCCCCTTCATGCAATGCAGCATCATGCTGCATTGTCAACCTTTTGTTGCAACATGCAGGTGCGAGTCATGCCGCGATGCTGGTATGTCTTACTACGCTTCTTCCTGAGAGTAGACAAAGTGCTGGTGAAGCTACGGGAGACCAGACTGTTCTGCCCCTTCAGCACTGACTCTACAGTAGGCCCAGTCATCAGGGAGATAAAGTACTCTGAAGGCACTTTTGAGGAGCTTTCAAAGGCAGGGGCTCCTCCTGATGGGGTAGGCACATTCACACAATGCCTGCAGGGTGCAATGTTCATTACATTGTAACATTCCATCATGCATGCAATCATGAGATCTCATCACCAGGGCTGACTTGTTCTTATCTGCCTGATATCAGCGCTGCACATTTGACACCTTGCTTATGTATGGTGAATCTGCAGAGGCTTTCCTTTGGCATTCGGTTTCATGTGGGTCTGACATGAATGTCTGTGAACCTCATGAGCTCATGCTCAGTATGCTGCTTCTACAGGTAGGCTTTGACGCGTACACAGAGCTACTCAACTACTGTTTGTGCCGCAGGCAGCATATGAAAATGCAGACAGCGCTGCAATGGCATTACAAGCTGTTGCACCGATAGGTCTCAAGCATTTGCAATCAGACAAGCTGGTGGTTAAGCAAGGCAAATCTGCAGATGCAGGCACACATGGCAAGTAGCCGGCATTTGTCAGTCCTGGCTACGCCGCATGTGTAAAATGAGCATGCCTTCATCAGTAGAGCATTGTGGTCGGTGAAATGCTAACAGCCTGCTACCAATGGGGTACATGGAAATAGTCAAATAAACAAAAGGTTTGGCAAGATTATGCCAACATGCCCAAGAATCACTTTGAATTCTATCACACTGAAGACACTTCTTTATTGCACTCGGGAGCCCAAAAGCTGGTCCCAGACAGCAGTCAGTAACATATCTGTGCTTATTGCATGTGGCTGCCTACACTACTTGTTAGCATGATCTCCTGCTTCACTTGTTTGCTTTGACACGCCATTGCCCTGAATGTCAGCTGTTCCTTGGAGCATTGCAGAAGAGCGCTGTAAGTTGCTGTCAATGAATTGTCGAGCCTGAGCCAATGCTTCACTGCGCTTTGAAGCCGCTTGGCGCAGTTGCTTGTTCTCTGCTTCAAGTTGCTGCACTCTCTCCTTGGCTGCAGCCTGCACAGGCTCAAAGCAACTCTCAAGACTAATGCTTGAGGGCTTGTCACAGTAACGTTCAGTCACAAGATTACACAGACTACTCAAACAGATGTTAGCTCCAGAAGCCTGCACAGGCTCAAAGCAACTGCGCACTCTTGTGACTGATGTCTGACAGCATGTTGCAGTAACATTTGGGTACCGATATACACAGACTAGTCAAACAGATGACACCTCCAGCAGCTGTTGGCAGTTGCAGCTGCACAGCACGCACAGCATACATGGCCTACCAAGCACAGTTGTACAGAGGCACAGCAGCCTTGAATTTTGCTAAACAATGGTTGCAGATGCAGTGCATCATGCTGCAGTGAATGTGATGAGCAGCTTGTCCCTGGTGGTGCAAATCCCTACCAGTGAATCAGCACCAGCACCAGCAACATCAGCTGCTGTCTTGGCAGGCTCACCACTTGCTGATCCTGGACCTCCAACATCCTGCTTGGCTTTGGGCTCATCACCCTGCACACACTAAGCTTTGCACATTGGTGTCACATCCTGCTGTGGCTGTACCCACAGCTGAGCTAAGTGTACAGCAGGAGCAAAGGTTTGAGTCGGCCATACACCAAACCACACATCAGCAGAGTAGCTATAATAATGACATTGTACGCATCATATTTGCCAACAAGCTTTTGACGTATGGGCTGTGAACAGGAGGATAACCACAAGGCAATGCAATAATGTCACATGAAGTAGCAGGTAAATATAGATACAACAAACAGATGTTACTGACCAGAGAACTTTGCTGAAACTTGAGTGCTTCCAATTCCCTTTCAGCAGCTTCAGCCCGATCCAGGGCCTGCTTCTTGGAGGCCTCCTGCTGGTCCAGCTGCTCCACAAGACTCTCAAGTTCTTCTAACAGAGCTGCAGCATGTAGAGCCGTCAGCATCCATCAGAAGCTTGACCTCTGACTTGAACTAAGTGCAGGATGTGGCTTGACGGCTATGCAGTGCATGCATGTTGATCATTACACGTGTGAGTCATCATCAACATCACACCCATGAGCAATTGTCACCATGACACCAATGAGCAATCAGGAATCAAGCGCGCAAAGAGGAAAAAGCTTCTATGAAAACATTACAGTAGGAAGTTTGCGCCACAAACACTCAATTACACAAGCGCAAGTTGCAGGTAACAGCATTCAGGAGGCAGCATGCAGAAATCATGAGATGATGATCAGCAGCCTGCAGACACGGCTTACAGTCAGCATCTTCAGCAGAGATGAGTGCTGGTGCCTGCTCTGCCTGTGGACTCCCAGAGTTGGCCTCCTGCTGTGCCTGAAGGTCCTGCAGCTGTGCTTGCAGAGCATCTGAGGCTGCTGCAGCATCCCGTAGGCGGCCAGCAGCGCTCTCTGACTCCTGACTAGCCTGCACATCCCAGAATGTCCCAATTTCGGTCATGGCTGATGTAATGGCAAATTTGCACCATGCTGAAGTAGGTTTCAGCAGCAGAGTTTCACAAGCTGACACACAGATTGGACATGCAGATATGTTTCATGAGTTGTCAGAGGCATTGGAGGAATGTCTTGATGCACATGCAAGAATGGCAGACATGCATTGTAACGCACATCACATCGGCCCAACTCAGACACACGTTGTATTAAGCTGGCCAATGAACAAATTGCTCAGGACATGAGCTGCGCTCAGAACAACCACCATTTTGACTGATGTTGCCAATTACATTTGCACACTGTGGGTGGCACAGTTTCGGACCTTGGAGTTTGCCTCCTGAAGCGCTTCTTGGGTTGATGCCCTGTCTCGTAAGGCTTCTTCTAATTGGCTTTGCAGCTGCTGTAGCTCCCGCTGCGTTGACTGCTGCAGCTGCTCTGCTTGCTGCACGGCTTGCTGCTTGCTTGTCAAGGCCTTCTTCAGCTCTCCCACCTGAGGACAAACTGAGAATGTTACTTACATGCCTGGGTAAAATGCATGCACTAAGTTTGCAGTGGCGCTTATCACAAGAAAGTACCTTAAAGGACGTCAACAGGAGCAAAGATATTGCCCAGAAAAGCTAACACTCATGCAATGTTACTCTGCTTAACATGCAAGCAGTGAAGCTGCAAGTGTACTGCCATATGGCCTACAGTTCAATGATCATACTAGTTGGTAGACTCCACGTCAAAGATGGTCTACTAATAATACAATCATTGCACTATGATGCTCACATTATCAGTCTGCCAGCTGGCCACATGACTCACATCATACAGAGCAGCATGAAACATGCAGCACCTCTGCATGAGCAAGAACAATGGGAGCAATGAGTCAGTGTGGATACGCTGCATGCAAGCAGGACTGACCTCAGCACGCGCAGACTGGCAATCTTTGGCAGCAGTGTCAGCAGTACGCCGCAATATGCCCAGCTCCTGCTTGGAGGCATCCATCCTCTTCTCACTCGCCCCAAAAGCCTCCCTCGTTTGACTCAGCTCAGCCTCAACCCTCTGCGTTGAGCAGTCTTGTGAGCAGTCATGTGAGCAGTCGCCTGAGCAGTCATGTGATAAGTAATGTGGGCAGTCATGTGGGCAGTTTTGTGAGCAGTCATGTGAACAGCCTTGTGAGCAGTCATGTGGGCAATCTTTTGAGCAGTCATGTGGGCAGTTTTGTGAGCAGTCATGTGAGCAGCCTTGTGAGCAGTCGTGTGGGCAATCTTGTGAGCAGTCTTTTGAGCAGTCAAGTGGGCAATCTTGTCAGCAGTCATATGGGCAGTCATATGCGCAGTCTTTTTAGCAGTCATGTGGGCAATCTTGTGAGCAGCCTTGTCAGCAGTCATGTGGGCCGTCTTGTGAGCACTCTTGTGAGCAGTCTTGTGAGCAGGATGTGCAGGAGCAGTGGTCTGTGCGCAAAAGATGCCCGGCAGTGCCTTTGCATGTTGCAGGTCAGGTGTGCAAGCTTGTGTTGGGATTTGCGCCCCATCAGGAGCTACCAACAGATTGTGAAATGCATGAGCATGCACATACGGCTGCAAAGCATTGCGTGGGCCTTGGGACTACAATTTCTGTATAGTCTGCATGAATCTAATTGCCAGCAACATGCTGACTGTTGTAGCCTGGTACTGTAGTTGAGCATAACAAGGGCAATTCACCTGCAGATCAAGCTGAGAGCTTTTCAGCTGCTGTGTCTTGTCAGCCTCCGACTGCTGCAGGCGCTCCAGCTCTTCTATCACTTCCTCCAAGCTTGCAGCCTTCTCAGCATCTTCCCTCAGCACATCGTCCACCTCTTGCCTCAGGGCTTTCAGGGCTGTATCTCGCAGCCCTATGGACCTGCGTGCCTTGTCCCTGTCCTGCTGTGCTTCTTCCAGCTGCTGGCTTTGCCTTGTGCCGGACGCCTGTGCCTTGTCTGCTGTTTGTTCAGCCTCTCTAAGCTGTTCTTGCATCTGCAGTCACTCAAAGATTTACTACTCGTGTACGTTACTCGTAAAGTCATGATACTTGGAAAGCAGCAGGCAGGCTATAGCAGAGCCAGCAATAGAGCTGCAGTCTGAAACAAGTTCCTGGGCTTCATTTGGGGATACCTATTTCAGATCCAATCCTCAGCGACCACATGAACTTGATGAATGCAAGCAAGTATGTATGGACTGTGTGCCCGACAGGCCATAACCTGGCACACTGCATTGCAGTGGCAAAGGTTGGGAGGCTTTCTGAGGTTTGTTGCAGTTCAAGGGCACACCTGCAGCACTGGCTTGTGTGCAAACTTTTTGTGCATGCAGTTCAGCAGTAATGATCCCAACTGACCTTGCATTGAGCCTGCTGACTGGCTGACAACTGCTCAGAGACGTGCTGAAGCTGCTGCTCCAGACTGGCCCTGCCATGCTGTGCTTGCATCGCAGCTGCAACCTTGCCTATGTCTACCTGTGCAGCATCTCGCTGCTGTTGAAGCGCTGACACGCGGTTCACCTTCTCAGCAATACTTATCCTGAAAACACAGAACATGGTTTTGGCATTGCCAGATCGTTTTGTGCAGTCCTTGCCAGACCTATGCCCAGCAGTCCATGTCCAAGACATATTGTTGCTGCTACAGCAAAGTATGGCAATGTTGCATGATACTGGCAGAGACAAAATGCGCCTGTAGTTTGGCAGCTATGTATAACGTCATGCATGTATGTTTGACAGCCCATTTGGCATCAACTAGCCAGCAGTTATAGCAATGATTGATGTTGTCTCATGCACAAGATGTGCAGCTGTGTCATGAAGCATGTTGGAGAAGCCTTGCACATACTGTGAAGCTTCGACATCGGCCTCGAGGCCAGCAAGGCTCTGCTGCAGGGCTTCTTCAGAGCTTCTGGCTGTGTGCACATCTGACTCTGCTTTCTGCAGCTGTGCACCCTGACTGCTCACCTGGTTTTGCAGCTCTTCAAGCTTCAGCTCTGCAGCCAATGGCAGCAATGGAAAATGCGTTCATACATTCACGAATTGCATAATACTGAGCTATGCGACAAGCCCTCTTTGACCACGCTCGTTCCAGTGCTGTTGTGAGAGAGCCAAGATGATTCCATGAGTCAGGCATGGGCAAGCCCCAAAAGACCAAGCATACCAAGGGATTGGATGTCTCTGGTCTTCTCAGCTTCAGCCTTGACAGCTGCTGCCAAGTCACGCTGCAGCTGCAGCTGTTTTTGCTTATGCTGTGCAGCTTTGCCAGATGTGTTGCCAGCTTCTGATGAAGGAGATGCAGCTGATGCTGCCTGCTCCTGTGGACATGCATCACCAGGCTTAGCTGTGTTGTATGACAACAGTGATGACTTGCGCCCAGAGGGAACATGCATGTGTGATGAGGAAATGCAAGTGCTGCTGCCAGAACCTCATTGTACTCAACAGACTAGATACATGATTTGTGTTCACTTGTGTAGACACGCAAGTGACTTTGACTGAACAGATCAAACAGAAGGTTGAGGCTACAGAGCAGAGCACATGCCCTTGATGTGACACAGCAAGCTGCAGCTGTCAGACCCTATTTGCAGATCCATTGTTTATGCTGTGCTGAAGATGTGAGCACATGAACCCTCACCAGATTATCCCTTTGCTGATCCCCATCCTGCAGTCCGGCCGGCTGGTCATGCTCGTCATGACCCAGTGTCTGTCTGAGCACAGTTGTCTCTTGCTGCAAGGCCTGAAGCTCTTCCTGCAGCTTGTGCTGAGCTTGCTCCTTCTGCTTGAGCTTCTGCAGGGAGTCATCATTTGCTGCCTGAGATGCTTTCAAGTTTTCTGTCAGCTGCTGCAGATGCTGCTGCTGCTGCTGCAGCTTCTGCTGGGCATCCTGCAGCTTGGCATCAGCGTCTGCTGCAGCTTCTTCTTGACTCTGCAGCTGCTGCTTGGCTTCTGAGAGACGCTGATCCCGGTTGTCCCTGTACTGCTGCAGCTCCTGTTGCTGCTGGGATAAGCTGTCCTGCAGCTTGGCATCGATCTGCTCCTGTCAACAACAACATGCACTGACTTGAACAGTCTGATGGGTAGCTCAACTTCTTTCTAAAATGCATTGAGATGTTGGCATAGATGGTGACATAGTGCATTTGACAGGTTGGGTGAAGTAGTGCATTTGACAGGTTGCTCTGTGCAATTATAAGGGACTGAGGTTGCACACTAGGTCTATACTGCATGCAAGTTGCCAGTTCAGAGCATGCTGTTGCAAAGCAGCGCCCTAACACGAGATCAAGGGGTTGCGGCAAGGGGGGCATGAGAACTGCTTGGCTAACCTGCACAGAGATCTGCTGCTCAAGAGCCACCGATAGCTCATCAGCCGCTTGCTGCCTGGCAGCTTCTTTGTTTTGTAGCTCCTGTTCCAGTTGCTCTGCTGAGACAGCTTTGCTTTGCAGGTCTGCTTGTAACTGCTTCAACTGCTGCCGTAGGTCCTCAGCACTCTGCTCCTGATCCTGGCTCAAGTGCTCCTCAGCAAGAGTGAGAGCTTCCTCAAGCTCTTGAAACCTGTCAGGACATGTTAAAGTTGCTGGGCTGTTTGAAGGCGGACAATTGGTACAGTCAGTAGTCTGCAAAGGTTGTGCTACTCTGTGCACAGCAGGGGCTTGCTGCACGTCAGCAAGATGACTTCTATGTGCTCAGGCAAAGACATTGCCAGCATGCAATCTGCCATGATGGCAATCTGCCATGTATGTGATCTGAAATTGACCTGCTGAGAGCCTGCTCACGGTCACGAGCCTTCTCCTCTTCTGCTGTGGCAATGCTCTCCTGCATGCTCTGCAGAGCCTGTGTCTGCTGTTGCAGCTGAGTACACACGTTGTGCATGTCATCATCTGAGCTAGTCAGCACATCCAGCTGCTGCATAGCCTGCTTCAGTGCAGCTTGTGTGTGCGATAGCTGATCAAGCTCTGAGCCGTGCTCCTGACTTGTGTGCCCAGCTGAACCCTCTGCATCGACTCCGGCTTTGGCAACCTTTTGGGAGCTATCACTACCCTGTAATGCATGCTCAAACTGTTTGCAGGAGGAGGACACGCCCAGTGCTGTGCAATGCTGAGCCGTGTTGCTATTCAGCTGTGTACCACGATTTGATCTTGTAACATGACACATTATTTCGTTTTAAAGACATGCGCGCGCCACTTTAAAACAGATGGTCACGACAGGCAGTCGCGGAACCCGTTGAACGTGTCCACTGTGGCATTGAAAGTGCATGCCCATTCAAAAACGATCCGTACCATTTTGGCGAGCTGCGCGTCTGCTGCGTCTGAACTTGCACAGGAATGACGCAACCTCGCACACTGTTTACCCCGAGCGAGGCGTTTTGTAAATACGGTGTAACCTCTACTGGCCCTCGTGCACAGATCTGCTCCGCGAAAGCGATGTCCAGCTTGATGTCGGCACTGAAAGCGGTGCATATTGCAAGTTGCTGCCATCTGATGCTGTGCCCGGCTCGTTGCAGCACAGAGGCAGCCTGTCTGCGAGTCTGGCCCTGCACCTGACTTGACAACCATTTTCATCGGACTGCGTGTAAATTGTACGCAAAGTACGTTACCGGAGCACGCGCGATGCGCCAGCAGCCTGCCAGAAGGCCACGCCATCAAACGGCCTCCGGACAAGTGTTTGGGCTCTGTGCCACACAGTCGCTTCCACGTGACGGCTAACTGGTGGCTCGTGCGGGACTGCATTTTTGCTTCCGTATTAATTCTTTGACCTCTGCAGTTGCTCGAACACCATCAGCTGCATCACTATCCACCGCTTAGTGTTGATACAAGCCGTTTACAAAGCGCCTCAATTGCAACCTTAATGCAGACGTCAAGCGTGATGCGCACCAGCGGCCTGGCCTCCACCAGCCGACACACCGTCAACCGTAGTCCTTTTCAAAAGAGCCCAGCACCCTTTGCTTTGCGTCAACGCAACCCGAGTACAGTCCGTGCCGAGGCAAACAACACAGGAGGCTCCAAGGGCGGCTCCATCACCAACAGCGGCAAGACTGAGAAGCCCGACTCATACGAGGTAGCTACCTGAAGGTTGTAGTAATGGCATTTTGGCTTGCACTCGAGCTTGGTGTGTATATGGTGCATGTCGATCGTGTCACAACGGTTGTTGATCGTGTCTATGTAAACTCGTGTCATGCGTCTTACGCACGATGGTCTGTAGCCTATAGATTTTGTTTAATCGATGTGTGGCGCGCAACCACAGGCTTTGCTTCACGACGGCTCATCTGTATGTTTGCTCTGCAGCGTATCGAAGCACCCGTCAGAAACAACGATTCTGCGGACAAAGGCTATGCGTATGCTGGCAAGGACATCAGCGACCGACAAACCGATGTGGACCGTCTGCTAGTTGACCAGAACCAACCTGAGGAGCAACGTTTCCTAGGGACCGCAGTGGCATTTCCAGATGCTCTGAGGTTCAAGGGTGCAGCACCAGAGATTGTGAACAGCAGGTATTGCTATTCTGCACCCTGCACCAATGACTGCATGACTGGTCGCCTTTGCCCTCAGTTGCAGTTGTTGCTGCTGGGGCATCACATGCAGGTCATTGTAATGAGTGCATGAGAGTTCAGTTTTTACTTTGTCAGTCATCTGTTGCAAGCGCTGCATGTGCAACAAACAAAAGATGTGTGATTTCAACACCAATTGTGAATGATCATGCAGACACAACCTCAGCACAGCCTGCGTATTGACATGTTATCGTTCATTGCAGATTGGCCATGCTTGGGGTTGTTGCAGCACTGGCAGCAGAGTTCACCACCAACAAAAACGTTTTTGAGCAAGTCAAAGCCTACCCTGGACCCATTGCTGCCACTTTCCTTCTCTGGATTGTTGCCACTTTGGTGCCAATTCTGAGGGGGACACCCAGAAAAGGCAACTTCATCTTCACATCTGGGCGAGAGCTGATCAACGGCCGCGTTGCTATGATGGGCTTTGTGGCCCTTATTGCCACTGAGTACTTCTCTGGAGGCCAAACCATCCCTCATTTCTATGGTCTCATCAAGTAGGGTACTACATAGGGTCATCAAGTAGGGTAATATATTGGCATTTGAGCAGGCGAGACTTCACCATGGGGGACTTCACCATGGGGAGTTCTTGTGTTTGTATATGCTAGCCAGGACGTGATGTGCTATTCTGTGTACGCTGTGTTCAAGTGTATCTTCAGAAGGTACTGTGCTAGTATGTACCTGTCACCATGGCAGCCCGCTAGGACTATGTCATGGTGTTGAAGCGTGTGTTTGTACAAGTACAATGCATTCCAAGTATTCTTTTATTGTTGATGTCAATCGACTGCATATTTCTCCCCTCTATAGATTGCTGCTTGCCACAGGCTAGAACTTTGAATTTCATTTGTAGATTTGCTGTTGTGTTAGAACTGGCAGCGCTTTTCAGGAAATTGTCGCTCATGTTCATAGCTTTGTTGCAATAGATCTGGACAATTAGGTACTGTAGTGTTTCAGAAGTGCAGTCTCATGTAACAATTCAAACAATTCCCGCAGAAATATGTGCTCAAAACATATGTGCATGCATGTCTGACTTTCGGTGGGTGCGTGTACATACATATGTGTATATACACGCACAATATACTGTATTGCATTTGTATCATCTTGATGGAAGGTATAGTACTGCTTGACAACGCCAGTGTTGCATGCAATGGCTACATTGCATCTAATCTTGAAGAGATCAGTCTACTGCACAGCCCCATCCTGGTCTCCTGACACGTCTGATTGGTGCGCAGTAGGCATGCATGCACTTATGTATGTTGATGCTAACATGTGGTCATTGCACTGGTCACAATTGTACTGTTGACAACGTGAGGTAGGTTTCAAGACCCGACTGACCAAATATAGCAGCACTGAATGGACTGCTTGACTTGGCAATGAGCAGCGCGCAGGCAATCAACGAAACACTAAAACAGGTGAGAATTTCTGCAGCTTTGAGAAAGTTTTGCGAAGCTGTCCAGCGTGCGCACTTTTGTCGTTGGCCTCAGTGCAACACAGGTTACCAGTCTAAGAAGCATCTGAAGAAGTTACAGTGCTGTAGTGCATGAGACGTGTACATGTGTATATTTGCCTGATTGATGTAGTACTCTTTGCATGTCTTTCACTGCTCTAGACGCAGTGTTGAAATCTCCACGGTATTAAACACATCGATGGTCTCACCAGCATGTACTTGGCAAATGCGTCTGCAACACCATTTGCATTGCAATCTGCAAGCTGCCTTGCTTGCACTGTCAACATTTAACTTTCATGAACAGGTTTCCTGCTCAGCTGCCTCAGATGTCTATGGCAGGGGTGGTCTCGTAGAGTTTCCTTTACATCAGATAGCTTCAGCTGTTTGTGATCTTGCACCGTCTCTCATTGCAGCAGCACTGAACCAACCAAAGCCCAGAAGTGACCAACCATGCGCCGGCCAGTCTGCATACCAATCATGTTTTAGTAGGCTCCAGCAGGCATGCCACATATGCATGTGTACAATGCACCTGACCTACTTCAGGGAGGATGCATCCATATGGAGACTTATACCTTCAGCCAACCACCTACATTGTATAGATTTGCCAGGCTTGTCAGCATCCTGGTCAACAACATGAGAAGCACAAGGTGCTGTGCCTGACCCAAGATGCATGAGCATGTCATGCAAAGCACACTATGCAGTGCAGTTTGCATTAATGGCATGCAAACATTACAAGGTAGTGGATCTGTATGTGAGGGCCTCAGTCCTGCAGGTGAAGGTAGTTAGATCTGCAGCCTTGTGCAAGATGCTGCGCATAGAAGCTTCCAAACAACGGGATGTTCATAATGGCCCCATCGTATGTCCATTCGTCCTGGTGGTGTGTGATCACCTGCAAGCAATGGGCTCAGAGCATGCATGGCATGAAATATGTACTGAGTAGCTGCAGTGCCAGCAGGTCGATAGATGCACCTTGTTTTGGCCTGATGAGAGTTTCAGCTTTGTAATCAGCGGGAATTGGAATGTCAGGAATGGCAGTAGCTTGGGTGTGAGGTGCTGCATGGTGTACACCACTGCAGAGCCCTGCTGAGCATCATAAATCACATCTGTGACCTGCAATGCCGCAAATGCATCATCAATGATATCATTTGTACATCTTTGTGTAGTCACTGCATGAGCAGTGGTTATGTTGCAAGGGTCTCACACAGACAGCAAAAAAGAGCAGAATCAAATGCCTGTGCTGTAAAAAGGAAACAGCAATATGGTTACCTTGGGTGCATGGTGCGCAACCGTTCCCCAGACTACGAAGACCTGTGCACTGCCTTGTATAAAGATGCTGTACGAAAGCAAGGAGGTGTTTGTGGTTTCAACATGTGAATACCTTTTTGACGTTCTCGCGTCCTCGGACAGTGAGAGCAACGTGCTCTAGATCCACATTCGGACTGTAATAAGTTTTGAAGAGCTCATCTAGCTCCTGCGTGAGGCGATTGCGCTCCTAAATGCGGAATACGTATTGCAGTTGCAGTTATAACTGCGTCACGCAAGGGCAGTACCTGTCCAGACTTGCCCTGCGACTCTGCGACGAGTTTTACGATGGTCTCACGAGCATCGTGGTCGTTCATGACCTTGTTCCCTGAGTCCTTCCAAACGCTTACAATGGTTTAAACGGGTACTGTTTCGGTCAAAACTAACTTTTCGAGGAGTCATCTTACGTACATGGAAGGCCACGTGCAACGCTTCGTAATGGCGTGTCAGCTTCGGCGTCAGCTCCAGAATGACAGGATTTCAGTGTGGTCGGACGCTGCAAGGCATTTGCCTCACATGTATCATGCATGCAATACGTTTGCTATAAGTGCGACACCGCAGAGAGTCTAGCCACTTTCAATATCCAGACCTGGTTACACTGCCTGCTGGTATCTACTTGCTGGGTTTCTTCCTGGTTCCTTTCTTGCTTTTGGCCTTTTGCAATTGGGCGTTGGAAGCCAGCTGCTCTGTCAGCTGCATCATCAGTGGCCTGCTGATGTACCTGGTCACACGCAATCGCCAGATTTCTGGCTTTGCCCGAATGGCAGTCAGCATCAGCGCTGCTCCTGCATCTCCTGCACCAAACACAACTGTCTTTGCATTCAGCAGTTTGTGGCAGTATACATTTGTGCAAGTAAGCAGTTGGCTTCATCTCAACTTCACACATGTGCTAGTGTAAACCTGATGCAGACTTCATACTTTGCCTCCCAGGTTCTGACCAGCAGCATGCTTTAAGCCCAGCCGTATCGTCAGGAGATCTGATGAATCAAAGCTGACAGACAAGACGTTATGCTCATAGCTGATCAAAAACTGATCAACTACTTCTGTGAAGAGCTCATACGCAGCAACATGCTCCAATGTTGGCTGTACTGTCACCTTTGCAATGATGTCAGAGCCTGGACTATCAGTGTATACAACTGACAACCCCTCACCTATCAGGTTGCCATCCAAATTGATGATCTGAAGTGCTGGGTGGCAGCTGGCGACATTGGCAAACAATCTGACAGACTCCTGGTGCTGTTCTGTAATGCCTACAGCCATGAGGTTGACCTCAGCTAATGTGATGCAGCCTGCCAGCCCACCACACAGCTTGCTTATCCCCTCTCCACCCAGAGCATTCCCCTGCAATGGTCATTACCCTGTATATCACTCCATTGAACTGATCAAACAAATGGCTGTTGCCATTGGGTTTCACCGTGTTTATTACCGTCTTTCTGACGCTGAATGACTTGCATTGCTACAGTTGAAGCTGAAAAGTTACACTGTAGCTTTACACTGCAGCCTGCTTGTCCATCAATTCATGCCTCTGGGTGCAGGACACCTGGGCTGCCATGATTTCTTGCAATACTGACAACCACACCTTGCAACAATGAAGGCTCAGGCAGAGAGGTGATCGCCTTGTACCTGAAGATCTAGAAAGGTCAACTTAGGCTGCCACACAGGCTTGCCTGGAGGAGGCTCCGTCGGCGTGATGGCTTCAGCCAAGAATGCTGCACCGCTAGCTCCAACATTGCAGAATGACAGCGTCAGCTTCTGCAACGGGCTGCATCTGCAGGCCATGTGCAGCCCATGAGTCAGACCTATGACACATCATGCTCACGCTGATGCTGTGCAATGCTTTGCTCAGACAGTGTAAAGGCAGTTTGGACGTGCACAGGTCATGCACGCATGCAGTTTTGGGTACTTCCCACAATGCTCAAGCAAGCTGAGATGTTGCACAAACATTTCTTCTTCAAGCAAGCTGAGATTGTTTCAAGCTTCAAGCAAGCTGAGATTGTGCTCATGCACGCTATGTACTGTAGACCTGGCAAACGCTGCTCCGACGTATGGCAAGACTTACATGATGTAGGATGTGAGACTCTGCAAAAGTATGTCAACAAAGCAGGACAGGCAGCATCAGTGAACGAGCAGCTGCAAATTGATCACACACCTGCTAAGGCCTTTGCATAAGATGTGCATCTGAGCATCTCCCAAGTCCACATAGCTTAGCGTCAGCACTGTCAATTGCACGCCAATGGTCCCAAGTGCTGAAGATAAGCTGCTTAATGCCTCTGACCCAAACCTTTGGGCTGTGCCTTGACCCCAAGTGGTTGACTTCCACAGACCTGCTTCATCAACATCACATGTGACGGTTGCTGTGCGCCCTCTGCCATGCTTGCTGCTAGTGATGGCCTGTGGCAAAGCGGTGCTGCTGTCCAAGCTAGTGTCTGGAAAGCTCTTGATGAACAGAGGTCCAGGCTGCAATAGTGTGCTGACGGCAAAGGTGACAGGCAGATCAGCAGGGGACACCTGTGTGTGGCTGACGGACTCCATACTGCTTCGAGTCTGCTGCAAGCGCTGCTGCATTGCAACCTGAGGTGAAACTGCAGACAGTGGTTTGAGGGGTTTGCGTGCTTGACTGACGCGCACAGGCATGGCAGCGACCCATGGAGAAGAGATGCCTGCTGTGCTTAGTCCAGCGCGCTTGTCTGTCCGTGATGCACCGGCCTCTGTCAGCAAAGGCACTTGTGCTGATGTCACTCCAGTCTGCTGTGATGCTGCTCCTGGTGTTGCTGCTGCTGCTGCTGCATTGCTGGCACCTGCAGGGCCTGATGACTTGCTTGACGGAGCTGCACCTGTCTGCTGCTGTGCTACAAGGCTGGTGCTTTGCTGTCGCTGACTGAAGTCAGGCTTGCCCGGAGGAAGGCTGTCTCCTGCACATGACAGTGGTCTTTGTGTTTTCAACTTTGGCTGGTCATCAGTTGGCTTGAACAGACCAGGAACATGAATGTGAATGTGAATGTGATGCCAGAGAGATGATGGCAAAGTGAGCACATGAGTGCCTACCAGTGTGCTGTGTGTTGCCTTGACAGGTGATTTCCAAAAGCTGCAGCTTTGGGCCAGTCCACCATTTGCCACAACCCATGAGCAGCAGGCTGCTGACAGCCTGTAAAGCTTCATCTGCAAAGCTGCATCCCATGAATGCAAGCCCCCGACATGCTGCATAGCTTTGCAGCACTTGCACTAAAGCTGAAACCGCAACATGATCCACAGCATGACCTTGGCAGGCAACCTGTATGTGCAAGCACAGCTTGCTTTGGTCTGCAGGCCAGGTTATTTGAATCAAATGATTGGTGCGAACGTCGAAATGCCTTCACCTTGGTGAGAGGTTGCACTGCCTCGGTGCAGGCTGACAGCTCTTGAAGAAATGGACTGTATGCTGAGGTCCCAAGCCGCTTACAGGTTGACTTGTAACTTTTGGTCAGTGTTGCAAGGTCCTCGAGCAGTTTGACTGCAATATAAGTTTGTCGAATTTTAACCAAAAGCAATCAGAGAGTCCTTTGCTTTGCTATCTTCACCTTGCAGAGGGGAAAGGGTTTTCTTCTTGTCATCCTTCTTACTCATCGGCAGTCAGCCACCACTGCGACAAAGGTGTCTGCCCGTCTGCTTATCACTGATGAAATGACGGCAAGGTGGCCTTCGTCGTGAGTCCGAGCCTCTGCCTCGCTGCAAGAGCTTGATAGTCAAGCCTTGACTGTTCCCACTGTTGTTGCCTCTTTCAATTTTTCTGCTTACAATCTCGCTCACGGCCTTGCGATGCTTGCACCTGTTGCGCTTTCGACCTACTGGTGAGGTCACGAGATTTGATGGCTGCTCGACATTGCAGCTGATGATTTTTTCCAACAGCGAATTCATGTTTAGCCTTCAAGTCCATGCAATATACACATTATTTGCCTGTCTACATGCCATGCCCAGGGGTTTCACGATCATTCTCCAAAGCAACAGCTACTACAAAGATGTACCAAAGCCATCCAAGCTGCAAGGAATCATGCTGATTGATCGTCATGACATCTGGAGGTTGTTCAATCAAATTGATCCTGTTGTCCCAGTTGTAAAGATTGCTGACCCTTGCACAGGGCTGAAGGAGCCAGTCTTGCCGATTAGAACTCAACGTTTCGAAACCCTATGTAGCAGTCTGTCAATGTAGACGTACAAAACCAGTGCTTGAATCAACCAAATGTGCATAAAAGCAGCTTTTCAAAAGCTTTTCTACAGTAAGGTATTGCATCAAATGACTAACAAGTTGCAATGTCTGGTCAAACCCTGACTAAATTGCCCTACTACAGGTCCTGCAACTGAAGCTGCCTATCTACACTGGTTGTTGTACACCTGACTTCACTTACTGAAAGCCCTGCTTCCACTAACTCTTTATGAGTTTGCTTGCAAATACGATTCCAGATACCCCAGTAGATGTACCCAGTATATGTTTGCAGAGCAATCAACACTGTAGTCAGAACCAGCATGCTATAATAGATTGCAGGCTCAGGCTTCATTCTGTCATAACCGTAAACAAACAAGCCTATCACGAACACTAACTGAGCAATGCGTGAAACAGTATATGTGACAGCTGCAAGACCGAGCAGTGCCTTCTGCCACGATACCCTTGCCTTGAGCCTGTGTGCCACCAGAACAATATACAGGGCAAACTCCCAGCACACAAAGTAATCAAGAATAAAATCCAGCTTGATTGCAAACACGCTGCGCTTGACAGAGGCAATGAAGATGAAAACGAACCAGAGGGCATGATGCCATAGTAAAAGCTGACTGGTCTTGACAACTGCCCTTGTTGTCGCCTCACAGATATACATGACACCATGCACAATGAAAAAGGTGAACAGAACAGTGTACCGGCTCTCGAGCTGTCCCAGAAAGTCTGGACCGAACCAGGTAGGCAGTACAAACACAGTGTAGGGTACGAGCTGCATGGTTGTGATCACCGCAAGTGCTGAGTGGACGGTCACAATCAGCTGCGTTTCAGGATTGAGTTGAAGGAAAATGGTCCGCTTGCCCAGGCACTTCCAAAAGCAATTGATGATGACAAACACCAGTATGACACCCACAGCTGACATGAGTGTGGTGTTGAACAACATGTGAAAATCTCTCCCACTGGAAAAGAATGTCATAATGGCATAGTCTCTACCCACAAAATTGCGCAGGTTGGAGAACTTCCATTGCCTTGGCGCGTCCACTGTGTGCCAATCTGGTTGCCTGTCCGGCATGAAAAACGGCATTTCCAGATTCACACCCAGAATGTCTTGAAATGTGGTCGCCTCCACCCACGCTTTGCCTGCTGCGGTCATGCGCTGTGAAGTCCACAGCAGGGGGTTCTTGACCAAATCAGTATTCCATATGGCTGAAATAGCAAAGGTGGCCACAGCTGACACCATGGTCTCTGCCAAGAAGGATGCTCCCATGGGGGGACACTCTATCATGAGCCCAATAAACCACTCCACTTGGTCAACGTCATTGTTGTACAGCTCGCTGAGAGTGCTAGTCAGGCTTGCATTCAGACCAAAGTCTCCAAAGCTGCAATCAAAAACGACATCACTTACGTATCTGCAGTTTGGCTGGAAAGTGAAGGTTAGTGCATGCTTGTGTGCATTTGCCATGCAAGCAAAGAGGCTTATCTGCAACAGTGCCATGGTCTGCATCATGCTAAAGCACATACAGCATGTGCAAATGTGTGACTCTATAAAGCGTGTCAGTCAGTCGGTCAGTTTGTACAGGTCATATGGCATGTTGCTGTTCTCAATCCCAAAATATCTGTTGTAATTCAGAAACGCCATTCCAACACCAGAAAATCTAAGCTCAGAATCGTCTGGGGACAGTTAAAACGCATTATGCGTCGTGGAGATATTTTAGCATTCATTCAGCTTAGAGATCCTGGGGTCTGCACAGAACATCATGCCCTTGCTGTTGTCTTATGCACATGTGGACCTTGCGTGACAGCATGCACCTGTGGCAGCTCACCTAGTGAACCTGGGCAGTTCAAAAGCCTGTCTGTAAGCATTGAAGCCCTGCAGGTGCTGAGCACGTGCATCCAGCATGGTCTGTACTGTGATGGGGTATAAATACAAGGGAGTGTTCTGAGCTGTCATGGCGCCGGCAGATGTGTTGATGAAGGCACTGGTAATCTGCTCCAGAGGATACTGCACAACAGCAAACAGGTAAATCATACTCCAGCCTGACAATTTGCATTGCCTAGCTTGCAGTCCCCGGTAACATGCAGGTCTTGTTGCAATGAGAAGGTACAGACACCACCAAATGGGTGCCTCTCAACTTAATAGCTACATACAAGAGGCAGCCAGACAGCCTTCAGGTAATGGCATGGCACGGCAGCGGCCATCTTTTCATGACAGAAGCCCTTCTCAAATGAATGCAGCCAGAGATGACTCACACGCACAGACACGGCCAAGGACAAGTCACCAAGAGAGAAGAGACTGCAATGGTCAACAGGCATAGTGATGCATGAGCAGTGTGGCTCACGTCCAGTAGCAGCTGCGGCTGGAAAACCACATCAGGGAAGCTGATCCCTTGCCCCAGGTTCAGCACATCCGGGATCAGGGAGTGCCAACGATACAAGTGATCAAACTCCAAATAGATCCTGGTCTGAAGCGTGGGATAGGAGAATGTACGCATCACATCTGGGTCATACTTTATCCCAGCCATGTCTCTGCACACCACATGCTGCATTGCTCTCTGCCACTAGACTGAATGTTGCGTATGTGTCAAGGGCATGCATGTCTGCAGCAGTACTGGTGTTGACAGCCTCTCTGTGCAGCTACAGCAAAGCACTGATTGAGCTGAGTCAGTCCTGCCGTGTCAGTTCTGCCATGTTGGCAAGTGCATGCCATGGTGTTTGATACACACTATCATCAGTATTAAGTTAAGGCAGTATGCAGTTTACTGTACAGGAACATAGGAAACAGTGGCTTTGCGGCCTGAAAGAAGAATTTAGAGTCTTTGCACAGGGTGAACGGTCTGTGGGCAAGGAGAAAAGGCTTCAAGTGGCTGTTGGTCTCAGATGGCTGGCAAGAAGAACAGCCAAAGAGGCGCACCTGAAGGGGCTGATGGCCTGGCCAACATATTCTTCAACTATGATCTTGATCAAGTAGTGCGACAGTATCAGTCTGCTGGTCTCAAACACCTTCACAGTCAGACACAACTGTGTAACGGAATTTGCTTATGCGGCTCACAAATTCCTTCACAAGCGTGCAACCCAGTTATAAAGGATGCATAGGATTTGTCTGTTAAGTCCATTCATGCTCAGTCGCATAGCTGCAACAGAAGTGACAGGCGGCTTACAAAGCAAGCACACACAGAGTGACAGGCAGCTTACCATGTGGCTGACACAGAGTACTTAAACCAAAAATCCACCTACCAGGTAACTTATATAGGAAACGTAAAGGCAAGTTGTGCATTCAGGATGCATGCAAGAAGCAATCTGTGTCCTCTGTGTTTTGTACATCCCTGAAGTTCCTGCCCAAGGGTCGCTGTCTTCCCAGGACAAGTGCTGCATATGCATGCATGCACTGCGCAGTACAGGCATCAATGGCATGATTGTGATCACTGTGAATACCTGCTGATCAGTGTAGGTTGGCTCGCTGTCCAAAACCAGATCACACAGACTGTTGTGCAGCTGCAAGGCCCTTGTTGCCCAATACAGATGCCCCAGGTGCATGTTGAACCGTGGGTCTCCAATAGCAAAGAAGTTCTTGTCACTGGTAGCATTTGCTGTTGTGTCTATCTCAATGGTGGAAGGCACATTCATGGTGAAGTTGGGAAAGTCTTGCTGGATGCTGCTCAGTAATGGTGGATAGTCAGTGCCATTGAAAGTTGACACTTTCATTTTGCCATATGTGAAAGACCTCAGGGCCTGCTCACGGTCTGGGGTGCGCCCATATATATGGCCCTGCATGCATGTATAATATATTATATGCATATATGCGAGCACCATATGAAGCTGCAGGGTCATACAGTTGTGACTTGCAGTATTGATGTATATATACTGTACTCCTAATAACTCAACAGCAGAATTATCGAAAGAGGCTTTACAAAGAATTTTCGAAAAGAGCCTTTGCAAAGAATTTTTGAAAGAGCCTTGCAAACAATTGTTGTGTACTGGTTGCTAGTACACATACATACAACCATTGCTTACCAACCATACAGAGTGTACTGGACATTACCTGTACCAACTTCTCTCCTGGCATCTGAAAGGCACCATTGGTGTTGTGCACTGTCTGAAACAAGTCGTCAAGGAACCAGTTGGCAAAAGACACCAGCAGAAAGTTGACGCCAGTTTGCGACATTTGGAAGGTCTGCCTTGCGAGCAACGCCTGAAGGCAGACACACGACGTTTTTGAGAAGTTTGTACAACTGATTTGCGCTATACTCAAATGCGTCGCGGAGGTCCCGGCAGCTTGGGTTTATATAATATCATATATGTTTACCTGCCAAAGGACGTCCACTGAAGGCAAGTCATCTTGTGACCACACACAGTTCGAGGATGTCAATAGTACGGCAAAGCGATCTCCGTCGTCGGCTGTTGGGTCGAATGTTGTATTACATTCTCCAGCAAACTGGTGAGGTTCAACTGGCAAAGCTGTGAGCAGAGACGAAATCAAGCTGCCCTCGACTGACGCTGATAATTCGGAGACACGAACGCCTTTCGAGTACCCCTGAAGAAATTGCTGTACTTGTATAAGGGGCTGTCCTTCGACTGAAACCAGGCAACCGTTCTGAAAACCGACCAACATACACGTGCAAATCACACTGCAGAGGTAACAAAAGCCTCTGCGGCATCGAATGGTGTCCATACGCTTCATAAAAGCGTTTCCTAGTACATCAAACTACATCGGCAAATTGCGCCGCAGGCGCGGACGTATAAACAAATAGAGCTCGGCGAGATCAGGTCATTCTGAGTTAGGTAACAAAATTAGTAAATGTGAAACTGCTGAACATGGCTTATCTCTGTTGTATCCAGTCGCAAGCCTTGACTGATGAACATGGCTTACCTAAGCCTTCACTCCGCTCTTGTCTAGTAGGTATCGGCTTCGTCTCAGCTGCCTCTAACGGAGGCCCCGTAGTAGTACACGGCATTCCTGACTATGCTTGAGAAATGTCAGTTGCACCCAGTTGAGCAAACATTGAAAGGTATGAACCCCAAAGGTCCCAGTTGGGAGTTGGAAGGAGCAAGTTGAAACGTTGAGCATTGGTATGCTGATGCCGTCTCCGAAGGTGCTGCATTTGGGACCATACATTTGAAAAGCCAGGTTCAACCAGGCTCATAGACAACAACGTCAAGTCAAAGCCTTTCATAGTCAGCCACGGCCCATAGTCAGCTACAGCAACTGATTATTCTCAGGATATTCTCTAAGCGCAACATGCATACAGAGGCAGACATCTGTCTAGAAAAGGAAGAAAAGCCTGCACAGGATGGCACAGCTGGATTAGCATGCTTTGAGCCCATCAAGCTGTTTCCATGTGCTCAGCTTCTGTTGTTGCCTCTACAGGCAAGGAAGAGGCATCAGCCATGATGATATCAGATGCAGCAATTTGCTCTGTATCCTGACCAGCTGGCTCTGCACTCAGCGCAGGTTTGGTGGTCTGCAAGGCAGCCTGGCGCAGTGCATCTAAGTCATCAGGCACAGCATCAGCCAAGCTACCATCTTGCGCAGCTGTCACAACAGTTTCTGTTGCTGCCTCCAAATTGTCAGGTCTGTCATCATCACGATTTGTGCCAGCGTGCCTGTCCCTCTTGCTCTTCTTGTGTGAGTGCTCCTTCCTATGCCGCTTGCTGTGCTTGTGCCGGGATGGAGACCGCACTGGGGATGGGCTCCTGTTTCTGCCAGGTGACTGTTTCCTTGGAGAGGCAGACCGAGATGATCTGTTGTGTTTCTTGCCTGCCTGAGAATGGTCACCTTTCACATCCTCTGCACTAGGGGATGCCACAGCACCGTTCATTTGCTCAGCTGAAGCATCTGGATCGGTGTTTGCAGCAGCTGCGTTTGCTGCCACCTGCAAGCATCATGGTCAACATGAAAAGCTGACAAGCAGTGCATGATAGCGGTGCTACAAGAGTGTGGCGTCTCGTAAGGCATGAGCACAGATACAGTCATGCAGCATCAGCATAAAGACGTAGAACAGGACAATAAGGAAACCAGGCCACAGCACATAGAGGTACTAGGTCCAGCGCAAAACTGCTGTCGTTCAGCCTGTGCTGCATTGAGCAGAATGAAAGGGGGGAAATGAGATGCTTGATTAAGCCAAAGGCATTTACAAAAGTAGCATGCACCATATCCTCACCTCTGTCTCTGTACCCTTCTGAGCTTGCTCTCCCACATCAGGACTTTTGCGCCCTTCATCGTCCCGGCTGGTAGTTCTGTGGCTGGACCTACGCTCATCTGTGCCACGTCTGTTTCCCTCTGACCTTCGCCTGTGATCCTGCTCCCTAGAACCATCCCTATGTCTGTCTTCACGCCCTCCATCCCTGTCTTCCCCTCTTCGGCTTCTGTCACGCTCAGACCTATCACGCCTGTCCCTGGACTTGTCTCTCCCATCCCGCGTCCTGTCTCGCCTATCACTGCTGGCTCTGTCCCTATCGCTGCGGTCCCGATGGGCAGACTCATGCCTGCTTCTGCTGGCATGCCTCCTCTCATCTCGGCTTTCACGCAGTCGATCAGCCTCCCGACGTCTGTCTGCTGAAGCTGTTGCCCTTTCAGAGCGGTGCTCTCTGCTACGGCTACGCCGCCTGTCTCTGCTTTCAGGACGCCTGCACAATTGCATGGACATACAGTGAACACATGGACACCACATGCTAGTTATCCTGATGTCAGGCAACTGTACCCTTTTGCAATTGTAGTTTATGACTGCAAAGTAGAGCATATACATGTGCAGCTAGCTTTGAAGAGGAAGCGGAAGATTTTATGACCAGCGCAAGATGCAGCACTGCGCATTAAAGACTATCAGACTGAAGAGGCGTTAAAGGCAAATTTCCTTCAAGCTGATCGGGAGCAATATTCACTGTCAGGACCGGACTGCTTGCGCAGCTGCGGTTGTGGCACTTCTGCAACATCAATGTGCAATTGACCAGGGCTGCTGCAGAAGCATACCTTTGATCTCTGCCCTCATGCCGTCGATCATCCTGCCTCCTGTCACGCTGCCGCCTGCACAAGTCACTTGCAGGTTGAGCCTGGAACTTTGTATGTGTAGCCGTAGCTGTGTATGTGTTTCTCATTGCCCATAACGAAACATGCAATTGATGCAAGCCAATTTGATGATGACAAGCAGGGCCTGCATTTGCATAGACATTATGACACACAATGCGATCTGGTACTCAAAGATGGGCTTTCGGCTGCATGACAACTTGTTGTGCATGACTACCTGTCTGGGCTTGGGGAGCGGCGCTTGCGGATGGCATGGTCAGCATTGCCTGGCCCGGACGTTTGCCCAAACTTCTTCTGCAGCAGCGCTGCAGCTGCAAGAGCGGCTGCCTTCTGTGATGCTGAGTTGGCAGACATGGCTGGAATGGGGGCATTTGGGTTAGTCTTTGCCAGTGCACGCAGCTGAGCCACCTGTGACAATGCACCTGGATGAGTGATGAGAAGAAACCACATGTGAGCACTGCAAGTGTGTAAGGTGGCTGAGCATGGGCAAAAACAAATGAGAGGAGCCATTCTCCCATTCTGTGTACTGAGTAGTCTCATTGACAGAAGACATTGCACTGCAAACATCAATACAAAGGCATGCATGCATACCTGAGCTGCCAAAGTGGAAGACTGCATCTGAGCTAGCTGCAGTTGTTGCATCTGCTGCAGCTGGATGGCAGTGTAAGGGTTGGTCGCTCCCTGAGGAGTGGTCTCCCTTGCAGACTTGGCGTTCTCCACCTTCAGTGCTCTGTCTCCAAGCATCTGACCATTCAAGCCCATGGCTGCGTTTGCCTCCTGCCACAATACAAGTGACACCTCAGCTACAGGTAATGCATGAGACAAGTGCCACAGTGAGCAATGTGATCAACTAGCTGCCAAGGGAAAGAGCTGACCAGCCAAGGATGTTGTGCAATGCTAGAGGTAGCAGTCATCACATGGAAAGTAAATATTGAGATATATCTGGGGGTTCAGGGTTTGGATTTCACTTCATCTGGTGGGTTTTGCTAATTTCTGCAGTGTCGGAGTTGACAAATGGCTTACCCCTGCTGATGAGTACTCCACAAATGCAAACTGATTGTTGCCAACCATGCGGCAGCTCTTGACTTGTCCACAAAAGCCAAACAGCTGCTTCACCTGAACACCAACAGCATAAAGCCTGAACACATCAGAGGAAAGTAAGCAGATGAACAGCAAAAGCAGGATTCTGCAGGGAGGCCAGCTAAGGCAGGAATCAGCAAGATAGCTGTATAGGTTTACCTGTTCTGTGTTGATCAGAGGGTTGATGTTGGCAATGAGGATGGTGCGATGAAGCGTGTCATCATCTGAAGGAAACAAAACACCAGCAGCATGAGCTTGTGCGCCCTGCAACAGCAAGTGCTCAACACCAAGTGGTAGACAGAACGGCTTCCAACTGCATCCTCTACACCAGCAGAATGTTCAGAGCACAAGCATGACAGTGGTCTCTGGCCAAGCACTTTCCAGAGTTTATTCAGACACCACAAGGCAAAGAAAATCACAAGATTCAAAGTACAGAGCAGGCAACTTTCAAGGAAAAGGTAGCAGCCACTGCATACCAAGGTGGTCAATGATGGATGCAGAGGTTGCCCATTAGCGCCTGTTGTCTGGTAAGCGCCAGACAGCCCAGCTGACACTGCTCCAGCTGCTGCAATAGCTGCAGAGGTAACAGCAGATGCATTTGAAGTGGGAGGGGCTGCTGCCTCAGCAGCACTTGCTGGTGCTGGTGATGAGGCATTTTTGTCAGGCGGACTGAAGTACACAGGGAAGGGATTTCCACCTATGGGACCGCCATTTAGCTCAATGCTAAGCTATGGCATCCAGCAAATCAAGAGCCTTAGCATCAGGATATGGACATAAGGTATTGAACACACAAGAACACTTTTGCAAATGCAGAGCAGCAGAACAATGGGAAATCAAAAGGGAAAGCTGCATGGCAGGGTGAATACCTCGTAGTTGCCTCTTGTTGACACAGAGTATGTGACAGTGTAAGAGCCGTCTCCGTGATCTTTGATGACAGGATCCACGTCTTCAGCAACAACGCCCCGCATGGCCTTCATCTGGACCCTAACGTAGGCGCCGCCTTCTCTTATGCGCTTGCCTCGCCCGTCCTTTGCAGTGATGACAAAGGAGACGGGTGAGCCAGCTGCACCTCCGGTGAAACCTGGGCCAGACAGAGTGCACTTTTCGGCTTCAAGAGGGCCAGGAGGAAGGAAATCATCCTGATTTTCGCTGTCTGAAGAGTCATAGTCAGAGAGGTCATACAAGTCTTGGTTTGCAGGCTGCTCAACAAGGGCCAACGCTGCGCTGCCAGGCTGCTGAGATCCGGGAACTGGTGTTTGCTGTGCTGCTGCAGTTGTCATCCAGGCAGGCAATGTCAGATCTACTCCTCTGCCTGCCATGCTGCCCGTGCAAATCTGGGTGGGCCAAATGTAGTTTATGTTTCTGTCCGCAGTGAAATAAAGCTCAGAACAACAGCTTTTGCTCAGATGCAAGCTCTGTTCTTCTTCCTCAAGCACTTGACGACAGCTGAGGTAGCACCTGCATGTTCGGGCACTGTGTCATGTCGAGCGACGTGCCGTATGTTTGGAGGCTCGGGGCTGCCTTCGTGATACCCGCTGTCTGTGCGTGCTTTGTCTCCGTTGTAGTGTGTAGACTCCGTCCCGGCTGGCCTCGACTCATCGCCTCTTTGCCTGTCTTCGCGTTCAACTTCTGTGCACCTTCGATCTTTGACGAACGGACACAGCTGATTTCCAATCTATTGCTGAACCTCTGTTTCGTCTGGTTGTGCAATTTCAAGGTCTTTGCTTTGTGTTTGGACCGAGGGGCGTTGTGTCGGAGATTGAGCCCACTGCAGTTTTATACGATCTACGTTGCGCCTGTGACTCCAAGAGACGAGCTAGAAGGTGCAGATCCTCGGTTGTCAGTTTGGGACTGTTGAAGTCGCATTAGAAACCGGCGTCCTGTCCTCCTCGTCTCTCGTTGCTGCCGGCGCCAAGTGATCTTCTGCATGCAGATGGTAAGGCTGAGGCCATAAAACGCGTCAAATCTGCTGGAACTCTCGGTGATCATGGTGGCGGTGCCGGAGATTTAGTGCTGCGCTTCTTTGCCAAGACAGCTATCCTTATTGTGTCCGTATTTATCCTTTCAGATTATGCTGAGAGGATTCCAAGGCTGGCCTTGGAGTATTTGTACGGTAAATCAACGTACAGGTCTTTGTAAGGGGTCCTGCACGTCTTGGACAATGTCATTCAGCTTGGCTGTTGCAATGTTGTCTAGCGATAGAGCACTGCTCAGCTTGTATATTGCCAAGACTCTACTTAAGTGGCTAAAGCACAGAGGCGCTGCTACAGCAACAGGTGAACAGCAATCATCGCTCACATGTGCTCTGGTGCTTGCAGCTGTTTCACTCTATGCCTTCCTTGGCTTTGCTATGGATGGGCCAGCCTCATTGGTAACCAGCCTGATTGGCTTGCAAATTGCGCCACACTTCAACAAGCCTTTTGTGGCAGAGTCTCTGACGAGCTTTTGGGGCAAGCGCTGGAATCTCACCATTAGCAACTGCCTCAGGGGCCCTGTCTATGATCCAATATATGAAGGTACTGAGTCAGGGATGTGCACTGCCTTCAACTGTATACATGTTGCATATGACTCTTGTAGTCATAGCATGGCTTGTAGGCATGCAACCTGTTCAAGACCCAGCAAAGTGGGTTTTGCTTCCTGCATTTGGTACTGCTTTGACCATCTGCCTCCTCAACTTTTCTGCACAGCCAAAGTTGCAGGCAAGCAAACACCCATTTGCAGATACTGCCAGGTGACAACACTTTATTGACAAAAAGGCAGATGACAAACCACTATTGCCTAAGCTTTGACCAGCAAACATCAGGCAAAGCAACAGTGCTCTGATGCAGGACAATGGGTGAACACACACAAGCCACACAAAGGCGGATCCCTAATGCGCCGCTTTCTTGGCATGAGTGCATGCTTTGTTGTCAGCGGACTGATGCATGAACTGATATACTGGTAAGAGTCAATCGGCCAGTTCTGCGCAGCATTCGCTGTGTAAATCACTTGACTTGTGACGTTCCTGTGTCTTCTTCATTCATTGAGTCTGACATGCATGCAAATGGATATTGTGAGAAAGCCAGGGTCAGATCATTCACAGCTGTTCTGTTGTCCAGGTATATGATGGGCGTACATACCCGCAATTGGGCATGGCTGACATTCTTCAGTATACAAGTGCCGTTCATGGCTTTGGAGACTGTTGGCAAAAAAGTAATGAAGCAGCAACAGCTGCGCCTTCCAAGGTGGCTTTCGATATTGATGACTATGGCCGTGTTACTGTTCTTGGCAGATACATTCTTCTTCCCTCCGTGTTTGGAAACTGGTCTTGCTGACCGTGTGCTATATGCTATTAAGGGCAATGTCAGCCAACTGGTTACGTTTGTGCTGAGAACTAAGTGAGCCACAATTTTGAAGCTGCTTTTGAGCTTGCAGTACGGTGTTTCTTGACCTCGCGCATGTTTCTCACACACAGGACCTGCAACTTGTTGCAATAGAAGTCTGTGCAGCATACACACACCCTACATCTCAATGGGTTTGATGTCGTCACACAATGTACAGCTGGACAATTTCTGTACCACAGCGCCCGTGGTGCACAGACAGACTGATTTCTTGTTCGAAACATGAGACACCAAGCAGCGCACTGCAACAATGTGTTGCAGTGATGCAAACACAACATCATACGGCAAACAATATCTGACTTGCATAGATCCAAAACAGATGCTGAAATTTGTGAACAAAACTGGACAAAATGCACACGATTCACAAATTTGCACATGGAACACTAAGTCACATCACACGTGTTTATTGTCATGTGAACTGTCAGGCTTGTGACTTGTATCCGCAGAAGTTGCTTCATGCTGTGGGGAAAAGCCTCCTCCAATCACATCAGCCATGACAGCATCCACAATGGCAGATGTGTCCTGCCTTGTCATGTCAGCAGATTTGTAGGTATTCATTTGTCCCCTTCTGGGTGGCTTAGGGCTCGGAGGCCGACCCCTGGGGTCAGGTGAGCTGGACCCCTCCCTGAACTGGCGGGCGTCACCATCAAAGGCATCTGCAGGGTACCTTGGGCTGGAGGCTTTAGGCATGTCTCTGCTGGGAGTCTGCTGACTGCTGTTTGGCTGGTTGCCGCTTTCTTGCTTATGTTCAGATTCCAATGATGCTAGATTTTCAGCATGAGAAGCTCCAGCTGAGAGCTGCCGCCTCACCAGAACAGCATATGCACCACCTGCAGAAACACAGCTTTAGCTGGCTGGCCCTGTTGTCTGTACGCACTGCTTCTCAAGCTTGATGATGTGTCAAACAGTCACTGTCCTGGACTGCTTCAGCAGATCCACTGCTGACCAAAGCATTGTTCCGATTTTCCAACACAGCATGATCACAGCCTTACCAACAAGTGCAGTTGTACCAGTGACACAACTTCAGCAGCAAACAAGGCGTGCAATCCTGTCCATACCTCACACGTAATCAGGAGTCAGACTGATGACCAGTGCACGTGCCAAGCTGCATAAACCCACAAAAGCAAAAGGCTGATTTGTCCATCGCAGGCCAGCTGTACCTTTGGAAAGCAGGTCCTGGTGGGTTCCCCTTTCAATGACTTTGCCATGGTCCAGCACAATGACGTCGTCCGCATTCTGCACTGTGGACAGGCGGTGCGCAATGACCACCACAGTCCTGCCTTGAGCAGCTCGGTCCAAGGCATCTTGGACTGCAGCTTCACTCTCTGCATCCAGTGCACCTGCAGACAGCATGGCACCACATCAAGCCAGAGACTGTAAGATGACGCTGTTCACACAGAATATGCGCACAGTACAACTACGATGATGTACTGTGGAACAGTTGTGGCAGTGTTCTGCTTGTGCAGCAGTCGGGCATTCCTCATATCAAGTTGTTTGAGCTACCCATGGAAGCAAATGCACGTGCAAGGAGGCTTGTACAGCTGCATAACTTGCGTCTGTAGCCGGCCATCATGGGTTAGAGCTCAGGCTCCTGTCATTGCAAGAAGATACGATCATTGCAATGAGATACATAACATAACCAAGCAAGAAGTCAGTGAAGGTGAGGAGCAGTTGACGTGAGGCAAGCTGTCTATGCAGCAGCAGCTCTCCAACATGGGCAACAAAAAAATTTGAGTCATGCAGTGCTGATGGACATGTATTGCAGAGGGTTCAGCTGATACATTGCAACATGCATGAGACACGCACGTTACAGGCAACTTGCAAGAGACATGCACAGCACAGGCATCTTGCAGGAGACATGCACGGCACAGGGGTCAGAGGGCTGACTTGTGGCTTCATCTAGCAGCAGCACTCTGGGCTTAGTTAGGACGGCTCTGGCAATGGCTATGCGCTGCTTCTGACCACCCGAGAGGCGAACCCCCCGCTCCCCCACCTGGGTGCGGTACCCCTGGGGGAAGGACCGTATGAAATCGTGTGCATTGGCAATCTTGGCGGCCTCCTCTACCTGTCACAGAGACGTAGCAGAGATTGAGTCATATAGTGGACAGAGATGTAGCAGAGACTAGGTCATGCAGTGGCCTTAATGCTTGCTGTGGCTGATGCACTTTGCAGTCTTGAGAGTGATCTGTCAAGCCAGACCATCTTGCAAAATGAGGGACCAGGACATTGTGCAGCGGTCTGCAGCATGCTTTGGAACTGATATATTATCAACTGCAACTATGCGCTACAACGTGTTGTGTGGTACTCCATTCAGTTGGTGAGCACGACTAGCTGAGCAATTTGCTTGTAACAATTCGCTTGCACATGCAATGCGTACGCCCTTGTTGCAACAGTGAGTATGACAATACATGCATGGGAGGGACACAAGAGCAGGCCAGGGCCTTACCATGGCTAGTGAGACACTGGCTGAGCCACCAGGCATGCCATAAGCGATGTTGTGCATGATGGACTCAGCAAAAAGAATGGGTTCCTGACTCACAATGGACACCTGCATGCCATACCATACCATCAGTGGGCAAATACCATCACAAGCATGCTGTGCAGTGCAACGTGGTAACAGCCAATTGGTACTTTCAATGCATCATTTGCAGGTGACAGCATACAACACAAGCTAAGAGACTGACAACTTTGCAAGCAGCTGGCCAGAGACATGAAGTCAAGCAACATAGCAAAGCCCTCTGCTGCACGTAATATCATCAGCCTGATTTGCCACTTAGTAAGAGCAGGGAGAACAGCATGCAACAGCCTCACAAGGCTCAATGCGCAGAATGCCTGCCGCAGTTGCTGCCTAAATCACCTGTCAAGCAAAACAAGCACACAGCTTCTGACTATCACAACATGTCGACAAAGAGGAGTGCAAGGTCAGCAGCAAGGACAGAACCCCAGGGTTGCAACCTGCTGATGGAGGTAGTCATGGTCGATGTCTGTGAGGGAGAGGCCATCAAACAGCACAGAGCCTCTGTGAGGGTCGTAGAAGCGCTCTATGAGGTTGACAATGGTGGTCTTGCCCCCCCCTGAGGTGCCCACCAGGGCTACCTTCTGCCCTGGCTGAACCTCAAAGCTGATGTTCTTCAGGACCTGCAAACATGCATGCAATATGCTGAGCATTGTCACCGTGTCTCCTGTGCATCTGTGCACCACCAAGAACTGTGATGCAGTGCAGATTGGCTGTCACCGTGCATTCTTCCCACACATGGTGCAAAGACAAAGACAGCAAAGACCGCTTGCAGTGCTGCACTCAAGTGCAGCAGATGCATCTCCTACACGCTGTCACAAGAGCCGATGCTCCCTGATGGGGTAGGGCCTTAGCCTAGGCAAAAATGTTGGCAACCATCAGGGTCTGGCTTGAACACTAGGCTGGTCATGACTAAACTACCTCTCCTACACGCTGCATAATCAGGGGTAGAATGCATATGCAGGAGGGACATCTAGATGGATAGTATAGCACACAAATACAGAAGTGTCGTGCAGAGAGGACAGGTGTTGCAGAACAGGTGAAGCCAGGTGGTGAAGATGACCTGGATGTCTGTCCGGCTTGGGTAGGAGAAAACGACATTCCTGAACTCAATGTGGGCTCCCTCAGGGCTTCCCCGGGGCTTGGCCTGCCCTGCAGGCACCATCTGAGGCTGCCTATCCAACAAGGCAAACACCCGGGTGCTTGCGCCCACAGCCTGCACCACTCCAAGCAATCACATTCATTGTATCCTGTACCGTCTCACATTGGTCCTGTCACCACCATAATAACAGACCGAAACAGAGTTGACAAGTAGGATGTCATGCAGGGAGCTACTCAGCACTGCATGTACCTGCCCCTAGGGGAAGACTTGTCTTTACGAAATGAATAAAGGAAAGTCCTGTCATGTTGCGCAGGTTGGAGTACGCATCAAAGCAGTTTTGCTCCTGAGCATCCTGTGTCCTGGGCTGTGTTGTGACTAACACCCAATGCAGCAGCACAGATGCCAACAGACTGCTGAGCAGGCGCTGAGACCGGACAGGCAGTTGGTTCGGGAAGGGCAGAGCAGGGCAAAGCAGGGCAGGGCAAGGCAGGGCAGGGCAGGGCAGGACAGAGCGATGGCGTACAATATACCTGGACCAAAGAGGAGACGACGCCAGCCAGCTGGCCAACATTGCTGCCCACATAGACAGCGTATATCACAAAGGTGCTCAGCCATGGATGTTCAGCTCAAGTTTCAGCAACAGACGCGCTGATCATAGTAGGAAAGGATGGCTTGAAGTTGTCCAGGTCTAGGGCACATATACACGTGATGTCCTTGGTACGCTGACAGCCAAAACAAGACCTTAGACAGGGCGCTACTCAGGACTGTACATACTTGATCCTAGGGGAAGAAATGGATTTGATAGACAAGTAATAGATGAGAAAAATGGACAAGCACACTTCCTGCCAGGGTGGTGACGTAGCATACTTAGCTGCTCTTTACCTTGATCAACAGCAGTGTGTTTCTGATGAGGTCCAGAAGTGACATACCTGTGGCAAAGGTGAAGTTGGTCCCAAAGAAGAATCCCGAGGCAGATGCGCTTTTCAGACCCCACTTCAGCACACTCTTCACTGAGGTCTCATACTTGTCACAGGCTGCTTTCTCCTTGGCAAATGATCGAACCTATGGGGCAACATCAGGCTTCAGCTTGTACTGGACTGGAGTCTGTATTTAAAGTTGCACTGCATACACTAGATCTATGCAGCCCAAGTGATGGGTACCCCCAAATGAATTGAAAAGGCTTGGGACAGAGCAGGGAACTGACTGCACCATCATCAATGGACACAGAAAGCTAACACCAGCGTGTTGATACAGTTGAGAACTCAATCAGCACAGCTTTTGCAAGGTAGCAAGCACAAGGTATTGCTCAGCATATCCTGGAGCTGTAAAGTCTGCGAGTCAGATGGATGCTTGCCCAGCATCATGCACCAGCTGAAATGTCTTTGCACAATCACTCATCAGCTGCGAAATTCCAAAATTGCGCAGCCCATGCCAACAGCAGCATTGCGCGGTGTGTGACAACTGGGCGATGATGACTCACTGTGCGGATGGAGCCAAAGCACTCCTCTGCAACAGTACTGGCCTCAGCACTGGCTGTCAGCTGCTCTGCTGTGTACTTCTTGTTCACAATGGCAAACCAGCGGAAGGACAACAGCAGGATAGGCAAGATGGCCAGCGTCAGAGCTGTCAGCAGCACCGAGGTGATGAACATCAGCACCAGACCAAAGATGGCCACAACAACGCTGCGAAGTGCCACGCTGATGCTTGAGGTTCCGGCGCTCTTCATCAGGCGTGTGTCCTGTAGCACAGGGCCCAAGCTTGACGTGCAGATAGAACATTTGCACACAGTTGGTGGTGGCGTCGCCAGTGTACATGGTCACAGACTCTAGCGCACTGTTTGCATTGTACTGTGTACCATGCTACCAGCATGTAGTGACGAGGCTTGCATTGAATGCTTGCAAGTCCTTTCAACTGAGTGGTGTGATGGAGATTGCGCGGCAGGCTGGCATCTCAGCCTTGAACAGCAGCAGGACACAAACAGAATCATCACTGTGCATGGCAGACTGTGGCAAAGAGCCAGGCTTGTGGTCACCTCAGATAGTCTGTTCATGAGTTCTCCAGTGCGGATGCGGTCATAAAAGCCAATCTCTTGGTTCATCAAATGGCTGAACAGCCGATGCCGTAAGTTGCACATAACACGCTCAGCAGCCGAGTTGAACAGCCTGTGCATCAGAAGCAGAATTGGGTGACACGCAGGTCTTGACACATGACCTGAGCTTGAGCAGCATCAAAGAGTTGCCACAGCACATGTGTGCGTATTGTGCAGGCTGCAAACATCAAGCTGGTAAAGTTGAAGGGTGGGGCTTACCATGATCGAAGGCCACTAGCGACGCCTCCAACTGCCAGAACAATCAGGATCTTGTATAGCATACCTGCATGCCAGGGAACAAAAGTGCAGCTATGCAGTTTACAAGCCTCATAATTGGGACATTCACTTATGGAGTCAAGCCTGACCATTGAGCTTGTGCTTTGCTTCTCCAGCATCATATGAGCCTTGTCCAAAGTGGATGCACACATCAATGAGGTCCCCTGCAAGCTTGGGAACAGCCACTGTACACAAGGATGCGACGGCAAGAGCTACGGTTGCCAATATGATGACCTGCACAATCAAGCACAGTCTCACGCTGCAGCAAATTGATCTGTAAAACGGATGCACAGCCTTTACAGTCAAGAGCAGAGACAATCTCAGCTGCAGCACTCACAAGCACTTCTTGATTTGCAAGCCCGAAAAGGCGCCATATGGTCGCTCCCTTTGGCTTAGTACCCGACTCTTCATCTCCAAATAGACTGTCAGGTGCTAGACCGTCTCTCAACAGGGTGTAGTCCTTCCTCGTGATACCCCGTGGCATGCTGCAGCTTACTCGGGTGGATATGCGCAAGTTACAGGACTAATTTGACGTCAAGCATGGACTTCTTATAGGTCTGCACACTGTTTGCTGCTAGGCATACATTTTATATGGCGACCTGTTTGAAACTATAACGCACACTGCTTGCTTGCTGATGCAAGCCAGATACAATGACCAGCAGTGTTCACTGGCGAATTAGGAAGCACTTCAAATGGTGATTAGCAATGCTGCAGACGACGACGACAGGTGCCACCAGCTGCTCTGCCATCAGTCAAGCATTGCGCAGCCCAATTGCAAACCTAAAGCAAATTTGATAATTCGAAACCCTGCTTGGATTTGCTAAACGTGCCCTTTTGCACCATGTCATCAACTGCTCGCTCGCTGGCAGATCACGATCACTTGGACTTGGCTGTAACCCCACGCGCTAAGGGCATGTGTGCGTAAAGGTTCAAAAGGTAGTTGCGGTCGTTAGGCTGTACTGAGCATCAAGACCAAAATTTGGTGAAACCCTTGGGGCAGATAAGTGGCAAGATGTTCAAGGGGGGCACGATGGATATGTTTCGCAGCGAGGAAATGCAGCTGATGCAGGTATTTGAACAGATGAATAGCCGTCCTAAGAGTCTGATGTGGCTAATATTCGCACTGTGGGTATTGATCGTTTGGTGGCCTGCAGCTGATGATGCCAGCTGAATCAGCGCACGACACTGTCGCAGCGCTTGGCCATGTTGGCCTGCTGCAGTTCAAGGACCTCAATACAGACAAGAGTGCATTCCAAAAGAGCTACTCAACGCAGGTACAAGCAGCCTTGATTTCATCTTGCAGGTATGTCTCTGTGGCCAACAGACCAATGATTGCGACTTGTTTGTACAGGTCAAGAGGTGTGATGAGATGGCAAGGAAGCTGAGGTTCTTCCATGACCAGGTCTGGCACAACACAGCCGTAACGCTGTCCCAGCTTTTCCTGTCTGTCACCTTTACACTGCTTGCTGCCGTAGGTTCAGAAGTCTGAGTTGATTGTTGGAGCAAGGATGGGGCAAGACAGCTGGGAGCTAGATGAGCTAGAGGTGATTAGCATGATCATCTTACTGCTGTGATTTTGTAATAATTGGCCCTCTGTGCATGCACATGCATGTGCAGAGTTTGCAAGTTGTTTTGTGACTGTATGTATGTCACAAATGCAAGCATGCTTGCTGCAATGACTCCTGTTCTGACAAGGCATTTATACCACAGCATCACTGGATAGCCACTTGTTTATCAGTGTTTTGGTGTTGTTGCCAGTGTCTTCATTGCCAAAACAAAAGACAGCTGATTCTCAGCCCTCAGCCATTTTGCCATGGCTGCAGGCCAAGCTGGATGAGCTGGAGAGCGAGCTGCTGGAGATCAATGGCAACAGTGAGCGCCTGCAGCGCAGCCACAGTGAGCTGATGGAGCTGCAGCTGGTGCTGGAGAAAGCTGGAGGCTTCTTTGACGACGCACAACATCGAGCAAGCGCAGCTCAGTTTGAAAGTGGGCCTCCCTCTCCTGCAGATAGTAAGTTGTTGCATTGTGGTTGCATGATGCAGACGGCCTGTTAGGTAGAGGACACCTGCCAACCTCCAGCCCATGTGGCCCTAACCCTCCCCTCTAGCTAAATCTCCCAGTGGTGAGCCTCATGACAACACTTTGTCTCTGACAGTAGATCCATACTTATTGCTAGTGTCTCTCACAGTAGATCCATACTAGCCGCCAGTATGTGTCTCACAGTAGATCCGTACTTATTGCCAGTATGTCCCTCATAGTAGATCCATACTAGCCGCCAGTATGCTGCTCTGACCTCAGCAAGCTTACTGTGCCTGCTGTTTTTGTGGCTGGCCTGTATTGCAGCAGGCAGGGTCGGCCCACAGTTGCCTGCAAAATGCATCAGGGTCTCAGGCAATTGTGCTCAGACAGTGGCAATGTGTCTTGCAGGCTCGTCAGGCACAATGGAAGCTCCACTGCTTGCTGGCGAGAGCACCACAGACTCCAAAACCGTACGCCTTGGCTTTGTAGCTGGAGTCATCCAGCAGGAGAAGCTCATTGCGTTTGAGCGGCTTCTGTTCCGGGCCACGCGTGGAAACATGTTCCTGAAGTCCACTGCTGTGGGCAGTGTGCTGGACCCCACCACGGGGGAGAAGCAAGAGAAGGCTGTCTTTGTTGTCTTCTTTGCTGGAGAGCGTGCCAGGACCAAAATCTTGAAGGTTGGTGAATGCTTGGCATGATTGAGTGCATGGTACAATTATAATAATAAGGTGGTCCTGAGAGGCAGACGCTTAAACCACAGGCTAGGTGGTCCTGTGGGGGGTATGGCTCAAGTGATGAATCACCTGTGCAGTACAACTGATGCACTGCACAAGTGATCCATCGTCTGAGCCATACCCCCCACAGGACCACCTAGCCTGTGGTTTAAGCCTATGCCTCTCAAACAGTTGGTGGGCAGTTCAAATCCATGTTTTTCAGAACTTGATTTATGAGCTGACGGCGGGTCAAGTAGTTACAGGCTCTGCCTGGAAACTGTATAAGAATGGTGCACAGCGGCCACTCTGGTCTCCGGTGCCAGGCTTGCTTTGGGCTTGCACCCAGGAACGCCAAAAGGGCTAAAGTTTTCTGTCTGAACCTGTATGCCTGCTGCTTCTCTGCCAGCAGATGGCCAGTCAAATGACAGCTAGACCTGACTGTTTCTTTCACTGCATGTTGACGCGTCTGTCAGGCTGTGGGCAACACTTGCAACCCATGTACTGGACTCTGCCAAAGGCTGCAACATGTACTTACTTGAGTCGGAGCTCACATGTTTGTGGTTGCTGTGCCAGATATGTGATCTCCCACTCAAACAAGTACAAATTGTTGCTGCACTGGTGCTGCTTTCCAGACTTTAAATGAGCGTCCACATCAGATGCATTCCTTTGCAGATCTGTGAAGCCTTTGGAGCCAACAGGTACCCCTTTCCTGAAGAGCCAGCACGTCAGCGGCAGATGAATGCTGAGGTCACAGCACGCCTCAGGGAGCTTCACACCACCATCGAAGCAGGTCAGCCATTGACCCTATTCTGCCTTCCTTCCTGTGACTTACAGTGAGGATTCTGTTTGACTCATGACTAAGCAATTCAGCATATTTAACAACGTACTGAGTTCTTGCTTTCCAGTTGGTCGTCTGACGTTTTAACCATAACAATTTAACAATAAAAATTTCCAGCAAGTGCTAGGTGTGTGTGGCACAAGTCCTGTCTCGCCAGGCTGACTGGTTCCAGTTATTCGTATGCCTTTTGTTATTGTGGATGTGACTGAGCTGCTGCTGGTTGGTGCAGGTGAGCGGCACCGGGAATCAGTGCTGCAGAACATTGCTGTCAATCTGGACTCATGGACTGTACAGACCAAGCAGGAGACTGCCATCTACCACACCCTCAACAAGCTCAGCGTGGACACCTCACGCAAGGTACACCATCAAGATCACATATGATCAACAGTTGATGGACATACCCTGTCTGTGTTTGATTCAACCACGAGTGCCTCTGTTCTGTGTGCAGCTGTTGCGGTGCCACAATGCGAATGACATGTTTCGTGCAGCTGTTGTAAGGCCACAAAGTGAGTGACGTGTTCTGTGCAGCTCTTGCAATGTTGCAATGCCACAATGTGAACGACTGTTTTGTGCAGCTGTTGCAATGCCGCAATGCCTGCAAAGTGAATGACGTGTTTTGTGGGAATGCAGGTGCTTGTGGCAGAGGCCTGGTGCCCTGTGTCAGGCAAGCAGCAGGTGCAGGATGCTCTCTCAGAGGTTGCGCAGAGAGCAAACTCTTCGGTATGCACATCTCCTAATGCGTGATGTATGTTGAGGCAGCAATACCATGCAATCAAGATGCATTTGAGAACTTGCTGTTAAGCAATACCATGGCAATCATCCATGCGCCATCATCATCTGGGTAAGACGCCAGCAGTGTATTGATAAATTTTGCGGTCTCCATGATTATGAAGCGCGACGTCGGCCTTCATGATCATGAAGGAGACAAATTCATCAATGCACTGCTGGCATCTTACCCCGACGTCGCCCTTCATAATCATGAAGGCCGACAAATTCATCAATACGCTGCTGGCGTCTTACCGAGACATGTTTTCTGTGAAGAACAATGAGAGTCTAATGATCCCAAGGTAAAGTTATGCTATGCAAGATTGCACGTTGATTGTGGTCACCCTTGGAGTGTACATGCCACATACATTTTGATGACCAACACAACAGTTGCTCCTGTGCACCTTCATGATGAGAAGCCTTGCTAAACCATCCAGTTGAGCAGCTGTCTGCGTGCATGTCATAACAGGTGACCTGCGTAGTCAATGCTCATGTAGCATCAACTCATTCAAAAAATTGCTGAGGAGGCCAGTAGGCCTGTTCACTATACCACGCAGTTTGACCAGGCAAACATAGTCAACTTCCAAGCCACTCCATCCACTGCTGCATGCAACTACAGGTGAGCACCATCTTCCAGCCCTTGGTGACATATGAGCAGCCACCCACGTACTTCCAGACCAACAAGATCACCCACTCCTTCCAAGAGATTGTGGACGCATATGGTGTGGCCAAGTACAGGGAGGCCAATCCAGCCCCCTTCACAATTGTCACCTTCCCCTTCCTCTTCGCTGTCATGTTCGGTGACTTTGGGCATGGCATGCTGCTGCTGGCCTTTGCTCTGTGGATGGTTCTCAGGGAGAAGATCATGGGCAGGCAGCAGTTGGATGAGATCATTGGCATGTGCTTTGGAGGTAGGCTTGCCACTCGTGTAGTCAACTGTGCGTGCATCCCGGGTGTGGGCACAGCTTTGTTGTCAGCTGTACACTGAAGATCTCTGTGGATGGTCACTCCCGGGGGGGAGTGTTTCACACACCTGTCCCCCATATACAACGCCATTGCATAAGTGGCGTAGTCTTTTATTTTAATTCTAGGCTTGCCACTAGTCTAGTCACCTGTGCGTGCATCTCGAGTGTGGGCAAACCTTTGTTGTCAGCTATTCACTGCCAAGCTCTATTGATGGCTGGTAGACAGACAAGCTTGGATGGCGCATCTGTGCGGCAATGCTGCTTCTTTTGACTCATTTCATCAGTAAGCTTGCTCCCCGTGCATGTGTTTGTATGTTCTGCCCATTATTCCTTGCTGGGTTCTTTACCCTTGGGTGACCCATCAAGGAAGAAGTGCTTGCTGACCATGTCGATGTGTTTGTTAGATTTGTTTGTCATTGCTGCTGCTTGTTGCAGGCCGATATGTCATGTTGCTCATGGCCATCTTTTCTATCTACACTGGCCTCATCTACAATGAGTGCTTCTCCATCCCCATGAGCATCTTTGGCAAGAGTCACTGGGCCTGTGCTGAGGAGTCAGGCCAGGGTTACTCCTTGCTGCAAATCAAGTTCAATGAGACGCTGTGCCCAACAGCGTTTGAGGCCGGCCTTTCAATGAATGACAGGGTCAGTCCTGCAGCCTTCTTGCTGCTGCATGCTTGAACCTGTGGCACTAATTGTTTCAGGATTGTCCTTTGCATTTGCTACACGTCAACCAGCCTGGTCCTGCTGCAAATGTCTGGACCCTCATATGCATATGCATGGGCTTCTGTTGTGATCACAGAAAGTCATTGCTCAACCTGCTCAACCTGCTTTTCATGGCAATTCATTGCATGGCATGCCTGTCATGGTCACACACTGTGACATCATTGATGCTTTGTCAGTCTTGTCTTGTTGCCTGTGCATGCTCCTTTCCAAGTGAAACGCTGCCTGCACTGAGCAACTGCATTGGTGTACAGGGTCCCTATCCCTTTGGTGTAGACCCTGTGTGGCATGGAACCAAGACTGAGCTGTCTTACCTCAACTCTGTCAAGATGAAGCTGTCAATTGTGCTTGGTGAGTCTCTGACATTCAATGCCCCTGTCTGCATGTGTCAGTTGCCCTGCCTGCTGCAGCTTGAGACACACCGGCAGTGCATCATGACAAGGATATGAAAGGTCCTGCTGAAGCATATGATGTCGTGTCCGCTCACTGTCAGTTGCGTCAGGTCTCACGGCAGTTGGCCACAAGTGTCCAAAACAGCGTATGCATGACTGCTGCAAGGAGACTCACATTCTGGTCGTTGACTTTGTCCCTGTTGCATGGCATACTTTCACACTGACTGTCTTTTGCATTACTTGGTGTTAACAATTGGTATCTGCCATCTTATGGAGTCTTTCAGTAGTCCTGTTGTGCTCATCACAACGTCGCTTGCCAGCTGTGTCACACTCTGAATCACTCGTTACACTCCTGGACAGCCCAATGTAATACCTGGCTTCTAATGAAGTTGGCGCCGAAAGGTGTAGTCCTTTTGTTTCGTTTCACACTCATGACACTTAAGCGCTGCGGTTCAGGTGTTGCCCAGATGAATGCGGGTGTGGTGCTGTCTCTCTTCAACCAGCGCTACTTCCGCGACAAGCTGTCCATCATCTGCGAGTTCATCCCCCAGATGATCTTCCTGAATGCGCTGTTTGGCTACTTGTGCGTCCTCATTATAGCCAAGTGGATCAGCGGGTCATATGCTGACCTGTACCACATCATGATCTACATGTTCCTGCAACCAGGCAATGTAGACTGTAGCAGTACCACAGATGGTGTCACAACTGTTGGATGTCCCAGGAACAAGATGTATGCTGGGCAGGCTGGCTTTCAGGTGAGCAGGCATACTGTTGGCAACCTCCCACTGTTAGACTCTGGACTCTGTTCTCTACTGCACAAAATGTGAAGTTCTGTAGTGACATGAGTTGGTTGTCTGACTGTTGCCACAGGTCAGTCAGGTACGTGGTGCACTCAGTGTTGGAAGCTCAAGTTGCTGTGTGACCTTTGTCCTTCTGCATCATATTACATCAGACCAAGCATGTGCAGTGCGATGCAGGAGTCACAGCCCATCGTCAACAGCCAAGCATGCTTAGCATCTCAGCCTTGTTCCAGAAAAATGTGGGCACGTGTCCACTGCTGTTTGTGTCGACTTTTTGAGAGCATTGTGACACTGCATGCTCATTCTGCTTTCACATGATCTCAGTGCAGTGATGGATCACATTGTTGCTGCAGGTGTTCTTGCTGCTAGCAGCATTTGCAGCTGTGCCGTGGATGTTGATTCCTAAGCCGTATGTTCTGAAGAAGAGACATGAGGCCCGCATGGCTCAGGTACCTCTCTCCTGCATGCTTCAATGCACCCCTCACTCTGCTGCATCACATCATGAATGCCTATGTCCATATGCCCAATTTTCATGGAGGTCACTGGGAGGGCCTTTGCAAACATACCTCCATGCAGCTTTGCTGCCAACCTCATTCATGCACCGACTGCTCATGCAGATGTTGTGCCGGTACACACTTGGTATATTCCTCCGCTGCTCCATTTAGGAGCTATGTTTTGAGGGTGTTGAACACAGCAAAGCTTAGCTGCATCTCATGCTTGCCTTTATGGTGCCCATAACCATCTTTGTTCTTCTTCCATCTTCAGACACAGCACTATGGACGTGTGTCCCCGCATGATGAGGACTCTGAGACTCCCAACCAGCGCCTGACGGCAGCAGCGCACGATGAGCATGAGGAGTTTGACTTTGGGGAGATCATGGTTCACCAGATGATCCACACAATTGAGTTTGTGCTGGGAGCCGTGTCCAACACAGCTAGTTACCTGCGCCTGTGGGCTCTGTCACTAGCTCATTCCCAGCTGTCAGCTGTGTTCTATGACAGGGTCTTGATGGCTGGGGTGTCATCTGGCAAGCCAGCACTGTTCATTGGTAAGCCCTTTCCTTCCTAAACACAGCTTGTTTGGCTCTTCGATTGTAAGACTGACTTTCCACTTGACGCTAGCTTGCCTGTCTTACTGCTATAGTAACACCACAATTTGCAGTGCAGCTATGGTGTGAACCACTGCTTGATATCAACATCTTGGGTTGCTACATACTTCCTAGTCCTGTCTAACCAGACTTTTTGTGCTGTGTGCAGCGTTCTTTGTGTTCATCATTGCCACTCTGGGTGTGCTGATGGTGATGGAGACTCTGTCAGCATTCTTGCATGCGTTGCGTCTGCACTGGGTGGAATTCCAGAACAAGTTCTACCATGGAGATGGCTACAAATTTGCACCGTTCAGCTTTACAATCATTGAGCAGGAGGAGTTGTGATTATACTGTACTGCTGTAGACCTGGCACATTGCTGTGCCAGACTTTGGATGCCACACCTTGTAATGATTTTGTTACCCTACACTGCATGACGACTTGGATGCGTCAGCATGTTCTGAACGTCTGCAGATGGCTGCGCCGATGAAAATTCCAGTCATATGAATATCATGAAATGTGTGCAAGTTTGGAAATGGGCCGTACAGATCTGTTGATGCAGCCCCCCTTTGACATGTGAGTCACATTCTTTTCTGATATGGTGAGTTGTAGCTGTGTTAAGCCCAGAAGCATGGAATGTTGATGCATTCCTATCAATTCACAACCGCTGAAAAGACTGACCGTGCAATAATCATCCTGAAATCGGATCACTAACAGAGTAGGCGTTAGGCCTTTTTGCTGTGTCCTGTGTGTGCAAATGGCATTGCATGTGCAACCAAGTCACATCGCATGTGCAAGCACGTCACACTGCATGTGCCACCGTATGGAAACCGTACATAATCGGGGGGAACAAAATAGATTTTCTTCATGAGCCTACAGTTACAGACACTGCAGCATGCTTTCGATCGTGTCTACAATGTATATGTACTGGATGTTTCGTGTGTCTGAGGGTTCCTACCTAAAACTTCGAACACAACTGTCACAGTGTGTTGGGCACAAAAGCGGTGGTGCAAAAGCTGATGCAAGGCATGGCACAGATTATGCTTGCAAATGGCCTGCATAGACTGTATTGCAAGGTCTGTCATGCCAAAACCACCACCACTCTTTCAGGGCAGACATGCAGCTGACTGGTGACAATAAACTCTGGCCAATCTGCATCATATTTGCAGCATGGCGCAATCTTCAAATTGCAAAATCACAGCTACGACAGGGTGTCACTTCTCTCTGCCAAGCCCCTGACCCGCGACGTCTCAGCCTGCTGCAACTGCTGCACCCCACCGCCAACGTGAAACGGAGGAGGAATGTCGAATCCAGTGTCAAGACGGCTGCCGGAGGCTGGGAAGCCGGAACTAGAAGCGGAGGCAAACGAATCCCGCCGGCTGTGAGCATTGTGGAAGGAGTCTGCTCTGCTTGAGGCCTGTGTTGTGAATGATCCCTGGCGCTCGGCAGCAGACGCGAATGAGTCCATTGAGCCCTGAAGAGAACTTATTGCATTTATAGCATCTATCATAGCAGCGTAGTCTCCAAATGCATGCAATATTGCACTGTGATACATGCAAGCTCAAGCTGGATTGCAACTAGCCAAAACTTAGTGCACAGTTTGGTCATGAGGCAGACAGCCTCACATGTGCCTACAGGCTATATAACTTGTGCTCAACAGCTTACAAATTAGGGAAACAAGAAATCAGAATGTGGCTTTACCTCCTGACTCAGATTCCCATAAGACTGGCCTCTGTTGCCAAGAGGCACAGCAGTCTCCTCCCCGTGACCCTTGGTCTTCAAGGTCTGCACACCTGACACTGTGCCAGCCTGCTCAGCATTCTGCTGCTGGCTTGAAGCCTGCTGAGTCATGCCTGCTTGGCCACTCGTCTGTGCCTGTCCAGAGACACCAGCAGGTGCCTGCACCTCACAATGCGTCAGAGGAAGGGCAAGCATGCATGCACCTTGATGTGCAACCCCATGCAATCTCATGACCCTAAACAAGCTTGATCCATGCTGGCTAGTCTTGTGAACAGTTGTAAATATGCTGTAGTTACAAGACTAGCTAGTTACGGACTACAAATCATAAACATGTGGTCAAGTCACACTGTCAATGCCCCTCTACAGGCACTCACAGTCAAGCCAGAGCTGCTATGCATGCCTCCATGAACATCCATGAACAAAAACGCTTACTACCCACAATGTTCATGCGATCATGCACAAGTCAACATGCTACAAACACATGCAAAGGCACAGTAAGGTATTCTGAAGAGCTTACAACAAGGTGACCAATGCCACAAACACATGCAAAGCCATGGTAAGGTGTTCTGCAGGGCTTACCACAAGGTGGCCATCACCATAACTGCCTGCCTGAGCATTGCCTCCCCTGACTGGTGAGCTTGGCGCCTATAAAAGCCCAAGCCATGTAAGCTAAGCAACGACGTGAAGTCATCAAAGCCAGTTGATATCCTGTACAATTCTGGAAATTGCACAGACACTGTGGCGAAACAGCACAGCATGCACGCAAAGCCAATACGGAAACAATCAGCGGACAAGTTGAGCTACTGCAGCAGCACACACTGCAATGTGATCAGAGCAGCAGCCCAGCACACAGCAGCAGCTCACCATACTTCAATGTCTCAAGAAGTGCATGACTGACAATTTACATTTGACCTACTAATCATATTGCACAGAGTTGTTATGCTGTCAAGAGCTATAGCAGTACTCACCAGCAGGTGTCCCCCCAGGGGTGCAGCACTCTGGCCAGGGGGGCCATGGTGGGTGGGGGAGCCTGGGCCCTCCATGTATCCAGCCCCACCGTTCTCTGCATCACCCAGGTCATACCTGCTGGGGTCAAACCCGGGGCTGCGGCCTACTCCCACCTGCACCATAATGGCAAGAGTCCAATCACTAGTACTTGGGGTTGCACAAGGACCAATCAACATCCTAAGTCTGTTATGAGAGCTGATTTGGGTTATATGCTTCTTAAGATCATGCAGATGCTTGTGAGCTGTGTGCTACTATCGTGCTTGGGAGTGCAATGGGGAAAACACTATTTGCAGGCCAGGACTGGGTTTCCAACAGCTGTTGATGTAATGCTGTGTGAGATTGACATGAAACATGACATGAGCTGCTCTGCAACAAGAAGAGGCCCAAGCTCTTGCTGAGGGTCTTGTCAGTTCCACACCTAGTTGCAACTGCTGCACTATTGCAATACCTGTGTAGACAGTAGTGACATTTCTGTCTGACCTCAAACCTCGAATACGCTTGCTGCATGCCTGTCACACAAATTGCCAAGACACCAAGCGTCAAGTCACCAGACCAGGTAAGGGTTCAGGCAACAAGCTCACAGTAATGTATTGTACATACTGCGACATTTGCAGCTATGACAGGATCCTTGTGTCTATGTACAACCTGACAAGACAGTCAGTATGTTCAGGATCACTTGCCTGCTGGCCAGGCTGCTGAGGCTGAGGGGCAGCCATGGCACTCTGGTTGGGGTAGGGCTGGGGGTTGTTGTGCACCCCATTCATCCTGCCATTGCCTGGCCCATTCAACTGCCCATCTGTAGAGGCAACAAATTCATCAGCCACCATAGGGCATTCACACTGAACATGAGGCTTGAGAGCCCCCATGCATTGAATTATGTAAGCAGCAGACTTTATAGCCTGCACTGTGTATCTGGCATCAAAGCAATATTGCCCTGCAGGCAAGCTGGGCAGCTCAACCAGGGGATGGCTATGCAGGGCGGGGTCAGGGTGGTAAGCCTGCCTCATTGTTGCTGCCACCGTTTGATAGGGGTCGCTTTGTACTCTTACATATCCAAACTCTATCTTCAGATACTGGCATTGTCATCATCATTTGAATCAACGACAATATCTTCAATAGAAGCATTGGTATTTTCAAAGGCAGCATGGCTACTCAGCTGCATGAAACCTGCTGAGCATATGTCTGCCTGTACGATAGCATGCAGCATGACCAAGATTGGATGCTCACAGTACAATAGACCCAGAACAGTAGACCCAGTACAGTAGACCCAGAACAGTAGACCCAGAACAGTAGACCCAGAACAGTAGACCCAGTACAGTAGACCCAGAACAGTAGACCCAGAACAGTAGCCCCAGTACAGTAGACTCAGTACAGAAGACAGCACAAGGTACCTGTCTGGTAGGCAGCAGGTCCGGAGAGGGCAGGGATGGCTTCCTCCTGGTTGGCGTACCCCATCTCCAGGTCGGGCATCAACATGGGCTCAGGCTTGCGCCGAGGAATGGGCAAGCAGCACACCTCCCGCCAGTTGCGGAACAGACCCCTGCATCACCAACACCCACAGCTTAGCAATTATTTTTTGGGAAGCATTTCGGAATTTATGCGTGTCGAGGGCCATGCTAATCTTCTCTGCATCATTCCAACTTTGACAGATGTGCCTGCATGACCAACAGCCACAGCTAGGCAATTTCTTTTTAAACCGTTTCGCGATTTATGCGTGTCATCTCTGCACGAGGGCCATGTTAATCTTCTCTGTATTGTTCCAATTTGACAGATGTGCCTGCATGACCAACAACCACAGCTAAACCATGTCTTTTGTGGAACCATTTTGCGATTTATGCATGTCATCTCTGCGCAAGGGCCATGCTAATTTTCTCTGCATCGTTCCAATTTTGACAGATGTGCCTGCATGACCAACAGCCGCAGCTAAGCAATGTGTTGATGGCCACGTACATATGTGACACGTCAATCAGCAGTTGCTGCAAGTTTGAGCTCAGTTGCCTGCGTTATAGGAGGAAATAGCAAGCTGCCTGTCAAACATCCAGGTAGACCAAATTGGTGCAAGTGTCCTGCCTCACATACAATCATGTGACACCAACAATTCTGCATATTGCTAGAATCAGACGCTGACCCAGGGCCCCTCTGCCACTGTAGGGATGATACTTGGGGTCCACGAGTGGGATTGGCAAAAGGGTAGGAAAGCCCTGGGGTGGAAATGAGCACCAAAACTTCTTCCAGTCATCCAAAACATTGCAATATGCACATGGTGTACATACAGGTGCATGGCATATTGGGACTTCTTACATATCAAGACATCAGCACAAATGAGCATTCCATGGTAGGCTGACGCTGGAATGCAGGCCTAGAAGTTTGCGATGCAATGGACAGACTACACAATTTGCTGCTAAGCAGATATGATGCATGAGGTCAAGAGGTGTGAGGCAGCATGCATCACTTGTGACACCAGACATGTAGTGTGTTATGCACCAATCAGCAGAAGCTTTACCTGTTGTAAGGGTTGCCTTGTGCTGTGCCATATCTATGCCGGAAGTGCTCATACGTGGTCTGGTTGGTGGTAGTCAAGAAGATGTGGAAACCACTCAACCCACCCACAAAACTGCAGACAGTCATACATCGTGTTAGATTATGGTTGCCGCTGGGTTGACACATGCAAACATGCTTTTGGATGCCTAGCTATCAATGACTGCATGCAGCATGCAAGAAGAGGATGTTGCCTAGGCACAAAGCGTCTTGCAGCATGTAACAAGAGTTGATTCTTAGATGGTCATTGGATACATGACCAAAGATGCGATTTTTGATGGCTGAAACTGTGCTGTGCTGCTCATGGTCTGCTGATGAAGTCCAACACATGCTTGTTGGTATCAGGCTGATGAACAGGTAGAGACACACATGTGTGACATGCAGCAGTCCTGCAGAAGCTTGCCGCGTGTAGCTGGTGCAGCAAGCAAGGAGCTAAGGTATGCATGTGGTTGTGGTTTTCAGGCATCACCACAATAGCAGAGCAGCAAAGCTTCACAGACAAGCTTCACAGACAAGCCACAATCAGCTGGGCAACCATGGCCGCAACAACCTTGCTGTCTGTGTTGCTGATGCATAAGCAAAGGAAGCACTATGGGAGTTGCAGTGGGAGCAGCAAAAGAGCAGCAGTACAAACTCACCAGCAAGCCAGCACAGAGTAGATGATGAGCACAATGTTGGCAGGCTCCTTGCGGATGGCAGTGCCAAAGTTGTGGTACCTCCACTTGCTGATCAGCAGCAACTCTGCCAGGCAGGTGGCAAAGATGGTGCAGCACAGCAGGGTGCAGCTGAAGATGAACGCCAGGAAGAAGCGGTAGTTCCTCTGCAATGCACAACACAAGCACTTCTAACAACAAGATTGTCAGACTTGGAGAAATGGTGCTGTGAGAGATGCAGGTAGACTGCCTATATGCACATGTGTAATACAAATTCTGGACTGTTGCTACCATAGCTTTAATGCTCCTGTTTCATTCAAGCAGGATCAGCTTTCACCACAAACTTTGACCATTCCAAGCATCTTCTGACTCAAAGACATCTGAGCAGATGTTCTGAGCAGTCATTCAGGCAACAAGAGGGTGTGCAAGTTACAAGACTCTCAGATGCACAGAAAGCACAGAAACATAGACCCAGTCCCCAGTCACCACTCAGGGCTGGCGACTGGATGCATGACAATCTTGTGTGTAATGCATGACAACAAATGTCTAGTGGCAACATGTACGCAGAGCAGGGACAGTAAATGTCTAGTGGTAACATGTATGCAGAGCAGGGACAGCAAGCATATCGGGGGTAATGCAGCAGATGCTCACCAGGCCGACACAGGTGCCAACCCATGGGCAGTGGTGGTCAAACTTCTCCACACAGTTGTCGCAGACAGCACAGTGGGAGCAGCGGGGCGGCCGCCAGTGATTGCAGGTGGTGCACCATTTGGTCTGAACCACAAAGCTGTTGATCTGATGCTCCTTGTATGCTGGCCGGCCTCTGCAGCAGCACACTCCCTTAGGAAAGCAAATTGCTTTGATGCTTGTTGCTTTTATGCTTGTTGCCCATTGTGGGCAATGCTTTGCTAAGATGATCTGCAGCTGCCCAGGTGTAGTTGTTGCAAAGTTGTTAAAAGCAAAGCATGTGTGCCAGTGCCTGTTTTGCTTGGCTGGGGTTTGGTTTTACAGCTTGCAGAAAGCCTGTGTGCTGCCTGCTTGCCTCTTATCCTCGTGCCACACAGGCAACAGACAAGGGACATAACATTGCAAGGCTTCCCAGAAGACAGACAGGCATCAAAATGAGTGTTTTAAGCATGCTTGTGAGTTGCCAAGTACTTACAGCTTGGCTTCTGGTCTGTTGCCATCATCTCTGGGATAGAACCCAGGGTCTCTCAGAGCGGTCATGCACAAGCAGAACATGCATGCCAGAAGCTCTGCTGCTATGATGGCTACCAGGGCCCAGGAAATGTTGGGACCAATCTTGGATGCCACAAAGCCAAAGAAGATGCCACAGGGAGCGCACACAATGAAGACAGTTCCAATCAGGCTCTTCCAATCAGTGCCTGCAAGCCTCAGTCAGTTGTAGTGGCCACTGAGTAAGCCTATAGCAACTTGAAGTCTGGACGCTACAGGCTTTTGATGGGCGTGTACGCACAGCTGCACTGCTTACCTACGACAAAGGCACCATTGAAAAAGGCAAAGTGCTCCCCGGCATTGTCTCCACGACGGCGTTTGACGCTGTTATGCAGCTTCGGATCGCCTGTTTGAGTAGACATCGCAGCTCCCTTCTAGGCCTGGAGCAGAGGCCTTGTGGGCAGTGGCCAATCTGAAGGAAGATTGGTCGATGAATAAGCTCAGCAGAAGGCTGCAAATCTGTTGTCTACCCTTCAGCTAAGAGCCCAAGGGAACCTCAAGATCGGCCAGAGACGGTGTTTAAGCTCGAGTCAAAGGTCGGTTCCACAAGCAAGTGAGTTTTGTACGCCCTGCAAACCGATCCTGTGCACGATCCCACGACTGATATCACGTACGGGACGAAACAGCTTATCAACTCCGCGATGAGAACGCAAGGATCGTTCGGCAATGAGCTGCAAGGCGGCTGTCAAGACAGGCGCATACGGGGATCTCGCTCATAAGTAGAAACAATGACACGCATCAGCTCTATTGCTCACGAGGCGCGCTTACACCTGCGACTGTGCCCTGCAAAGAAATCTGACACCTCCCCAAGTTTTCCTTAAATTTATTAAGCCAATAAAGGTCCAGCCATGGCTTTGGCGTCCTCTGCAGATTTTGCTTGGTACTGTCGTAAAGTAGCCTTGCAGTCGCGGCTCACAAGGGCGTTAGGTGGTTCGTCGATCCACTCCATCATGAACAACAATAAGCTGGACGAAGCCGCGTTGTTGGCCGCCAACTCATGGTTGGTCTCAACCATCCCAGGCAACATCAGCCTCTGCTAGAGTATCTTCTGTAGAATCTGTGAGCAATCAGGTGGGCGGCGACCACCTGACAAAATGCATGCCTCATCTCAATGAATCAATATTACCTTCCATGCCAACTGCAAGGTCACCAGTGGTGCTTTAGTATGCTTGCTGAGCCTGATCTCCCAACCCGTCATGGGCATGCTGTAGTGAAAGCGGCATTCATGAGTGTCCACATGTTGGGACAATGTTGGGACATGAAAATATGCATGCCTCATGTCAATGAATCAATATTACCTTTCATGCCAACTGCACGGTCACCAGTGGTGCATTCGTCAAGGCAAGATATGCTTTTACCGCACCTTCGCTTGGGTTAGCTGGTTGGCTGAGTGCTGTTCAGTCTGGCCTGTGCCAGATTTGAGGCTCAGCAGAACAGACAGCCGAGCACGTGCATGATGTTCAGATGTGGGGCTGGCAGGCTGGAATGCAAATGTGACCTGCAAGGCTGCTTTGATGATCTCTCTTTGCTTGGGCCGGAAATGCCTGTTGCCAAAGACCCTCATGTTGGCAAGGTCAATCAAGTCCATGGCAGCTTCGCGAGCATTTGCAGGTCTGGACGAGCTTGTGTGATGCTTTGGACCAGCTGCTGGCTGTTGCATGCCAGCTTGCGCAGAGCCTGCACCAGCTACAACAAACTGCAGGTACTAGATGTGCATTTGCTATAAGACAACAAGATGAGCCTATAAATGTGTTTGGTCCCAGTGCGAATACTGCTTTACCTACCTGGATCTACTGGCCTCATGAAGGCAGTCAAAGTTTGCTGCCTTCGACTCCCGTCAGTTGATGCCCTGGCAGAGTCCTGTATCAGCAGCCTACATGTTGATTGTTTGGCATTGTGAGGCATGCAGACCAAACACCCAAGTAATAGATGCAGCAAAGGCTGGGATAGAGCGCATCACCAGAGTAGCTCTCTGCCTTGCTGTCCTGGCAGACATGCTAGTGGCTGCTGTGCCTGCAAAGCCTGGGGACATGTCATCTTCATCTGAGCTGCATTCAATCTCATCAGCAGATTCACTGTCCTGCAAGCCCACAGCCAGTCACTCAAGGTTGCATGTGTAACCTATGCTGCTGTGCTACTGAATTTGGCCTCGCATGTGGTGAACTGTGCCATACATGAGTAGGCCTTTGCTACGTACTTGATCAGTGATGCTCTGTTCCATGCTGTCTGCATCCTCATCTGAGGAACCCAGCACCTCCACCACATCATGCTCAGCCTCAGATCCTGATGAGACACATACAAGACATGCAGTCGATGAATGCAGGCGACAGGAAAGCAGGTGTGTTCAGCCCCTCTACAAGCTGCTCCTTGTGTTTAGCAGGCACTCACCACTGTTTTCATCGTCAGTTGGTTGTCTCTTTTTCGTCAAAAAGTCGAGAAAGTCACCAACATCCTCGTTTGTGGCCTTCAAGTGAGAAGGGTTCAAGTCTAAACTGTCTAAGTGAGTTTGAAATGCTGACTTGACACGGTCTTCGCCAAACGTCTCACCATAACCTACCAGACGGTGCATTGACTGAGCAGATATAGGCGACCCAAGCACTACATATGCTGCGCTCACCGTAAGACAGCGCTTGCTGCAGGACTGGATGCATGTCGGCACAGCCGCGGACCATTCAAAGGCAGTGTCACACTCGAACGCCCCCAAGTGCGTGCTGGTTTACATTTTGCTTGAGTTACAACGTACTTGGGGCATCCGCGCGGAGGTGTAAAGCCAGCAGCAGCAGTGATCAGTACCGAGATCGCTAAACCCACGTTCACAGGTAGAGTGGTCAAAGGGACATTACAATATCTCGCTCGACGAACGAGCTGCAAGACGTGATGTACAAAGCGCCAAACTTGAACTTTGTTATCGCCACACTGTGCCGCAACTAAACTTGACCAGCAACTTGCAAGGCATAAAACAACATCGAGGAAGGCAGGGTTGACAATTTTTAATCAGAGTTGCTTGTCTTGTATCTTGCTGATCTTGACCAAGTACTAACAGGAGTTTTGCGCGCATGCAAAGAGTCGAGAATGGCCTCTAGTGGACATGCAGCGGCTGAGATTGAAGCTGTGTCTGCCGAGTACAGTTTTCATGACATTCTCTTACCAGCAACACACGATGCAGCTGTAGTTGACTTGCAAGCAGATGAGTCTGCTGCACAGTCCCGACCACCAACGTCTGGCAAATGGACAGGATTGTGGCGAGCTTTGACGACTGGTTAGCATAAGCAATTTGCAATTCCCTTGCAAATTTGTCAAAGCAGCTAACTGGTGAAGTTGCTTATACAGCTTGGGATGTAGCTGATGAGCACCTAGCTAACTTGTTTGGTCTGAATCAATCCAAGTATGAGTGGGCTATACAAGAGTATTACTGGCAGAAGCGTCAAGCGGACGAACAGATGAAGCAGGCAGTTCAGAGCTCAAGATCACAGGTATGCACAGCTTGCAGCAAGTTTGAAGTGCACAAACTTGGAAGGCTGAGCCTTGTTGCGGACTGCAAGTTGCGTGATGCAGGTGCAGCTTACTGGCGCTGACACTGATGCAAGCGAGAACGCATCAACTCAGAGTGAAGCTCTGCAAGGCAGCAGCATGGTATAAGGCTCATCCGTTATGACGTCACAGGGTCACTCAATGCACCATGGCAACCAGGCCCCACCTAGGTCTTTGCAGCAACCAATTGACATCAGATCCATGCTCAAACATAATGCCAACTGTACTCACACTTGTGTTGTAGCAATGTCACGTCCTTTGCCCCATCCTTTGTGCATTATGATGTGCGTAAGAATTTTTATAGTTTGTTCAGATGCATAGCATTTAGGCACATCAGATGAAAACGACAGACCCTTACAAATCACAGTGCAGTGGACGACCACACTGCAAAAGCTCTACATATACAGGCCCTCTGGCACACCCTCTTTCTTCTTGTACAGCACCTTCTCCTTTGCTTTCTTGAAGTCGACATGGGTCACCCGCATGCGTCGCTCTCTCAGTGCCAAAAGGCCAGCTTCTGTACATACTGCCTTGATATCAGCACCTGACAACTCGTCCTGAAGCACATAGATTAGAGCTCAGCTAGGATTGTCTCAAGTAGGTAAGCCCATGCGAAATTGGAACAGCGGTGACAATGCTTGTGCAGTGCCTGACGAGACCGAAGCACAAGACAGTCTGCCTGAGCTTCACCTTTGCCATGATGAACTCTTCCAGATTGACATCATCGCCGAGTGTCATCCTGCCAGTGTGAATGCCAAAAATCCTCCTCTTTGTTTTGGTGTCCGGGAGGGGAAACTCAATTTTTCTGTCGATTCTGCCAGGCCTGATCAAAGCTGGATCAAGTGAGTCTATCCTGTTCGTTGCCATGATAACCTGTAGACAACCAGACCGGTCAGCAGGACAGCTTAAGCATCACTTACAGCGGCGCTGCATGAAAGTGACCTGCATCTGCAGCAAAAGTTGTCAGAGACCACGGTGTGCATTGGTGCGGACCTCAAATGTCAGCTACAGCAAGCACACATGGGATTCCTTGTGGACTCTGGGATATTCAGGTGGAACAGAGACGTCACCAACTAAACATCTCATGCAGGCAACAAAACATGCATCCAGACGTTTCACTGCAGCTTTGGTACTCATTGCACTTGATGATTTGAATCAGACCTTGACATCTCCCATGGAGTCAAAGCCATCCATCTGGTTCAGCAGCTCCAACATGGTTCTCTGGATCTCCCTCTCACCTCCAGACTGAGACTCATACCTCTTGGTACCAATGGCATCAATCTCATCTGCAAGCCAAGACAAGCCCTGTCTGGAACAGAATTCATCACTGCCAGACAATAGCTTGATGCAGAAGGGTCACAAGTTTGCTGCACAATGACATCATCAGTGTACAAGCAGTAATGCCATCAGCAGCATGTGGACTGTCTGAAGGGAAAACAAAAGAACGTACTTGAGTTAACTCATGCAATGGTGTGCCGGCGGTCAGGTGCAAACCATGTGCATCAGTTGACCAAGAGAGGCACTGACCTATGAACACAATGGTGGGGGCTAGCTCCTCAGCCACTCTGAACAGCTCTCTGACTAGCTTGGGACCATCCCCAAGATACTTCTGGATCAGCTCTGAGCCCACCACTCGCAGAAAGGTAGCAGAAGTGCTGTTTGCCACTGCCTTGGCTAACAAGGTTTTACCAGTACCTGGCTCTCCATACAAAATGACTCCCTGCCACCAGTTTGACAAACTGTTCATTTAAATGGCCTACTGGCAGCAGGTCTGCTTGTGGCCATGTGGGAGCTGTGCTGGCTGTGGCACAGAGGGAGGAAAACAACATGCCAAATACAACGACTCATGCAAGTGCTGGGACAAGAGTCTGTTGCCTTCCCAGCCAGCTTGCTGGCCACTGGTGCATGTTTCATCCTGACGATGCTATGTACAGACATAGGCAAAGCCTACCTTGGGTGGCTTGATCCCAATATCTTGATATAGTTCGGGATGCGTGAGAGGCAGCTCAACAGCCTCCTTGATTTCAATGACCTGCTGCTCCAACCCTCCAACATCTGCATATGACTCCAGGGGTGCCTTCTCCACCTGTGGCAATACAATGACACATCAATGATGGACATCACTAACAGTCTATTGGTACAACAGATGCAGCCTGGCTGTCAAGAGTAGTGCGTGATAGACATGATAGCCATTGTTTGCCATGACTGTACAGACTGTGCAGCTGTATTGGGATGAATAGAGTGCGCAGGCAGATCAAGCAAGTGCAGCAGGCTGCACCTTCATGACGGACACCATAGGGTCAGTCTCATCTTGCAAAAGCCCCACAACAGAAAGCACCTGCAGAAACACATAGCAGTGTTGCAAGTGCTGTCTCTCCCTGCTTGTCTGCATTTCTACGCTGTCAGGCATACATGAGTGACTGGCATGCAGAGCTGCCAGAAGGTGTTGATCCAACCTGACTTTTGCTCAGCGTACCTTGTTGTGCATGAGTACAGAGCAGCCAGGCTCAAGCTGTGACTTGTCCACAAATGACAGGATGCTGACGTAGTATTCAGGTCCCACTGATGATGAGACAATTGCATGGCTGCAGGGTCAACAGCAGACGTCAGCACTGCATTGGCAAGTTGGGCACAGGCTATACTGTATGACCTTGCTCACAGCAGACCTACTTTTCATCAATGATCTCCTCAAGATTCCCGACGCTCATTGGTGATCCTCTCAGATCATCTACCTACAATTTGTGCACAGCTTGGAATACCCTGCTAAGGAAACGATTCACAGCAGCCACTTTTTACCTTGGACCTGTCTTCTTCGTTTCTCTCTTCTTGAGGCTTCAGGCGTTCCTGATTTGCCACAAACTCCTCTTCCATCAACAGCCAATCTTTAATACGCTCGAGCTTGAGCAGCCTCAGCTTGCATTTGGCATTTGGTGTGACATTTGGAAGCTTGGTTCCAAGACCCGCAGCAGCACCCCTCTTCTTTTGTTTTTTGCCAACTCTTGGTGGTGGCACTGGTGGCTCCCACTTCTTTTTCTTTTCATCAGCCTGCAAGCAACAGCAGGTGTCAAGGGTGCACATATCACTGAAACAACTAAAACAAGTAACAACTAATACAGCCAAGATCACTGCTCGACTGCTGACGTTGCGCAGCAGTGCATATACGATAAATGGATCGCAGCTGTTGATATGAGGGCTCGCCTGGTCTTTCTTGTCACCTCCAGGACCTCCTGGTGGTCCTCCTTGCCCGAAATTCTGCCCACTCTGGTTTTGCCCCATGTTTAGGCACCAACCGCTGACCAAGCGTCAGGTGATAGGAACCACCAGCAATCCCAAGGAAATGAGCGCTCAGCTAACGGCAAGACTTGGTCTGATGGTGGTCGATCTCAGCTGATCGAGTGCAAAGAGGCTGGAGCTGCTGAGACGGGTGTTCTGCCGTCTGTACAATGCGCGCTGATCAGACCTCGCAAGCCACAAGTTGTGCTTGGTCAGATTGAAAGACGGTCAGGAGCGACAAGGCATGCTGTCGCGTCAAGGTCTCGAGAAGCAAGGGCCGAACACAGGGCGCTTGCAGTAATGTAAGGGCGTGTTTAGTTCAAGAACTTCGAAGTCACGAAGTGACAGTTGCTTCGGAGACATATACATGCCATATCCGTCGACAACGCATGTGCACATTATGCACTGCCAGGTTGTCTCACTACATGACAGCACGTAGCCCTTGGCTGAAGGTTTCGATGGCTGACACAGACAGAGCTGTTGATCTTAGGGCTGAGAAGGAAGGCAGGAGGCTGAGAGCCTTGAGAGAGTGCTTTCACAGAGCTCTCAAGCTCGCACTGGAGTGCCCGGCGTGGGAGGTGGGCAAACGCCCGCCAGGCAATGCCAGATGCAGAAGTAAAAGCTTAGCACTGAGTGCGCTTGACTTGGATCTTGACCTGCAGGAGTTTGCAGCTTGCTTCACCGACCTGCCTGAGCATTACACTGTCGCCTTGTTTGACCTGTATCAGCAGGTGAGTACCAGCACCGTGGGCTTAATGGTGGTGTACAGGCACAGGCAAATCTGGCTAGTCCACTGTTGACTTTGTTGTGATCACAGGTACTTCACCTGACAAGAGCCAACTCAGAGGTACATGGTCCATGCTAAGGGACATCCTTTATTGCGTGCTGTGCAGCAGGCTTGATGAAAGCCACCTTGTGTTATGTGCTGTCTTTTTGAGACCAACTTATCATGACTGCCATTCAGGCAGAGTTTGAAGACATCTGTGAGGAAGCACAAATATGGACAAAACTGCATGACTTAGAGCAGCTGTGTCAGGAACAAGGGCTTCTTGATGGGGGTGACAACTCGACGAGGTATGATGCACACTACCTGAAAGTGGATAAATGCTGATTCATTTGCATGCACTGCTGGATTTGAATTGAGCGCATTGGCATCATGCTTTGTCACTGATTTTTCAGCTGATTGTGTAATGCATAATCGTGCAAATGCTGGACTGGTGCAGGCCGTCCAACAGGATTGCTCCGGCTGCAGCTGCACAGACTTACAGGATGCAAGCAAAGCAGCAAGAAAAGCTTGAACTGGAAAGCATTCTAGAACAGGTGCTTTGGCACAGAGCTAGTGTGTACAGCTCACTGACAACAAAGAGCAAAGAGCCCATATCAGCTGTGGTCATGGGTGTGGTGCATGCAGATGCAAGAACAGCAAGCTGAACTGGAGGCAAGCTTACAGCAGAAGCAGCTTGAAGTCATGCAGGCTGCAGACCAATTCCAGCCAGTGATAACCAATCTTGAGAAGGTATGTGTGATGTTTTCTGTTCACTTTATGGGGTACAAGCTGATGTGTTGTGTGTCATGACAACAGGTGCATCAGGCTAGCAAGCTTTGGGCAACAAGGCCTCCACTTGGTAAGGTATGACATTGTAATCAAGTTCAGATGGCGCTCAGCCATATCATGACAGTGGTCAAACTCCTTCAGCATGTTGCCTCACTCGGGATAGATCAGCTTCTTACTGACTCCACCATCGATGGTGAACTCCTGGCCAGTAATGAAGCCTGACTTCTTGCCGTCCGCCAAAAATAGGCAGAGCTGTGCTACATCATTAGTCATCCCAACACGCCCTGTAGCATATACAGTCAGTGTGTAGGTCTGGCCTGTTTGGCTCCAAAAAAGTTTTGTCTAGTTAGTTCCTTGGAGAGGTCACCTGATAGATGCCAGTCATGGTCTTGTTTTGTCAGCTCCTCAGGGTTGGGCATTGTATAGATCCAGCCAGGCAGCACAGCGTTGACGCGCACCTTGTGTGCCAATGACACAGCCTGTGCATGTGTCAAGCCTATCAAGCGTGCCTTTGCAGCACCATACGCCTGTGAAGTCACACCTGAGCTTTGGTACAGAGATAGATCTGCACCATTGTGTCACATATATGAACACACAAGCTAGTACAAGCTCATGCTGGACTTACCTCAGAATTGGGTTCTGATTGTGTAGCTCTTATACTAGACATATGTATGATTGATGACTGGCCCGGGACCATGTGAGGTAGCAATGCCTCAGACAACAGGAAAGCGCCTGCAGCACATTTGAAATGCCGATATTGATGTGCTGTTATCATATGATGATATAATGTCTTTGAATTAGTCTATAAGACACGCATCACCTCCAAGGTCTGCTTGCCTGTGAGGTTGGTCTGGATCACCTTGCTCCAGTGTGCAATCCTTTCCATAGGGTCCTCAGGCAGGTAGGGATCTGCTATTCCAGCATTATTTATCAAAACTTGCAAGCCATTGGCTTCATTGCTGACATGTGCAGCAACTTGTCTTGTCTGGTCAACATTGGTGATGTCTGTTGTGCAAAAGTGGTAGTTCATGTGCTGTAAAACTGGGTCTTCCTGAGGAGACAGGTCTAAACCCACCACCTTGTACCCAGCCTGCATGCACATCCAACAACAACTTCAACAGCCTTGACTCGACTGTGTATGAGCTGATGTACAGCTGCACATGGCTATTACCTCAAGAAAGGCTTTTGCGCACTCCCTACCGATCCCATGGCTTCGAGCGACGCCAGAGATGACAGCCAGTGGTCTTGCCCCTGCCATGCAGATGCAAAGCTTGGCAGAGGTGCCTCTCGTGTGCCGAACGGACTGAATGTGTCTCACAGTGAAGACAAAACGATGTGGTGGCCCGCGTGATACTGTCGACATACCCCAACGAAATCTTGGTATTCTTAGACTGTCATTGTGTGTAATCATACAGTTTGAACACACTTGGGCAGAGCATGCATTTAGAACATTTCAATGGGCTGAGTGTTGACCAGGCAGTATTCGTAACAAGCAGAAATATGTTATACATGCATACGTGCATACCTGCATACGTATACTGTATCTAACGCTAACACAATACCCCTATGATCCAGGCACTTTACCAGGCTCTGCAGATCAGTGCATCCTTGGGAACGTGTATCTGAGATCCAATCTATCAAGGAAGCAGAAATATGTTACACCAGTCTGCACATGTCAAGCAAAAGAATGAGCATGCCAAGATGCACAAAGACATAAACAGCTTTGGAAACATTGATCACTCACGGCTGCTTCCAGGTAATGTCGGCAGTAACGTTCACACACCATACACACACAATGTGCAGCTACAACAAACACTTAACAAGAAATTGAAAGTCATGGCACATCACATTGTTTCAGAACTTGGCCCCAACTTTATACTAAACGGGTGTTAAAATCACTGATGCCTGGACTCATCACCTGGCGAAATTTGGTCAATGCGTGCATTGTGGAACAGTCATGTCAGCAGAACACGTTAAAACCAGGTTGAAAGCACATGCGCATCTTTTCCTGTACCGCATCTGATGTCAGCATGATGTGATACTCACCCACCTTCAATGCTGCCCTACATACTTTCTCCGCTGCCCTTATACAATATGTGTGGTCATTGTGCGCCGTTACTCACATGACAAAAGCTTCCACGTACACCCCGTTGTTACTAGCACCATGGCTTGCATACTGTTGATCACCCTCCAGATGAGGTGCGACAGCTTGGTGAAGATCAGCATTTGACAAGCCTGTGTTCACCTTCCAGTGATACTCCTCAAGATACTGCAACAGAGCGCAAACCACATGCTTCCTAGTTCTCTTTACTGTGATGCCAAAAATTTTGATGATGTTGTTGCGACAAACCTTTGCTATCACTGTGGCATGAACGGATGCAAGCAATTGGCTGCAACAAAAATGGAAGCAAAGTGCATGTGTATGGACAGCAAGGCAGGCAAACAACACAATTTGCAACTTGTTTGCTCATTTTATTTCCAGCATCATCACGGCAACTGCCTGATGCCCCATGCAGCATGGGCACTCTTGCTTTGCACGCTGCATCATGAGCAGTGTTGACAAGTTCTACCTGCTGATAGTTGTCTGGGACAAATGATGTGAATGTTGTCTTGAGTGCCTTCAGGTGCTTGTTGCTGACTGTGCTGTAATACTCCTGATTGGCCTCCCTCGCCGACTCACGAAAGAGCTGGGTCAACAAGACACTGCCCTTTGTGGAATGGTCTGCACACTTTGCACAAACAGTCAGGACACATAACGAAGAACACGATCAAGGCACAATGAAGCCAGCAACATTTGGGTCTGAAGACACCCTCAGCAGCAGAGACAGCACATGTTGCTTTGCCAAAGGTGGCAGGTACTGCTGTGTACAAGCACAGTGCACACGCTGTCTGATGGAATGTGTCTGCACAGCTTGACAGCACCTTTGTAGACACTTGAAACATCTCCATAATGTAGAAACCCGTTTTTACTGTCCCCAGACATTTCCCTATTTAGATTTCCAGCGTAGGAATGACGTTTCTGAATTGAAATAGACATTTCAGGATTGAAAAGGGCTGACTGACCTGCCATGTCTTGAAGCAAGTGCTCAGAGGACTTCTGCGTTAGATACATGAGAAGACCTTCAGCCAGCCACACAGTGGGTGCCTTGTTGGACCAGCCCGCCGCTATCAGCATCTCAATCCAGTACCTGCCATTGAATAGAACGTTCACATATCACCGTCATGCTCTCGTGCAGGGATGCATGAGCTGCTCAAGACTGTGTAAGCTGCATGCTGAGTTGCAGCAAACATGTTCATCATCTGAGATGAACCAAGGCTAGCCAGGGCAGCATGGTAGCTAAAGGTGAGTGCAATTTCAATACGAGTCAGGGCTATATGCAGTAAGGGCAATTACGAGGTCAGGACAAGGCAGCAGTAGAGGCAGCAAACAGCATAAGGGGCAGTCAAGATAGCATTGATGTTGACAGTGCAGGCAGCAGTATATGCAGCGTCAAGGGTGATACAGATAGCATGAGGCAGCAGCAGTGGCAACATGCACAGACAGGCAGTTAAATATGCACAAGGAGCAGCAGTCAATGCAGAACAAACAGCAGTGACAGCAGTGGTAGAGGCAGTAAGGGCCATATGCAGACAACACAAGCAACAAACAGGCCTCAGGTAGCGCAATCACGGCAAGCTGCCCACAATCACCACTTTATCATCATGATACATGCCATTGGGCAGAACGGCTGTGGCCAGAATTTCCTTATAGTACTGTCACAGTCAAGACCAACAACAGACTGTGTGATTGCAGGTGTCAGAGGGATCTTGCCTGCGGTTCAAGTCTGCAGAGAAGTTCTTGAAAGAGGCAGCCTTGAGCGGGAACTGGCAGTCCTGTTGGTCTGGTGCTGTCTGGGCGCCGGCACGCTGCAAGCCTATGTTCTTGGCTGCAACTACATCCTTCATGTCTATCTCAAACCATTTGACACCTGCATTGCAAACGCACATGGCGTCTTGAGGTCTTTTTCTGAGACAGCTTTCATCTGCTGGTTCCCTATTGACAAAGGTCAGCAGCACAAGCGCACTGCCTCTGTGGAGCGAAATCTAGTCTGCAGCCCATGACAATGATGTGATATTCAACCTTTACAGGCTGGCTGGTCCAATGCGCACAGTGTGACTGCAGACCATACAAGCAGAGATCTTGATCAGACAAGTCAAACATCCAACCACAGCTGCTATTGATAGTTTGGAGACCATGAGAAGCATGATGAGCAAGCCGGTTGCATTACAGACCCTGTGCTCATTGTTTAAAATAATCTTTCCCTCCTTTTCTTGCTTGGACATGATGGCTGACACCCAAGTGCATGCATGTTCCAGGCATGACTACAAATGCACAGTACCTTCGGGCAAGTCCATCCTCCAGGCTCTAGTATCCATCCCAGCACCTAAGACCACCACTTGATGTACCGCCTCTGGCTGATCCTCTGAAATCTTACTGTCGCTCAGTGCAGCAAGAATTTGATCATCTATCAGCTTGGTCCTCAAGGCAAACCTTGTGACGCAGTACTGGCGCTTGTTGTCAGACTGCTTGCGCATGCCTGGGCCAGACTGCATTTGGAGTCCATCTGTGTGACTATGCGTTGCACTGTCTGTTTTGCCAGCCAGTTCCTTCTCAGCCTACACCATGATGGTAAATCACTGGGTCAGGCACAGGTCGTAATGCTTGCCGCATGCCTGCTTATGATGCCCCAGTGTAAAGCAGTGCCAAGAAAAGTGAGCACTGGCATGACATACTGAATTCTTAACCTCACGTCTCAGCATCATACAAAGTTTGCAGATAGGACCTACATGTCCACCAAGCTCAGCACAGGAATGTGCAAAGGTCAGAGCATTCACTACGTTGCCTGCTTACTGACGCGCACGCGCCCAGCACGATTTGAATGCCATCAAAAATATGCAGCATGTTCACCTGCTGAATAGCCTGTTCGCCAGCCAGGCTTTCCGCCATGGGATCTTGGAAGAGAGCATCCTTCTCTCGTGACTCGACGGCTCTGTAAGCTGCAGGACACACGGCCAGTGACTTCATACGTAAAGTATTTCTGCGAATGAGAATGTCATTTTCTAGATGCGACTTGCCTGCCACCATTCGCGACGAAAACGAAACCGGGCCTGCACGCAGAATCTCGTTTTGCAGTCAAATCTGCAGCCGCTCTCGGAATGCAAGGCTTACTTACGGCTGGCTTCTGTCGCACAATACGCGCAGGGACACTTGGGGTCACAATACCAGCGTCAACTGCCACCCCACCTGTCAGGTCTTCGTAACTATCTTCTGACTCTTGTCTCTTGAAATATCGCCATAGCACAACCGAGCCGCAAACAGCGGCAGCTGCAAGCACAACACTCGTTGCCCTGAGCATGACCCGAACGAAGCTTCCTGCGTGCTATGGCGCTGCAGGCTGCGTTGCAGACTGCACGTACACTGCTGTCGGGCTGACACTTCGTAAGCTGACCTGTGACAGATTAGACGCCTTTAGTCACTAGTCGCTTGCCTGAGGGGGCGTTAGGCTACAAGGCCCTTGGGATTCCCAAGTTGGGAAGGGACAGCACCTTGAAATGCACCTCATTTATCTCAGCTCCTTGGTTCTCGCATGCATTGCTGCTGCGTCAGGTCACGTCTGAAATGGTCTCTTCAGTCGCATGCATAGTCAACATCCACTGAGGAGCACAAAACTGTGTCCGCCAAACCTATTCTACATAGGCAACTTGCCGTAATATACTGTGTAATCACAGTCGATCACTGATCAGGACGCAATTGACACACAGCATAGGGTGCACAAAGAAGACTCTATTTGCACATGCTGCAAATGCTACTTACACAGATGTAAACATACAAAGCAATGCTCAGTAACAGTTGCACAACACAACAACCATTGCAGCATCGGAGGCCTTGAAGGCACCTTCACATTTTGGTCAGTCAAGCACAATAATATCATCTTTGTGAGCTGACTGCCTGGCAGATGGTTGTGCCGCAGTGTCTGCACGTGCTTTCCAGGCAGCTAGCCTAGCCTCCTGCTGCGGTTTGCTGCTGTTGGGGTCGCTCTTTTGAGGTGAGGCCTGCCGCCATGTACTTAGCAAGGCATCCAACATATGCTCATCTGAAGCACACTGACCCAGTTGTCCCTCGCCTGCAGACCCAGACCAGTGGCTTGGCACTTTTGAGGCTGTGGAGCAATGCTGATACACGTACTATGCCTGGCCTGCAACATGCAAAGTCATCTGAGCAAAAGGAGCATGTCACATGTGCAAGATGCACCAATCACACCATCTTTCATCAATGCACAGACTGCGTTTTCTGCAGATATTATGCTAGATCCTTGATGGGGTTTGAGCACAGTGCTGCAGTTTGATGCATTTCTTAGTCTCACCATCAGTAAGGGGCTGTGAATTCCAGTAAGGCGGGGCAGCTGCATAGCCAACAGGAGGGCGCAGGTGTTCCAGAGCTGCAGCCTCTTCAGCTGCGTCCCTCTGTTGCATGCTGGCCTGCCTGCCATAGCGAGCATCAGCATGAGGAGAGTACTGCGGTGATGTTGGCATGCTGGCTCTGTATGTTGGAGATCCCATGCCAGATTGCACATAGCTTGGGGATCCCATGCTGTGCTGCTGATGCCAATACTCAGAGGAGACAGGGTTTGGGTACTGCTCATAGGGCTGAGAGTGTGGCGCAGCAGCTGGCATAAGCACAGAAGAGGAAGGGCCTCCTCTACGTGGGTAAGATATGGAGGTTTCAGGGTAAGGGGGCAGGCGGCTGCCAGAAGTCACAGGGTTGCGGTGCATGGCCTGCTGCATGTGATCAGTCATGGACATGCCCGCAGCCTGTGCAGAGGCTTGACTGTAGGCTCCATACTGCCCATCAAGCTCATAGTGCTTGCGCTTGCCCAAGGCGTTGGAGCTGTTGCGAGCTGCCAGCGGCGCTCTCGCGGCAACTGCAGCAGCCAGGCGGTCTGCTGAGCGGGCTGGATCAGCAGGATGCATGGGCCCTTGACTGCTGGCTGCCATGGGCTGTGCCGGCTGCTGCTGCTGGGCTGGCTGCTGCTGGGCTGGCTGATGCTGCAGACGCCGGTCTGGCTGGCGTGTGGGCAGCTTGATTCGCAGTGGACCACTGCTGGTGTTACTGGGTGCTGTGGCAGCACCAGCAGCCTGGAAGGATGCTGGCACCTGTCTGCTTGAGCTGGCTGACGCCCAAGTAGTGTCATGCTGTGGTGCTCTCCCAGATGCAGAGCCTTGCCTGCCTGATGACTGCAAGGCATTTGGCAGTGGACCTGGCCGCTGTGAACTGCTGGCATTTGCATGTGCAGAAGCAGAAGCAGTGGCTAGCTGGCCAGCTGCTCTTGAGACAGGATGCTGAGATTTGGGGGGTGGCTGCTCATCATCAGAGGAGTCATCAAGGACAATCACTTCTGGCTGAGCTGGCTTCAGTGGCTTGCTTGCAGCCGTGTAGGCTTTTGCAGCCTTGCGCAACTCCTCCCCCTCTGACTCTTCATCGCTATCGCCTGCAAGGCGCACCAACAAGCTCTGCCACCAGTTCCATTCAGGCGCGCCCACATAGATTCAAACAGACAAACACTTGTACATGCAATTGGACAGACATGCCCTAATGGTGTTTGGGTGTGAGATGAGCAGATGACACTGATTCTGCAGCAGGCAGGAATCATGAGAGGCCTCTCACCATCAGATGGCTGCTCAGGGTCAGGCTTGATCTGGACCTTGGGCATTGACAGCGGAGCAGTGTCAACAGTGGTGCTCTGCCAAGGCATGTCAACGCCTGCAGGCCGCCACCAGCCATCTGCATTCACCTCCACCTCTGTCACATCTGGCAAGGCCTGCACATCATACAAACCTGAATTGCCAAAAGGACTGGTGAGCAGCTGTATGAACCTCTGCAGACTTTGCTATCATCCACCAAGCATTGGCATCTCTCATTCTGCTGCTAGTCTGACAGCTCAGCAGCACTACCGACGCTCAAAGTGCAGTACACAGGTACAGCAAAGCTACCAACGTCTGTGGTGCTTGGACAGGTCACACCGCCATCGCCAGACTCAGGTATTAAGACACGTACACTCAAGGAAAAGCCAACCCTAGTGCTGGACTTGGCGCTGACCACGCCTCTGAGACGGCTTTCATGCCTAAATTGGACCAGATGCAAAAAGCTGAGTGTGACTTGTGGTTAGAAAAGAGGCGAACCTTGAGGCAGGTGATGACCGGCTGCATCCAGGAGTCCCTCTGCAGCTGCTTGACGGTGACATTACGCAGGGTGTGAGGGTCCTGCCACTTGCGGCTGCGCTGCGCCATGCTCAAGAAGCTGTCCAAGTCAAAAGCTACAATGCCCGGCAGCCCCACAAACCTGCATACACAGGCTGGGCATCAGTGCTTGTTGGTGTTGCAAACCAGAGCTGCATAGCCACATGTTGCAGTGGTCAATGCTGCTATTGCAGTGTGCAAATGTTTGTGTGACTGCTGCTGCGGATGTTGCTGAGGGATGCTATTGCTTGGCTACTCAGGGCAGGGCAGGGCAGGGCAGGTGCTTGATGAAAACAGACAGCTGCTGAATGTTCAGTGTGCAGAGACATCACAAACTTACTGCATGCAGCAGGTACAGCAATCAGCACAAAGCAGATGAAAAGACCTTGAGCATCTCAGCAAGACACAGGAGCCACGTCTTGATGCAGCAACACCAGGAGTGTGGCAACAGGCAAAGGACTACCTGCCAATGCAAGGCAAAGCATCAATCAGAAGTGTGAGGGGGGCAGACCTGGCAGCAGTCTGGATGCGTGTGCCACTCAAAGGGTCCTTGAGGGAGATGACAGTGTTGCTGACAAGCAAGTCGTCGTCATCATCGTCAGGGTCCCCAGCCTTTCTGCCACGCATGGTGTTCACCACTCTGCTGACAGCAGCTGCTGCAGACTCAGCTGAAGCCATCATCTTCATCACGTCATCCAGTGTCCTTCGCCTGACAGTATAGGCCATCAGACCTGTAGCAACCACTGTGTCAGCAAAACTCCCAAAGACCCTCTGCTGCAGGCCTTGACACATGACACGGTCTTGCTCTGAGGGGTGAGGCTTGTGTGAGGTATGCCAAGGAGATAGTTGTGTACCTTGCTGTACAAGTACACTGCAAGACCAGCCAGATCCAGCTTGATCAAGTTGGCAGTTGCCACGGCGGAAACAAGGACATTCCTGTGCCTGACAAGTTGTGAGCAGCACAATACAGGTCCAGTGCATAGAAAGGCCAGAGGTCAAGGTGTGTTGTGACAAAGCATTGTGCAAGCTTTGTCACAACAGATTGATCAGCAGGAACTGGCAGAACCTGGAAGGCAGACCTTCTGACTTTGCAGCAATCAAGAAACGCTTGCAACCTCACAAGCAATGCACAAACTTGAAGAATCAGAAAGCTCACAGAAGGGCCTGTCTTCCACACAGTTCAGGCTGATGCGGTTTCTGCCAACTGTACAGCGATGCGCTGCGTTTGCTGGCTCATCACGTGCGTTGCCACCCAGCTTGGTGTTGGAGTTGCGACCGTATGGTCTGTACACCATGACATTGATCCTGAGCTCTGCTTGGCGCGGCCAATGGATCCGGTTGGGGACAGCATCATCCAACAACAAGCATGCCACCTGCAGAGTGAAATGATCAAGTGCTACACGTTTGAAAGATACAGTGTGACATAAGTGAAGAGGTGCAAATCTCAAAGCCATGATACTGTAAAGGCGGTGAGCTTTGTGTGACAGCAAGCAACAGCAAGAGCCACACGCCAAATGTTGGCAGTGCTCAGGGTGTCCTGATCATCTTCATATCACAAGCAGCAACACTGCTGAGAGTGTGCATCTGATTCTGTGTGCAACAGTAGCACGCTGCAACACTCTGCAGACATATGCACACATCATGCGCCTACACATGCTTACACAATATACAGTGTACATATATGATAGTACAGCTGCTCTCCAAGCAAAACGCTAAGAAGGAGGCTGATGCCTACGCAACACTGTTGCATAGATGCGTCTCCAGACTGCTGTGCAAGCATGTCCTGCAGCCTGACCTCTAGCATGCAAACATGGTTAGGTAGACTCACATGTAGCTGCTCTGTTTGTGTGTTCTTCCTCAGAGGCTCCAGCTGAGCAGCACTCAGATCAAATGCGCGATCAACAGCCATGACCTGATCTTTGCCTGATGATCGGATGACAACTGGTCGTCCAGGGACACTTCGCAGCATTGCTGGTGGAATCAGCTGAATGCTTTCGGCTTGCCAAAAGGGATCTGCCATTGCAATTCTGCAGCTCTGGCAGAAGTAGTGCTCAGGCATGGCATTTGCATCTATGCCAACACAGCTGCAGTGCTGCCATATCCCACAAGCATCTGCCTGCAGTTGACATACACAGCTCCTCAATACACTGCTGTGTCCACGAATCCCTTGTCTAAACAGCACTCTGCATCCCATACAATGCAAATTGAGACCTAATGGCAAGCAGTGACACGAGAAAGAGCATATGTAGAGCTACCTACCTCACATTGCACCATGGTGCCTCGATCTGTGTTGTTTGCACAAATGCAGCTAATCTGTGTATTGTTTCTGCCGAGAGGCTTCTCAAATATTGAAAATGCCTGAGGCTGGATGGTAACATTGACCGCCGCACTACCCCATAGCGGGGCAGCAGCAGCAGCCTTTGAACTGGAGGCTTCTGCGCCACTCTCTATCCTGACATTCATGAAACAATAGTCAAGTTACCTGGCGACACCATGCAAACTGACGCGAAGGCAGTATGGAAACCCCTGTCATTTCACAAGTACTGGCAAGATCACAAGCAAAGCGCAGCTTTACCTCTCTTTGATTGGATCGACAGGACCACCAAGCGGTTGAGAGTTGGCATTCATATCTTCTGGCACACCATGCATCTGCTTCCAGATCTGTGTAATCACTCGTTCTGCAAGCAAAACCAGGTGCTGGTGAAACTGAAACATGGTCAACACAATTCCGTGGCAAGCTAAAGTCAAGCTAGCAAGCTTGCTACCTGCTGCATTGGTTTTCCAGGCGCCTGAGGGTCGAGGGCTCTGAGGCGGCTGTGAATCACCCAAGTATGTGAGAAGGCGGTTTTGGAGCTCCAACTTTCTGCCACGCTTGCTCAATCCCAGCTGTTCCAGGCAAAGTTGCAACTCTTTTATTCGAAAGCTGGCGATGTACTCCCGCAGCACAGCTGCCATTATATGGTCAAGATGCTAGGCATACAGGGGTTCGATTTCCTGCACAGTGAACCTGAGGGTGTGGTTCATGTAAAGCTTGCGAGCCTAGCCGAGTATCTGGGGACAAGCTGTTTGCTGCTAATTGCAGTTGGCAATCATAAAGAGCAGCTACTGAATGTCCATGTACAAATCAGCAAGTTGATGTCAATCCTAGCAGACGACCGCAGCTTGCGTGTTGGAAAGGCTACGCATGCTAGGGCCAAACTGCTTCCTACCTCCAGCTGACAAAAACTGCAGATGCACACATATAAGATAAGCTTACTGTCAAGCCGCGACGGAAGCAATGCCGGGAAATCGCGCCGTGCAAGCTCGTCGACTTGAAGCCTTTCGAAACTACAGCATGCGATCACGTGTACCCCTGAGTGCAGACTTGAATGTCCAGTTCTCATTGCGCATAGTGCAGACAGCGCTGGTGTCTCTCTTTTTGCAGACTTCACCAGCACTGTTGTCTGAGGTAATTCACTGTCGTTGGCAGACTGCATCGACAACATTGGCTGCCACAACACAGGCAAGGCACGACCAGAAAATGTGAGTGAGCGGTAGCACGAAGTTTTAAAGATGATACAGACGGCAGAACAGATCAACAGATATGCCCTTAAGTTCCAGTGAAGGCTAACAAAACAATGAGTGGTAAATTGCCCCACCATGTATTTCACGGTCTTGACCAGTTGTATGAAAGTGCTTGCTGTTATATGGGAGTGCCGGCACCCGGGTGACCGAGCAGACAGCTCGAGGACAGATGTCATACCACAGAGTAGACTTGTGGCACAGCAAATATCTCTGCAAGCTGCTGTGTACAAATCTATAGCAGCTTGCAGGAAAGACTGTCTAACCTTTGTAGCAGTCACTGGCAGGTATCTCAATCAATACTTTGGGTGAAGGCATTTGCGACACCCAGTTTCTCACAATTGCAGCACCCAGTCTTTCGACGCCAATGCTGATGATGTGCAGTACCTGTAGATTATTGATTATCTCCAATGAGCTACCGTGGCAAGACATACTGCAGCTCTGGCTTATGTGAAGAGGCTGCTCTTACGTGCACAGCAAGCAGCCTTGCATTTCCAGTTTCTGTTTCCAATCTCTAATGCCAATTCAGCTGGTGTTGTTATTAGTATGCTTTGGCCTGTTTCCTTTTGAAGCAAGCTCAAGCAGCTTGAATGTTTCGCAGGGTGAATATGGACAACCAAAAGATACAAACTGTGTATGTCTTCAGCACACCGGCTGCTCCACTTGAAAAAGTGTCAAGCTGCCTGGAGGAGGAGGAGGTGCTTCTCAAGCTGCACAGACTCTGCACTGATGCCCTTCTGGTGTTTTATCCTGACTCTGCCTGTCAGTCACGTGAAGAAGTACATCACTTTGCAGCTGTGCCAAAGATTGCTGCAACTCTGCTAGAGGTGCTGACTGCATATGCAAACATGTTCAAGGACAGTAGATCTTAGGACCGTGAATCTTATGTGTGGTTCTGGCAGGATGGCAGAAACATGGGACGAGACCAACAGGTGTGTCAGGACTATGCACAATTCAGCATACAAACATTTCTGGGAGATGATCATTGGTGAATTTGCTGGCATCAAATACACTGTAAAACAAGCTTTTGCAAAGAAGAAAGTGACAGCAGATGATGATGCAAAGCATAAGTCGCTGTAGTACGGCATGTGTCAAGAACCTGTCTTATGCATTTCGGCACAAACTTTGTTGTTCATACATGTGTGTTTGGCCACCATAGTATGCAAAGGAAATGTGTTTTGCATCCTGTTTTCACTGCAAGCACAGTAAGTATAGCACCTCAAGTATCAATGGCATGAGACATGGGATTGCTGATAAGCATCTGACTGAATTGAAGTGACCACACTGTCACTGTGTGCCATAATTGTGTCTGTGTGTCATTAGAGTTTTTGTGTGCCATCACTGTAGCTGCATGCCACTATGTGATTGTGTGCCACTACTGTGAGCTGGGTATTTTTATTGTGTCTCACGTGTGATGTATGTTTCGTACTAAACCTGATACTGAATGCCAAGTTCTGCAGGAAGCTCATGGCTGAAAATGCACACCTAGATTGTGCCAAGCAAGGTGCCTGCCTTCCACTCAACTGGGAAGACTGCAACAACAAGCGTTTGTGGTGTCAATATTGATTACGAAGATGAAGATATCTTGCAAGATTGGTGGACAGTTGATACTGCTGTGCATGTTGAAAATGGCATACCACAACACCTACTGAGGTGTCAATTGACACCTTCCTTTTGCGGGAAAACAACTCCACAGCTTTTCGGTTACTGTAGCTGAGAAGCTTTGCTTGACGACATGAATCAAGTTTGTTTGGCGGATGGTCCCTTTTGCTTGAGCAATTCTGATGACATAATTGCAAATGCTTGTAGCTTCTAATATGCATATTGTAACCCAAGCACGGGGTTTGACTTTAGCGAATGACACCTTGGGTCAACAGCAACCAGTGCTGAGACTGGCTGTGCACATAGCAAGGACAATTGCCTCTAGACATCCACAAAGTTTGGGTTTGCATCTTCAAATTGTCTGCCAGCTATGCGCACACACTGCACAGCACAGCTGCCATTTGGACTGGCTGGTAACTCTGTTCCAATCCCCTATCCCTCTTTGACAGCATGTACCAGCATCTGATAATGGCAATACTGCTGTTGCCAAATTCAATTAGCTAGTACACGTGCACATTGCAAGCGTGCCTTGCAGGAGATGACTTGCATACATGGGACTCACTGAATCAGTCGCATGCAACATTTGTTTTGCCTCTCTTGTACCTGCATGATCTGAGTTTTACAGCTGAAACAGTCTCATGGACAGGTTGCCAGGCACAGATCATGGTACTTTGGTTCTTTGCTGTACAGTTTAAACAGTACAAGTACCGTAGTCGCATGTGCTCGTCACTCATTTTTCAACTATGCGACTACTTGTACTGTTTAAACTGGCAAGCCAAGCTTACAGTAGGCTATGGGGCGCAGCAAGAACCACTGCATGGGCAGTGGGCATTTTGCGCACCTGGCACAAGCTGGGCATTGTCAAACATGACTAAAATAACATGACTACAATGTGCATTTTGAAAGGACAGACAACATCATTTGGATACAGGCAACATCACTGTCAACTCGCGACCAGAGCTTTCATATATCGATTCATTGGTTACACATTATGACGAAGATCACGAGTCCCGCAACTTTCGCGCGGTGAAGGCGGCGTTTGTGAAGCTGTGATGGCAAAGACACTGCACATGCCGTCTGCAGCTTCCCCCGGCTTGTCAAAGGCAGGAGTTCAGCCTCAAGTACGTGAACCTGCTGGCACTCTACACACAAACAGACAGCGGTCTCTTGACGACATCCGGAGTCGCAACGGTTGCATACATAGCAGTGTTAACTTGTCTAGCTTTTTCCTGCTATACAGAAACCCAAAGCCGACAGGATCCGGGCAAAATGCATCGCCGTTTGCAGACTTCACGACCTTTGTTCCGAAGACAAGGGCAAGGTGGCCAAGCTTCTACGTCAGGTCAGCAGCTGGATGTTGCTGTCTTGTACAGCAGTTCAAGGTAAGTGAAGCTAAGGTTTATACAGGTGGTGGACCTTGAGAAGGAGCTTACAAAATGCAAGGCTCAGACCAAGAAGGTCTGCCCTCATCCCTTCCATCCCGTATGCATTGTTGATTGTGCTGCGCACTCCAGATTGGTTGTGCACCTTGCAAAAGTTTAACTTTCTTCAGTCAAGCAGCTGATTTAAGCAATGCCACTTCAGAAAGGGACCAGATGATGTTGTTGATGTTGCGCTTAGCCTCTTGTAGACTCTGTAAACAACCTGTAGATAATTCATTGATGCATATGAGTCATGCTCCTCAGACGTGCATATTGGTCATGCCTCCATTTAAGCTGTGCTTACTGTGCAAGCCAGCCATTCATTGAGAATGCAGCTGCAACAAATTGACCTGGCTTTCATGACGTATGTGCTGCAGGCAACTTCGCGTTTTCATCTGTTGTGCATGCTGTGCTCAGGTGAGTGATGAGCTGCAGGAGACGAATCAGCATTTCCGTCACCGCAGTGCTGACCTGGCACGTGAGAACAGCACGTAAGCTCAACTCCGCTTTGCCTCAGACTTCTGGACATGAATGGTGGCTGCTTGCACTGACCATAGGAGCCTATCTAAAGTACCACTTGCCCTAAGTAGCACTACAAGCCCAAACAGTAATGCATAAAACATCCATGTGTTGCAATTTTCATCGCATGTTTTGCACTGAGCTAAAAACTTTGATCTAGCAGCTCTCAGATCCGCCCAAAGAACTATATGCCTTTCAAAGCATTTCCCTGACTTGACACCACACCACTCATGCATCAATCAAGGTCAGCAGGTTGACCACCAGTCCTGGTGGCATGCAGGCTCAAAGCCAAGCTTACCCATGCTTTTGCGCTGCTGCGTGCCTACCAGCACAAGATTAGGATCATGGATGCAACGGGCGCAGCAATGCCTGACTCCCTACGGGCTCCTCATCAAGCATCAGCTGCAGAGGCAAGCACCTGTCAACAAGCCAGCTGCCAGAACTGCGGCCATGCTTCAGTGGTTGTGAATGCTGTCCCGGCAGCCAGCAGGCCTTGCCTACACAGTGATGAAACACAGCAACAATGCAAGCCGCAATCCTTGCTGCTGAATGAAACCAGGAAGTGTGGTGCAAGTTTTGCCAGGCAGAAGCAGCCTGGCTCTGCTATCACAGCAGCAGATGGCGTCCAGCTGAACCAGTCTTCTAGGCCGCAAGTTCACCTAGCTGCATCAGGACAGTATGCCAGAAAGGAGCCTTTTGCTGAACTGGCCACAGAGATGCTAGCTTGGCAACGCGATGACAGTGGTGACCAGATGTCTCAGCAGACAGCCGAGGAAATCGCTTGCAAGGTGCTGCGCTTTGACCCCACCTTAGGCGCCGATGGGGCATTCTACTTTGTAAGTCCTGATGCAACCCAGCAGCAGACCAACATGCCAGCAGACAGGCAGCAAAAGCCTCAAGATGCCAATGCTGCTGGTGCTGGTCTAGGTCAAGTGCAGGCAGCCAGCAGTTCTTTGCCAAAGGATACAGCACAGCCAGGCATGCACAGAGATGAGGCTGATCAGTCAAGGCTTGCCTCACCTTCAGGTGGACCAGCACAGCCTGCTGTTGCTTTGTGCAATGCAGAATCTGATCCAGTCTGCACTGCGCACCTGCAGTCACTGCAAGAAGAAGGTACACATGCTGGGCAGGCAGGTACTCTTCAAGCTCAGCCTCTGTTCCCAGTAGAAGGTGGCGGCCAGGCAGGAGTTCTTTTGCGAGCAGCTGCAGCAGCAGCTGCAGGCTGTAGTCATGAGCTGGTTCTTGCAGCAGCAGGAAAAGCATCTCCTGACGCAGACAGAGCAACAGCTGGAAGGTACACTCCGTATTCTGACACACCTGCTGTTAGGTATCCTTGGAATCAATCAATCCCCTTGAGCTCTTGAAATGCATGCTCACAGCCCTCATTGTGTGGCGCACCAGCTCTCTTTGCTGACACAATGGCAACAACACTGGCCCAGCAACACATCTGTTTTATGCATCATGCAGGCCTGCATGCAGCTCAGGTGCCGCAGCTGAAACACCTGATGCTGATGCTGATGCTGTGGCTTGCACAAGCAAGCCAGATGATGAAGCACAGGGGGTACAGCCTGAAGCAGCCGCAGTGTCAGGCAATGCTCGCGAGGAGTTTCACAGTTTGGCTGAGCTGGATGACCATGCACAGACAACAGACACATATCCAGATCCAGACAAGGATAGGTGAAGCTTTTGCCATCTTCACCCGCTCGTGTGACTGACCATTGCCTTTAAGTGTGGTCATGTGTGAGCACATCTTGCTGAGTCTGAATGCGCGCTGGTCCATGCAGCGGTTTTGCTCATGTCTGAAAGGAACTCATGAGTTCCAGTCTGATTTGGCATGCAATGCCTGGGCTTGCCTCAGGCAGCAATCGCTCACACTGGAAAAAACATGCCATAATCAATGTCCTGATCAACCGTTGTAAGGTGTATGTCCACATAGCATACCTAGCTCTCAGAACACTTGCTGTCAAACACGGAAAATTTGTCATATTTGGGGTTTAGCACAAAAGCATGTATTGCAGTGAATGTGATCTTGTGAGGTCAGAACACTGCCTCTGGAATGGTGTGCTTCAAGAGCTGTTGCTGAAGCACGTGACAATGTAGTCGCATTAAATGCTTTGTGTATACATGTCTATAGCTATTCAGGGGTGACAAAGGGGGTCACAGTCTAGGGTTTGACAGCTCCCTCATGGATCTGGTAGCAGAGGTGGAGCAGATGGTGAATTGCAAGCAAGCCCATGGTGAGCACAGAGCCAGCATTGCATCACCCTTGCCGGGCAGCTGCACAGATCTGGCCTACAAAGTGGTCTCTGCTCAACGGTCTGGAGGACACCAGTACAGCATGGCACATCAGGTGTGTGTTGCACTTTCACCAGGATATGACGCTTTACAATTGTGAATGCTGTCAAACACTGTCATATTTTTGCATTGTTCGGAGTGAATCACTTGGGCCATGCGACGAAGCTCTGCAAGCTGAAAGGGGCACAGATTGACACCATCTGTGCTTGGATGTTTGCAGACCATAGAGTTTGAGGAGGACTTCGAAGAGAATGATGTCATATCTCTGATTTCTGACCAAGAGTACAGCATGCATTGACCATCAGCTGTTGTACTCTGCGCATAGGGTGAGAGGCCGATTGTCACATCTGCCTTGCCTGTAGTTGTGCTGACCTCCTATACACATGTCTTGACATTGAGGTGAAACATGGCTTGGAATTGAGGTGAAACATGGCTTGAAATTGAGGTGAATGGCAAAAAGTGTGTTGCAGTCACACTCTATTAGCCTGCATGCTAAGTCTGCAGCAAACCAACTATCTGACTTGCAAGGCTACAATCGGCTTCTGAGTTACTCATGTAGTATCAGTTCTGCAACTGGTGTTGAGTCATTCTGCATTTGACGCGCCTAAAATGGGTTGTTCCTAGAAATGCTGCCGTTATGGACTGCCACGACATGTGGAAATGGCCGAAGCAGTTGGCAACACCTACCATTTTGACTGACGTACCATCAGCTGGCTATGTATGTCAGCAAGCCGTTGACAAAAGTCCGCAAGCTCCGCGAGGCCTGGCATGTGAGCTCTTATTGCAAAGCTTAAGCTGCCTCACGGCCTCCACAGGTGTGGGAAGGTAGCCCTTGATGGCGGTCAAGCAGCCAAGTACAGCTCTGCACGCTTGTACCATCCGTGCGGCTTCTCTGGAGTACAAGTACGAGGAAATAGAGGACAACCTTGTGCTCACAACATGTGAGTCACTTAATTTCGGCGGCCAGGTTGAGCCAACTCAGGCGGAGCTCGACGAATACGATCATGTTTTGGTGCGCACACAGAAGCCTTACGTTAACAGACGTGCGCACGCCTTGCAGTGTCAGGGGCACCCTCCCATGCGCCACGCCAACATGGTCTTGACTGTTAGAATGGCCGTCTGTCACAGTGTGTGCTGTACAACTCGAACGCTGCCCGCTTTGCCCCTGCCGGATGTTCTTACATATACGGCCTGACTGGCTACGGCCACCTGACCAGGCGCTTTGCAAAAACGCTACTCATGGACTCAAAGCGACTTGTATTTGTCCGCAGCTTTCGCATCAGGATGTGGACGGTGTCACAGACAGGCTGGCAATGTCCAAGGCCTTTTTCTATAAGCAACGCCTTGACAGTGAATGCGTAAAAAGCGGGCTCAGCAACCTCTTGGCAGGCTATCCAGTCCTGGCAGGCCGGCTTGGGAAGCTAGCAAAGACAGGCCAAGCATGTGTGTATCTGACCAACAACGGAGTGCCCTTTCGGGAGACACAACTTGCAGCAACAAGCAGCTGCTTCAAGGCAGGCAAGCTTGTTATGCAGCACTGGTCACACGCGGGGCTGCCTATCTGGATCGAGGTAAATCAGCATGTACTAGGTGACTGAATAACACGCAGCATTGCAGCACTTTCAACTTTTGCATGCCTGTGCATTGTCACAATATGTTCAAACAAGATGGCAACATTGTGCAGGTTGAACATCCCTAGGGATGCTCACAAGAGGCCTGCTGTGAATGCATGCAGCAAACATAATCTTGCCAATGGGCAACTGAGTGACTGTATGCAAAGCTGACACAAGTATATGTAAGAACAGTTGTCATGCAGCCCATGGATTGCCACAAGCTGACACAAGGCAAGGAGGCTCTCATGAAGGTTACGCTTATCCAGTTGGCAGACAAGGCCAGCATTCTGTCAGTGACTTTGGCTCACTGCATAGCAGGTGGAAACACTTTTGATTGCGCACTTGTCTGAGTGCGACCTCGCATATAAGCTTGCACTTACAGGTGACAGTTGCACTAGCTGTGATTCACAGTAAACTGTAAGGGCTTCTGTATATTGAACACCTAACGGCGTCGTCTTTTCTTTCTGCAAGGGCATGACAGCTATTGCTCATTATCATTGCATCCAACGGGTATCTTAGTGCATGCAGTCTTGCTGTGGTTGGAATGACCATGCGGTGAAATCCAAAAAATGTTACGTCATGCAGATCTGCATGTGTTCACGCTTGTCTGCAAGTACGCATTCACCCTACCTGCCACAAGCAGGCTGCAACAGATTGCAGGCAAGTTGAGATAACAACTGGCTTTCACAGCAGCTGTGGCTTTCACAGCAGCTGTTGACACATCAGATGAAGCTGCAAGTGCTGCTGAAATAATCAGGTTGGTGGTGCAGATGGCTCGGGATTCACCAGACTGCTGCAGAGCTTGGCCCTGATGTGCAGCAACCAACCAGGCCTGCCTATGACCTTTGGAGCTGCAAACCTCAGCCTTCCTGAACTAGTCATCGGCAAGGAGGCTTTTGCTGGTTGTGATAATATAACTCAGGTCTGCGCTCAGACACCTGCCGCTGACTCATTGCCGTTTGTTTATGACACTGCAAACTGTGCTGATACACTCACATATTATCAGTTGTGCAAGCAGAACGCCCTTCAAGGGAAGACTGTGTGCACGTTGATGGAGCTTGTTTATTGCAAAGTGCACACATGGAACGCATTGTTTGCAGCATGACCATTTTGCACAACTTGCACAACAAAAATGCAATACATGCAGCTCTGTTTGCTGGAGATAACGCAGGTGTGCCTGGCTATGTACAGGAGTATTTGCACCAAGCCAGCCTGGTGTTGCAGCCCAAGACTGACCTGAGTAGCAGGGTCAAGCTAGCAAGCCGGCTTCTGCCAGGGCTGTGCTCTTCTATGGCAGGCAGCAAATGCAAGCAAGTACTATACCTACCAGCTGCGGCTGTGCAGACCCTCAAGGTGCACAGCCAGCCAAACTCTTTATGTGAACGAGCAAGCTTGCCTTGCGTGAAGCTATACACTTGCTGCAAACTACACATTTTTCTGTGCAAGCCAAGTCAACTGCATGAGTGTCGTCAAAAAGAGATGCAATGCCGGCGCACCTGCGCTGTGTGTGGCAGTATTTGCAGCATACGCATATGCAGGGTCGCTGGCCTAAAATCTGCAGCTTCCTTCTGTTTGGACAGACAACCGCTTTGTGGAACCTTGTGCAGCAACGGCATTAGTGCTTGACTATGCAGCATAACACAAGTCCTATCTTACATGCTAGTTTGAAGTAGTCAACACGTTGTGCTGGACATAACAGGCAAAGATGCAGCTGCTGATCCCCAGCCAGAAGCTGTCCACCAATGATGTGCTAAGCGCAGTGCTGTGGCATGTGGCCTGTGACATAAGGGGGCGGCCCAGACCCTACCAACCCAGTTGTGCGGGTCATGGCTGCCTAGCCTACCCCCTGAACCTCAGAAGCATGCATGTGCCTCAACAATACTGTGGTAATGCACTGCTGGTGAATCTCCTTGGAGGTATGACACTTTGCTTAGTTTTTTGGGCTGTTCAAGCTTTATTGCAATTTGCAGACTTTTGGGGCCCAGTGTTTGTGAGGTATGTATATATGTGCTCAGACCCAGACAATAGCTAGACCAATTCAATCTCTGAGGAAAGCATGTGAAAATATGTAGCTGCCATTGGTACTACCATACACACAGCAAGCATTGACATTGTGCAGCCTTGGTGCAGTGCAGCTTGAATGCTTTTATACGCACCTTGAGTGCAGACACAACCTACTCACAAGATGTATGCTCAGCCGTTGCTGATTGGTGGTCCTGTCATCAGCAATAACAGCAATAACAGCAATAACAGCAATAACAGCAATAACAGCAATAACAGCAATAACAGGTGTGCAATGGGCGCAGGTGGGGATGTAGCAAGATCTGAAGCACCTGCAGCTCTGGCTGCTGCATGCTACAGCGGCCAAACCTCCAGCCCCCATCTCAATGCATCACGGTATGAGAAGGGCAACATGTGCTCAGGCAGTGAGTGTGACCTACAGCAGTTGACGCACTGTGCCAGTTGCATCTCCAGACACACATGTGAAGCTAGGATGCCAGACACTGCCCATGAGGCCCTGGGGTTGGTGGAGGGGGCATCTGGGGGGTCAGCCCTAGCCAAGCGGCTGGGTCTGTGTGTGCTGGGTGTAGATGTGGATCTGTGGGTGTCAAACTGGAGTAATCTGTATCAGTTAGAGGGGATGCAGATTGGGGATGCCAAGCCATACCTGTTCCTGGGGCAGAGCATTGGGCCCCAGTTAGGCACAGCTGCAGTCATTTTGCAGCCTGACAAGAGCTGCTACCATGTGGATTGGTACATCCCAACCAAGCTGTCCAAAAAGCTCATGCAGCACAAGTACTGGTCCTCTCTGCTGCCGGATTCTGTTTGGCTGTGATGCAAAATGCTGCAGCTAGGAGCATATACTATGTGCTCTGAGAGTTCTGAAGCATGCAACAGCGTGCGGTACATTGGGTCCAAAGCGAAACAGGCATATGCACCAGCAGATCATCTACAGCTGACTGTAGAAATTGCTGCTCAGCTGCAGAAATTGATTGAGCTGGAATTGATCTGACATAAATTGGTGAACAAGTGAATGATTGAGCAGGCCCCAACTGAGGGGCACAAATGAGAGTACAATGCATATGCATGAACCATAAGTTGACATAGAGCTTGAGCTCTGGTACACATGTATCTTCTGCGATGCATTTGAGCACCAGTTTTCAGCAGACATGTGCCAAGTAATACTATGAAAGCAGCCACATTGCCAGCTAGCTATAGCAATTGTCATGCTAATAGGGCAGGATGCAGTTTTGTGACAGCCTTTGGCATCTGCTTCCTCACTTGTACCATGATGTTTGTGAAATGTATCAAATGACTTTACGGTTTACTAGATGTGAAGAGATACACAAGCCACATCACTCCAGCCTGCTTGGGTGACCACTGACTTGAAGCTTTAGCATGTTCATCTCACTAGCCAGGAGCTTAGTGCGGTAATTGACAGTTGATCAGTAGCTGTTGAGGAACAGTCAGGCTGCGGATTTACATATCGTCTAGTATATGTCTTGCAGCAGGAAGTTGTACAGGGTTTGTCCAGGTCTTGCGATACTAACAGTACCAGTCATTCGGCATCACCGGTGTTTCTATGCTTAGTAAAAGCAACAGAGCTACTTGATCTTATTTCAGTGTGGCCTGTCAGCCTTGAAACTTTATGCAAAGCAGGTGTTGAGGTATGTGCAAAACAAAATTCAGATATAGGGCAAGGAATGATCAAATGTATGAACGCAAAATGTCAAAGAATGAAGCAAGTCCACACCAATGCGCATATAGACACGCTCAGTAAGCCTAATTGACATGATGTGTATACCATGTGTCACAATGACCTGTAATGTAGCCCCAAGGGACCTGCGTGGCCCCATAGCCATGTGAACACATTCTGTCTTTGCAATTCATGTTGGCGCTAGCTGCCTGCCTTGCATACTGCTTCAACATCTTCTATGCTCTTGACCATGCCAGCAGCTTCAGTCAAGTTGTGATTGCCTTGCGACTGTATCAGAATGTTGTCCTCGATCCTAATGCCGCCAAAGGGCCGGAAGCTGTCAATCACACTCTGATTGAGCAACCCCCTTTTCTGTGGATGTTCATACGTAGGCTGCAGCATGTGATCCACAAAGTACAGCCCTGGTTCACATGTCACCACATGTCCAGCTTGCAGCTGTTCAGGCACAGGACCGCTGGGACTGACATCATGCACATCCATCCCCAAAAAGTGACCCAAGCCATGTGGCTGAAACAGTTTGTCTATGTCATTGTCAAGAAGAGCATCCACGCTGCCTTTGGCTAACCCCAAATCCAAGAGCAACTGACAGTACAGCTGTCTGCTTGGTCTGATCACTTCTTCTTTCCAGCCTTTGCCCTTCTGGTACAGGCTGATTGCATGCTCCTGCGCACCACACTAACTCATTGAAATGTGATGGTGAGGAGAACCTAGAGCTTGATCATAACAAAGGGAATGGTGATGGTGAAGAGAACTCAGAGCCTAGTCACAATAGAATCATTTGCTGTGATGATGGGAGGGGATGCACAGCTTGCTGATGCACATTTGCGCCTGGTCATGCAAAATAGTCTAGCTACAGGTAAATGTACACAGTCAGTTGTCAGAAAAAAGTCCTGAAGCAAGATAAGTTGAGTTTGCTGGTGCATAGACGGCAAGGCAGCATACAGTCTGCCTGTGTACATGCCATAACTACAAGTATTCAGAGCAGACAGCCAACATCTGCCCCAAGTCAGACTTGTGTCTGTTGTCCAATATGACGACATATTGCCGTAACACTCTTGGAGTGCTGCGCAGCAGGCATGCAGGTTTGAAGGTGCACCTGCACTTGGAGGACTGCTGAATATAGGTCACGCTGAGCTGCAGTAAATTTGCCACTCACAGGGAATGTGCGACTGATGTCTGCTGTGAAACACCTGCATGGGCACCAGTGGGCTTGCTCTTGATTGATTGATTTGGACCTGTGCCAGCCTTTGCTCTCGCATTAGCCAGGTAGATATCAGGTATGCCTCACCTTGTTTCAGAAGGCCATACAGCATACTGGGCTTGCTCTGCACAAGCAATTGACTGACAGATGCCAGCCTGACTATCATGGGCAGACTTGTAGTTTGTCAAGCTCAAGTCAAGCATTGGATTGAATACCTCAAGACAGGTAATAATAATAATTATAATAACATCGCTTTCCCGCTCATGATGAGCTAGGTACGGGCGGGACAAGTCTTGGCTTTCCAAAGCAGTCTGTCTTGCGCATCTCTAGGAGGTTTACCAACTCGACAGTTTTGACAATCAAGACAGGTAGTTGAACAAAATGGCATAATGAAGACACGCCACAGGTGAGTGTGTAGTATGTCTGCTTGCTGACAAGACATGACCAGGCAGGTGCATTGCAGCATTTGTGGTGTGTTGTGAACAGGAAGGACTGAGGCAGTAACACAATCAGCATGGCTCTCTGGGCTGAGCTTGCATTGCACCATCTTCGATACAGATAAGACACATGTACATCAAGCGACTGTATAACAAATAGAGGGGCGCTAATGCAAACAATACCTTTACATAAACCAGCTTTGTCTATGGAAGCTACCTGTACTCAGCACCAGCATCCACCAGTACTAGTTCATCTTTGCCTACAAGTGCATTGTTTTGGTCGTAATGCAGAGTTGCGGCGTTCCTGCCAGCAGCCACTATGGAGGGGTAGCCAGTATGCCTCAACCCACCCCCAAGGGTCACCCTAAGAAACTCAGCCTCTAGTTCATACTCATGCATGCCTGCTTGGCAACCTCTGCGGAGTGAGGAGTGAGTGAGTGAGTGAGTGAGTGAGTGAGTGAGTGAGTGAGTGAGTGAGTGAGTGAGTGAGTGAGTGAGTGAGTGAGTGAGTGAGTGAGTGAGTGAGTGAG